>Ga0209692_10001877_pt1 | contig 25904 bp, 27 predicted proteins | sample tdDd472_FD_187129 | JGI IMG/M metagenome (GOLD analysis project Ga0209692, IMG submission 187129) | Marine sediment microbial communities from the Atlantic coast under amendment with organic carbon and nitrate - tdDd47.2 (SPAdes)... | ecosystem: Environmental > Aquatic > Marine > Coastal >... | reverse complement strand
ATTGGGTAAAGAAAACCGCAATACTATTTTTGTTGACGAAGGTGCCGTCCTCTCGCTGCAGAGCTTTCCGGACCGTCAATTTATTATGCGCATCGAAGCGCCCAAAGTGGCATCGCATGCCGTGCCAGGCGCCTTTGTTCACATACAGTGCAATCCTGCAATTCCGATGCGCCGACCCATCTCAATCATGCGGGTTAATCCTGCTGAAGGCTGGATCGAAGTCTACTTTAAAGTAATAGGCGTAGGCCTTGAGGCCTTAAGCAACAGAGAGTCCGGGGATAGTGTCAACCTGCTCGGCCCCATCGGAAATGGCTTCACTCCATCTTCCGACAAAGAATACCAACTGATGATTGGCGGCGGTGTGGGCATCCCCCCGATGCTGTATCTCGCCGAAACACTCGCGGCAAATAATGACGAATCAAACCCCGTAGTTTTCATGGGCTCGGAATCACCCTTCCCTTTTGAACTACAACCGTCGTCTATCGAGCTTGCCAGCATGCCGGCTGATGCAACCGCCTGTGTACCCGATATGGAAACCATAGGCGTACCATCACGGCTTGCGAGTTTGCAGGACTATCCCGGTGTGCATATTGGCTACGTCACCGATCTCGCTGCCGCATGGTTGAGCAACAACGCAGACCTGGTCGAAAAAACGGAAATCTTTGCCTGTGGTCCGGAACCAATGCTTGAGGCTGTCGCTAAAGTAGCTGCCGAATTCTCTGTACCGGCACAGTTATGTCTCGAAGAGTTTATGGCCTGTGCCGTCGGCGGTTGTGCCGGTTGTGCTATCGAGGTGCAAACACCTGACGGGCCTGCGATGAAGAGAGTCTGCGTCGACGGGCCGGTATTTGATTCGGCGGCTATTTACCCCGCCCCATAAAAAAACCCGCCAATCGCGGGTTTTTTTATGAAACCGGTTTTAATCAGATCGTTTGTTTACGCCTCATCCAGCCCAGCCCTGCCAGAGCCGAGCCAAACAGCCATGCGGCAGCCGGAACCGGAACTGCATGCGTCAGTGAAGCAGTCGCAATATCCAGACGATCATAATCGGTCTGAGCATCGCCGATAATACCTATAGTGGTCGGATCAATATGCGGTAGCAAAGGTGTATCAAACTGTATATACAAATCGTACTGACTCGAGTTATGGAACGCGATGTAGTTATGAAATGCCGTGCCAACACCTTCGTCAAGTTGCGGATCCCAGCCCCAAAAGTAAGAACCATCAAGAAGAATATCGACATTACTAACGGTACTAGTATTCGCATCATAAGAAAATGTGCCGCTGGCCGTGTTGCCATTAACAAACGTCACATCAAGCGCATAGTTGACGGTCGCAGCCGAAACCACACCAGTTAAAAGAAGACCGACCAAAACAGCCGAGCCCTTCTTAAATAGATCCCTATACATATCTCTCCCCTTACATACTTTTTATATAGTTTTTTATGAATTCCCGTTGAACTGATTACAAAATGCAGCAAAGCCGGAAATTCAGGTCACACCAATCCTAACAGTCGAAACAAGGACATAGCAAAAACGTATACTTAGAATTAAATGCTTATGTAAAATTTAGCAGTATTAGGCAGGGGCAATCATTAACCAGACACACGGTCCAGCCTAACCTCTTACAACAAGGAAGAACGGAGGGCAGAACTGCCCTGCGCACCTTAAGCTACGCCTTCACCACCAAAGTGAATCTGGGACTCAAGGTTAGTGCGCGAATCTGCATTTGCCAGCGCTTCTTCGATACTGATGCGCCCCGAGCGATACAACTCCAGCAATGCCTGATCAAAGGTTTGCATGCCTTGTTCGGAACTCTCGTTAAAAGCTTCTTTAACAGCTGGAATCTCGCCACGATTAATGAGTTCTGCAAGGTGCGGCGTGTTCAACATGACTTCCACAGCCGCTGCACGCTTACCACTGACACCCACCACCAAACGCTGTGAAACGATGGCGCGCAGATAATGGGATAGATCCATGAACACCTGACGATGCTGGTCCTGCGGAAACATATTGATAATACGGTCCAGCGTTTCAGGAGCATTATTTGAGTGCAATGTTGCGACCACTAAGTGTCCGGTACCGGCCAGATCAATCGCGGCCTGCATAGACTCACGGTCACGCACCTCACCGATCATGATGACATCGGGTGCTTCACGCATCGCGCTACGCAGCGCGTTTGCATATGACTTGGTATCGACACCAACCTCACGTTGGTTAACGATTGAACGCTTATTCGGATGCAGAAACTCTATCGGGTCTTCAATAGTAATAATGTGACAGGACGTACGCTCATTCCGGTAGTTCAGCATACCGGCCAAAGTCGTTGATTTACCGTTACCGGCCGCGCCCACCATAAGCACCAAGCCCCTGCGGAACATAATGAGTTCTTTGATCACTGACGGAGTGCCAAGATCATCCAAGGCCGGCAAGTCTGCAGTAATGTGACGAAGCACCATCGCAATATTGCCACGCTGCATAAATACATTGACACGGAATCGCCCGAGGCCGGGCTTCGAAATAGCAAAGTCAATTTCCAGCTCTTTAACAAACTGATCAAACTGATCCTCAGTCATCATTTCGATAGCTGCCTGTTTGACCATTTTAGGCGTCAACTCAAGCTGATTGACCGGCATAATTTTGCCGTCAATCTTAATTTTTACCGGTGCATGCGAGGTAAAGAAAAGGTCCGAAGCATGCTTCTCGACCATAAGCTTAAAGAGTGGCTGTACATTCATAGATATTTATCTTTTAGGTAATAACAGCGCTATTGCCGTCTTCATCAAGTAGCTTCAGGCTGCTTTCCATTTCCTGATCAGTTTTTCTTTCGCGCTTACTCTCAAGTTTAATGCGGAGTCGCAATTCATTCTTAGAGTCAGCATTGCGCATTGATTCTTCATACGAGATAAGGCCTGCCTCATACAAGTTAAACAGGGCCTGATCAAACGTCTGCATACCCAGGCGCGTCGACTTCGCCATGATTTCCTTAATCTGAGCAACCTCACCCTTAAAGATCAGGTCTGCAATGAGTGGCGAGTGCAGCATGATTTCCATCGCTGCCACACGTCCGTCACCATCATCACGCGGCACAAGACGCTGCGACACCATGCCCCGAATATTCAGCGACAAATCCATTAACAGCTGTGAACGGCGCTCTTCAGGGAAAAAGTTAATAATTCGGTCGAGCGCCTGGTTAGCGCTATTAGCATGCAATGTGGCCAAAACCAGATGACCGGTTTCTGCAAACTGCACCGCGTACTCCATAGTCTCTCTGTCACGGATCTCACCGATCATGATGACGTCCGGGGCCTGACGCAGTGTGTTCTTAAGTGCGTTATGCCATGACTCGGTATCAACACCGACCTCACGCTGCGTGACTACGCAACGACCATGCGGGTGCACATATTCCACAGGATCCTCGATAGTCATGATATGACCACGCGAACTTTCGTTTCGATGGCCTACCATGGCCGCGAGTGTCGTCGATTTACCTGAACCGGTGGCACCCACCACAATCACCAAACCACGTGTGATCATCGATACGTCTTTCAGAATGGGTGGCAGATACAATTCATCGACTGTTGGAATCTTGGTAATAATACGACGCAGTACGGCGCCTACCTGGCCCTGCTGCACAAACGCACTGACACGAAACCGGCCGATATTGGCCGGGTTAATAGCGAAGTTACATTCTTTCGTCGCATCGAATTCTTTGGCTTGTTTGTCGTTCATGATCGAACGAACCATGATGGCACTTTGATTGGCTGCCAATTCACCTTCTGCAGCACGATGTATGTCGCCGTCAATCTTGATCGCCGGCGGGAACCCTGAAGTTATAAACAGATCGGAGCCTCCCATCTCAACGACCTTCTTCAGGAGTGATTGCATCGTCCTGGTTGCTTGATCTCTCTCCATGTTCTGTCTCTCCTATTGCGCAACCCCTCAGCGCTCTAGAAATTCTCCTTAATAGCAGCTTTAAAGCGTGCTTCTTCTTTACTGATCACGCCATTTTCCAACAAGGTTTTCAGATTCTGATCGAGTGTCTGCATACCTTCTGACTGACCCGTCTGAATAGCCGAGTACATTTGTGCAATCTTGCCCTCACGAATCAGGTTTCTGATTGCCGGAGAACCCATCATGATTTCGTGAGCAGCCACACGGCCACCGCCAATACGTTTCAACAATGTCTGGGAAATAACAGCCTTCAACGACTCCGACAGCATCGAGCGCACCATCTCTTTCTCTTCTGCCGGGAACACATCGACGATACGGTCAATAGTTTTTGCGGCAGAACTGGTATGCAGCGTACCGAACACCAAGTGACCGGTTTCAGCGGCGGTAAGCGCCAGGCGAATTGTTTCCAGGTCACGCATCTCGCCCACCAGAACCACGTCCGGATCTTCACGTAAAGCCGAACGCAGTGCCTCAGAGAAACCCAGCGTGTCGCGATGTACTTCGCGCTGATTCACGAGCGACATATGACACTCGTGAACAAATTCGATGGGGTCTTCAATAGTAAGGATATGATCGGGACGGTTCTTGTTGATGTAATCAACCATCGCTGCAAGCGTAGTCGACTTACCTGAACCGGTAGGACCGGTAACCAGAACCATGCCTCTGGGTGCCATTGATATGTCTTTAAAGATAGCCGGAGCCATCAGGTCATCCAGCGACAATATTTCTGAAGGAATGGTTCTGAACACCGCGCCCGCACCGCGGGCATGGTTAAATGCATTCACCCTGAATCGGGCCAGTTTCGGAATTTCAAACGAAAAGTCGGTTTCAAGAAACTCTTCGAAATCTTTTCGCTGTTTATCGTTCATAATGTCGTACACCATGCTGTGTACGTCTTTATGCGAGAGGGGTGGCATGTTCACGCGCTTAACATCGCCATCCACACGAATCATTGGCGGCACACCTGCTGACAGGTGCAAATCGGAGGCGTTATTCTTCACAGAGAACGCAAGTAACTGAGCAATATCTACTGCCATGGTCTTCTCTTGTATCCTGCCTGTAGGCGGTTAATCGAACTAAGCGCTTGATTTACCATAAGCACTCATCATCATTGTAAGGATAATTCCGGAACACGTTGTGACAGGTATCACGGAACACCTAAACGGTCTGAAATCTCGTATTTTCAAGGCTTCCAGCGAATCCGGCAGGGCTCCGGAGAGCATTTCCGTGCTGGCTGTCAGCAAAAAGCATGATATCCATGCAATTGCAGCGGCGACTGAGGCAGGGCTCACAGATTTCGGGGAAAACTACGTTGCAGAAGCCGTAGAGAAGATAACTCGCTTTCCGGAGGTCTCCGACAAGGCCGTGACCTGGCACTTCATCGGTCGTATCCAAAGCAATAAAACCAAAGAAATCGCAACCCATTTCGACTGGGTACAAACGGTAGACCGTGTAAAAATAGCCCGTCGACTGGCAGCACAGCGCCCGGCCGGACTGCCGCCACTACAAATACTCATTCAGGTTCAGGTCGATTCGGAAAGCGATCACGGCGGCGTAACACCCGAACATTTGGCGGAACTGGCCGAAATGATTGCCGGCGAGCCACAATTGCAGCTGCGCGGGCTAATGTGTATTCCAATGCCTTCTGACTCTATAGATGAGCAACGCAAGCCATTTCACTTACTTAAAAAGCTATTTGACGATCTCAATGGAGCAGGCTACTCACTGGACACATTGTCGATGGGGATGTCCAATGACCTGGAAGCAGCGATAATGGAAGACAGTACTATGGTGCGTATCGGCACAGCGCTGTTCGGACCACGGCAATACTAGTCAGTCATATTGGGTCAGGTTAAGTACTATGAATAAAACAATCGGCTTTATCGGCGGCGGCAACATGGCACAGGCCATCATTAAAGGCTTGCTGGCTGCCGGACATCCGGCAAAAAAAATTGCCGTAGCCGATCCGGGCGAATCCATACTTGAGACACTGCAAGAAATTGATGCCGGAATAGTAACCAGCAATAGCAATTCAGAAGTTTCCGGCGCCGCCGATGTACTCGTACTGGCAACCAAGCCTCAATACATTTCACAAGTCGCAGAAGAATGTGCCCCGGGAAATCCTGAGTTAGTCATTTCTGTAGCCGCCGGTATCACTCTGGCAACTATCGAAGAAAGCATTGGGAGTGCTACTCCGGTCGTGCGCATTATGCCTAACACGCCAGCTTTGGTTGGCGAAGGCATGGCGGGCTTAGTAGGCAATAGTCTGGTGAGTGACAACGAAAAGGCGATTGCCGACAGCATTGTTAATGCCACCGGCGAAGCGATCTGGCTCGACAATGAAGCACTTATGGATGCAGTAACGGCCATATCCGGCAGCGGCCCCGCTTATTTCTTCCTTGTGATGGAACTGCTGGCTAACGGTGCCAAAGATTTCGGATTCGATGAGGCTGTCGCGCGCAAGCTGGCGGTAAAAACTGCACTGGGGGCAGCCACCCTCGCCAACAGTGAAGATACCGACCTGCAGGAACTACGGCGCAGAGTCACTTCACCGGGCGGCACCACCGAAGCAGCGTGCAATTCATTACTTGATGACGATATTGCCGCCATATTCAGAAAGGCCCTGAATGCTGCGCGTGATAAATCAATCGAACTCGGCAAGTCATAAAGCGGAAATAAACAGATGACTAACGCTCTCGTCTTTATCGTTGCAACACTGGTCGATTTGTATGTAATCGCATTTCTACTGCGCTTTGTTCTGCAATGGCGGCGTGCGGACTTCCGCAACCCTTTGTCTCAGTTCATCGTCGCTGCGACAAATCCGCTGGTCATGCCGCTACGCCGTTTCGTTCCGTCTATTGCCGGTTTCGACACCACCTGCATTCTAATACCACTGCTGATCAAGGGTATTGAATATACTGCGATGACTGCACTGCTATGCACTGTTGCAGCGGGTCCTGTCGAACTAGTCAGCATGACAATGCTGAGCGTGATACGGACATTCCTGAATCTGTATTTCTTTTTGATATTGGTGTGGGTGATCCTTAGCTGGGTTGCTCAGGGTTACAACCCGATGACGGCACTGATCGGTCAGCTGGTTGAACCGGTGCTGGCTCCTCTGCGCCGGTATATCCCGGTAATCGGCGGTTTCGATATCAGCCCCATTTTCGCAATCATCGGAATACAGGCTCTCACCATCCTTATTCCAAAGGCCCAGCTGTTCACAAGCCTCGGATGCTCCAGCGGCGTGATGTATTTGTAGGCCTGAAAGGCCTTATTCGTCTGATTTCACTGCGTTTCGAACGCGAATCACGTCGCTAAACGGCACGTGCATCAAGTCGGCTACTTTACGCACCAGATAATCTTCGTACTTATCCAGCTTATCGTCGCTAAGCGCGACCATCCATAACAGCTCAATAACCTTAAGCCGTTCTTCAGGATTGAGGTTAGTGTGCAGGGTGCGCGTAAAGTCATGCAGACACACAGAATCATCTGTAGCTACTTCTGCCTTTTGTAGTAGCGCCAATGATTCGGACTCCGATAACCCAAAATGCCCCGCCAGAAGCGCCGCTATTTCGGCATTCTCATCTTCAGTCTGATCAAAGTCAGCCCGTGCCATCTCCACCAATAATGCAGCAAGTGCGACCTTGAGCTTTTCGTTCTCATAGGCGGAATCATCATGGGCTGCAGCGGCACCCGAGAATATTTCAGATAACTTTTTAAGCATGTTTAATGCAACTCTCTCAATCGTTTCGCTAATAATTTATTAGCGTAATTCTGTAATCAACGTTTCTTTAAGTGTGACAATCTGACCGTGAAAAAAGTGTCCCGTACCTTCCAGCATGACCACTTTCGGTGGCGCACTGAGAGTGTCAACCCAGTCAAGAACTGCCTGCGGAGCGACGATTTCATCTTCCGCACCCTGTACCAATAGCCAGTCAACGTCCGGTTCAGGTGTTTCACCCGACTCAATAAAACCAACCGCCGGGGCGATAGTCACTAACTGCCCGACACTAACGCCCGCAGCCTTTAACCGGCCAGCTGCCAATGTGGCTACCATGCCACCAAAAGAAAACCCGCCCAACCAAAGCTCTGCTCCCGCGTGCTGATCCAGTAGCCATTCGGACAGCACCATACAGTCGTCTGTCTCGCCATGGCCCTCATCATGCTCACCGGTACTCTGGCCAACGCCACGAAAATTAAATCTCAGGGTCAATACACCCAGATCGTGCAACGCGCGCGCCATTGTATGCACGACCTTATTGTCCATGCTGCCTTCATACAAAGGATGTGGGTGACAGAGAACAGCAATACGCGCGCCATCAAATGCAGCAGGCTTCTCAATCAATACTTCTGCCTTGCGGTCGGAAATATCGAGCAACAATCTGGTTTTTTCTGCCGCTGGCATAGCTCACCATCACCTGTATACGAATGTTCATTTTGCCTAAAGGCTATGGCAGGATAAACCCATACACACAAACGCACAGCGTTTACTTCTATACGGATACGATTATGCAACTGACCTCAGACAGCTTCGCCAACAATGAACCGATGCCGGACCGCACTGGTTTTGGCATCCCTGATGCCGAAAACCACATGACATTAGGTCAGAACTTAAGCCCGCACTTGCGCTGGACCGGCGTTCCTGCGGAGGCTAAAAGCCTGGTATTGCTCTGTAATGACCCCGACGTACCAACTGACACTGCAAATGCGGGTGTCGAAGGCACTGTGATTCCTGCCGACATGCCGCGCAGGGATTTTTGCCACTGGATCATGGTGGATATTGCCGCAGAAGACGGCGAGATAGCAGAAGGCGCCTGTTCCACAGAGGTGACCTTACATGGCAAGAAAAACCCGTCAGGACCTGCCGGCACCCGTCAGGGCATCAATGACTTCACCACCTTTACTGCAGGCAACCCCGATATGGAGGGTGAGTACTTCGGTTGGGATGGCGCCTGCCCGCCATGGAATGACGAACGGGTTCATGCCTACGACTTTATCCTGTTCGCCACAGATCTCGAAAAATGCCCTGTGGAAGACGGCTTTACCTGGAGTGATGTCGAAAAGGCTATTGAGGGCCATATCCTTGCAGAAGCAAAGATAGTCGGAACCTACACGCTAAACCCGGCGCTTCGCTAAGCTGGCACAGTAACAATAAAAAAAGCCCCGGCTCATCGCCAAATGAGCCGGGGCTTTTTAGTTTTCTTCGGCAAGTTTTACTGCACTTCGAGCAGTTCAACTTCAAACAGCAATGTTGCGTTTGGTGGAATAACACCACCGGCACCACGTTCACCGTAAGCCATACCCGGCGGGATAATCAGCTCGCGCTTACCGCCGACTTTCATACCGGGAACACCCTGGTCCCAACCCTGAATCACCATGCCGGCACCCACAACAAACGGAAACGGCTGGTTACGATCCAGCGAACTATCAAATTTAGGACCGCGCAAATCGGGTGAAGTCGGCTCATACAACCAGCCGGTGTAGTGCATTACGGCAGTCTTGCCTGCTACAGCCTCATCACCTGCGCCTTCGGCAGTGTCTTTGATAATTAGTTCAGTTACTACGCCAGGGGCCGGCTCAGTCATTGTTGTGTCTCCAGATTGCCCGCAGGCAGTAATAAATCCCAGCGCTAGTAGCACCGGTACGATCAATTTTTTCATTCCAATCCTTTTCTGGTTTCCGCTAACTCAATGTAGCGCTATTCAACATCGCTGTCAGAAAAAGCCAGTGATGCCGAGTTTATGCAGTAACGCTTCCCGGTAGGTTGCGGCCCGTCGTCAAACACGTGTCCCAGATGCGCCTCGCATTTTGCGCACACCACTTCTTCCCGGATCATCCCGTGGCTGCTATCACGGTTCACTTTAACCGATTCACCGCCAACAGGCTGCCAATACGAGGGCCAGCCGGTACCGGAATCAAATTTATGTTCGGAGTCGAATAAGTCTGTGCCACAACAAATGCAGGTATACATCCCCCGACGCTTGTTATCGACAAACTCTCCTGTAAACGGCCGCTCTGTGCCCTGCTCCTGAGTAACGTGATACTGCTCCGCACTCAAACGCGCGCGTAATGCTGCTTCATCCGGTTTATCACTGCTCATCTATTGCTCCCGGGGTAGACCCGTATCAGAAAAATATGCCCCATGACATGAATACCACGGGGCATACCGATAGAACAACAAATCAGGCGCTAAGTTCCGTGAGCAATGCATTCACACGACGAACATAGGCTACCGGGTCACTCAATTGACGCCCTTCGGCCAGCGCGGCTTGATCAAATACAACATTCGCCAACTCGCTAAAGCGCTCTTCTTTCGTTTCAGCATTCAATCGTTCCAGCAAGGGGTGCTCAGGATTGATCTCCAGAATAGGCAAAGACTCAGGTGCCTGCTGACCGCTGGCCTCCATAATCTTGCGCATCTGATAACCGACGTCGTACTGTCCCAGCACCAAACAAGCCGGTGAGTCAGTCAGTCGCTGTGTCGCACGTACCTCGCTAGCCTGCTCCTTCAGCACGTCAGCCAGGCGTTCAGTCAGCCCCTTGTGCTCTTCCTGGAGCTCTTCCTGACTTTTGGCCGAATCGTCTTCGCCCAGTTCGCCAAGGTCCAGTTCGCCACGGCTGATATCAACCAATTCATACTCACCGTACTCGCGTAACTGGCCCATCAGCCACTCGTCAATTGGCTCAGCCAGCAAGAGAACCTCAACACCCTTCTTACGGAATATTTCCAAGTGCGGGCTGGCCTTAGCGGCAGCAAAAGTATCGCCCACTACATAGTAGATTTTCTTCTGCTCTCCTGAGATACGCCCGATGTAGTCATCAAGCGACTGATCTGCATTGACAGCGTCAGTATGGGTCGACGAGAAACGCAATAGCTTGGATATCTGCTCGCGATTCGCAAAGTCTTCAGCAGGGCCTTCTTTTAACACCCGGCCAAACTCATTCCAGAAGTCCTGATATTTCTCAGGCTCATCTTTCGCTAATTTTTCGAGCATGCCCAGAACACGCTTGGTCAATGCACCACGGATTGCGGTCACATTATCATCTTCCTGAAGAATCTCGCGGGACACATTCAAAGACAGATCATTGGTATCGATCACACCTCTGATAAAACGCAGATACAACGGCAAAAACTTCTCAGCGTCGTCCATAATAAATACGCGCTGCACATACAACTTCAGGCCGCGTGGAGCCTCGCGATTATGCAGATCGAAAGGCGCTTTAGCCGGCAGATAAAGGAGGCTGGTGTACTCGCGCTTACCTTCAACCTTGTTGTGACTCCAGACCATAGGGTCCTGAAAATCATGCGAGACAGACTTATAGAACTCTTTGTATTCCTCGTCACCAATATCGGTACGCGGTCGGGTCCACAGTGCCTTAGCACTATTTACCGCCTCAAATCCTGGCTCAGGCAGTTCCTCATCTTCCTCACCCGTCGGCATCTGCTGCTCAAGCATCATCACCGGAAATGCAATGTGATCCGAGTACTTGCGAATCAAAGCCCGCAATCGGTAGTCATCAAGAAAGTCTTTATCGTCTTCGCGTAAATGCAGGACGATGCTGGTGCCACGCTCGGGCCGCTCTACATCTTCTATCGTAAATTCACCCTCACCGGCAGACTCCCAGTGAACAGCCTGATCGACCGGTAAACCAGCGCCGCGGGTAAATACTTCTACTTTGTCCGCCACAATAAATGATGAATAGAACCCCACACCAAACTGACCAATCAGAGCTGAATCCTGCGCATCGTTGTCGCTAAGGTTCTTCAGAAACTCGGATGTACCTGAATGGGCAATGGTACCCAGGTGATTGACGACATCATCGCGTGACATACCGATACCGGTATCAGTGATAGTAATCGTGCCCGCATCAGCATCTGTTTCGATGGTAATAGAAAGCTCAGGCTGCTCTTCAAGCAACTCAGAGTTAGAGACGGCTGCAAATCGCAAACGGTCGTTCGCGTCAGATGCATTAGATATTAGTTCACGAAGGAAGATTTCTTTGTTGCTGTACAAAGAATGAATCATCAGGTGAAGCAGCTGCTTCACTTCGGTCTGAAAACCCAGAGTTGTCTTGTCACTCGCCATTTGAAGCTCCAGATACGGCATGCCCGGGCAACCACTGCCTCAGGCGGGAACAGCAAACATAGGGCCGGATTTCAGAGTTTCAAGGCGTATTGGAGCAAAAAGGGGTATTCAGCAGGGCTTGAATGATGCGGGGCAAAAACCGCAGGCCGATTAGGAGATCACTAGCAAAGCAGCAAATCCAATGAAACAAGCCAGAAACGCTGGTAATCGCCAATAACGACGCCAAACGGGCCAGGAAACCAGAGCGGAATCCAGATCGTCGTATAGTTTCAGTAGGGTCTCAGGCTTAAAACGGGGCATCGGCGGCTATGAGGTACCGGTTTTCCGCGAAGACCAAGCGAGATACATCTTAGGACGGGCAGGTGATTCGAGCTTCTGCTCAGGCTTCTTTGTCTCAGCACTATCATTCAGACGAGACCGCACGCCGGCCAACGCACTATCCACCCAGGCACGACGCCAGATAGTGGTCTCATTCGTTATTTTTGTGTCGCCGTTATCGGAACCAGACATTTGGTGCATCCCATTAACAACATGTTTTTAAAATTTACACAGACTCGTTTTAATCAAACAAAGTCTGCAACCAAAGTTTCAACAATCGAATTGACTAACTAGCTGTCAGATTCCCAGTCGCGGCGTACTTTCTCCGCCCAACTGCGATAACCCTTCCAGCTAAACAAAGCTTCATCAGGCAAACTGCGGCTCTGATCAGGAGCTTGTACCTTTGTGAGCCAGGTGCGGTAGGCATCCCAACTGCCGACATCAGAGCCATTCTTTTTAGCACTGCCACCAGCTGCGGCACTGACGCGGGCCAAACGATTCTCATAGCCCGACGCTGTACGGTTAGCATATCGGTGATCTTTAAAATCGCTCATGTTCCAACTCCTTCGAATATTTGTTGGAAACAAGCTTACGAAAGGAGACTCAAGCGAGCGAGGAACTGCATCACAGCAGAACTATTTAACAGTTTTATTATTCAGCGACGTAAGTCACAGTTTTAATTATTAAGCGGAAAAATATCAAAAGAATAATCGCGACGGACATCGCGATTGATGCAGATCAGGGAAGAATGCTGATCGGTACGCCTTCGCCTGTTAACTGCCAGAGTTCAACCATATCGGCATTTGATACAGCGATACAGCCATCGGTCCAGTCAAAATTTTCATAGTAACTGCGTTTATGCTTCGGGCGATTTGGTTGCCCGTGAATCATTATCTGACCACCGGGATTAACACCATTTTTTGAGGCATTGAGACGATCTAACGTATTCGGGTATGACACCTGTATGGATAAAAAATAGCTACTGTCAGGGTTGCGGCGAGTCAGCCGGTACTCACCCTCAGGTGTACGGAAATCACCCTCCTGCAGCTTGTGCCCCTTAGGCATCAGGCCCAAAGCAATATTCATCTCACGAAATGCTACGCCATCTTTATACAATAAAAGTTTGCGCTCAGATTTTTTAATAACGAGCCGGTCTACCGGATTGCCGGAGTGCGCTGCGACACTCAGAATACTTAAGCACACCAGTGCCAGAAAAACCCTAAGCATCGACATCGATCTCTTCTATCTCCGGAAACACAACCACAGTGCCCTGCTGTACACGATTCAGATCCAGATCAGGGTTGTACTGCCGCAACAACCACTCCGGAACCCTGTAGCGCTTATTCACAAGCCAAACTGACTCGCCACGCTTCAGCGTGTGCCTGTTTGTCGTAACAATTCTGTACTGAACAAAAAACGACTCATGCAGTTCCTGATGATAGAGGCTGCGCTTTTGCACAAACTTATCAACGGATACGTTCTGAAACTTAAGACGAATTCGGGCGCCCGTTACCAGGCTCTGACCAAAGCTGTAGCCGTTAAGGTCACGCAAACTTTGAGTACTAACGCTCAACCAATCGGCGTAATGACCCATAGTCTCGCCAGCTTGCACCTCCACGGTGCCATCGTCGGCAACTCCATAGTCACTGGGATCGACTGACGCTACAGACAGATCGACTGAGCCGCTTGCAGTTGACGCTTCTTCAGTTTCAGCAGGGCCTACCGCCACAACCGAGGCCGGCTGGGCCGCAACCGGAGTGGGCTCGACCAGTGCCACCCGGCTCTGCACCTGGAGCTTCTGCCCCGCATAGATGCGATTACCATCGGCGAGATTATTAATCTTCATCAAATGGCCTTTAGTCGTACCCGCGCGCGCAGCAATAACACTCAGTGAATCACCTGAGCGTACGGTATAGGTTTCAGCCGTAATGGAGCCCTGCTGATCGCTATACGGCAAACGCAGAACCTGACCGATACGAATAAAGTGGCTGCTGCTCAAATTGTTCAGTGCCCGCAACTCACGAACACTGGTTTTGTAACGAACTGCCAATACAGACAAGCTGTCGCCGCGCTGAACCTTATGATACATATCCGGTGTCTGGGCACTGTAAATATCCTGACCCGGCGCAGATGCGAGCAGTTCATCCGCCTTCACCGAACCCGGCACACGCAGACTAAAGCCACGCGGTACATACTTATTACCTTCAATTACAGATGACATAAGCGCCGGATTATATTGACCCAGGGTTTTGCCGGAGACACCCAGTATTTCAGTCAGACGATCAAACTCCATATAGCCCGGCATATTCACCACCAGATCATTGGCGGGCTTGTTCATTTTTACCGTGCCAAAATACTTCCTGTGATTGGAGTCAATATCGGAAGCAGCCAGAAATGCCACATAGAAATTTCGCGAAGCAAATCCAAAGCGCTTACCACTGTAATTCAACACAATGGCTTCAATATCTTCTGTACCCATCTGCTTGACGGCACGACGCATACCTGCGACGCCGTGGTTATACGCAGTAATGGCCAGCGGCCAGGAATTAAGTACAGAATAGTTATAACTCAGCAGCTGAGCTGCAGCGCTACTTGAGATAAAAGGGTCTCTTCTCTCATCAACAACATGGTCAATCTGCATAAACCGGCGACCTGTCGGCCGCGTAAATTGCCATAAGCCTACTGCACCTGCGCTGGAGCCTGCATACGGATTAAATGAGGACTCAACATGGGGCAGTGCCACCAGATCCCTGGGAACACTCGACGCTTTTAACTGCTGCGATATGTAATCGCGCCAGCTTCCGGACCGGACCAAGCCATCCACAAACCTGTCGGACAAGCCGCCCTGAAAACGCACTCGTCCGGCAGCCTCTCTCAGTTCATCGTTAGTAATACCGGCAGGCCAGAGGGCTAATACACGACGCTCTTCTCTGGTGAGGCTGCTGCGGTCGCCATCGGCAAGGGAAATCAGTATGTCTCTATACTTGCGGCGCACCTTTTCAGCTTGTCGCCGCCGTTGGGAATTACTGCCGCCGGCCTGTATATCTACGATCTCGTAAACAACGCCAAGGTGACGATTGTCGTGAACCAGCGCCTTACGAGTGGGCACTTCGGAAAACACCCGTTTCCAGAACCCTACTTCCGCCTTCAACTCGGGAGGTTTCGTCAGACCCGCTCCCGAAACCGGCAGCCAGATCAGCAGCCCGACAGCTGCAGCAATTAACGCTCTTAAAACCATCCTTGTCATCACACCCAACGCACCTATGTCTTCCTTGATTGTCACCATTTCGGACGGCGCTTCAAGCTCCATCGACATGTTTTTACCAACATCCGTTAAGATGCGAATAAAACAGCATTCCAAAATCATCGATATATGAGCAGCGAACAGACTCCACTCTGGCATTTCTGGCAACCCCGCTACTGGCCTCACTGGCTGGGATTGGGGCTTTTGCGTCTTATTGTTTGCCTGCCGCAACAGGCCCGAATGGCAATTGGCGGATGGATTGGGGCACTCGCCTACCGGGTCGTTGCTAGCCGGCGCAAGATTGCGCAACGCAATATTGAGCTGTGCTTTCCTGACCTTTCTGCCGAAGAACAGGAGGCCCTGACCCGAAAGCATTTTAAGTCGCTGGGCAAAATGGCGATAGAAATGGCGATGGGCTGGTGGATATCCGATAAAGAGGTAGAAGACCTCACGACTATTGAAGGTCAGGAACACATCCTAGAGGCATTCGCTGAAGGCAAAGGCGTGCTGATGCTTAGCGGGCACTTTGCCGGTTCCGAGATTGGCGGGCGCTTCGTCAAACAGCACGTTCCGCCAATGGCCGCAATGTATCGGCCCAACAACAATCCTCTGGTTGACGAACTCATGCGTCGCAGCCGTTTACAATCGGTTCCGCAGCTGATTACCAAGTCCGGCATAAGAGAGTTGCTGCGCGCGCTCAAAAAACAGGTGCCCGTTTGGTATGCCCCGGATCAGGCTTATATCGGCAAAAATGCGCTACTTGCAGATTTCTGCGGTGAACCCGGTATGACCAACCCCGCTACATCTCAGTTACTGAAATCGGGGAATGCTGTGCTTATTCCTTTCTTCCCGATGCGACGCGAAGATGACAGCGGCTACCATATGATTTTTGCACCACCCGTAGAAAACATTCCTACCGAGGACGTTCAGGCTGACACAGAACTCGTTAACAAAGTCCTTGAGGAACATATCCGGCGTGTACCGGAACAATACTACTGGGTGCACAAACGCTTTAAAGGTCGCCCGGAGCCCTATCCTGACCCATACACCTGAGTAGCGGGGCGATATCCTCAGATAGCGAGACCCTTTTGATAGCCCGCCATCAACTGCTCCCAATGCTCGTCATCAAAAGCAATACTGCCGTCACCACTCACCTTCAGAAACGACCGTTGTAAACGCATAAGATTCTGATCACGCCACTTTCCGGCGCCCGGCATAACGCGCCCGCGATCGAAGTCGAGTAGGAAAATTTCATCCTGACTGCTAATTTGCAGATTGTGCGCAGTGAGATCGGCATGAAAAATATTCGCTGCATGAAAGCGGCCGACGCAACGACCAATTCTCTCCCAAACAACCATCTCCAGAGGTGCTTTGCACAGCCGGTTCGATAAAGGCTCAACATCGGGTAAGCGGCGCGTAATCAGATCAGCTGTGTAATAGACGCCGCGACGAACAAATCTGGCAGCAACCGGCTGCGGGGATGGCAGACCGCGGCCATACATATAATCCAGCAGGTCGTACTCCAGTAGCGGCCGGGTTTTAGTGCTGCCAAGAAATGCGAACTGATCCTGCAATAAATGGCCTATTTTGCCACCACGGTGATAGTGGCGAAGGACCCACGGGTCGCCCTCATGCTCGATAAACAAGGTAGCACCCCGGCCTCCCGAGTAGCCAGGGGCCTGATCGGCTTCCGGCCATGTAGCATAATCAAACAATTCCTCTGTCATCTGGCTGACAACCGAGTCATCGTATACGATCATGCTTCTGCCAATTTTTTCAAAGCGTCTGGACAAACCAGGCTCTCCTTGCAACTCAACGAATAGCAAACAATCAAGCAGTGATAAATCAAGCTCCTAAATCTATTTGCGTGATCAGACTGTCGGCGATTGGCGATTGCTGTCACACCGTTCCGGTCTTACGCACCCTTCAGGCTCAATGGCCCGAAACAAAGATCACCTGGATTATAGGTAAGACAGAGCGCGCGCTTTTAGAGGGGCTTGATGGCATTGAGTTTATCACCTTCGACAAATCGAAAGGACTTAAAGAACTGCTTAACATCAGGCGCGAACTAAAAGGACGCAAGTTTGACCTGCTGCTACACATGCATCCGAACATGCGCGCCAACCTGATCAGCTTATTCGTAAAACGCGACAGCGACCTCGGCTACGACAAACCCCGTGCCAAGGATTACCAATGGCTTTTTACCCGCAACCAGATAGCTACAAAAATCAAACAACACGTTATGGACCAGTTGTTCGGCTTTGCCGAAGCACTCGGTATCAACGAACGCACTCTTCGCTGGGATATTCCTTACGATGAAGCTGCTGCAGCTAAAGCAACCGCGCTTTGTGAAAGTAGCGGGCCGGTTATTGTTCTAAGCCCCTGCGCGAACCCGCGCTTTCGTAATTTCAGAAACTGGAATCCGGAGCACTATGCCGGATTGGTTGACCACCTGCATGATGCATACGACGCAAAAGTACTTGTTACCGGAGGGCCGTCAGAAACCGAGCAAGAGTTTGGCAGGATCATCGACAGCCAAAGCAAAAAAGCACCTGTGAATCTGGTCGGACAAACCAATCTGAAAGAGCTTATCGCCGTCATTGAGAAAAGTGATGCAGTGATTTGCCCTGATTCGGGGCCCAACCACATGGCTGCTGCCACCGACACACCCGCCATCGGCTTGTTCGCCAGCACCAACCCTGACCGCGCACGTTCGTATTTCAGCGAAGAATGGGAGGTCAACCGCTATCCCGAGGCAGTTCAGCAGTTTCTCGGAACCTCTGTAGATGAGCAGCCCTGGGGGCAGCGGGTTCGCACACCGGAAGCGATGGAACTCATTACCGTAGAAGAGGCATGTCAGGCCGCAGATAAACTTCTGCAACACCTTGGTTTCTCTCCTGCCAATCGCGGCTAGTAGCAGCGCCCGCTAAGCAATAGCCAGCAACCACGACAGGTATTAGAATGAGCACTCTGTTTAAGGAGCATGAATCATGCTTGACGAGTTTTCTTTAAATCGCCTTGCTCAATGCACACAGGGTGAAGTCGGCGACTCACTTGAAGCTGGCCGTATTCCATATTTTCCCGAGTCTCCCGTGCCGCTGCCTTCCGATGAAGATTTGGCTTTTCTCCGGGAAGAGCTGCCCAAACATCTCACCGGAAAGAACGTCAGCTACCACCCCGAAGCGGACACAGTCGGCGGGCTGGAGAAAGGCACTCCGTTGTATCAAAAAGCCTATGACGTACTGACTACGCATAGCAATAACGTCACTGACTTTTACACCAGTGCGATGCCGGAGCTATTCAAGGGCGCCACCATCGCAACCAGTAGTTTTCGCCCTATCCAGGAAAAAGGGCGGAACCTGAGCGCGCATGCCAGCAATGAACTTATCCACTTTGATGCCAAAGCCTACGGCGCGGTAAACGGTAACCGCATCCTGCGCTTCTTCGTAAATCTGAATCCGGTTGAAGACAGAGTTTGGGCTACACGCGGAAACTTTCCCGATCTGTTCGGTGTTTACGCGGAAGAGGCCGGACTACTGAATCGTATCCGCAAGAACAATCTGGAAAAGTCTGCACTCGATAACTTGCGCACATCCTTGCTGAACGGCATAGGCAGCTTAGGCGTGCCGAAAGCACGCATGCTGGACAACAGCCCTTATGATCAGACTATGCGGGACTTTCATAACTTCATGAAGGACACACCTGCCTTTCAAAATAACCCTGAAGGCCGCATGGAGCTTGCTTTCCAGCCCGGAGCTGCATGGACTGTCTTTACCGACATGGTGAGTCACGCATGCTTGTCCGGTCAGCATGCCTTTATCTGGACGGCTATCGTGCCGCTGGAAAACTGCCGACACCCCGACATGGCACCCATGAACATCATGAAAGCGGCAGCATAAAAAAAGCCCGTCAGCTGACGGGCTTTTTGTTTTTTTGCCTGCAATGCAAGCTGCTACTTTCGTCTAAGGAAGCCCAAGCCAGCCAAAGCCGAGCCAAATAACCAGACCGCTGCAGGCACCGGAACAATCGTTGCACCTGCCAGGTAAGCAAAGGAGCCTGTCAGCAGGTTCACAGCTGCCGGACCGCCATGAGACGAAGTTAAACCACAACACGCTGCATCAATATTGTTGTAGATTACGCGGCCAAGTCCCTGATCGCCGGCCAACGTAACAGCGCGCCCTGTTGCATCATTAGTAATAATGACATCCAGTCCGCCGTAAGTCAGAAAGTCACCGTGACCCGTATAGCCCCAGCTATCCAATTCATCATTGTTGGTAAACTGCACAATATCCGACCCCGGGTCGGCAATGGTCACCTGGTCTGAGGATGGGTCGTTACCAGCGGTTGATGTCACGCCCGCTGTTGGCACCCATGAATAGTCCAGACCGGGAAATGCCGCACCAAGTTCCACATACAAGCCACCGCCACTATTCGTCCATGATGCAAGGTTCGCTGCTGCGTCACCGGCAATGGTTCCTGAACCGTTTCGGAAAAAGACCATATCAAATGAACTAAGGTCAGTAGTGCCGGTAATAGAACCTACCGATACGGTGGCTGAAATATTTGCAGCAGCTGCATTTATCAAGTCGGTACTGCTACCGACAACCAGAATAGATGTTGCGTTAGCGCTACCCAAAAACAGCAGTAGCCCAAGCGTAATAAGCCGTCTCATTGAATCTCCCCAAATTGCTTTTATTATTTTTACTGCGCTTCAGCGCAGCTGACCAAACTCTATCACCTCCGGCAATGTCTTCAACAACTTTTTCAATAATTGAAATGTTAAATAGCTGAGTGCTGCACTACTGCCCTAAATACCGCATCCACCGATATATCGTTCAGGCAATTCAAATGACCTAGCGGGCACTCCCGCTTGAAGCAGGGACTGCATTCGAGCTCTAAATAATGAATAGATTTTTTAGCCGTTAATGCCGGCGTATATGCAGGCGTGCTCGAACCGTACATCGCCACCACATGAATCCCGGCGGCCGCAGCAACATGCATCAAGCCCGAATCATTCGTGACAGCTGTTTTACACAAGGCCAACAAATCGACCGTGTCTTCCAGACGTGTCTCTCCGCATAGATTGCGAATTTGGTCGTTACCTGCCGCTATCTGCTCACCGGCTGCGTGGTCGCCACTTGCCCCGAGCACCCAGACAGAAACGCCCTCAGATACGAGCCTTTCAGCAAGCTCTGCGTAGTATTCCAGTGGCCAGCATTTTGCCGGTCCGTAACTGGCGCCCGGCATCATCGCAACCACCGGCTGCGACATACTCAGGTTATGGGACTCAATCAATCGTTGTTGATTACCGGCATCGATAGTCAATTCCGGCCGGGGAATGACCTGCGGTAACTCATCTGCGGCAAGGCCAAGCGCTACAAAACGCTTAACAGTCTGATCCAGCACCGACTTATCGAGTGGCCGGATATCGTTCAACAAGCCAAAACGCATTTCGCCACGGAACCCGGTGCGCGATGGCACGCCGGCAAACCAGGGAACCAGTGCCGACTTAAAAGAACGGGGCAATACCAATGCACGGTCATACCCTTCTGCACGCAAGCTGTGTCCAAGCGCACGACGCTTACCCAGTGCGAACTCACCATGCCCTGTCGGTAGCCCGATACCCCTGCGCACTTCCGGCATTCTGTCGATAACAGGCACTGACCAGGCTGGTGCAAGAACATCAATAACCGATTCCGGCTCCTGATGCTTCAGTGTTTTGAACAGCGCTTGCGCCATCACCATATCGCCGACCCAGGAAGGACCAACAATCAAAAAGCGGGTACCTGCAGCCATACCGGTTAAGAGCGTTTTCGCTCTAACAGCGCTTCCATTAGTTCTTTGGTGCGCTTAGCAGAATCACGAACATTAAAATGTTCGTCGATACGTAGGCGGGCTTTCTCGCCCATCACCTTGCACTCTTCACGATGCTCGGAAAGCCACAACATTTTCTCAGCAATAGCCGGCGCGTCGTTAACCGGCACAACAAAACCACAAACGCCATCTTCGACGAGTTCGGGGCTGCCACCGGACGTTGTAACAATGGGCGTCACTGAATAAACCATCGCCTCGATCACCGTTTTCGGCAGGCCCTCACGCTTGAGCGCAGGTAAAACACTGACATCACATGCAGAGATGATGCTTGGTGAATCTTTTCGATAACCCAGCACATGAATACGGTCGGACAGCGGGCTTTCATTAATCTGTTTTTGCAGCTCCGGCTCATCCATATCGGCACCAACCAGCACCAGATGAACATTGGCGTCGGCCGGCAATAGCCCCATCGCCTCAACCAATACCGGAACACCCTTACGAGGCCGGTTGTTGGCAACGCAACCTACAACAAAGGCATCAGCCGGAATACCAAAGTCAGTGAGATCTGCAGGTGTGTCGGTGTACCAGGACAGGTCATGGCCCTTATATACCGTCTCAGCCTTAGAGGGGTCATAAAGAACATCGCGGAGACTGTCGCGCACCGCGTCAGAAACACCAAAAATCATATCCACGCGTGGACTGAGATGAGTCACATAATGATAAGGGTTGATGCGGCTCAGGTTGCCGGTCTGACCACGGTAGGTAATCAACGCCACATCATTCAAACCACGCAACGCGCGAACGGCTGTGATTACCGAAAAATTATTAAAGGCGTAAACCACATCAATTTTGTTATCAATAACAAACTGACGGATGCGGCGGACTTCATGGCGATCAAACTTTCTGACAGGCGTTTGTTTTAAAACCTTAATACCCGCGGCTTCCATAATGTTGTTGTACACACCATCGGGCTGGGTCATTACGGTGACATCGACTCCGAGTTTTTGCAGGCCCACAAAAATTTCGGCCTCCGGGCGAATGCTATTTATTGAGTCGTTATTGTGCGATGTCAGCACCAATAGTCGCATCGGGCTTAACTCCGGCCACTGCTTTTCAATGCATCAAGATATCTGGGCACACCGTCTTCAATAGCAATAAATTCTTCGCTGTATCCGGCCTCACGCAATGAACCGATGTCTGCCTCGGTAAAGCTCTGATAACTACCTTTCAAGTGCTCAGGGAATGGAATGTATTTCACATTACCGGAACCGTTCCAGGCCACTGCGGCTTTGGCAACATCATTAAATGTACGACTACCGCCTGTACCGAGATTAAAAATACCCGACTTGTCAGCATTCGCCAGAAACCACAGATTCACCTTCACCACGTCGTCAACATGAATAAAGTCACGGCGTTGCTCGCCATCATCAAATCCGTCGCAGCCCGAGAACAAACGCAATTCACCTTCGTCACGTAGCTGCCGGAAAAAGTGCAGCATCACACTGGCCATGCCGCCCTTATGAAATTCATTCGGGCCATAAACATTGAAATAGCGAAGACCGACAATCTGCGACTTAGCGTTGTCGATCACCCGCCGCACATGCTGATCGAACACCAGTTTCGACCAGGCATAAACATTAATGGGGTTTTCCTTCTCGGGCGCTATCGTAAAGTCGGTGCCGGCTCCATAAACAGACGCAGATGATGCGTAGACCAGAGGAATATCATGCTTCAGGCAATAAGCCAGCAGATGCTTGGAGAATTCGAAATTCGTCCGCATCATATATTCGCCATCCCACTCGGTCGTTACCGTGCAGGCACCCTGATGTGAAACAGAATCTATATCCCAGGGCAGCTTTTCACCTGCCTGCAACATCAACAGGAAATCTTCCCAGTGCACGTAGTCGGCAATGATGCAGTCGGCAAGATTAAAACACTTGTGACCGTCTTCCATATCGTCGACGACCACAATGTCGGTACGACCCTGCAGATTAAGACCTTTAACAATGTTGCTGCCGATAAACCCGGCGCCGCCTGTAACAATAATCATGATTTATTTTCCCGGACTGTTACACATCGCTAAGCGATGCTATCCCAGTACATTCTGATAAATTAGTTCGTAGCGTTTTCCCATGCGCTCCGGCGAATACTTTTCTGCCTCACGCTTATTCACCAGCGCCATTGCCTCGCGCAGTTGACTGTCCTCGGACAAACGCTGCAATGCGCGGAACATGGAACCCGTGTCATCCGGCGCAAACAAATACCCGTTAACACCGTCCTGAACAACCTCAGGAATACCGCCTACTCTGGTTGCCACTATGGGCAAACCAAACTCCATCGCATCCAGCAACACAGAGCCTAAACCCTCATGTCTCGAAGGATACAGGAATACATCCATTGCGTTGAGATAGTCACCCACATTATCAACGTGCCCGGCAAACAAAATATTGGGTAGCGAAGCCGCAGCCTCTTTCAACACGGCCTCATCGGAGCCACCACCCACCAAAATGAACTTAACTGACGGATTTACTGATAAGAAGCGCTTGGCAATATCGATGATCTGCAGCTGGCCCTTATGAGAGTCAACCAACGCCCCGACGTGCCCGACAAGTAGCTCACAATCAGCCTCTTTGCGAATTAGTTCAGCTGATCCCTTGTCCGCGGTAAGCGCGCTACTCGCATCCGGAATGACCTGCACTGTTAAACCGGCATCCAGCGTATGCAGCGACTTTTCAATGGCCGCCGAAACGGCAATCACGCGGTCTGCACGACGATAAACGGAACGGTTAATCACGTTGTGACGGGGGCCTTTCTGAACACGCCGGGTCACTATATAAGGCTTGCCGCCAAGCCAACTCTGCAACCATGCAGCCTTGGCGGCACGACCCTGATGCACGTGCACCAGATCTGCGTCGTCAAATGCACGCGCTGCCGAAAGCAAGCCACCGCTAACACCGTTCACATCCAAACCCGGTATATCGGCACAGCGTTCTGCCAACGCATCACCATCGCGCGCCACTAGTATTTGTGGCCAACCGTTGTCGGCAAGATAACGAATTAATAATTCAGTTTGACGCTCGCCACCGCGGTACCCCGGAGCGAGGTTGATATGTGCAATACGGGCAGACACCGCTTAGCTGTCCTGACCGGCCTGCTGATCGCGGGCGTAGCACTTCATACAGCGGTAAAACACACCGCTGGCTTCACCCCAGGCGATCACCAAGCCCCGCCAACCGTCAAGAAAACCCCTCTGCAGAAGGTAGCTACGCAGGAAAGCCCAGTTGGCTTTGAGCAAGGACATGAAAGGGCCATAACCTTTTGCGCCCTCTTCCATACGCAGTTCGGTATAGCGGTCGATCTTGACCAGAAACTGGCTTATTTGATCTACCGCCCGGTGCTTTAACGGGCCGCGTAATCTAATAACTTTTGCATCGGGAGCCGGTATCACATTCTCATGCACCACTGCTTCGTTATAACCATGACATTGACGGTTATAGAGTCGGGGCAACCAGTCATTACCCCAGCCGGAGTGCTTAACGTGCTCACCCATAAAATAATTGTGCCGGTCGACTTCGTACAACTCTTTAGGATCATCCAGAGACAGACTGGCAATCTCATCGATCAACTCGTCACTGGCGACTTCATCACTATCGAGTGACAACACCCAGTCGTGGCGGGCAAAAGATGCAGCCAGATTCTTAGTTGGTCCAAAGCCTTTAAAATCACCTTGCTCTAAACGAACATTCGGAAAAGATGCTGCGATTTCTGCGGTGTTATCAGTCGAATTATTTTCATACACCACCACCTCATCAAGACGACTTAGACTCGTCAGACAATCGGCAAGAGTTGCAGCCGAGTTGTGGGCGATAATCACGCCGGAAACGTTAATTGAGGGCATCGACGATTAAGCCTTGAGCGTGTACAGCGCACCACAATACGGGCAACTGGCTGTACCACTTTCTTCTATAGGCAAATAGACTTTCGGGTGCGAATTCCACTGCTTCATATCCGGCATGGGGCAAGACAACGGCAGGTCTGATTCGGTAACGGTGTAGTGTGTCTCCGCATTCGCAGTTTTCTGAACAGCTTTTTCTGTTGTCACACCCGGCTCCCGGCAAATATCAGGTCTCGCCGCAGTATAACAAGGTACGCGACAAGCTTGGGAAGCAAAGGGCCTGCCACTCCAGCACACGATAGTTCTCATGCGGTGCTTTTGCGTCATCAGCCATTGCGGGCATCACGATGGCTATAGCGGCAAACCAGACAGCCATTACAAGGAAACGCCGGGGCGAGATTATTTTTATTGTCATTTACCCATACTCAGCAAACATTTCGTATCAGCCACAAAATCAGATTTGCATCAGCGTATTTAAACTACAAAGCCGGCTGTACCTGCAAAGATCACTGACCACTACTAGCCCAGGTGATGCGCCCACAATGGCTGTACCAACCCGGCGCCTTGCTCTGCCTCATCCATCGGCATCA
>Ga0209692_10001875_pt1 | contig 25922 bp, 23 predicted proteins | sample tdDd472_FD_187129 | JGI IMG/M metagenome (GOLD analysis project Ga0209692, IMG submission 187129) | Marine sediment microbial communities from the Atlantic coast under amendment with organic carbon and nitrate - tdDd47.2 (SPAdes)... | ecosystem: Environmental > Aquatic > Marine > Coastal >... | reverse complement strand
ATGCGTTGGAAAACCGATTTTTTTGTGCCAAAATCTTTATAGTTTGAATCAAGATAATTCAGATAATATTCAATAACTCTTATTTGAGTTGTGAGAGTTGAGGTTTCAAATTTCTTGTCAAAATCAATATGATTTATTCCATTTTGATCTAATAACTGTTGCACAATAATTCCTGCCTTCAATATTCTTTTGGAAAGACTATTTTCATTATAAATGTGCATTGCCATTAGACTTGTTAGTAGTGTTAGGCATAAAATTACAAGTACAACTGACATATCGTAAATTTTTGTTTAACAAATATTAATCTACAATCAATTTACGATAAATTTTTTGAAAAGTTCAAATGTAAATTTTATCAAAGGGCTGAAAACCAACAAAAAACCTATTATTGACAAAAGTATATCGGATAAAATATAGGCTTTAATCAAAGTAAATCTTTCTTTTATCAGGAAAAAGTTACCAATTCTAAAAAGTAACTGTATTAGTAGAAAAACAAATATCTGTAAACCAAAAGGATTGAAGTTTAATGCGGATTTAACATCACAACGCACCAGAGAAGAAAAGCTTCTTGATAATCCTGTAGATGGACTAATTTCACCTGTTAATTGAGTAAAATAAGATGGAATAGGATGATTTACCTTATTTGGAGAATATATGGCAGAATAAGCGAAAATGGCAAACAGAATGCCTGCCAAAATCAGATTTATAATTCCGTAATTTGAAAACAGAAGAGTCTTATTCAGTTTTTGTTTCAACTTCAACCTTTATTTTCATTTCAATACTATCTGTTTTTATATGAATTGAATCAACATGCATTTCTTCCAATTGATCTTCAAGATCTTCCAATGCATCTTGCAAATCTGGATTGTGAACAGATTCTTCAATCACTTCTTCGATTACATCTTCAACAAATCCCTCAATATCTTCATCATCTATACTAGCTAATCCTGCCAGAAAAAACAACCAAACAGAAGCTACGAGTAATCCAACAACGGAAACAATAAGAGCACCAATGTTAAGACCACGTGCGCCATTATCTTTATTGGCTTGACTTAATCCTATAATACTAATGATAATTGCAATGATTCCCGGAATGAATGCAATAAAGCCAATACAAGGTATAAAGCCAATAAAAAGTGTAAGAATACCCAGAATTAATCCAATAATTCCTAAAGTTTGTCCTGCATTTGAGCGTACTTGTTCCATGATTAAATATATTGATCAATGTTTAAAGTTAGTAATTTTAGTTTAAGATTTTTAAAAGATCTTTCTCCAAACTTTTTTTAGGTGTTTCTATAATTCGACCAATCTCTTTTCCATTGCAATAAATAATGGCAGTTGGAACTCTGCTAACATTATTGGATTTGGCATCGTAATCTGGAGAGTGCTTGTTGGTGTCGAGAGCATTCATCCTTAGTTTGTGAAAAGGAAACTGAATTTCATCTAATATTTTTATAAAGCGTGGCACTTCACGATGGGAGTCGTGACACCAGGATCCTAAAATTAACGTTATACTTATATCCTCAAAAGATTTTTTTCTCAATTTATTAAGAATGCCTTTTTTAGGATGATAAGATTTGTATTCCGGTCCGTACCAATCTTTGCAAATATCTCCTTCAAAAGCTTCCAAAGTAACTCGTCCATGCAAGACATTTCTATTGATTCTTTGATCGAATTTGCTTTTGTTTTGAGAAAATCCGGAAATACCGATGGATATAAGTAATACGAGAAAAAGAAATCTTAACATGATATTGATTTTAGTGCATAAAAAAAGACAGGAAGTAAACTCCCTGTCTTTAAATATAATGATAAAATCAATATTAGTCTTGATACTGCTCAATTAGGATATCAAGCATTTGCATAGCACATTTTGATACTTTGGTACCAGGACCAAATACACCTACAACACCAGCTTCATATAAGAAATCGTAATCCTGAGCTGGAATAACACCACCTGCAGTAACCATGATATCTTCACGACCTAATTTCTTTAATTCCTCGATAATAGCAGGAACCAAAGTCTTGTGACCAGCAGCCAATGAAGAAACACCAACGATGTGTACGTCATTCTCTACAGCTTGCTTAGCAGACTCTTCTGGAGTTTGGAACAATGGTCCCATATCCACGTCAAATCCTATATCAGCAAAACCAGTAGCAACAACTTTACCACCACGGTCGTGACCGTCTTGACCCATTTTTGCAACCATAATACGAGGACGACGTCCTGACATTTCTGCAAATTTGTCTGCTTTTGCTTTCGCGTTAGCGAAGTCAGCATCTTGTGCTGATTCTGATGAATATACTCCTGACACGGTTCTAATTACAGCTTTATATCTACCACAAATTTTCTCACATGCATCTGAAATCTCACCAAGAGAAGCACGAAGTTGTGCAGCCTTAACAGCAAGATCCAATAAGTTACCTTCACCTCCGTTTGCACAAGCAGTGATGGCTTCAAGAGCAGCTTGAACAGCTTTCTCGTCACGGTTAGCACGTAGTTTGTTCAATCTTTCGATCTGAGCAGTACGTACAGCAGTGTTGTCTACTTCCAAGATATCCAATGGATCTTCTTTCTCCAAACGATATTTGTTAGTACCAACAATAGTTTGAGTGTTCGCGTCAATCTTAGCTTGAGTACGAGCAGCAGCTTCTTCAATACGAAGTTTTGGAATACCAGACTCAATCGCCTTAGCCATACCACCTAATTTCTCAACCTCTTCGATATGAGCCCAAGCTTTGTCTACTAACTCCTGAGTCAATGACTCTACGTAGTATGAACCAGCCCAAGGATCTACAGCCTTACAGATTGTAGTCTCATCTTGAATATAAATTTGAGTATTACGAGCAATACGTGCAGAGAAGTCCGTTGGCAATGCAATCGCCTCATCCAATGCATTTGTATGCAATGATTGAGTGTGACCTAAAGCAGCAGCCATTGCTTCGATACAAGTACGTCCAACGTTGTTGAAAGGATCTTGCTCAGTTAATGACCAACCTGAAGTCTGTGAGTGAGTACGCAATGCCATAGACTTAGGGTTCTTAGGATTGAATTGTTTTACAATCTTAGACCATAGTAAACGACCAGCACGCATCTTAGCAATCTCCATGAAGTGATTCATTCCAATCGCCCAGAAGAAAGACAAACGAGGAGCAAAAGCATCAACGTCCATACCTGCAGCTACACCTTTCTTCAAGTACTCCAAACCATCAGCAAGTGTGTAAGCTAACTCAATATCTGCTGTAGCACCTGCTTCTTGCATATGGTAACCAGAGATAGAAATAGAGTTAAACTTAGGCATCTTCTGTGAAGTAAATTCGAAGATGTCAGCAATAATTTTCATAGAAAACTCTGGTGGGTAAATGTATGTGTTACGCACCATGAATTCCTTAAGGATATCATTTTGGATAGTACCTGATAATTCTTCCAACTTAGCTCCTTGCTCCAAACCTGCAACAATATAGAAAGCCAATACTGGAAGTACAGCACCATTCATAGTCATAGAAACAGACATCTTATTCAATGGAATCTGATCGAAAAGGATCTCCATGTCAAGAATAGAGTCAATAGCAACCCCAGCCTTACCAACATCACCAATTACACGAGGATGATCTGAATCATAACCACGGTGAGTAGCCAAGTCAAATGCTACAGAAAGACCTTTCTGACCAGCAGCAAGGTTACGACGGTAGAATGCATTTGATTCTTCAGCAGTAGAGAAACCTGCGTACTGACGAACAGTCCAAGGACGCAAAGGGTACATTGCTGAATAAGGTCCACGTAGGAATGGAGGTAAACCTGATACATAGTTCAAGTGCTCCATACCTTCTAAATCTTCCTTGTTAAAAGCTGTTTTAACCGGAATTTGCTCTGGTGTCATCCAAGATTTTTCAATGCCGTTTTCCTTTTCCCATTCCTGAGAAGTAGCAGCAGCTCTTTGTGATGACTTGATATTTATATCTTTAAAATTTGGTTTCATTTTTTCTGTTTTTATCCTGTAGAGACGTAGCATGCTACGTCTTTACCGTGCAACATCTCTAATTAAATTCCAAGATTAGCTTGGTAAGCTTTTAAAGTTTCAAGAACGTTAGATTTCACGTTAACGAAGTTCTCGATGCCCTTAGCTTTTAACTCGTCAGCACATGCAGGAGCACCTGCTACAACAAGAGTTGCACTTCCTTTAAGTGCTTCGAAAAGCTCAGGAGCGATAGTTGCGTACTCATCATCTGATGAACAAAGTACAACAATCTTAGCGTTCTTCTCTGTTACGAATTTCACACCTTCTTCAACCGAAGTAAAACCATTGTGGTCTTCAACATCGAATCCGGCACAAGCGAAGAAGTTACATGCAAACTGTGCACGAGCCTTACGCATATTCAAGTTTCCGATAGGGAACATCATCACCTTAGGACGACCATTTTCCTTAGCATAAATATCAGTCTTATTACGAAGAGCTTCGAAAGCCTGAGCACCACGGTATGGCTTCAATGTTTCGCAAACTGCGTTGTCAGCAGTTTTATCTTCTGGAGAAAGTACTGACTCAGGAATGGTTTCAAGAACCTCACCGAAGTTAGGGAATTGATTTGTTCCTAAGAAGTTCTCTTTACGAGTCGCAATAGCTAAATCTCTCTTCTGAGCAGTAGCTTTAATTGTTTCCTGAATGAATCCAGCTTTGAAAGCAGCAAGGTATCCACCTTTGTCTTCAACAGCTAAGAATAATTTCCAAGCCTCATCAGCGATTGATTCAGTTAATGACTCAATATAGTATGAACCAGCAGCAGGGTCAGCAATCTTACCCAAGTGCGATTCTTCTTTTAGTAATAATTGTTGGTTACGAGCAATTCTTTCAGAGAATACTGAAGACTCAGCATAAACAGAATCGAAAGGCTTAACTGTAAATGAATCCAAACCACCTAAAACAGCAGACATAGACTCAGTTTGAGTACGCAACATGTTCACATAAGGGTCATAAACAGACTTGTTCCAATCTGAAGTTTCACCGTGTACGAACATTTTACAAACAGTTTCGTTTGAAGCACCATATGCTTTAACGATGTTTGCCCATAACATACGACCCGCTCTTAGTTTTGCAATCTCCATGAAATACTTAGAGCTTGTTGCAAAGTTGAAACGCATTTTAGGAGCAACCTCGTCAACTGAAAGACCAGCTTCGATCATTCTTCCTAAATACTCAGCACCCGATGCTAAAGAGAAACCTAATTCTTCAACAATTGAAGATCCAGAGTTATTGAATAAACTACCTGTTACTGCAATAACTTTGAAGTTAGGAAGTGCTTTGGATGCTTCGATAGCTTCTTTCACGTAAGCGAAAGCGCTCTCTTCGGTTCCGCAATAGTTACCTACTGTACTGAATCCTTTGATAATATCGATAGCAACACCACCTTTAACCTTATCTAAAGCGATACCTCTTTCGGTAGCTAATGCTTGAAGGTTTTGAAGTAATTCTACAGAAGAATGTGATTTTTCGAAGTTAATCTCAACACAATCCATATAGATACCTTCTAATAAGGTAGCCAATTCTTCTTTGCTGATTGATTTCCAGTTTAGAACGAATCCAACTGAATCGATACCTTTGTTTAAGATATCAAGCGCTTTTTCATTAGCTGCTTTTACATCTTCAACAATAATATCCTGGCGAACTAACCAATCATTGTTATCCTTCTTGTTTCCACGAACATATGGGAAATCTCCAGGATAAGTATTCATGAAGGCTTTGTCATCCATGTTCTCCAGTCTGTAGAAAGGCTGTACATTGAATCCTTCATTCGTTCTCCAAACTAACTTTCTATCGTAGTCAGCCCCTTTAAGATCTTTAGTGATTTTGTCAATCCACTCTTGAGTCGATTGAGGTGCAAAGTCACTAAAAAGTTTATTATCTGCCATAACTGTAACTGTTAATGTAACTGTTTAAAAATTAGAGCCTAAAAATAAGCTCTTTTTATCATTTACGGAAAGTTTAAATAATGTTCTAAATCATACTTTTAGAACATGAAAAACTTTATTGTTTTGTGTTGTATTCTACTATAATTGGAGCATGATCAGACACTTGCATCCAATCTTGCATCGTTTTTCCACTTTCGTGAAAAAAACTTCCATTGGTAAAAATGAAATCTACTTTACGATTCCAAAAGCCATTCTTGTCTGTTGTGTGAGTAAAATGGTTTTTGTTATTCGTTTTATAGTTTTCTAATGGAATAGCTGCCATATATTTTTCATAGAATGGCATCATCCATTGTGTTTCGGCACTGTAATCATCAGCTTCAAAATCACCATCGGTACAAACCGAATCGTCAAACTTACTGGTTTGTTTGGAATAAGGTGGTAAAGAATTAAAATCGCCAGCAAGGATCAATTGCTGTCCTGCGTTTGAGATTGAATCAGCATAAGCTTTAATAATTTCCAATTGTTTTTTCTTGGTGTCATCTTGTGCATAGGCTGATGCGTGAGTATTTAACAGATGTATAGATTTTCCACTATGTTCCAATTTGGCTTCCAAAATATTTCTCTTGAGATAAAAATATTTTACAATGAAATATTGTGATTTAATAAGAGGCAATGCAATTCGGTTGGCATCGGTAAATTTCCATTTTGATAGAATTGCATTTCCTGAGTCCATTTTTCCAATCCCATCGCTTGGAATATGACTTGCTTTCCATTGCGAAGCATAAACGGCATAATTAAAATCGGTGCTGTCAAGCAGATATTGAACCTGATCGACAAAAGCACTTCTTTTGGCATTTACATCTGCTTCCTGAATCATTAAAATATCAGGATTAAGCTGTTTGATTTTTTCAGCAAGAACTTTCATATTATCAAACACTTCCGATTTTTTCATAATGACTCTATCACCATGGCAATCGAAAAAGAAATCGATTCTTCCACCTCCAAATTTAATGTTCCAAGTCATCACTTTTAAAGTGTCAGGAAAGGGAACATCTTTCATTTCATCGCTTACATATAGCGAAACTTCACTACCTATTTTGGTTTGAAAAGGGTCGCATGCAGCCGCCAAAATTGATAACATGATCAAAGATATCTTCCTTAATTTGTTCATAAACAGATTCTGTTAGAATTCTCGATTGTGCATTATCATATTGGTACAAATCAATGAAATGTACCTTGAACCGTGTAAATATTTATAAATAAGAAGTTGAGGATTTATAAAATCTCGTCAACATTTTCAGTAGGGTGAGCAAAAATTGCCTTGTGATCTTTTACAACAATTGGGCGTTGAATTAAATTAGGGTATTCAATTAAAATCTTAATCCACTCATCGCGATTAAAATTTTTTCCTTTAAAATCTGTTTTGTAGATTTTTTCGTGAGTGCGAACAATATCTTGAGGCTCTTTGTTCATTCTCATTAAAACATCAGCAAGCTCAGCTTCGGTAAATTCTTCTTTCAAATAAAGTCTGATTTCCGGTTCTAAACCTTTGTCTTGTAAATATTTTAATCCTGCTCTACTTTTACTACATCGAGGATTGTGATATATCTTTAACATTTTGTTGGTCTGAGTTTTTGGTTTTGTGAGTACAAATATACGCCTTTCCATAAGATTTGAAGAACAGCTTTAGGATAAATTTCACTTGAAATTTAAAAGCTAAATGTCAAGTTTTCGACACTATATTTAAAATATCTTTGTTAGGTTTAAGTAGTGAAAAATTGAAAGGGTATGATGAAGAACTTTATAAAGAATAGAAAATTTGAAATAATAGGAGGTTTGGTAGGACTGCTGGGAGGATTTCTTTATTGGAAATATGTTGGTTGTATTACTGGCACTTGCCCGATACAAGCAAATTGGTACAGTATGGTTCCTTATGGAGGATTATTTGGTGTATTGTTGGGTGGCATGTTTAAGCCTAAAACAAAAAAGAAAGATGAAGTAGAGGTTTAATCTTTAATGCCTCTGGATATTTCGCAAGCATTAGCCATGTTGTGCAATATCCTGTAAGCGTGCAAAATTTATTATTGAGAATAGTTTTCCATTGCTTTCTATGATTCCTTCTTTACGAAAATCAGCAAGATTTTTTAAGACACTTTCTTTCGAAAAACCTATGATTCTTGCTATATCTTGCCTGGTTAAAGGAATGTTGAATGTGCTTTTACCTGTGTTTTTTTCGAATTCGCATATTAAAAAAGCAAGTGCTCCAGCTGAATTTTTTTCCTTCAGATTCATATGCCAGTTAAGAAAATTCTCATTCACCATGGAGATATATTTAATAAATGCCATTGCAAATTCTTTATTTGTCTGCAGTAGTTTAGAGAATAAATCCTTACTAAAAATTTCAATGGTACAATTGGTTAATGCTTTAGCTGAGAATCGGTAACTAGTTCCTGAGTAAACACAATTAATTCCGATAAATTCTCCCTGAAATAGCAAGTTGAGAGCTTGATTTTTAGAATCTTGTTTCAATGAAAGTTCGACTAATCCCGATTTTAAAAAGTAGAGATTGTGTACTGGTGTTCCCTTTTTTACAACAAGCTCTCCTTCTTCAAATCTTAAACTACTACTAGAATTGAATAGTTCATTTTTTTCCTCTTGACTAAGAGTCGATAAACAGTTTTTTCCTGAGAGATGTGTTAATTCCATAATTCCTAATTTGATGCTGGGGTGTAAAATTACACTCTGATAGCTTTCTAACTACATCTTGCATTACAATAATACAATCAAACAAGGGGTTAGTTTTGCAAATGTACAATTTTAAAGATATATACTATGGAACAAATGGAAATACAAAAGATTGAATTTACAGTTCAATCAGAAAGTAAATCAAGCTCAAAATCAGAAATTAGAGTAAGAGATTTTAAAGTTATTGTGGATGAACCGGAACAATTAGGAGGAACAGATCATGCACCGAATCCTGTTGAGTATATTCTTTGTGGTTTAACTGGTTGTGTTCATATCCTTGCATATAAAGTGGCAAAGGAATTAAACTTTGAGCTTCAAGATTTAAAGATTAAGGTAAGTGGTGATTTAAATCCTGAAAAATTATTTGGAATGTCAACAGATGAACGTGCAGGATATCAAAATATCAAGGTTAAACTGAATCCAATAAGTAATGCAAGTGAAGATTTGCTTAAAAAATGGCAAGAAGTAATGGCGGAAAGAAGTCCGGTTTTGGATAATTTATTGAATACGACACCCGTTTCAATAACTATTGAATAATAGCAAAGCCGTAGCAACTAATAATAGTATGCTACGGCTCTTAAATTTTATTTTTCTTCTCCTGAGAATTCCATCAGGTATGCTTTAATGAATCCATCTAAATCTCCATCCATTACGGCTTGAACATTCGATGATTCATGACTGGTTCTTACATCTTTTACCAGTTTGTACGGTTGCATAACGTATGATCTGATTTGAGATCCCCATTCAATTTTCATTTTGGAGCCTTCAATTTTGTCAATCTCTTCCTGACGTTTTCTTAATTCCAGTTCGTACAACTGAGATTTCAGCAAACGAAGTGCATTTTCACGATTACCTAATTGTGAACGACTTTCGGTATTTTCGATAATGATTCCGGTAGGAGCATGTCGCAATCGAACTCCTGTTTCTACTTTATTTACATTCTGTCCACCTGCACCACCAGATCGGAATGTATCCCAAGAGATATCTGCATTGTTGATTTCAATTTCTATTGAATCATCAATAGCAGGATAAACATAGACCGATGCAAAGGAAGTCATGCGTTTATTAGCGGCATTGAAAGGAGAGAGACGTACCAAACGGTGAACGCCATTTTCTGATTTCAAGTATCCGTAAGCAAAATCGCCTTCAAATTCTAAAGTTGCCGACTTAATTCCTGCTTCATCACCTTCCTGATATTCCAGTTGCTTTACCTTATATCCATGAGATTCACCATATCGCAGATACATACGGTGTAACATGTCTGCCCAGTCGCAACTTTCGGTTCCACCAGCACCTGCATTAATTTTAAGAATAGCACCTAATTTATCTTCGTCTTTGCGAAGCATGTTTTTTAGCTCTAACTCTTCAATTAAGGTTTCGGTAACGGCAAATTGTTCATCAACTTCTTCAGGTGAGGCTTCACCTTCTTTTGCAAAATCGTATAAAACAGCTAAATCTTCAACCGATTCTTTAACTTTTTCGTAGGATTCAACCCAGGACTTTAGTCCTTTTACCAATTTCATTTGAACTTCGGCTTCTTTAGGATTGTCCCAAAATCCTGGAGCTTGAGTTCTCATTTCTTCTTCTTGTATCTGAATTAATTTGGCATCAATGTCAAAGATACCTCCTTAGCGCTTCCGTGCGCTCCGCTAAACTCTTTAGCTGGTCTGTTGTAATCATTCTAGAAATTTATAATTGAGATGTAAAGGTAATAAACAAAGAGTAATGAACAATCTGAAATGAATAGGTAATAGTATTGTACGAAGAAAAATGATTAGACGACGATCGTGTAAAGATTTAGAAATTGATTAAGAAAAACTGAATTAATTTGGCATCAATGTCAAAGATACCTCCGATTACAACTTAGGGCTTCCGTACGATCAGCTATACTCTTTAGCTGGTCTGTTGTAATCATTCTAGAAATTTAATAATTGAGATGTAAAGGTAATGAAAAGTACTGGAAGTGTATTGTTACAACTTTTAAGTCATGATGAAATAGTTAATTAATCATAAAATTCAACAAGCGTTCTCGTTTATGCGCTTCAATAATTAAACAAAGCACTTAGAAAGTTAGCCTATTTATGTTTGTTATTGTCTGATTGATATTTGTTTAATTTATAATCCGGGCAGAAAAATAAAATTGGATTTTGAAAGTATAAAGAACTTAAAATCGAACATTTAATATTCTTTATTTACTAAATATTTTAAAAATAATTGTTCCATAAAATTAAAATGTTGGAACATCTTATTATTGTCCATGTTACTAATTATTAAAAAGAAAAAAATGAAAAAACTATCTGTACTCTTAACACTAATGATGATGGTGAGCATTTTATTTGCTCAGGAAAAAAAAGAAGTTGTGTTGATTGGTGATATTAAGTGTTCTTATAAGAATTCTGAACAGTTTAAAAAAAATGTTCATGATGTAATTGTTCAAGCTTTTGTAGAAAAAGGATTACATGATGTGATTGATATTAACACTTTGTCAGCAGTTGGTCAGGAAATTTATCGTCAATCAGGTGAAACAGCATTGAACGAAGACAATATGAGACGTTTAAGCGAAGCTGGAGTAAAAGGTGCAGATTGGATTGTGACAGGTACACTATCTAATTATGATGCTGTTCCTGTTAAAAATGACAAAGGACAATTGACTGGTTACAATGGGAAATTAAATTTCGTATTCAAGGTAACCAATTTAAAAGATGGCACTCAAAAAGGTGTAGCTGATATTGCTTGTTCTACTTTTTTATCTGAGAAAACAAAGGATGCAGCAATTATGAAAGCTGTGAAGAATGCGAAAGATAAAGTGATAAAGAAAATCAAAGGAATTTTTCCAGTTGTTGCTGAAATCGTTGAAATTACAGCAGAGAAAAAAGGTGCTGCTAAAACTTTATTGATTGAAGCTGGAACTGCTTTAGGTGTTCAAAAAGGTGATCAGTTTAAGATTTGTGAAGAGAAAATGTTTAGAGGGAAAAAACGCATTGTTGAAATTGGTAGAATTAAGGTTGTGGATGTGCAAGGTGATGATTTTGCAGAGTGCAAGGTTGTAAAAGGTGGTGATAAAATTTTAAAAGATTTTAATGCTGAACTAAAGATTTTTGCAGAAATGATTGAAAGAACAGGCGGATTACCAGGTGGTCTAAAGTTATAATACAGAACCAACAATATGAAAAGAAAATTAGTTTCAAAATTAATTCTTGTTCTGTTCTCTTTATTTATTTCCATTCCTAATGGAAAAGCTCAAAGCTCAAATATAGAGGAAGTTCAATTGCCAACTATCATGGTTATTCCTTACAAAAAGGATGGAGATTCTTACAAGAATATTCTTCAGAATGATTTTGACAAGAGAATAGCTGTGGCATCGGTGCAGGAAGGATTCAATCAAAAAGGAATTACAACCATCGATTTTGAAGCCAAATTGAATGCGGCTATTCGTTCGGCTAATTTTGAGATGAATGATGCCCAGACTGTAGATAAGCAATTGATTCGAAATTCAGGTGCTGATGTTTACGTGTCGGTGGATATAAAGAAGGATTTTGCGGCAAATGGTAACAGAGTTGCACTGGCTTTAAAGGCTTACGAAACCGCTTCAGGAAATGTGTTAGCCAGTAAGCAAACCTGGTCGCCACGTTTTCGAACTTCGGCAATAGATAAATTGACTTCTCTGGCAATTAAAATCATGATGGATGATTTTTTGGCACAGATCAACACCAATTTTCAGAAGAAAGTGAGCAATGGAAATACCATCGTATTAAATGTTTCTATTGCCAGCGATTCTATGACGGATATGGACAGCGAGTTGGGAAACGATCAGCTTCCACTTTCGGATGTATTGCGTCTTTGGGTTAAAAAGAATGCGCATAAAGGTCGTTATCATGTTCAGGGCTCGGTAGCCGAAGCGGTTATTTTTGATCAGATTCAAGTGCCTAGCAAAGACGAAAATGGAAATACATACAGTGTAAGCGACTTTGCTTTTAATCTGTGGGATTATTTGAGAAGTGATATTGGCATTGCTTGCAAAAAGCGAGTGGATGGAAATACCATTTACATTACTATTCTGGAATAAGCATAAACACATAAAACAAATAACAATGTTGAGTTTTCAAGTGTTGAATATAAAAGGTGCTTTGCCGGGGAAAATTATTACCCTGGCTTTGTGCCTGATATTATTGGGATCTGTTCAGGCGAAAGCACAAAACCGACCTCATTGGATTACTAGTCGACCAATAAATACCATGTATTATACTGGTATTGGTTCTGCTTCGAAATCAGAAACCGATTACATGAAAATTGCCAAACAAAAGGCTTTAAGCGATTTGATTTCGGAAATTGAAGTAAAAGTAGCCAGTAATTCTTTATTGAACTCTTTGGATGATAATGGGAAAATATCCTCTTATTTTCAGGAAAATATTAAAATTGAAGCCAAGCGAACAATTGAAGATTATCAATTGGTAGAATCCTGGGAAGGTGATTCTGAATATTGGGTTTACTATCAGTTGAATAAATACGATTATCAGGAGAAGGAGCGTATCCGAATTGAGAACATGCAGGATAAAGCATACGATTATCTTCTGAAGGGAAATGCCGGAAAAAATTCAGGAGAAGTTTCCGCTTCTATTTATAATTATTTGGAAGGTTTGAAGCTGATACAGGCTGATTTAAATAAGAATTTGCCATATCAGAAAAATGGTCAAACCATTTATTTAGGTAATGAATTGTATGCTGGTTTAAGCAATGTATTTACTGGAGTTCAGATAAAAACTGATCCGTCATCCGTAAAAGGACAAGCCTTTCAATCTGTAAAAGGTCAAATTCAGATTAGAGTTAGCAGAGGAATGCAAGTTCTTGCTAATTTGCCATTACATGTCGAATTCATTTCCGGATCAGGTGAATTGAATCATGGGTTGATAACCAATGAATCAGGAATTGCTCATTTGCAAGTTTTGAATATTAGTAGCAAGCAAAAGCAACAATTGGTCTTGATAAAACCAGATTTGAAGAAACTTTGCTCCGATAGAAAAAATAAGTTGTTGCATGGTATTTTAAACCAGTTGAAATCTTTACCTGAAACGCAGGTAAGTATTAGTCTCGAAAGTGCAACCATTAAAGCTTTTTTAAAACAAAGTCAGGATGGTAATTCTGCTTTAGTGAAATCCGTTAAGAGAATTTTGAGTAACAACTATTTCAATTTTGTGCCTAGCGAATCGCTTGCTGATGTTGTGGTGGAATTGGATGAGGAATTCAAAAAAGGAGGAAAAGTGAATGGTGAAATGTATAACATGCAGGAGTATTTCTCATCGCTTAGTTTGCAGATTACCAATCGTTATAGCAAAGAAACGGTGTTTAGTTATGGCGTGAACGATTTACGCACCTTAGCACCTGAAAGTACTTCGCCAAAAACAGCTCGAATGTCGGCAAGTAGAAGTATCATGAAAAAAATGCAGCGTAAATTAATTCAAGAATTAAAGAAGCTGCAAATGATCATTGATAAGTCGATAGTGGTTCCTGAAGTTGTGCCAAATGTGCAAAGAACAGAACCGAGCAGAAGTCAGACCACAAGTACTCAAAGTCCAAAAACGATTGTTACTTCGGGCTTGTTGGCTTACTATACCTTTAATGATGGAACGGGGAGAAACAGTACAGGAATAAACAATTACAATGCATTGGTTGAAGGTGAAAATGCACCTTTATGCGTTACAAGCACTTTGACTGGAGAAGGTAAGGCAGCTCAGTTTAGTGGCAATTCATACTTAAGTATTCCTGAACATCCTATTCAACAATGGACTGCCTATTCCATTAGTACATGGGTGAAAACAACTTCGGGAGGAGCGGTATTGGGTCGAAAAGGATCCGGACCTACCATTTTAGGAACAACCATTCAAAATCAGTTATTCTATCAGAAAAATCATTACGGTCGTTACGACACGTTTAGTTTCGATACGGATAAAATGCTGCTGGATTCTCAATGGCACATGCTCACCTTAACTGTTGAGGTTTTACAAAACGGATCACGTTCCAGATTGTTTGTTGATGGGCAAATGGTTTTGGTCGAAAATACTCAATTGAATGATAAGATAAAAGGTGGCGAAGGAGCTTATATCGGTTACGATCCCGGATCGAAAAGATATTTCACTGGTGAAATTGACAATTTGAGGATTTACAATCGAAAATTAAGAGATGAAGAAATTCAGCAGCTTTATCGCAGTCAGCAGTAAGAATATCAATAAGTAATACAATTAAATCTTTAAAATTTACTAATAATGAAAAAACGTTTTTATCAATTTGCAGCAGTAGTAATGATGGGTGCCATGTTCGCATGTTCGGCACCACAACAAGTAGCACAAGTACAGCAACCAGATGAGGTTGATTTTGATGTGCCTTGTACAGGTCCTGATTTTAGAACCAACGCGGAATATTTTAGAGCATCGGCAGATGGTTTAAGTATGAATATGGATATCGCTAAGAAAATGGCATATACCAATGCACGTGCCGAGTTGGCAACAGCTATTCAGGCTAAGGTTGAGCGAGTAACTGATAACTATTCTTCATCGCATAATTTCAATGGTAACGAAGAAGCTAAACAACGTTTCCAGGATCTTCCAAGAATCGTAGTAAAGCAAGTAGTAAGCGGGACACGTATCATTTGCGAGAAAATGAAAAAAACCAAAGAAGGCAAGTTTCATTGTTATGTTGCTATGGAATTGGCAGGTGATGAGATCGTAAATTCGATGAAAGACAGAATCAGTGGAGATGACAAATTGAAAATTGATTTTGAATACGAGAAATTTAAAAAAGAACTAAAAGAGGAGATGGCGAAAGGAAATTCATAATCCTTTTTATTCCATTAACGATATGCATATCAGATTATTCTTGATATCGATTCTAATTATTTTAACAGTTTTTTCTACCAAAGGACAGGAGATAGACTCTTGTCTTTTGGAGAAAGACTCTATTGCTGATGTTTTGTTAACAAAGCGTCAGAGTTTTCCAAATTGGCTGGTAGAACAGGCTTTGGAAAATGAATGTTGCATTGGAATTTCAGATCCTTATTTGGATACCGATTTGGCTCTCGAACAAGCCAAAATTCGAGCGGTTGCCATTGCCAGCTTGAAAGAGGAATTGGCTTACCGATCTATAGTTGATAATTACGTATCGGATAAAGGAGGAAAATACGCAAATACCAAATTTGTGAGCTTAACCAATATGGTTTCGATAGCTGATATTGATTTAAAATCTATTGAAGTTTTAAAAACTTATACATCACCATTCGATGAGGTCTTTGTATTGATAAAAAAACCAAAATTCAACACTTCAGATTCTTTAAAAGATACTACCAATACAATAAAAATAACTGCTGATTTACTTCTAAGTGAAACCAAAGGAAGAGGTGAGGACAGTTATAATTTTATAAAGTTTCACATTCAGAATCCGGATCAATATCCTATTAAAAAGCTCAATTACTATTCTTACAATACCAAGTCGGGAAAGAATATTGTTTCAAAAATCAACCAGTTCGAAATAAAATTCCCAAGTGGAATGTTTCGTTATCAGCCTTATCAGGCTCAGGATACCATTCATTATCAAAATGGATTTATCGAGGCATCCTTAAACTACTCATTTTGGAATGCCTATTTGGATGTGATTTTAAACAATCTATTACTGATGACTAAAGATGGAGGAGAAGTAAAATCTTTAGGAGATAAATACAATCAGATTTTTAAAAACATGTTTCGGGTGGTTGATTACCAGAAAATGCATTTTCGAATTTCGAACTTAAAAGTGGAAGGCAACAGGTTGTATATGAAAACCACATTGTAAGCCATAAAATCCTTACTATCATGAAGAAATTTACTTTAATAACAGGTTTTTTACTAGTAATTCTAGGCTTTTGTACCATATCAATTAAGGCGCAAGAGGTTGAATCATTCGAAGAATTTAAGAAGAAAGAAAAAGCAAAATTTCAACAGTTTAAAGAAGAATACAAACGACAATTCGAAGCTTTTAAAAAGAACGAACAGGATTGGAATAAGGAAATATTGGGTGTGGATGTTGAAACACCAGTATCGGAACGTGTAGAGGAAAAAGATAAGGATTTTATTACCAAACCTTCGGTACCAAAATATGTGAATTTAAGTGCAAGTTTGGATGATGAAATTGAGCAAATAAAACGTAAGGTTGAAAAGATTACAGTTCAGGATTTAACAGAGGCTGAACCGATGAAATCTCCTGAAATAAAACCAGAGCCAATAGCAGATGCAAAATCTAATAAACAGGCAGATCAGTTCGCAGAGAAAGCACGAAAGATGTCTAATCCGGTAAGCAGCGCTTCCAGAGAGGAAATGAAAGTTGTCAATGTAGATTTGAATCCCACTAAAATGGGAAATCCTGTCGCAAGTGCATCCACAAATACAAGTACGATTGCTAACCCAGGTGTTAAAACTGCTACAAGTATAGACAATCATAAAGTCAGTTTAATTGAGGTTGAAAAAAGAAGTATTCCTTCTACCAAACCCATTTTAGCCAAGTACCGATTGAGTTCAAAATTTGGGAACAGATTTCACCCAACCTTGTATCGCTGGCGTTTTCATGGTGGTGTCGATATGGCATGTCCAAAGGGAACAGAAATACACATACCAGCCGATGGAGTAGTTGTAAAATCGGGCTGGAATGGAGGCTATGGCAATTACATTAAGGTGAAGCATGGCAATGGTTACGAAACAGTTTACGGTCATCTCTCAAAAGTAAGTGTAAAAAAAGGACAAAAAGTTAAAAAAGGTGATGTAATAGGTAAAGTGGGAAGTACTGGTCGTTCCACTGGAGCACATTTGCATTACGAAATCATAAAAAATAAAAAGCGAGTTAACCCGGAACGATTTTTTGGATAGAAAAATAAAACCCAACCCAACATTTTACATCATGATTACGAAACTATTTAAACTACTTATACCACTTCTACTTTATGCCTTTGGACGCGAATTTATTGCCACTGTGCAGATGATTTCATTCGCCGATTTGTATCAGAAAATCTTCCTGATAGCCTTAGGTGGTGGATTCTTATTTACGACCCTTTTTGTAAAGGCACACGGATATTTGGCGATACTATCTCATGAATTAACACACAATACACTTGGCGTTTTAACCTTTAACAAACCAGTAGGTTTGAATGTTGAAGCCAATATGGGTGGTGTATTTATGTTTCAGGGAAAACACAATATAATGTCGGTGTTGTCGCCTTATTTTTTTCCGCTAATTACGGTATTTATTTTCCCAATTTATTTCATTTTGGCAAGCTCTGGAGCCGAAGTGTACTTTGGTTTATTGGGCGCATCCCTGGGTTTTTCTTTCTCAATTGGAATACGCCAGGCACATCGCCATCAGCCCGACTTTCAGGTTTATGGAGTCACCTGGTCCTACCTGATTATATTGTTTTTTCAGATATTAATATTTGGTCTTCTGATTTCATTTGTAATTGGTCGAATGCCAATGTTGGTAAGCTTTGTTAAAATGAGTGCAGATCACATTATAGAACTGTATGAGATTTTAAAGGCTTTGGTGATGATGGGGCTGGATATGATAAAGAATTAATAAAAGACTACATAAGTAAATTAGAATATGATCTAAAAAGAAAATGGAGCTCAGAAACCATATAAAAAAACGAGGCGCTACCGAAAAGCCTTACGAGTAGGATGTAAACATTTAAGCTATGAGATTTTTAGGAAACATTATTTGGCATTTTCCATTCTTTGGATTTGTATCGGCATTTTTCACCTTTTTGTTGGGAGGATTGCTTGTAATCACTGTAATTGGCGCACCTATTGGATTGGGTTTAATTCAGTTGTCAAAATTTCTTCTGTCGCCTTTTTCGAGTTCAATGATAGACAATAAAGAGTTAAACGCAGAACCCAATAAAGCATGGGAAGCATTTGGCTTAATTGTAAGAATATTGTATTTCCCATTCGGCTTATTCCTTACGGTTATCACCTTATTCCAAATTGTTGGATTGTTTGTTTCCATAGTTGGAATTCCAGTAGCCTTGGTATTAGCTAAATCTCTAGGAACTTATTTAAATCCGGTAAATAAAACATGTGTTTCTACATCGGTAGCAAAAGAATTGGAAAGCCGTAAAGCAAAAGCTCAGGTTGATGCTATGGTAGGATAATATCTTTAGTAAGTAACTCTGGTTGTATGCTGGAGCTATTAATACGATTTAGACCCCAAAACTCTTATTCTTTTTTTAGAATTAATGCGACTTAAAAATGATGTGATAATAAGAAATTTACTTTAACTAAACCAAAACCCAAACCATGAAAAAATTAATCCTATTTGCTCTGTTTGCAGTTCTTTGCGAGACTTATTCAGTTCAGGCAAATACTTTCATTCAAACTGAAGAGCAAACCGAAATTACAAATATTGAACAGGCACAACCAATTGATAAAGCTGTTCCTGAAAAAGGATTTGATTGGATGCAATTTATTTTTGCAGGCAGTTATTTGTTAGGTGTATTTGTCTTGTTTCCACTGGTAGTTTATACCAATTACCAGGAAAAAATGCTAGGCGATGTAAATCCGGATAAGGTGAAAATTCTTGAAAATTTATCGGAAGAAGAAAGAAACAACAGAGCCGAACATATTCTGGTTACCATTGAAGAAAAGTTAACTGCGTTTACCGATGATGATGGTTACGAAATGATTACCATAACAAAAGGATCACAGGCAAGATTCATGAGACATGGATTGAATTATATCAATAAAAGATTATGCCCTACTGATCCTATTATACAGGAGCGGGTTGAAGAATTCACGAATGTTTATTTCGACAGAACAAAAAGACAATACACCGGCTCGAATTGGATATTGGGTTGTGCCATTGGAATATTGGTGTTTATGGGTTTTATGGATATTGGAATGTTACTTTCAAGCTTTACCTTAATTCATATTATTGGAATTACTTTTTATTACCTGTCGAGCAGAACAGCAAAATATGCTTTGGAAAAAAGATTGGAGACTTTTAAAACGAAAAAGCTGGGATTTATTGGAGGTGTAATGGCTGCCCTATTTGCAGGTTTCTCTATTAAAGAGTACGTAAGTGTAAATGGAGGTCCTTGGAAAAGAGATCACGAATCGGAAGGAACATCAGCCTTGGTTTTAATTTTAGTGATTGTAATGGTTGCCTTTTTTGTTGGATTCCTGGTGGCATTTTTTGGAATTATCAACTTCGTGATTAATTACTCAGTATCCTTTATCAGTCCATTAAATACACCGGAAAAATGGTATGCTACTAAATTTGAGAAACAAGCAGAAGTTGTTGTTGCTCAACATTGATTTAAGCAGAAATTTGCATGTATATCATACTTTGATAAAATATTACTTACAACTTTAATGCTTAACATGGAAAGGAGTCGACCAATTTGGTGATTTGATTTAGTAGATAGAGATTTGGTTGTTGCCATCTTGGTTGATTCTTACCAGATAAATTGCAGTATTAATGGAAGAAGACGGTGAATTTTCACTACTACTACATTCTTCATTATGGTTTTGGGATTGGATTTTCTATTCACAAATAAAATTGCAGATGTACCAAAACCAAGCGCCACTTCCTGTTAGGGAGTGGTGCTCTGATTTAAGAATATTAAAATCGCTTAAACAAATTAGCTTTATCAAGCATTTGTAGTGAATACAAAATTTAAACAATAAATTATATGACAAATAAAATTAACCTGATGAAAAAAATTGATCAGATATTAAAATTTAGAAAGCAAATTATTATTGCAGCAAGCGTACTAGTTGTGATTTATATTTTGATTACTATCCCATGGACTAATGAGCAAAGGGCAAAACAAGAATGTTTAGACTATGTAAAATCACGCTATGACAATATTTCTGTAAATCACTTTAATTTGCTTTATGAAGCAAGTCCAAAAAATGATTTAGATTATACCGAATTTGATTATAATAGAAAGCTAATTAAAATTAATTATTCTCTTGCTGGCATAGAAGAAAAAAAAAGGACGGGCAAGTTGCCGTTTATGAATAATATGGCTGTGCGAGAAAGTGATTTAATTAAAGGTAAAAAAGAATTAGAAAATCGTTTGAATTTAATTGATGAAATAAGAACAAAAAAAACTGAATTATCAGAAGAAGTATATGCTTATTATGCGGAACTTGAAGTATGTAAAAAATCCTCAAGAGGAAGTAAAAGTAAAAAGTATTTTAATTTTGTATTTGATAAATCCTGGAAAATAAAACAAGTAAGAAAATATGAAATTACCCCTGATTACAGCAATTATCCTAATGGTGATAAATTAAGAGAAAGAATGCCTTATATAGAAACGTTTTCTTTTCAGGAAAATATTATTGATAGTATTGTATCTAGTGCATTAAATTGTGAAGTAAGACGTATTGTTCACCACCCATGGTATTGGGAGAAATAATTTATAGGAATTAGAAGAAGTATAATATTTTTCGTTGTAAAATACAAATTAAGCGCCACTTCCGTAATGGGAGTGGCGCTTTTATTCTTGTGTTTTAGAAGCAAATTCGATATGCCTTTATTTAATAAGTTTGATTGTATTTCTTGGCTTGTTCGTAATAATTCCATCAACTTTTAAATCAATCATTCTATTAATTACCGCTTCTGAATCGCATGTCCAGGCATTTACTTTTTTATTCGATTGATGAATGGATTCAATAATGCCCGAAGAAAGGAAGAAACAATTCACATTGTAGGCTTTAATATAAGGATTCTCATCAGGTCGAAAAGCATGCGGCAAGCCATCGAAAGCAAAGTTTAAAGAGGGCAGTACAAATATCTCCAGTTTATGCAATTCCAATGAAGAGTCCAGCCTGTGAATTTTCTCAATCACATCCATATTAAAACTTTGCACGGCACACCATTGCTGAGCATTGTGTTTTTGAATGATTCTGACTACTTTTTCTTCGATATCAGGATAATAGGGATCGCCTTTTTTGATTTCTATTAGTAGTTTGCATTTGCCATTTATAGCTTGTATAACCTGCTCCAACAAAGGAACTTTTTCGTTTTTAAACTTTGGTGAAAACCACGATCCTGCATCTAATTTTTGAATCTCTTCCCAGGTCAGATTCTTTATTTTTCCTTTTCCGTTGGTGGTTCTGTTCACTGTTCGGTCGTGCATCACACAAATTGCTCCATCCTTGCTTTCGTGCACATCTATTTCAATGTAATCCGATTTATCTTCCATTGCTTGTTTTACAGCAGCAAGGGTATTTTCGGGCATTTCGCCACCCGCACCTCTATGCGCGATAACAGTTCGTTCGGGATGCTTATTTGTTCCTGAAAAAGTGCTTAGCTTAATGTAGTGAAATCCGCTGTAAATTATAGGAATACAGAATAGGATTAGAAGGTATTTTTTGATGCTTATTTTTTTATTTCTGCTCATTTTTTTTCTGTTTAAAATTCGATACCAAAAAGTTTATCAAATACATGAGTAGATAGTTTTTTAAACCATCCTTTGTAATTGTCCGCTTCGGTTCCGTATTGCATAATTTGTTTTAAAGATGCACTAACTTTTGGGTCGTTTTGGAAAGACCAAATTATAAAATTGCCAAATTTATGGGTCAGTAAGTCTCCAATATTTTCGTAAGATTGATTGTATTTGATCAATTCCTCTCGGAATTTGTCAATTTCGGGAAAGGTAGAATTTCTTAGGTTGTTGTAGATAAAGAAATCGACTTCCTTGTGATAATAGCTTTTAATGGTACCCAGAGTTTTACACAAGAAGGTTCTAAGATCATCCTGGTAATTTTCTCTTTCCACCTGTATGGCATCCAATTCGATAATTGTGGATTCGTACTGTATTTTATTTACTACATATTCGAAAAGTTGCAATGCACTTTTGTAGAAACCAAAATCGGTAACCAAAACAGCAATGTTTTCAATGCAGCAGTACAGCAAATCCTTATCCATTTTCTGCATTGCTTCATCAATAAGCTGATAGAAAATTGGCATTGGATACTCATCTTCATCTCGCTTGCTTCCATCGCCATAATGCATACAGTAGGCAGCACCATACCAATTTAAGGTGTATTGCTTGTAAGGTTTGTTGTTATTGGCTTCGTAATTGTTGTGTGCATAATACGAACCCTTGCATCTTGCAGTCCAATTGTAAATAAGTGTAGAAAACAAGCGTATGGCTTCCTGATCCGGATGTTCAGTTTTGATCATATACCTGAACAGTACATACAAAATAGACATCTGCATGTAGTTTACAGAAGGATGTGATACATCGGCATCATTAATTTGCTGAACAACAAATTCAATGCGTTTCCAGTCTTGAAACGCCTGCATAATCAACACTCTTTCCAGCATTAAAAAGCTGTAGGCGTCGCCCGAATACATGCCTTTCATTACCAAAGGATGAAGATCTGTAAAATCTTCCTTATCGTTGGTTAAATAATCCAGCACTTGGTCGTAGCCTTCGTGCGACCATTCTCCATTTTGGCTGGTTTTAGGAATCTGATCCCAGAAGTGTTGGTATTCGATTCCATTGTTTACATATTCCGATTGAACGGTAGCTAACTTTCGTAAGGTGAATTTCTTTAACACAGGAAAAACAATGCTGAATTCGCTTAAGATTTTGATCCATCGATTGATAATGGAAAAGGTAAAATCATAATCCTTGCTGAAATCAACATTCTTTTTGCTCGATAAATCTTCTACAATCAAAAGCGTACTGATACGAATGGCAGGTTCGAACACATGTTTTTTCAAGGAATCGTTCCAAAAGTTCAGAATTACATTCGATTTGGTCATTTTTCCCGCAAGTTGATCTAAAATTTCAGACCACAGGTTTTTATCCAGTTTGGTGATGTAGTAAACATACAAGCTAACAATATCCCTAACTCTTGAAACCGGATTAGCCATGGCGTGTAAAAGCGAGGAAACCGGATGTTTATCTTTAGGATACAAATGGTTTTGATAGATATCTGATTTAAAGATTTCGTAGATGGCATAAATGGCGATCTTTTTGACCTGTATGCCAGGCGATAAATCGTTCAGAATCTGGTTTCGTTCCTGCAAGCGCTGTTCATATCTTGCCGATTGATTGTTGGTTTTTTTTTTGCTGTAATCTTCCAACAGCTTCTCCAATTTGTCAAGTTGTTTCCCCTTTTCGCTTGAGGACTCTCTGTTATGAGACAACATTTGTTCCAACAAGCTCCAAAGTTGGTTGTAATCTTCCTGCAATATCACCGAAAGGGCATCGATAACCAATTGCTGAACTTCGTAATTGTTGTCGCAAGCCAGGCTTAAAATGGTTTTTGGATCGTTGTTTTTGTCCAGATAATCCTGAAGCAGGGCAGAACGCAAGGCATTGCGCACCACAGCATAATTTTTGCCGGTTAGCAGTTCTCTTTTGTAGGCTTTCGGTGGGATGGTAAGAGCCCGATGAGCCAGCTTACTATTTTCCTGATCTTTGAAAATGCGAGCGAACAAGTATTCCTGGTATCGCTCGTAAACAAATCGAATTTCATCGCTGCCATATTTCTTCTCAATTTTCAGAATTCCCTTTTCAATCAAAGCATCGAAAGGTAAACTGAATTCAAAATCATCGTTCTGAAAAATACTTTTGCTCAGGCTGTGTACAGGAGAATCATCATCGTCGTAAGCCATAATGACTTGTTCCATCGAAATGGAATCCTGACCCGATTTCCAAAGGTATTTGGCAATTTTATTGAGCAGAATGTGTTCGCGCTTGTTTTTAGCTGTTTGTGTAATTCCCTTCTCCTTTAGCAGATTTTCAAACAGTTGGTTGGAATGGAAGAGGCGAATGTCTTTGGGTAAAACCTGATTTTGAAATACCAGAGAAGCCATTTTTAGGATCAAGGGATCGCTTAAACGATTTCGAATCAGATTGAAATCGGCATGAAAAAGTTCCTCGCTACTGGTTTGGAGTTGATATTTATGCTGATATTTTTTGTAAGTGGTCTGTAATTCCGATTCACTTAAATGCTGAATGGTGGTGTGTTCCTCTTTTCTTTGGTTGGAATAGTACAAATCGTGCTTTATAGAGGATGCTTCCAATTCAATTAGTTCTTTCCAGGTGTAGGATCGACAGCTGATCACAATTTTAAGATCGGGCAAATTGTGCTTGATAAAATACTTGTCGATTACCTTTAGCAACTCAATGGGACCTTTCTGATTCTTCTGAGAAGATTTATCGAAATAGTCCACACATTCGTTAATGGCATCGAAAAAAAGGTAGATTCTCTTTCTGTTTTGATTGGCGAGAATCTGCAAATTGGTTAGTAGCGTTTCCAGTTTAAGTTCACCAAAGGCGGTCTGAAAATACTCTTCAAGGTTAATGTTCGAGAAAATTTTGCTGTTGATACAGATCACACATTCGTCCTTTTCTAGCAATTGGGATGCCCAATGGCAAATTTGATTGGTTTTTCCGCTTCCTGCACTTCCCAAAAGAATAAAGGCTGTTGATGTTGATTTCGCAAATTCCTGAAACGATTGGCTAATCTGATTCCGGTCGGTGAATACCTCGGCATCGTATTTTTCTTTCGACATCTCTGCCAAAAAACCATAGGTTTGATTGTTAGCCTCTTTCAGGTAATCATCCCATTGTTTCTTGTTTTGCAAAAGGTTAATGCTTTCCTTTTTACGTGCTTCGATAACAGAATATTCTTCCTGTAAATTCAGCATTAACAATCCAACTGCAAAATTGATGGTATAGTCGCGAAATTCGGTGGTGCAATTTCCAGTAATTAGGCTTTGAGACTGTTTGAAGTCACCGGCATTCAAACCAAAGCTGTTTACAATTTCCTTATCCGACAGATCTTTAATCTCAGCTAAAAACGGATCGGTGATCATTCTGCATCCCTTCAAAGTATTTATGGCATCGAGGAGAATTTTTTGCTCTACAAAATCGGTAAATTCTTTTTGTAGGTGCAGTAGTTCTTCATATTTGCCCTTCTCTTTCCATACCCTGGCATTTTCTTCTATTACCGCTTGCAGCTCCAGACTTTGAGCGATTAAATACTGGTTGTTTTGCTCATAATCATTTAAGCTAGAATAGTTGCTCAACAGGGCATAACAGCGTCTGGAACAGAAATTGGTCTGAGTTTTCTCATCAACAAAAACTTCCTCCATTTTATTTTGCCAATGGGTCATGGATTTATTCCAAATGGCATGAATGTATTTTAGAAGCCCATTGTTTACATGATTTTTTATTCTGGAGGCTGTACTTAACAGCTCCTTGTTTTCATGATGCTGAAATTCTTTACGGATTAGG
>Ga0209692_10001872_pt1 | contig 25946 bp, 18 predicted proteins | sample tdDd472_FD_187129 | JGI IMG/M metagenome (GOLD analysis project Ga0209692, IMG submission 187129) | Marine sediment microbial communities from the Atlantic coast under amendment with organic carbon and nitrate - tdDd47.2 (SPAdes)... | ecosystem: Environmental > Aquatic > Marine > Coastal >... | reverse complement strand
TGGGGCGCACCTATTCCCATGATTCATTGTGAATCTTGCGGAGTCCAGCCTGTAGCTGAAAGTGACTTACCTGTAGTGCTGCCTGAAGACACAGAAGCTGGTAGTGCATGCTTACCACTTCACCAACGACCTTCATTTATTGCCACCAGCTGTCCCAAGTGTGGTAAGGAGGCAAAAAGAGAAACAGATACCATGGATACCTTCATGGAGTCGTCATGGTATTTCGCCAGGTACGTTTGCCCAAGATTCACTGATTCTCCTCTTGAAAAACCTAAAGCTTCTTATTGGTTACCGGTTGACCAATATATTGGCGGGGTTGAACATGCTATCCTCCATCTGCTATACTCCCGCTTTTTCACCAAAGTTTTAAGGGATCTTGGATACCTGGATATAGACGAGCCATTCACCAATCTTCTTACACAAGGGATGGTTATTAAGGATGGCAAAAAAATGTCCAAATCTAAAGGCAATGTTGTAGACCCACATGACCTCATTGAGGTGTATGGTGCCGACACAGTTAGATTGTTCAGTCTGTTTGCTGCACCCCCTGAAAGGGATTTGGAATGGAGCTCACAAGGAGTTGAGGGATCATCCCGTTTTTTAAACAGGGTGTACAGACTTATATTGGCTCAGGGTAATATTCTTGACTGTTCAACAGATATTCCTGCCCAATTGACTGAACAAGGAAAAAATCTCCACCGAAAAACCCATCAGACAATCAAGCGGGTAACTGAAAACATTGAACACAACTTCCATTTCAATACTGCAATTAGCGCTATGATGGAACTTTTCAATGCCCTCTCGGCCTCCATGGGTGAACATGGCAAGACCGATGTGGAGCCACAGATTATTCGACAAGCAATTTCTGTACTTCTGCTCATGCTGTCACCAATGGTCCCTCATTTTGCTGCAGAAATGTGGCAGCAAATTGGTAACAGAGAGTCCATAGAAAATGAACCTTGGCCTCAATTTGATGCCGAAGCTGCAAAAGAAGATCTTCTCACCATAGTCATTCAAGTAAACGGGAAAGTTCGTTCACGCCTTGAGGTTCCAGCTGATATAGACGATGAATTGTTGTTACAAAAAGCTTTGGCTGACGACAATACAATTAAATTTATTGATGGCAAATCGGTTAAGAAGACAATTGTAGTAAAGAAGAAACTTGTTAATATCGTGATTTAACACTACTGTTTCAAACGTTAGCTGCCTCAATAATATAACTATTACGTTTGCGACAAAGGAGCGAAGAAGTGAGTATATTTTGTCGTTTTTTTCTCTTACTCATTGTGTTGTTAATAGTCACTGCTTGTGGATATCATAACCCCAATATATACAGTGGTCCGCCCAAAACCATTTATCTTGCTGAGTGGAAAAACAGAACCAGCAGGCTAGGTCTTGATTCACAAATATACAGATCTTTAACGAGATGGTTCCAGAAATCCGAGTCCATCTCCACAGTGAGAAAAAAAGAGGGTGCTGACCTTATCCTGGCCGGTGAAATCATTTCCCAGGAACTCCCTAGCTTGTCATATGGATCAGACAGTACTACAACGGAAGTTAGAATAAAACTCCGAGTTAGATATATCCTGAAGGAAATTTCATCCAATAAAATTGTGCTCGAAGTACCAAATCAGACGTGGACCGAGGAATACCTGACCTCGTCAAATTCTACTTCCAACCTAAATAATGAAAGAGAAGCTTTGGAAACCATCGTTGATGACCTTTCGAGATTAATATACCAGCGAACTATTACAGAGGTACCTAAGTTGTAATAGTTCTATTTTAATCTAAATAGAGTCGGTGCAAGGCTCTGTACTTTTTTACCCTCGACACCTTTTTCTCCCTTATTTATATATTTATCTTTCTAATTATGCTCCATATTGGCCACCTATCTTTTGATTCCCCTATTATTCTCGCCCCATTAGCCGGATACACCGATCTTCCATTTCGCCTTCTTTGCCGTAGTTTTGGTGCAGGATACTGCGTCTCTGAGATGGTCAGTTGTCATGGTCTTGTCTACCGGCAGGCTAACACCTTGAAGATGCTCGCCTCCATTCCAGAGGAGAGACCGGTATCGTTCCAGCTTTTCGGTTCGGATCCTGAAGTTATGGCTGACGCCGCCGAAATATTAGCTTCCTACCGTCCAGACATGATTGATATTAACATGGGCTGTCCAGTTAGAAAAGTTACCAGAAAAGGGGCCGGTGCGGCCTTGATGACTGATCCTGATCTTGCACAATCCATTTTATCCAAGATTGTAGCAAAAGTGTCTATCCCGGTTACAGTTAAAATCAGATCAGGTAAAGACAGTCAGTCAATCAATGCACCTGAATTTGCAAAAATGATCGAAGGTAATGGCGCTTCAGCAATTACTATACACGCTAGAACCTGGTCCCAGGCTTTTTCTGGTAATATAGACCAAGAAATCATTACCAAAGTAAAAGAGTCCGTATCCATACCAGTAATCGGAAATGGTGATGTCTTATCATTTTCGGAGGGACGGGCAATGATGGAGAATACCGGTTGCGATGGTGTAATGATAGGACGAGGTGCACTAGGTAACCCTTGGGTATTTCAGGAAACCGGACGACCAAGTGATGTGAAAATGATTATTTACGGAGCAAAGACCCACCTCAAATTAATAGAGGAATATCTGCCGGCAGAAAGGCTTTTAGGCTACATAAAAAACCACATATCCCGTTATTTCAAAGGCTTACCAGGGAGCTCTACACTTCGCCAACAGATTTTCAACTCACCGGACCTGTCCTCCCTAAAACAACAACTAGAGCAATACAGCAAGTAGCTTCATTGTAATTAATCTCTCAGTCTTTTGATTTGTTTTAGACGTCCCTTTGCCTCCTTTTTCATTTCCTCAGTTGACGTTTGTGAGCGTATAGCAATTTTGAAGTTTTGTTCGGCTTGTTTTAATCTACCCTGATAGAGATAATATTTCCCAAGATAGAAACTTGAACTTCCACCGAGTTTTTTGTCTGAGGCAATTTGTCCTAATTCGAAGTAAACCTGAGGGTACTCAGGTAATTGATAATTCACAGTCTGAAAATACTTCTCAGCCTCTCTGGTTTTACCAATTCTGTAAAGTAATTTGGCTAAGGTTACAGTGGCATACATATCAGAACTATTTACTGATAATGCCCTTCTGAGAGTTCTTTCGGCTTCTTCAAATTTTCCGCCAGCAAATTCGATAGTTCCTCTATCAACTTTTAGAATATTTTTTTTGGGGAAAGTCACTATGACTTTTTCTAGGTAGGCTAAACTATTACTTATATCATTTTCATTTTTTGCAACTTGGGAAAGGCCATAATATGCCATAACTTTTTTAAATTCATTAGCCCTGCTATCAGCAATAATGCTTGCTAAAAACGTCTTAAAATCGTTGGATTCTTTTGTCTGGGCAAGGATTCGATATTTAAAGCGAGTAAAGTCAAAATTATCAGTGACTTTTGTTGTCTCGTCGAGATACACCTTATCAACATCAATCAATGACTCAATGTTACTGAGACGTTCTTCCGGGTTAGGATGGGTAAGGAGGTACTGAGGTGGTTTTTCGCTGCGGTAACGGGCAATACGGCGCATTGATTCCAGCATCTTTACCTGCCCTTCAGGATCTCTATTCAGTTCCTTCATCCAGCCATAGGCCATCAAGTCTGCTTCTTCCTCATTCTGCCGACTAAAATGGAGGGTCATACTTTGTCCGGTTGCGAGAGCACCTGTAAAAAGCGCTGGTGTTGCCGCCCCACCAAAAGCGAGAGCCGCAAGTGCTAAGCCAACAGACGCAACAGATGAATACTTACCTTTTTCCATTCTAGAGGCCAGATGACGTCTTACAATGTGTCCTACCTCATGGGCAAGAACTGACACCAGTTCGTCCTCAGTTTCCATCGTAGCGATTAGACCTGAATGGAAAAAAATCAACCCAGATGGTGCAGCAAATGCATTAAATTCTTTATTATCTATGACAAAGAAATGGTAATCAAAATATTGGAGCCCAGCAACTTCTAGAACACCTTGGCCAAGCTCAGTAATATATTCAGTGATATCTGGATCATCAATCAGGGTAAATGCAGACCTTATGGAATAAAGCAGCTTTTCACCGAGTTCCCTCTCCTCCAAGATGGTAAATGCTGATGCTGGGGACAGTGCACAAAACGAGAAAAATACATTAATCAGAAGGCAAACAAATAATCTAATTTTATTGATTTTTATCGTTCCTTTAGCCATTGCTGGGTCCTCTCTAACCCCTCAGGAGTTGAAATAACAGGTTCATAGCCCAAATCATGTTGAGCGTTTTTAATCGAAAAATAATGTGATTTTGCTAGTTGTTCTGCAAGAAAACGTGTCATCTTAGGTTCTTTTTTACTTCTGGTGAATTTGTAAATAGCTTCGAGAAAAGCACCAAGTCGATATGCTACAGGAAATGAAACTGATGCCTGCACCTCATCAATATTCATTAATATAAACAGCTCATTTATCCAGTCCCAAAGATTAACAGGATCCCCTTGGCTGATAAAATAAGGTTTTCCCGCTGCAGTACCTATTTCAGAAAGATTCTTTGCTGCAAGAATGTGTGCATAAGCAACATTGTCAATATAAGAGATATCAACCAGGTTAAAACCGTCCCCCACCCTCTTGAGTGTTTTTTTGCGGCCGCTCTCCAAAAGACGCGGAATGAGATGTGGGTCACCGGGCCCCCATATTAGGTGAGGACGGATAGCGCAAGTAAGAAGGGATGTGCTGTTTGCCTCTAGAACTGCTCGTTCAGCAATTACCTTGCTTCTAGCATAGAAGCAAAGGAAATCCTCTGCATATGCAAGGCTTTCGTCACTTCCTTTAATGTCTTCTCGGTTAAAAACCACTGAAGGCGTAGAGGTATACACCAGCATGGAGACATCATTTTTCTTGCAACTGGAAACAACAACCTCAGTACCAAGTACGTTTGTGGTGTAATACTCTTTCCATGCCCCCCATATACCAGCAAGAGCAGCGACATGAAAGACAATGTCGACACCCTTAGTCGCCTGATCCATTATAGATGTATCGTTGATATTGCCAACAATACATCGTCCACCAATATTTTCTATATCAGGGTAATGATGCCGTCCGAGGACTGAAGTCTCCACACCTAGCTCAAGAAGTTGTTTGACAACAGCTTTACCTACAAAGCCGCCTCCACCGGTAACAAGTGCCTTTTTTATCGACAATGAGAGAGTTTTTTTTGTGCCCATAGTGCTAGCTTTTCACGAAATATTTTTGCGTTGTGCCTGATATCGACAGGAAAGTTCTTATGAACCAGAAAATGTTGAATATCTCTTGTAAGCCCAGAGTCTGCTGCTCTTCCTTTTACCTCTTGGAGCAACATTTTGTTGTCGATTTTTCTATTTTGCAGAGGCTCAACTATCATGACTGGTATCCTAACATTTGTGTCCGTAAAAGCTTTGATTCCAACAAGAGCTGACCGATATACATCAGGATGTTCATTGATAATTGACTCGCAACATACTGAAAAAAGTGTCCCCTTCTGAGTTACTACTCGGTGGGCTCGTCTCCCACAGAACCAGAGACGATTGTCTTGGTCAAGGTAACCGACATCACCCATCCGGTGCCAAAAAGTGTCGCCGTCTGTAACTTTTGCCAGACTGGTCTCTTCAGGATTATTCAGATACGCTTTGGTAACAACGTCGCCGCGGACAATTATTTCTCCAATCTCACCCCTCTTAACGATTATATCATCGGTTAAATGTTCCAGCCGATCATCGGATATTGAAATAATTTGAATCTCAATTCCAGGTAACGGTCGACCGACACATGTCCCCTTCCCCTGTCGACTCTGCTCCCAAGTTTCTGAAACAACCTCACTGCCTTCTATAGAGACTATAGGTAAGCTCTCGGTCGCACCATATGGAGTAAAGACTAAAGCTTCTGGTGGAAGTATATTACGGACCCTCTGTAATAAATCATAAGGTACCGGTGCGCCTGCCATTAACACTTTTTTTATAGAATGAAGAACTATTCCCTTTTTAAGGCAATATTTGCTCACCACATTCCATATAGCTGGTGAACCAAAGGAGTAGGTTACTTGGTGCTTGAGAATAGAAGCAATAAATTTTTCTGGATTTACCCGGGCTGGTTTCGTCGGGTCCATATCGGGAATGACAGAACAGGCTCCAAGTGCTGCGGAAAACAAGGCAAAAAGTGGGAAGGCAGGTTGATCAACATCATTTGGTCCAATTGCGTAGTATTCTTTAATCAAGCGCAGTTGTGCAGAAAATATTGAGTGTTCATAACGTACTCCTTTAGGCGGCCCAGTAGAACCTGTAGTAAAAATAATAGCTGCAAGATCTTCTTCTTTTGGTTGATAAACTGGGTAATTTGAATCAGTATCTTTGATATCTTTTGTGATATCGGGGCCAAAAATTCCAAAAGAATTTCCACAACAAAATACCTTAGCTACTTCTCCAAACGGTTTTGGAAATATTTTTGAAAAGAGAATCGCCTTTGGAACACCCACAAGAAATTTTGGACCAACCCTATCAATACACCGCAACAGATTCCTGTAGCCCATGCCAGGGTCAATGAGTACAACAGGGGTGCCTATCTTGAAAAATGCCAGGGTAAGACATATAAAATCGACAGATGGAGTAACCATCAAGATGGTTATATCTCCAGGTCGAAGTCCTTCTGAGGCAAAGTAATTCGCATAGGTGTCAGCTCTTTTGTTGAGTTGGGCAAAAGAGATTTTTTCTCCAGTTCGAGCCTCTATGATTCCAGTTCGCTCACTATGCTCATTTGCAACATCCACAAACGTTTCTGCTATATTGACTGTCACCTATCCTCTCCTGAACGTTTACACCCGAAAAAACGATTTTAGAATAGGAACAATTTCTAAATGTTTATCCTCAAGAATGTAATGCCCTCCATCATGGAAATAGCGTGTTTCTGCCTCAGGAAATCGCTCAGTCCATTCCTTAAAAAAATGGTCATTAAAACAAAAATCGCCTCCTCCCCAAACAATAAGTAAAGGAACACCAGAATCTCGGATTAGAACGAGTCTGTTTTCAATTTCGACCAATGTTTCATAACTTTTATGGTGTGAATCAAGGGGAATATCTCTTACAAAGTTATATACCGCCACACGGTTTTTCCAACTGTTATACGGAGCAAGAAAAGCTTTTGCTACGGCCGGTTTCATCTTATTTTTAACAGCCATAAAAGTGGCGGGCCAGGCGAAACCGTTAAACATTCTAACTAAAATTTCCCCAATAAACGGCAAACGACATAGCTGTATTCGAAGTGGTATTCTGTTAGAACGAAAAGCTGCAGTATTCATCACCACAATTTTATCAATTTTATCAATATGGTTAACAGCACTACCTATACCTATCGCACCGCCCCAGTCGTGGACGACAAGAGAAAAACGATCAATCTGTAGATGAGTTAGTAAACATTCGAGATTATCGATGTGCTGAGCGAGACAATAGGGATAATCCTGAGGTTTATCGGAAAGTCCGCAACCCATATGATCAACGGCAATAATCCGGTAATTATCCCTTAGTGTGGAAATTAAATGCCTGAAATAATAAGACCAAGTGGGATTACCATGAACCATAACAATAACAGGACCGGAGCCTTCATCAATATAATGAAGTCGTCCGCCTTTAAGTTCAAGATAATGGGAGGGAAATGGATAGTCAGGATACACCGTCTTTGGCACCGTTTGAAAATTAATCAATAATAACAACTTGGAAAAGCAGCCACATACGAGATCTAAACATATACTCCAAGCAATTTGAGTGTCAACTCTTTATCATGATAAAAGGTTTACGTCTATCCTTCATCTCTCAGTTCAGCCCAACAGACACATTCACACATCCTAACCACGACGACCAAACTGAGAAAAATTCCTATCCTCTTATTATCTCAGATAATTTCGAAATACTCTGTTGCTTTTACACCATAAATGTGCTAAACGAATCAATTGTTGTGATGTAAATGTTTTACATTAGCGAATTAAGCAATACACTGATCAGTTTCCTTTCGATGGTGAGTTTCTTATTTCAACGCAACAACAGATGTCTGGCCAGCGAGGGGTCGGGGAATTATTAACGGTTCGAAATTGAACTGAGTGCAAAAGGAGTAGTACAATGGCAGAAGGTACAGTGAAGTGGTTTAATGATGCAAAAGGTTTTGGCTTTATCGAACAAGATGGTGGACAAGATGTTTTTGTACATTATTCCGCTATCAAAACTGAAGGCTTTAAGTCCCTCGAAGAGGGTTCTCGGGTATCATTTGAAATAGTTGATGGCCCAAAAGGTCCTGCCGCTGATAATGTTCAAAAGATTTAAATATTTTTCACATCAGATATAAAAAGCCCCCTGTGCTCTCGTAGCACTGGGGGCTTTTTAGTTTACATTGAGACAAGAGGGAGATATTCTGGACTCCACCTAATCCTATCGATTAGAACCCTCATCCTTGCTTCATCATTGTTATGTTGATAATCGGAATAGACGCAAGGTCTGCTAACCCCGTGTTTCACTGCACTCATAGCAACTGCCAAGGCAACTTTCTTTGCTACTTCACGAATATCATTAATGGGCGGTACCAACCTTCCCTTCTCCAGTTGTTCTGGGGTCATCATTTCAGAAATTACCCTGGCGGCAACCGTAAAAAATTCAGGCAACACCTCCCTTGAACCGGAGGCTAAAACTCCAAGACCGATGCCGGGAGAGACAAAGGCATTATTACACTGCCCGATATGACACGCTTTTTCCAGCGAATCCTGGGTGGAACATGGATTACCCGTAGCAACCAACAGTCCTTCTTCACTCCATTTACTGATGTTCTGACAAAACATTTGCGGAGTCGAAATATGCTGAAATAGTGGGAGCACTATCGGCTTGGGGGTGTTTTTCTTGATTTCTTTTATTGTATCTTCATTAAAGAAGAAATCCTGTCCTGTCGTTCCAACCAGCGTTGTAATTCCTGCTTTTTTTATGATTCCAGGGATATCTATCTTGTCAATCTCAGCAAGCCAAGGGTGACTTGATAGGTCTTTAGCAAACTTCTTTTTATACAATTCTACCTTATTTGCACTGACAATAAGCCCTTGCGAATCAATCATAAAAATTCTGTCCAGTGCTTCTTTCTCAGTTAATCCCTCTTCAACCATCGCCCTCATGATCTGCTCGCCAATACCTACCCCACCGGCACCACCGCCATGGATCAGAATGCGTTGGTCGGATAATTTTTCATTTTTGATTTTTATGGCAGATAACATCGCTGCCAAGGCGATTGCCCCAGTGCCTTGAATATCATCATTAAAAGAGATCAATTCATCAACGAAAGTATCACGGATACTGAAGGCATTCTGTTGAGAGAAATCCTCCCACTGACAAAGTGCATTGGGAAATACATTTCTAAAAGCCCTGACAAACCTACCAATAAAAGATAAATACTCTTCACCTTCCAATCTCCTGTGTCGCCAGCCAAGATAATTATTGTCTGCAAGGAGTTTCTCATTATTGGTTCCAACATCAAGAGAAATAGGTAAACAGTGCCAAGGAGCGATCCCAGCCCCTTGGCTATACAGCATCAGCTTACCAAGACAGACAGCAATGCCCCCTGCCCCCTGATCACCGATACCAAGCACCCCTTGGTTATCAGTAACCACAGCCACTCTGACATCTCTATGGGCGAACCTTCTTAAGATGTCTTCAGCTCCATCGATATTCCCCGGGTAAAAGTGTAGTCCGTTAGCTTGCCTAAACATCGATGAATATTTCTGAACAGCCAGGCCAATAGTGGGGGTATATATAATTTTAATATAATTTTGAATATCGCTCTTAATAAGTGCATGTGCAAGGGTAGCATTTCGGTCAAACAATGAACGAATAAAAATGAATTTTTCAATATCATCTATCTTGCCATTCACCTTGGTGCGAGAAATGTCTACCTGTTCCTCAAGATTTCTAAGACCAGGGGGAAGAGTTGCCTCCAATCCTAGTGACTTTCTTTCTTGGAGACTGAATGCTGTACCTTTATTTATATAACTGCAAGAGCGAGCTGAGGCCCCGCTGGCATAAACAATAATTTCCCGTGTGTTTCCATATTCATCATATTTGAACCTATACAGACTTGCAGACATATTCAGCCCCCTTCATCATATCAAAATAAATTGTGCAATTGACAAGTTCTCTTCTTTACCCCATAATGCCCAGCCATGGAACCATGGCAAAAAATTTTACAGAACAGCATAACCTCTCCTGATGGTCTGCCGGGACATTTAAAGTGTGATAGTAACGCATTACTGGATGTAATAGCAAACTTTCCAATGCGTATTAATCCATATTTTTTAAAATTAATACAACATCCCGGTGATCCGATTTGGAATCAGGCTGTCCCAAACATTGCTGAGATTAACGACGGGGTCTGTGACGAAGATCCGTTGGATGAGGAAAACCTCAGTCCGGTGCCCAATCTGGTGCATAAATATCCGGATAGAGTATTGTTTTTGGTGTCCAACAAATGTGCGATGTACTGCCGATTCTGTACGAGAAATCGAAAGGTTGGCACTGATAAACTAAAAATCACCCCTGAGACACTAAACGCTGGTTATCACTATCTGCGTGAGCATCCAGAAGTAAGAGATGTGCTTATCTCCGGCGGTGACCCTCTTCTCTTAGAGGACGAAGAAATTGCAGAAATTCTTAAAAATCTTCGTGCTATAGACTCTATAGAAATAATTCGTATAGGAACAAGGGTGCCGTCTGTCCTTCCAATGAGAATCACAGAAAAACTTGTCACAATACTTAAAGCTTATCATCCCTTATTTATAAACACTCATTTCAATCATCCCAATGAAATTACGGCACAATCGAGCCTTGCGTGTACAATGCTTGCTGACGCAGGCATTCCTGTTGGTTGCCAAACGGTTCTTTTAAAAGGAATAAATGATGATGCGCAAACGCTCAAAAAACTTTTTCTAGGTCTGTTGCGCATCCGGGTAAAACCTTATTATCTCTTTCAGGCTGATCTCACCAAAGGAACTAACCATTTTCGCACCTCGACCAAAACCGGAATAGATATAATGCGACAACTTTACGGCCATATTTCAGGCATGGCTATTCCTACCTATGCACTTGACGCACCAAAGGGCAAAGGAAAAATACCCATTACCCCTCAATATATTTTAGACCACGGCAATACTCTGGTCTTTGAAAATTACCAAGGGGAAGTCTGTACCTATCCAGAAGCTGAAGACATCCGCTAGAGAAACAACAACCGCCACCACAACCTGTCTCACGGTTTTATACCGTATCAAGTCAGGGTCATTTCGTTATTTCTCCATAGCAAACTTGATAATACTTAAAAGAAAGCGATATAATTGTTTGACATTTAATGTTGTTTATTCAAAACAATAAAACCAACCGGAAAACCTTTATGAAGAAAGATGAACTTCTACAAAATATTTTAGAATCTGACGAACTTCCAACCCTGCCGACTGTTGCCTCAAAACTTATTAGCCTTACTTCGAAAGAGGATACCACCCTTGCCGACATAGGTGAGTTGGTATCACAGGATATCTCACTTTCTGCTAAAATTTTGAAAGTGTCAAATTCTGCTTTTTATAGTTTTCCACAACAGATAGGCTCTATAAAACAAGCGGTCAGCATCCTTGGTATGAATGCTGTACGCAGTCTTGTTCTCTCTTTTTCCTTCTTGACCATGAAAGCTGGTAAAGTTGAGAGCCGTTTTAACTTCGAAAATTTTTGGGAAAAATCATTGGCTTCTGCTGTAACAGCAAAACTCATTCTCGAAAATGTTAAGGGAGCAAATACTGACGAAATATTCGTTTGCGGCCTCTTACAGAATATAGGCGAACTTATCCTGGCGAGATCTTTTCCACTAGAATATGACAGTGTTCTACAAGCTGTAGAGGACGACAAACAGGACTTGTTGAGTGCTCAGGAATCGGTTTTTGGGATTAATCACACTGTCGTTGGAACTGAAGTAGCAAGAAGTTGGGGCTTCCCAGAGGTACTTCTTATTCCCATCCAACACCATCATAATCCTAATGAATATACCGGGAAAAACGCAAACATTAGATCAACGATTTGTGCGGTATATCTTTCTGATCTTTTAGTAAACATTCTCTTTTCAGACAAACCTGAACTCTACCACAAACAGTTTCGTAAAGAAGCTCTTAAATTGCTCGGATTAACGCCTGAAAACATAGAAAATATTCTTGATCAAGCACATACAAGAGTAAAAGAGGCAGGAACCTATTTCAATCTCAAAATAAAAACTACCAGGTCTGTACAAGAAATTCTCCAAGAGGCAAATATCAAATTAAGCCTCATAAATCTTGACTATGACCAGATGAACAAACAGCTTATTTTAGCAAAAATTCATCTTGAAAATCTCACTCAAGAACTGGAGAAGAAAAATTCAATCCTTGATAACCTTGCCAACATAGATGGTCTGACAGGTGTTTATAATCATAGATTCTTTCAGAATAGTCTTAAACAGGAGATCAACAGAGCTGAGCGTCACAGTACCCCTATTTCAATTCTTCTCATTGACATAGATCACTTTAAGAAATTCAACGATAGTTACGGTCACCAGGTTGGAGATTTTGTTTTAGCTGAATTTTCCAAGACCATACAGGAGAGTATTAGAGAATACGACATTCTCGCCCGGTATGGTGGTGAAGAGTTTGTGGTCATTCTACCAGAGACCAATGCCGAGGATGCCTTACTCGTAGGAGAGAAACTACGGTCTATTATTGAACAGACTCCGTTTCAGGATAACCGTGAAAAATATCACGTTACAGCGAGTTTTGGACAGGCATGCGGTTATCCAACAACAGAAGATAACTTTGATAAAAACGCTCTCATTAACCAGGCAGATCAAGCCCTCTATCAGGCAAAGGCTAAAGGCCGCAACCAAGTAGTAGGCTATAGCCCGAAAAAGAAATGGTTTACCTTTTAGCAGGTCATTGTTGTGGATACTTAAGTGAAATACCTGTAAATATGAAGCCCCACATAACCAAAACTTATCAGGACCAATATATGGTTAGGTGATTATTTAAATCACATCATATTTTCAGGGTCAACATCGATTGCTAAGGTGCAATTTTTTCCAACCAATTCCTGCCTTGCTTTCTTTATTGCTGCACAGAGAGCGTGCATCTCAGAAGTATTTATCCCTTTTAAAAGTATCTGCCATCGATAGTTGTCCTTGATTTTATCAAGAGGTGAAGGGGCTGGACCGAGCGTTTCAATGTTATATTTTACTCTTTTGACTGTTTGTTTGCAAAACCTGGCAATGGCAACTGCAGTTTGCTGAACCTCTTTTTCGACCCGGCCCTGAAGACGAAGCGAGGTTAAACGCAAATACGGAGGAAAGGCAGGATGCTGTCTCAATTTCATTTCATGGGCAAACATCTTCTCATACTGATGATCTCTTGAATATAAAATCGCATAGTGATCAGGACGCATAGTTTGGATTATTACTTCTCCGGGCTTATCCCCCCGCCCAGCCCTACCGATAACCTGGGTAATAAGTTGAAATGTCCTTTCGGCCGCCCTAAAATCTGGCATGCTCATTCCACCATCAGCCCAGACAACTCCCACTAGCGTGACATTTGGGAAATGGTGCCCCTTGGCAATCATTTGTGTTCCTATCAGGATATCAATTTCCCCATTATGCATTTTTGTGAGAATGGAGAGAAATTTTTTTCTATCAGAAGCCGTATCCGAATCAATTCTCATTATTCTAGCTTCAGGAAAAAGCTCGAGAGCCTCCTCTTCCACTCGTTCTGTACCAAATCCAGCAGGTACGAGATCTGTAGATCGGCATTCCAGGCAGGGAATATTGTGAACCGTTGAAAAACCACAATAATGGCAAATAAGTCGATTTTTTCCTTTATGAAGAGTCAATGATACATGGCAATGAGTGCATTGCACTGGCGTGCCGCAGTCACGGCAAAGCACGACAGCCGAGAAACCTCGCCTGTTTAGCAGCAAGATACTTTGTTTGCCGCTATTGAGGTTGCTAGTCAATTTCTCCTGCAATTCTTTTTTAATGATGCCTTTTGTATCTTTCGCCTGCTTTTTATTGAGGTCTACTATAGTGACGACCGGTAAAGATCGCTGGCCTACCCTGTCTTTCATAGTAAGTAATGTATATTTTCCTGATCGCGCGTGGGCATAGCTGGTAATCGATGGTGTCGCCGAGCCCAGAATCACTACAGCATCATGGTGTTTTGCCTTTAATATAGCAATGTCCCTACCATGGTAGCGAAAGCTATCGTCCTGTTTGAACCCAGCGTCATGCTCTTCATCAACAACTATCAACCCAGGATCCCTAAACGGTGCGAAAAGAGCAGATCTGGCGCCTATAACGACTTTAGCTACTCCAGTCAGGGCAAGATAAAACTGGTCAAATCTCTCAGCTGCAGACATTCCAGAATGAAGGAGCACGACCATATCACCAAACCTTGAAAGAAGATGTGCCTCAAGTTGTGTAGCCAGTGCAATTTCAGGCACCAGGATGATCACGTCTCTGCCAAGGGCAAGGGTGTCTTCCGCCGCTCTCAGATATACCTCAGTTTTGCCGCAGCCTGTCACTCCGTGCAGCAGGAATGGTCTGAATTTTTTTTCTCTGATTGCCGGTTGTATGCTGGCAAGAACTAATTCTTGTTCATTGGTAAGAATTTCAGGACGAGGATAATGTTTTAGTTGTTCACCAAACGGACTCCGAAATACCCTCTCTTTGGAACGGACAACAAGTTGCTTTTCCTCGAGCATACTCAAGGCTTTAGAGGCACCGGAATAATCTTTTCTTAGATCTTTTAAAGCAATAGAATGGCGATTTGTGTTCTGAGAAAGATTCTGAAGGCTGTAAAGTGCCTTTATTTCAGAGAGTTTAAGATCAAGCCCAGCCTCCCGGCTGATCTCCTGCTTATACTCCTTCATTCTCTCCCTGCTCAGATCTGTTTCTTTTAAAGAAATACGATTTGTAGCGTTAAGAGCGTAGCAGGTTTCATTTTTTTCTCGTACACCATCTTTCGCCAAAACATCTTCAATACTGACAATATCTTTTTCAACAAGCTGAACTACAAGTTTCTTTCCTATGGCGTCTTTTAGAATCTCAGCGCTCTCAACTGTACCGAGTTCACCTTTACTGGATATTTTGTGCACCCACTGAGGGCATTTCACCTTAAATATGGCAAGAAGTTCATCCGGAGTTGTTCGTAAAAATAGCTTTTTCTGGCTCTTTGGAGCAAGCCCACCTGGCAAGGCCGTTTTAATCACCAGCCCTAATGGGTAATGATAATAATTTGCCACCCATTTATAAAATTCAACACTATTCTCATGAAAGAGAGGATACTCGTCGAGAAATTTATGTATTGCTCGTATCTTGTAAGAAGCGTTTTCGGAAAAAGTTACTATGTCAACAACATATCCCGTCACCCTGCGAGGGCCAAGCGAGACCAATACCCTTCGGCCAACATAACTTTTCCGGATATCTACACAAACCGCAAGATCTGGGGTCTCCTGTAAACTGTAGGTCAGAGTTTGTTCTAAGGGCGCCGCTACGGCGACCTCCAGATAGATCATAAAGTATCGACGACTTTCTTGAGATGTGCTTTCAACTGTTCACCAAGGTCAGGATGCCTGAGCCCATAAGCAACAATTGCCTTCAAATAGCCCATTTTGTCACCAGCATCAAACCTCGTCCCCTCGAACTCATGGGCATACATACCCCTCTTCATAGTTAAAGCAAGTAAAGCATCTGTCAGCTGAATCTCGCCGCCATGCCCTGGCGTAGTGGTACTTAAAATATCGAAAATATCCGGCATCAAAATATATCTGCCGATAATTGCCATGTCTGAATCAGTTGTTCCTGGAGCAGGCTTTTCCACCATACGAGACACTTTATATGTCTTATCAAGATCGTCTTTTTCTCCTTCAACAATACCGTACTGAGGAATTTCGTTGAGCGGTACCCTCTTGATGGCTACAATGGATTCCTTCACCTCCTCAAAAAGATTGAGGAGCTGCTTTGCACATGGGGTTTTGCTTAAAACCATATCGTCTCCAAGGAGTACCATAAAAGGTTCTTTGCCAACAACATGACGAGCGGTCCATATCGCATGACCTAAACCAAGTGGTTTTTTTTGTCGCACAGAAACGATATCAATGAGATTAGAAATATTGTTTAGTTCTTCACCTAAGATGGTTTTATTTTTTTCCTTTAACACAGAGTCAAGATGAAAGTTGTAATCGAAATGATTTTCAATTGCTGATTTTCCCTCACTTGTGACAAAGATAATCTGATCAATTCCTGAAGCAACAACCTCCTCAACTATATATTGTATGGTAGGTCGATCAACAATTGTGAGCATTTCTTTAGGTATTGCCTTGGTGGCGGGCAAAAACCTGGTGCCAAGACCGGCAACAGGTATGACAGCCTTACGTACTTTCATTGTGACCTCAATATTTCTTTGGTAACAGAAAAACAGATGGTATGGTATCTATCCCCGATAAATGGACAGTAAGCCAGGAAGTGCTTTCACGATTTCTAAATTTATTGTTACAACCCACCTTGAAGTGGTGAATAAATCTCATTACAAATTGTAATAAGATTAAAAAAACTTAACACAATTTAAAGACGACATCTATTTTTTTCATGAAAATCTCTTATCCTGACAACCTCCCGATAACTAAACACAAAGATTCTATTATCGAGTCAATAAAACGACACCAGATAGTGGTGATTGCAGGAGATACTGGATCTGGTAAGACTACGCAACTCCCAAAAATGTGCCTGGAGGCCTTACCTGACAATGAATTACTCATCGGTTGTACACAACCAAGACGTATTGCTGCATCCACTGTTGCATCAAGGGTTGCTGAAGAGTTAGGAGAGTCCGGCGACACTGTAGGTTACAAAATCCGTTTTCACGATTACACCACCCCGGCCACAAAAATAAAATTTATGACTGACGGGGTACTGCTTGCTGAGACTCGACACGACCAATTTTTGTCCAAGTATGGCGTCATAATTGTTGATGAAGCCCATGAGAGAAGCCTCAATATTGATTTTCTACTCGGGTACCTTAAACAGTTGATCCAACGTCGCAAAGATCTCAAAATTATCATTACCTCTGCTACCATTGACACCGAGGCGTTCTCCAAACATTTTAATAACGCCCCAATCATAAAAGTCTCAGGTCGCACTTATCCTGTCACCATACGCTATAATCCCCCAGGAGATGAAGTTTCCGATGAAAAAGGTGGTGAGCTTGAGCACTGCGTTCAAATTGTTTGCGACCTGATTGCCAGTGAGGCCGAGGGAGATATTCTTGTTTTTTTGCCGACAGAACGTGATATCCGTGATTGTTGCCAACAGCTCGAAAATAAAATTTCCCAGGCTGTTGTTCTGCCAATCTTTGGAAGACTTCCAGCGGGCGACCAAAAAAGAATCTTCCAAAATTATAGTCAGGTCAAAATTGTCGTTGCTACAAACGTGGCTGAAACATCGGTCACTGTTCCCGGTATTCGATATGTTGTCGATAGTGGTCTTGCCCGTATTTCTTTCTATAATGTTCGCGCTAAAACCACAAGCCTTCCTGTAACCAGGATTTCAAAAGCCAGCTGTGATCAGCGAAAAGGTAGATGCGGTCGAGTAGCTCCCGGACTTTGTATCCGTCTCTACTCAGAAGAAGACTTTAATGACCGGTCTGATTACACTCTTCCGGAAGTAAAGCGTTCCAATCTCGCCGAAGTCATTTTACAAATGGTATCCTTGAAACTGGGTGACCCTGAAAACTTTCCATTTCTTGACCCTCCCTTTAAAAACGCGATCAGAGAAGGCTATCGTCTACTCAGGGAACTCGATGCAATTGACACTGGCATGCAGCTGACTAAACGGGGACAGATGATGGCTGACCTACCCATTGATCCCTGTATCGCTAGAATCATCATTGAAGCAAAAGATAACAATTGTCTTCGGGAAATTAAGATTATTTCGGCTGCGCTCGCTATTCAGGATCCACGAATACGCCCTGCTGATCATGAAAAAGAAGCCGACACTGCCCATAAGGTCTTTGAACACCCACACTCTGATTTCATGGTTCTCCTCAACATTTGGAATCAGTATCACGGCATTCAAAGTAACGCCAGGTCGTGGTCTAAGCTTAAAAAATTTTGTAAGGCGCATTTTTTATCTTTTCAGCGGATGCGAGAATGGTTTGATCTCCACACACAGTTGGGCAGAATCATTGATAGAAGGCAGGGCTTTACCGACAACTTATCAGACGCTTCTTACGAACAAATCCATAAGTCTTTCCTGGCTGGTTTTCTGCGTAATTTAGCCAGAAAAAAACAAGGTCATATCTATCAGGGAGCTCATAACAAAGAATTAATGATTTTTCCTGGATCTCAGCAGTTCACAAAAGGCGGTCAGTGGCTGGTGGCTGCCACTTTTATTGAAACAAGCAGACTTTACGCCCTCACTGTTGCCACAATCGAATCCGAATGGATTGAATCTGTTGCTAACCAGCTCTGCAAATATTCCTGGTCTAGTCCCCGATGGCAAAAGAAAACCGGCCAGGTGGTAGCAGATGAAAAGGTATCTCTTTTTGGATTAATTATTTCCGCTGGTCGAAAAGTTAACTTCGGTAAAAGAAATAAAAAAAACATTGCCGATGCCAGAGATATTTTCATCCAGTCGGCATTGGTTTCTGGCGAAATGAATGGTTCCTATCATTTTCTCCAACACAATCTTGCACTCATACAAAAATGGCATGATATCGAAGACAAACTGCGTATCAGGAATATCGTTACAGACGAACTAAATTTTTATACATTTTATGCAGAAAGAATTCCAAGCGATGTCTATGACCAATCAACCCTCAATAAATTTTTAAAGAAGAAAGGCAACAAGTCCTTCCTTTTGATGAACGATGATGATGTGCTGAGACGAAAGCCGGAGGAAAATGAACTAGTCGATTACCCCCCTTATCTTTCCCTTGGCAGCATGCAAATTCGATTGGAATATCATTTCGAACCTGGATTAGACAGTGATGGCGTTACATTTCGTCTTCCTTTCGATTTTGCTTGCACCGTTTCACCCGACATTTTTGAATGGCTGGTTCCAGGGCTCCTTAAAGAGAAACTCACCTTCCTACTTAAAGCACTCCCCAAAAGCATCCGAAAAAAATTAGTACCAATTAGTAATACGGTTGATAAACTTCTTGATGACATGAATTCCAGGTCAGGCTCTTTATACTCTGCCCTTGAATCATCAATCTTAAAACAACACAGACTGCTGATTCATCGCTCAGATTGGTCAGACAGCCTCCCTCAACACCTTCAAGCTCGATTTCTCCTCTTTGATGATGCTGGCAATGATCTCTTCACTGGACGCAATTTGAGAAAACTTGTGGCTTCAGCAACACATAGCAAGGTGCCAGCGCAAAAAAGCACAATGCGTAAAGCAGAACAAAAGTTGGTTGATCTCTGGCAGGACACTACACATACCACCTGGAATTTTTCAGGATTACCTTACACAATTACGACGTATACGCCACAGGGCGAGGTTGCTGGCTTTCTCTACCCAGCACTTACTGTAGAACATAATAGCAGATGTGTCAGACTCACGTTTGAAAAAGACAAGAGTATCGCTGAAGATAAGAACAGAAAAGGCATCCTGTATCTGTACACACTGCAATTCAACCATCAATACAAGGCCCTAAAGAAGCTATGCACTACTTCATTTTCCGGCCCCTCCTCCGTCTGGTTGATGAACATTGGCAAAACACGAAAAGAAGTCATCGATAAACTGCTCGATTTTATCCTCCTAGCAATTTACGGCCCCCTTCCGGGTGAAATAGTTTCAGAAGAGTCCTTTACCAAGACCGTACAAGAAATCGAAAACCGAGGACTTTATGCGGCTGGCCAGAAAATCTGTGACAATATTTTGGTCCTTATTCGTAAAAGAAGAACAGCGCAGGAAACGATCCGTAAAGTATTTTCCCAGAAAGCAAATATGTTATTCTTTCCAGCTGAAAAAGAAACAGACTTTGAGACTCATTTAAATGACATTTTTCCAATTAATCTCTTCTCTGAAAATGTGTCAGTTGATTTTCAAAACATCGACAGACAGTTGCAAAGTCTTATTATTCGAATAGACAGATTTCACGCAAATCCAGGAAAAGATCATCAGAAAACGGAGCAACTCCGACCCTATCTCCAAAACCTTCGTCAACTTATGGTCAAAAGAGAACAACTATCAGGAGAAGCGCTTGAACACCTGTTTTACTACAAGGATTTGGTCAATGAATACAGGATCTCGCTTTTTTCTCCAGAGATAAAAACGCGTGAGTCAATTTCACCTAAAAAACTCGATAAACAATGGAGGTTGACACTGACAAAGTGTTGAGGTTTTCAATGAATAAGGTCACTCTTGGAGTACTACTCTGCCTATCATCTCTGATCTTGTTGAATGGCGTTCATCCCGCCATCGGCTTCATTATGTTTATCGTTGGTATCATTCTCATGAATGGCTGGAAGGGATCCAAAAAATAGATTTAGTTTCAAGAGTACAAAAACATAAAGAGCCTTAAGGAAATCGCTCAGTGTGGCGTTCGGTTTTGTTTAGCATCACCTAGACTCGGACCGTTCCCACTCCTTGATTGTTTCGATGATTAGCGGCATATCTAGAGGCTTGGTAAACACGCGCCATGCACCAAGTTGCTCTGCCACAGCCAAATAAGAATCAGGACCTATTTTCCCCCCACCTGAGATAGCAATTATACCAATCTCTGGGTAGTCATCTCTAAATTGGGTAATTGTTTCAATTCCCTCCTGAACCGGCATAATAAGATCACAAATTAATAAATCGACAGGATGAGTCTGCTGTACCAGAACTCCTTTCTTACCGTTTTCAGCTTCATATACTATAAAACCTGCTCGTTCCAGCCACAAACGAAATAGATCACGGATCCTGTCGTCATCGTCAATAATAAGAATCTTCATATCTCTATCCATATCAATCGTGAAATACTATCTTTCATAATTTTCGCCAAAAATAACATCTTTGAAAAAAGAAATCATCTTTCGTCGTCTGTCTACCATTTTTAACTGTTCAGGAATAAGATCAGTCTGATTAATTTTCATTACCGACATTTTGTATTCGATATGGGTGGCAAATCGATTATCGATATACCAAGCATACATAAGCCCCATCAGTAAGCCAGGCGGCGTGAATCCTTCACCATCATTTATAAGGCGAGTGTAATGATTCTCATCATTTGTCGAACACATTCGCGAAAGCGAAAGAAATGAACATAGTTGTTCATGATTAAAAAAACAGACCCTCTCTTTCTTATGCCTAAGAAAAAGATGATAAACCCTGCCAAGGTGAATCTGGTCTATTTCAATTTTTCCCATTATTTTTTTTTCGGCATAATCCCCAAGTAGTGACTCGCCCATGGCAATCATTAAGCCCACCTCAAGATTCGGCCTTATCGCAACCTGGTCCCCTCGGATTTTAATACATCTATCATCAGGATCAAAAAATGAAAATACATTGTCCCATTGCTGGTCCCGGTCCCAATGCTCTCGATCAATACAATGAAGCCCTTTAAAGTGATCGAGATGACTGAGTGGAATAACAGGGTGATCCAAAAGAATATCCCCGAGAGTAGCTTTCAACTCGTCTTCAGCTACATGGTCCGTCCCCCCGACAAAAGAAATCTCAAGATTGTCCAAGAGTTTCATTATGCCTAAATACCTTTTGAAGGGGTGGATATGAGTACCAATGCGAAGCTGACATATTGTTGGTACAGGATCAGAATGATTTTCAGGACCTTCTAATATATCAGAGAAACAGCTCCGCCCATTATACAAACCTTTAATTGCCAAAGCGAGTGTATCAGGATCATGCTGTATAACCCCTCTTTCGGCAAGTGCGTCCAGAGAATATACTCCACATTCCACAGGGATATAGCTTTGTCCTGGAAGTTTATCCTTGTCTAGAAAAATAGGAATTTTCCCTTCCACTGCATACCTTTGCAGGACAGAGGCAGGAATATCTTTAAGAGAAATACACAACACTTCGTTAAAAAGACCCTGCGTCCCACCCGGAATGTTTTTTTCATAGGCACGAATCATGTCTGATACATGAAATTTTCTATCGGGGTCAGCAATAGAGAGGTCGGTTTCACCGGCCTGTACCCAAAGATTTGAAATAAGTACTTTCAGCGCCTTGCGGTTTTTTCTAACAGCATCTGCTAAACCAGGTACTTTGAACACAGGAATTATTGAAGAGTACAAGCTGCCAGGAGCAAGGATCACAATATCAGCATTCCGAACATCTTCCAAGACTTCTTCATATATACGAACGGTATCACAGTAATCGACTTGTACGCTTTCGACAGGAACACCTCTTCTGGCCTCTTCCAGTTTATGTTCTCCCGTGATTTCCACGCCATTAGTGTAAAGCACTCTTAACTGGGCTGGCGTCGAGGTACATGGCAACACTGCTCTCTCACCTGCCCCGATGGCTAGTGACATTGAGTTCAGTCCATTAAATATGGCCCTGTGAAGCAGTTTCTGATTGCTGGCTAAATCAACATTGGTAATCCCCTTATCAATTTCTCGATAAATGACAGCGGCAAGAAGGAGATTTCCAAAACAGTGAGAACGTTTCAGCGTGGCGGCGAGTCGCTGATCACTAAAGAGATAGTTAAACAGAGATTTTAAGAATTGCTGGAAAGAGCGTGGAAGTTTTCTAAGTTTAGATTCAATATTTAAAAAATCAGGGCGATTCCTTTCGAGAGGACCGGTAAACCGCCAGTTGAAAATATCAGACAGAATTGATGCAACCTCTTTGGCTTCAGTGAAATTTATATTGTATTTTTTTTGTAAATTTGACAGTTGAATAGATGAGAGCAAAACGTGACGCATGTCACCAATAGCGACAATTGGCAAATCTTTAAGCAATTCTCCGGTTGATCCACCATTATCGGTAATGCAGACTATGGAACGAGTTTGTGGAAATATTTCTTTAAGACCAATAAAGGGTTTTTGAGCCCAACTGGCGAGCCGTGAGTCACCACCGATAATATTCGATAATCCTGTTCCCCCACCAAAAACTACCACCTTGACGTCTTCAACGCTAGCAGCCATCAATTCCTGCCTAAATGATTGAAGATGGGCCTTCGCGTCGGAATATGTGCCGGCAGGAACACCCCGAAGGACAAGATCCAGAATTTTTTCTCGTAAGTCTTGTTGGGGAAGCAAGTCAAGAGGGGAAAAACGAATATCTCTCATCTGCTTAAGTTTATCAGATATCAAACCCTACCTCGAAAAAGTTGACCCGCTAATTAATCTCATATTGTCGACTATTTCTGCTAAATAGTCAAAACATTATGCTCCATTTAGTAGATAATTTTCTACACGTAAGAGATCTTCAGGCGTATCGACTTCTATTGAGTCATATTGAGTTACTGTCACCTTTATTTTATAGCCATACTCTAAAGCTCGAAGCTGCTCGAGTTTTTCAAATCTTTCCCATTCACCTTCAGGCAAACCAACAAAGGTGAGTAAAAAACCTTTTCGATATGCATAAAATCCAAGATGTTTATAGTAGGTAGGCTTTACCATCTCATCTGGATTACGTTGAAAAGGGATTGATGACCTTGAAAAATAGAGAGCATAATTATCCCTGTCAAAAACAGTCTTTACATGATTGGGATCATCTATTTCCTCAGGTCGTACTATCTTGTAAATGAGGGTTGACATCGGTAAAGCAGGGTCATCCAGCAAGGGTTGCGTTACCTGTTCCACGACCTCAGCAGGAAAGAGAGGTTGATCTCCCTGGATATTTACAACCACGTCATTTTCAGAAATTTGTAGAATTTCCGCTGCCTCGGCAAGCCTATCTGAACCAGAGACATGGTCGTTACGGGTGATGACAAATTCCCCCCCAAAATCCTCGACACAATCGGCGATTCGTGAATCATCTGTTGCGACCACTACCCGTGAAAGCATTTTTACGGCACGAGCTCTTTCCACCACATGCTGAATCATGGATTTACCGGCAATCTTGGCAAGTGGTTTACCCCTGAATCGATTTGACTCGTAGCGGGCAGGTATAATAGCTATAACTTCTGGTTTTTCCTTTGGCATGGTATAGTAGTTATTATTTAAGGTTGAGTCTGGTATTATCTAAATATCTCGACTGTTAATGTTCAAGCCACTAACTAACGATAAACTTATGTTTCCGATAAGTGCAATCTCTGTTTCATCTACAATAAATTCGACGACTATTCTACAAAAAGCAGCCAGGCTGGCAGCAAAGCTCGACCTTCCCTTCACTCCTTCAATTGAAGATCGAGCTTCAGAGGTTGTTCTTGCATATACCCCGAAAGGTCTGCAACTCCTCCACATGCCTCAAAATTCACAAAAATCGAACTGTCTACTTTTTGTTGATTTTGTTCATGGGAAAAATGGTTTCAGACTTGCTCAAAATCGCACCATCAAACAATCTATTGCTCGTGCAGTCGGCGTAAAATCCGGATTCAGACCTACTATTCTAGACGGAACCGCTGGCCTGGGGGCTGATTCATTTGTCCTTGCTAGCCTTGATTGTAGTGTCACATTGTGTGAACGTTCTCCAATCATAGGAGCACTTTTGGAAGATGGTTTTTATCGGGCGGCACAAGACGAAAAAACGGCCAATATTGTCAAAACAAGAATAAACCTGGTACTAGGAGACGCTCAGGAATATCTGCAAAAAAACAAGACTGCTTTTCATACAATCTACCTGGATCCGATGTATCCTCATAGCAATAAATCAGCTCTCAACAAGCAAGCATTACGTATAATCCGTTCCCTGGTCGGTGGGGATTCTGATGGTGCTAAACTTCTTGAAATCGCGTTAAAAAAAGCTCAGAACAGGGTAGTTGTGAAACGACCGCGCCAGGCACCACGACTGTCTGATATCCAGCCTTCTCATGTCATTTTAATGAAGAACAGTCGCTTTGACATCTACTTAACTTTTAAGTGATCAAATCTCTGTTTATTTGTGATATTTTTCGCCCGCTTTGATGGTATAGGCCCTATACAATTGTTCAACAAGAAGCAGTCGAGCCATATCATGGGTAAAAGTCATTTTTGATAACGAAACCAGCAGATCCGCTGCATCAATGACTTCAGGTCCATGACCTTCAGGGCCACCGATTAGATAACAAACCTGTTTAATTCCCTGCATTTCCCATTGATCAATTTTCCGAGAAAAAGCTTCAGAGGAAAACTGTTTTCCGGTAGAATCAAGGACGACAAGAGTTGCACCCGATGGAACTGCCTGCAGCAAAAGTTTTCCCTGCCCTTCAACAGACGATATCTTTCCTCGCCCCTTTACTTTTTCCTTGACAATAGAAATTGAGAAAGTGGTGTAATGCTGAAGACGGGAGGCATACTCCGCGACCCCATCTTCAATAAACCTATCTTTAATTTTCCCAAGGAAAAGGAGTTGGTGTTTCATGTAATAGTTGGGAGTAGATCATCATTTCATAACTGACTAATCAACACTTTACGTCGGATTCTGTCATGAGTTTTCTAAGAATTTCACAAAAATTTTCGTAACTGATGTCTTTATTTATACCAGGACAAGAATCAGAAATAGTATGAAAATTATTTTTATCTGAGAGGATAGATGGGTGGAGTGGCCACTGGGCACATCTCCATGGTCTGCCGTTATGGACTTTACAACCATCCTCATAAAAAACACAATGACCATCAACTGTCTTCATCTGAACAGTCTTTCCAGTAATACGCCAAAATTGTTGTTTAACTTTATTCTCCGGTATGTTGAGAGCTTCAACCATTCGTTCCTGATCACTCTCATCCAGTGAA
>Ga0209692_10001871_pt1 | contig 25954 bp, 36 predicted proteins | sample tdDd472_FD_187129 | JGI IMG/M metagenome (GOLD analysis project Ga0209692, IMG submission 187129) | Marine sediment microbial communities from the Atlantic coast under amendment with organic carbon and nitrate - tdDd47.2 (SPAdes)... | ecosystem: Environmental > Aquatic > Marine > Coastal >... | reverse complement strand
GGAACCGCTGGCTTCGCCAAGCTTGGCGATATACAAATCGCGTTCCCGGTTGGTCATGTTTAACGTTTCGGCTTCAAGCCTCAGGGATTCAACCAGGGACTGAACGGCTTTGTTTTGCTGCTGGTAAGGCTGTTCTGATTTATTGAGGAGCTCAGCCGTTTCGATGTACTGACCCAGAAGAGCAATTACTTTTGAAATGTTGCCCTGGGCTTCCCGAGACCCACCATTGAGAGCGCTCAGTGAGTCAACAAGGCTGATCGCAGTATCTTGGTTGCTGTTCTCCTTGAAGTCATCCAGCGCCCGAGTGACAGCAATGATTTGCTGATTTGTGCCACCGAATTCTTTGGTCAGATTCATCAAAGTTGACTGCAAGAACCAAGCGCTGTTTCTCGATTTTTCAAAGCTTTGTGTTGTTCTTTCCTCAAGGACTTTTGATAAATCCTCAAAATCTTCCAGGCTATCTCTTAATGCGCCTTCAGTAAGCGTCTGCTCCAGTTCAAGCTGTGCGGTTTTTATTCTGAAAAGCGCATCGGCAACGCTAGGTGCCGTTGTGGCCAGCCGCTGTAACCTTTCGTTATATGCCAGGGTGCCATTTGATGAGATATCGAAAGCGTCTTTTAACTGGAGGGCATTTTCTTCGAGCTCTTTAATGTCTGCGCCGGTATCAGATGCTTTCAGGCCAGCACCAACAAGTGCGGAGCCTATGGCTATGATCGCGCCGGCTACCACACCACCAGGGCCAAATATTGAGGCGATTTGAGAGCCCTGCTGACCGAGGATAACAAACCCATCAGCGCCTGATTGAGCCTGTATAGCAACGTCCTGCAACTGATAACCCAGGCCGCCAGCTATATTACGCATGCGGCTCATTGAGTCGTTTGCAGCATTTCCGCTTTTGGGTATTTCCTTGATCGTTCGTGTTAGTCCATCAGTAGCCCGCTCAGCATTCGCGCCAGCTTGAGTTAAGCGCTCAAGCTCCTCCTTTGTTGCACTGATACCAATGTTTTCAACCTTAATTTGCAGGTTTGCGTTTTGTTGTGTCATCCACAGTTACTCACAATGATAATTAGCTCGACCTCCCACGAGAGAAGATCGATTCGCATTAAGCTGGACCAGCTGGATAGTTCGGTATAGGTGATAGGTGAGCCCTTATAGAGTGTTTTGAAGATCTCCCAGAGATAGAGGAGTTCTCGAGGGCATTCGGGCTCTTCGGTTATTTTTCTGCCAAGGGTTTTTTCGATTTGCCTGGTGTGCGCTTCGTTCGAGAAGCTGGAGCCTTCGACCGGCTTTGACTGCTTGACTTGGAACTGGGCAAACTTGAGGAACTCACCGGCTTTTTTTTAATGAATAGGCCTCTTTGGCTAGCAATACGGTCGATCATGTCAGCAATTTGAGGGGCATTTTTAAGCCAGTTGATCAAGTTCTCCTGATTGAACTCATCAACAAAAGACCATCCGGCAACCAGGCTGGCAACCAGTTCAGTTTGGCTATGCTCAAGCTTATGTTCTCGCTCTTCATCGCTTAACTGGGAAAGGTTCATCAGCTCACGTTGTTGCTTGATATTGGCACGTCTGAATTCATCGCTATCAATGCCGCGAATAATCAGGTAATGCTCTGTTTTTTTCCCATCAGGCAAAGACAAGGGCAACTTAATGCCCTCGTTTGCAACTTCTCGGGTGTGGAAATCGGTTAAACCAGTCATGTTTACACCACCGTTCTGGTTATTTTGATGTTCGTACCTTCCGTATCATCACGAACAGCCTGGAATGGAAGAGGGAGGGTGATTGGGCCTTCACCGCTGACATTCAGAACACCTCCGGTGTACTTTATTTTGGGCAGCAGGAATTCATATGAATTTCCGGCGTCATCAGCCAGAGTAAATTTCAACGAGGAGTAGGCTTCATCGACAAACTTTTCCAGCAGTGCTGCATTTTCAAAATAAGCAGTGATTTGGCCGGTCAGGTTTGATCTTCCAATAGAATGCTGGAGAGTGGTTTTTGATCCAACCACCGGTTTGGCGGCCAGATTGTTCTGAAGAGCGAGGGTTATTTCAGTGACAATACCGATACTTTGACCGCCTTCTTCAATCGTACCTGTAAAGGAGTCAATCACGTCCGTAGTTGTCGAGGCCGAATAGCTGGCACCTGTTATCAAGGCATCGCCAAGGGACATATCTTTTCCCATGAAAGAGAATGCACCGGTTACCTTGCCTTCTGTTGGTACCGAAAGATTTAGTGCGTTGATCTCACACCCTGTGAATCTATGCCAGGGTTTGTCTGCTGGCGCGATGTCGCTGAAATAACGTTCGATTGTGTAGGATCGGCGGAGAACGCCAGCTTTTAAAACATTGGCCGCCCAGGTACCGCCCAGAACTGATTCCAGGAAGTCGTCAAACGTAGTAGCAGAAAACTCAAATCCAATGTCACCAGACACTGATCGGGCCCCATGCTTAAAGCTGGCTATCTGTCGATCCTGTCTGAGCTCTTCCGATTGACTCGAGTTCTTTGATAAGCCGAGATTACAGCTTGTGCTCCTGACGTTTTGGAAGGCGGGGGTAGCCGGTGTGGTACCGAAAACGGATTCGCGAATAAACGCTACACCATGTCTGCTGCCGTCACTCATAAATTTATGCTCCTATCGAGGGGTTTGTGCTCTGTATTGAATGGTAAGAATTGCTTGATAGAATCCATTCACTATCTGTCCGGATCCATCCAGCCCACATGAAATGATGCTGACAGTCTGTCCCTGGTATGTGTGCCGGCTGCCTGCCTTGAATAAATTGCTGACCTCATCAGCCTTCTGCAGCACCGCGCCCGAGCCTTCATGCAGTGGATAATTCAGGTTTATTTGAACGATGCCTGTATGCTCGTTTAACCCTTCATCACCGAGGGTAACCACAGATGGTCTATTTGGGATCAAGAAAAACTCAAACCAGGGCGTATCGGCTCGCGGGTCATGGTCATTCGAGTTTTCATAATTTCCGGACAAGCCAACCCCTCCGCTAAAGGTTTGAACCAATGCGGATCGAATCTTGTGTATGCTCATTTATTTATTGCTCTGGGTTTCTCTGAGAATCTGCTGAATTCTGGCCATGTTCTTTCTGACCATGCCCTGAGGGGCCTGTCCTGAATGCCCGAACTCAAGCCGCTGGGCATAGGGGAGATTGTTTGTCAGGTAAACGCTACCGTCCGGGCTGGAAGCCAAAACGACATCCAGCACGTCATTTTTGGCAGAGGAACCTGACTTATCCTGTCGGTCGATTTCGTGGGTCAGAGGTGCGTTTTCTGAACACTGCCAGTTCCCCCTGGCCCGACCGGTTTTGACAGGTGTGTCCTGTATTACTGAGTTGAATAGTTTAATGGTGATGGCTTTGCGGTCCTCGTCGGTCTCCTGGAGAACCAAGGTAGACGCTTTTTTGAGTTCATCAGCAAAACTCATTTAACAAACTTCACCATGTAGTAAACAGGAGTGCCGTTTTTTGATTCGGTTTCAATACCATCGATGACCATCACATCAGACCCGACAGTTGCCTTGTCTCCGTTTTCATAAGTGATACTGGCATCCATCATATAAACCTTGTCGGTACCGGTGACCGCGCTGAAATACTTTCCGATCGAAATCTTGTCCGATATCGGCACACCATAGGGGTAAAAGGTTTGTGTGGTTTCGCTTGCTCTGGCACCTGTGACAGGATCAACCGCACCGCCTGTTTTACGGGTAATCGTGATCTTTTCACCATGTGCGTTAATCAATGCCAGGGCGGTATCCTGAATGCTCATCCTCTCACCATCGTTAAGCCGTTGCGCTTATAAAGCGGGGAGAGTAGAGCAGCAGGTTTCGCCAATGCCTCAACAAATGCCTGTTTAGGTACATCGGCTGAATAAGTGACCTCGATGGCGCCTACTTTTTCCTTCAGCACCGGGCCTCGTTGGTCTGGGTTTCTGTTTGGCATGAGCTCACTGTCCATTGCTTCAATAGCAAGTGCCAGCTGAGCATATTCAACCAGCCGAGGTATTTCATTATTCGGCAAGCGTGAATTGCGCTGCTCAACGTCCCAAACCTCCGAGCGTGGCCACTGTAAAGGCTGTGATGCGGACGTCTTCTCACCTTTGAATCGGTCTCGCTGAGCCTCTAAATAATCCATGGCTTTAATCAACAGGGACTCACACTCAGCGTCAGTTTTACCATTCAAATCAATGCCGCGAATATCGGCATACAGCCGCAAATCATCAACTGATTGATATGAGTTTGCCAGCGGGTTATCTCCGGCACCTGTTTCGATAATTAAAGCCATGGTGTTTACCTTAAGAATTCAAATCTTTAACTGTTTCGATAGCTGTTTTCTTATCGAAAGTTTGATCCAATACTTTACCGTCTGCTAGCGTGATCTGCCACTTGCCGCCGCCGATATGTTTGGCTTTGGCCTTTGGGGTGGCTTCGTCTGCTTGCTTTTTGGCTTCGGCTTCTGCCTTAGCTGCCTGCTCACGCCGCATTCTGTTAAATGCTGCTAATCCCATTTCGTTGCCCTCAACAAAATGGCCGTCCCTGGCCGTATTATTTAACCGTTGGTGATGATCTGAGCCAGGCGTACATTACCGCGCTGATATACACGAGACCAGTTTGCCGCATTCTGAAGCTCTGCATTCGTTGGGCTGGAGCCAGCAACAGATGCATTAGTGAACTTCACACCACGAGGGTGCATGATGAAGTGCGAGCGGTTGATCAGGATATCTTCACCGGCCAATGAGTCACGATCAGTTTCAGTTGGAACCGGAGCGGCACCCTGACCCATACCAAGAGCACCAGTACCAAAAAGGTAGGTGGTGTACTTCGCTGCGGCATCACCACCGGCACCACCGGCAGCTGCCGTGTAGGGTAGGCCGCGGTCTACGATTAGGGGAAGGCCGCGGTAGGTTTCGATTTCCAGATCACCCTGGCTTTCCTTCTCGAAAGAGGTTTTATCCAATTTCTTCAGGTTGTAATAAACGTCAGGGTGGAAACCGACACCAGATACCGCGCCAATGACATCACCAAACGTTTTCTGGCCATCGATGAAGACATCCGCGCTGAACTTGGTATCAGTGGTTACATCGGCATTGGTTGCGCCAGATGCATCTGCAGTCATGTCGCCGGAGTTGTTGGCAACGTTATCCGCAAATACACCCTTGAGAGCAGCCAGACCAACAGCCTGATATCGACGTGCCCAGTACATTGCGACCAGTTCAGCAATCGCCGCCATCGGATCAGCTCCAGACAATGCTTTAGCCAAATCGTTTACTGACCAGGCTTTACCGCGCATCAGGAGCGCTGCAACGTCTTTATCTGCTTGAATCTTGCCTGGAGTCAATGCCGCCGAATCAGACAATACTTCGTCATCACCGGTCAGGTCATTCCAGAAAGGCATATTGATCAATTTACCGCCTGCCAATGCCAGGGCATCGAGTTCGGGCGAGTTTGAGAGAATGCCGCCCATTAGAAACTTTGCAATTTCAGTGGTGCGCTGAATTACATAAGGGTTGAATACATCAGGAACGATGACATCAGAGATTTTAGTAGACATAGTATTTTCCTATTAGCCAAGAGCTTCTTTTTTGAGCCTGTCCGCTAATTCTGGGTCTTTCTTCAGAATGCGGCCTTGCTCAGTTAAGTTAAAATCTTTGCCCTTTTTCCAAGGGTTAGATGTTGCGGCCCCGCCGCCATTACCTGCACCATGAGCCCCGCCCCCGGATGCCTTAGACGCAATTACCAAAGCCCCAAACTTTGGATTGGTCTTGAATTCTTCTTTGAGTTGATCGACTGTTGAAATAGTCAGGTTGCCTTTCTCGTCGGTGACCTTTAAGTCATCACCTTCAAGGCGCAACCGTCGTTCAATGAATGTGGATAGAATCTCCTGATTTGGCCCCTCGGCCAGATCCGCGGCAATCAATGAAGCCTGCCGGGCAATTTCTTTTTTGGCTGAGGTTTCAGCGAGTTCCTTTTTCTCGTTTTCCAATGCAGCAATCTTTTCCTGGAAAGATTTCGCCAGCGCTTCATAGTCGCCTTTTTCCCGGGCTGCATCCTCTTCAGCCTGCCGGCGCTTTTCCGCTTCAGCCTTTGCTGCATCGGCTGCCTGCTTTTTCTCGCTCAGCAACTGATCCAGCTTGTTCTTTAACCCGGTAACATCTTCACCTTGAGGCATACCCTCAATTTGCAGATAAAAGGCACCATCCTTTTCCTGATACATTGCCTTTTGCTCATCGGTTAAACCGTCCAGATTTTCTAACTTGTATTTCAACATTTTCACAAACTCCCAGAGTGTTGTGTTGACCGGCCCTGCCGATCGCCCATAAAAAAACTCAGCGCAAAGGCTGAGTTCCAGAAACGAAAAAGGCCGCTCTAGGCGACCTTTAAGAATTTGATTTTATTTACTGAGGATTGGCTGAATCCATCTTACGCTGGAAGCGTTCACGCTCTTCAGGTGTCATGTTTCCGCCTTTGGCTTCGACTTCCTTTACTTTCTCCAAGAACTCATCGCCTTCTTTCAGCCGGCGCTTTACATCTTCCACCCACAGCTTATGAGGCCGGCCCATTCGTTTGGCCAGCTCTTCCTGTTTCTCTATGGGAAGATCGAGTACGTTCATATTTCAGTCAGCCTGAAGGTTAAAATTCCATCAGAATCAATATAGCGCGATTCGACGAAGAAGTCAGTAGGGGAGGTATGCACAACCTCTCTCTCTTGTTCATTGAATACGCTGTTCCATCCAACTTTCTTACCGGTTCGGCCATGAATAACTATCCGGTGATTCCCGCTGAATACTTCCTGATCATAACTGCTGCTGGTAAAGGCGGGATAGGTGACCACATTACCGACTTCATGCTGTTCAAGAATTTTGGCCGGCAGAGAAGTCCGGCGATATGAAATGCCTTCATAAGATGGCATCTTGCTTAACGCAGAACGGAGTACTTCAGCAGAATCATCAACCGCTTGAGGGTTTTGAACGGAAAGCCCCCACTGCCTATTATTGAGTTCTTCATAGCCGGTTGCAGTGTAAGCACGAACAGCCACACCTTCAGCCTGGGTCATCCCATATTCACCCATGAGATTCTTTATTCTCGGATTCTCAAGGGATCCTGCAAACTTCCGGTACCGCTCTTCACCCAACCAGTTTGTGAGTGATGCCTGCTGCTTTGATGGCGCAATCTTTACATTCTCAGCCTGTTTGGTTTTGGGTGCTGCAGTATAGGCTTTCGAGAAGGCTTTCGGTTCCTTTTTCCGCATTTCTGCCAAAGTCAGAGGCTTAAAGTTTTTGTCCAGCTGCAACTGCTTGAACTTTTCAGCAGTGAGGCCGCCATTGCGAAGAAGGTTCCCCCGGGCAGGCCCCAATACATCATCTTGAAACTCTGCATCCTGCAGCTTCATCCATTCGTAATACCCAAGCTTTGCGTCAACAGGGCCATTCTTACTTGCCCTGGTAGCATCCTTGTCTAGGTAGTTGTATTTGTCCGGAAGCTTGGCCATCGTGGTAGAACGGCAGTTTATGTGTATCGGTGGCACCGGGCCTTTACCGATATCATAAACTTCCTGATCCAATGACCGGCAAATGGTGCTTGTTCTGCCATCCAGCGTTGAAAGCCAGGTGTATTGCTTGATGCCGTTCTTTATCCATGTCTGCATCCGAGCGGTAGAAGCCGAGTGCTGAACGGCAGTCCTTACAATGGCTTTTGCATGACGATCGACAACGGCCAGTGCGCCATCGGTATACCGGTTTGCCTTGGTACCGCGAATATTCCGCAATATCTCAAAGTTGGTCTGCCCCTCAAAGAAACCCTGACGAATAATGCCGGAAAGCATTTTTACATCAGAGGCCATCCAATCCTTGATGAACGGCTTCAGAAGCTTTCCGCCATCTGCACCCCGTACGGAGAGAGGATTATTAAAAACCGCTGACCTGACTTGTTCCGGAGAAGGAATAACCGATTCGAAAAGCTCTGATGCAATGGCGTTTGCCAGGTTCTCAGCCTCAAACTCTGATTCGTACTGTGCAATATCAACCAGGTGGCCGGCTAGCTCATCATAGTACTCATCCATGATTCCGATCAGGGTGTTTTCAACGCTCTTGAGCAGTTTCTCAAGCCGGGATCGGCTGAAATCGGTCAGATCATCAGCCGTTAAACGCTCGCGTAAATCCAGATCGATGCGCTTCAAGAACGCCGTGAACTGGTTTGCCTGGTTAGATTTTAAGCCTTCCAGATAAATCTGGTTCTTAACAGTTGAGTTAAGCAGCTTCGCGGCCGTCATCGTCATCCAATCCTAAACCGCTGTCGTTGTTATCAAGCTCTTCCTCGATCTGGTCATCGGTCTTTTCAGAATCAATCACGCCGACTTTCTTCAGGTATTTCCAAATATCCTGCTGAGTGACCAGCTTGCCGGTCTGCCATGCCGCGACCAGTGCTGTTAACACCTGAGGTTCCAGATTGTAATCTACGAATTCCGTATTGATAGAGAACTCAACAGCTTCACTGGTGTTCATGAACCGGGCAACCCATTCAAGGCACTGCCAGTAAGCCTCTGTAACGTTGGTGACCACAAGCGATAAAACAGAATGCTCTGATGCATTTTCACTGTTTGCCTGGGTCGCTGTTTTTACTGCCAGGCCTTTTTCAAGTAACCGGGCACCAAGTGACTTCATCTGCTCTTCTTTGTGCTTCATGGCTTCAAAGGAGATCATGTTCGGCTCAGCCTGGGCATAACCAAATATCGAGCCTTTAGGCAGTAGGATAGGCACACGCGAGCCAATAACAATGCCATTCTTTTCCAACCAATCCCGCCACTCATCGTCCAGTTCAGTGATATAAGGCTGTACCTGGCCAACAAAGAAGGCGCTGTCTTCATAATCGGCTGAGTTTCTGTAGTGGGCAATGTTCAGGTTAGCCAAGTCGAGCAGGGGAGCTTTATCAATGGCTGAATCGTTGTTTTCAGCACCCACAAAGGTAAACGGAATTTCATTCCATGGCTTTCCGGATCCATCCAGGGGCTGATACATATCAAAGATATACCAATCACCTGAATCGTTCTGGCGCCACACCTCGACCACATAAATACCCTGGAACAATCTTAGCACTCGGTACTGATCGATTTGATCAAGCCCAAAACCATCCTCTGTGACTTCCTCAGAGACTTCCTTGATAACCACCAGTGACAGCATGATTCGACTGCCTTTATTCGTGGTTTGCCAGTTCACCACGCTATCAGCCCGAATAGATTTGATTGTGGCGTTAAATTCGCCAGATGCTCTCTGGTTTACGGTGGTGGCACCCTGGGTTACCGGGTAATCAACATACAAAGCATGGCGGCCTTTCTTTAGTACTTCCGCAATCGTGTCCTTGGCCTGTTGTGCGATCGAAATGCCTTGGCCATCAACATTTGATTGCACATATTCAAGCGAAGCTGGAACCTTTAAAACAGGATCCTTCTTAAATACTGCACCCACCAAGCCTTCCAGCGTTCGCCCTGTCGCATTATAAAAAACAGCTCTATCGAGATATCGCTGGTAACGAATTTCAGCCTCTCGGGATCTGTCATCACCGTTTAACAGCGGCAGATACTTATCCTTTTTGCCTTTTACTTTCCGCTGGCCTTCGCATACATCAGAGACAAGCTCCCAGTCTGCAAGTGCTTGACCAAAGTCGCTACGCTGAAAGGTTACATCACTCATAGTTCAATTTTCTCTATGCGAAGTTTTGATGCCAGGGAAGGGTGCCATAGGACATGTGGGGCAGTGATTCCATTGCGATAAGCCAGCAATGTGGTTTCGATCGTGCCTTTGCCTGTCAGATAGCCTCCGATATCAAGAACGATCTCGCCATTCCCATTTGACCAATCAAGGCCGTCATCTGTATCCGAATCAATACTTGTGGTAGCGTCAAGCTTAAGAACGAGCCGGCTAAATACTGACAGATCAACAGGAGTCTGGTTCACTTGGAGCGTTACACTGAAACGGTTATTTGATTGAGTGAACATTTTGATTGAGGTTGAAGGTTCACCCACCACGTCCAAAGATAAATTCTCAGGCGTTAGAACCTGAGTCATTGGTGTAATGACAGCTTGAGCATTCACCGTCACGGTCCGAGTGACCGTGGTTTCATTGCCTGCTGCATCCGCAACGTAATAACTCAGAATGTAAGTGCCGGGAACGGCCGGATTTACTGATCCTGTTACTTGAACCTGGCTGGTTAAATCTCCGTCCGCATTATCAGATGCAGAATATCCCGGCTCTGACCAAGTACCGCCCTCTGTTAATGTCTGGTTACCACCGATAAGCGTGATTACGGGATCGACTGTATCCGCCAGTGTTGTGCTGGTTGCTGTCGCCTGTACGCCGCCGATTGAAAGGCTAGCCTGTCTCTGTGTTAGGTGTGTATCAGCGTTTGCAAACGTGACACGCACAAGATAGTTTAACCTGACGTTACCAGGAGCTGAGGTTTCTGGCCCATAAGGCTGCCCGACTCCGGTTGAAACTGCATAAGTCGCGCCAACAGAAGTCAAATCCTCAATTGAAACAGGAATATCAACGCCAGCATCAACACCGTTAACAGTAACGGGCGCGAAAACTGCTGGGCCAGATAATGCCTGACCGGTCAAAGACGCAATAGTAAAAGGGTTTGGAGTTGTATCAACAGCGTCAGTCGTTGTGTAAACGACCGTTGTAATATCACCCTGGCGACCGTTATTGACTGCAACAAGATCGAGCGTGTATTCAGTTAGAGCCTCTTGGCCTGTTATGTTTAGGGGAGATGTTGCGGCCAGCCATGAGCCGCCATCAATTCGATACTGAAAACCAGTTAAATCAGATCCGGGATAGCTGAAATTGACAACAGCACCTTCACGACCTGGGACGAGGGAATCAATCGTGACAGTACCGCTAGGCCTTGCAGCAACGGTATATGTGACAGGCTCTGCCCACTCTCCGTTGTAAACCGTGTAATCAAATGAACCACCAGCTGCATCAACGATCACGACACCGGTTGCCGGGTCGATCACCCAATTCCCGGTGATGTTGAAAAAGTGCCCGAAGTGGCCGACTTGAATGGCCGGTGTTGCGGCATAAATACTGTTCGCTGGAATGCTGGTTATTTCTGCGAATTCGGTTCCCGTTGGCGGCTCAATGCCATCCAGCGAAGCGTCATCTGAGTTTGTGCCATCTGTCAGTGGAATATTAATAGGGGTGTTGAAATTGATTGTTGGATAGGTTTGCCCAGTTAAAACAAATGTAATCGGGTTAGGAATCAGTACCCGGCTCGTGCCCGGTGCATTACTCACAACTGTATAGTCACCCGCGGTCAAATCATCCAGCGCATTTGAATGCGTTATATCAATCTCATCACCTGGCTGAGGCGTTAGGTCGCTAACCGAATTAACTATCAAAACAGGTGCTGTGATCTCGACCGTAAATGTATCTTGCGGGTATGTACCACCGTTACCATCGCTTGCCGTTACTGCAACGTTATACGTGCCCTGGGCGAGCGTACCATCTAAAGTAAATACACCGGTAGCGCTGTTAAATGTAACGCCTGCGTTAGCTGCGAAATTATTATCATCACTAAATGTCAGCGTGTCGCCAGGGTTCGCGTCACTGAAGTTTTCGCCAACATCAATGGTTCCTGACCATCCATAGGCTTCTGAATAGTCTGGCTCTGGTGTGCCTAAAACAGGGTCTACATTTGGGGCGGAGGCAGCTTGATCCACACCTATGTTGCTACCTGCAGACCCAGAACCTATAAGACTTGATGACGTCTTTAATGCAAAATTGTTAGCCGCCAGATCAACAAACTCATCATCCCAATTTGTGACTGTTACAGGGTCTGTGCCTGCACCAGACTCAGTGGCGCAGTTGGTCAATATTGGGGCTTGTTTAGTGTATGTTGTGACACCGCCGATTGCCGTATCCGCATAGCTTATTGAAGACGTTGTATTTACAGTAGTTAGTTGAGTTAGAATTTCCTGTATGACGGATTGGGTCGTTGTATAAGTACCACCAGAATTATAATTAGCTAGTAAGTCCTCTGTCAGACTACCAATTACCAATGTATTTGATCTTGTGAACGCTCCACTTGTGGCATCTGTACTGCCAATGACTAGACTTCTTCGGAATGTGGTTGTATTACCTATCCGTGAATCAATACAGTGATCTTGCTCAATACTTTTAAACAATGCACCAGACGAGCAATAGAGTGCCGCAGAGGCATAATTGCCAGAAAAAATCCTCTGTAGATTGGACAGGCGAATATTAACTCCGCTAACATCGAAAGGATAATTGATGCCATGAGCCTGCCACTTATATTTTGATGAATCCCACTGAACAGGGTTGTCAGGTAAGTCTCCTATAATAAGCAGTTCACCATCGCCTCCCCACCCATCAGCAGAAAACACAAGAGCAGATGTCGCTAAGTCAGTAGTAGCTCCTCTACAATAAACTAAATGTCTATCCCCTGCAGCTATTGCCGTTCCTTCTGCTGCTGACCAAGCAGCCATTGATGAGTAAGCGTTAATCCAGCTTGATCCATCGCCTAAGCCGCCAGAAACGTCACTGTCTATATATCGAACAATGTCAGCCATTATTGGACACCTCCGATGACAGGATAACCATTAGTAGTAACTGGGATTCTTATCTCTCTAAATCTTGTTGGGCTATCTTGATGCTTTATTGCTATGTAAACATAGTCTCTACCCGTCACATCAATTACGCCCCTGTACTCGATACCGTTGTAACCATTTGGCTCTAAATCGATATAAGGCAAAATGCCAGTACCATTAGGTGCAGGTGTGCCGTGTTGATTAAATCCCCCATTTTCATGAAAGGATGAGTAGGCATACTTAACATCGAAAGATTTTGTTGACGTATTTTTGTTTCTCTTCCAGCCAACAACAATTTCGCCTGTTTCATCATTGTATATGCCATGCAGGGAATAGATTTGCTCTATATCCTCGTCATTAGGATCGGTGTAGGCTTCAAATCCATCAAAGTATGTAGTCCCACTCATTCCGCCACTGACCATTTCCTTAACATAGAACCAAGTCAGCATGTCAAAGTAGTTCATGCCAGGATCTGTGTCTGTCAGCGGATAATAGATGGTATCAAGCTCCAAGCTGCCTGAATTGCCTCTTTGATGGTTAGGGTGAGAGTCAACAATAACTTGATGCCACATGCTACCTTCACGCTTCAAATTGTAGTAATGGTAGAAATGTAGATTGTCTGATTCGTTGTTCGTTACAGGCTCCGCAGCATCCCTCAAGTATGTGCCAAATTGAATATTTGCAGCGGCAACAGGGGATGATTGTGATACTCCAGCAGGAAACTTTACCCAGAACCTTATTCGGTTAATGGTATCGGTCTGCCAATTCGAAATAACATCCCTTAAATACCGCCAATGATTCACTGCACCCTCATTACGATTGTTATAATAAACAAGCTGAAATGAACTAGCAGATTCCCCTCCTGACTCTGAAATACCCTTGTATGAATAATCACCAAAAAGAGATAGTTCATTGGTGATGTCGCCAGAACCTGGCCTTGTATTACTTTGGTAGTCCAAGGTATCCCATTGCCAAAGATTTAAAGGCGGGGTTGCATCCGGCCTTACAAGTGGATTGCCATTCTCAAAATCATCGATAATAAGCGAATAGTCAAACTGTGCTGGCGGCACATACTCATACCCAGGCAAACACCCATCTAGCCCCCACAAACCATTCGCACACTGGGTATTCGGCATACGCGTATCTTGCTGCAGCACGATCGGCGCTGGCTCCGCAAATTCGGCCAGGAAAATGCCGAACAAAATGCAAATAATTGAAAGCCCGGTTAATACAGTGCATTTGATACTGCCTGGTTGGTTTTTGCTATTCATTTGCCTTCACTCTTTTGCTGTGACTTTAAAATCTGATTTCGATCCCACGAAAGATAGAGACCACCTACTACAGAAATGATCATGAACATGCAGGTGATGCCTGCCGCATTGTTGCCAAGGAAATCTAGGATTGCTGTTATGAATCCAAGAACAATTCCGACAACGTTAGCTATCGGCCCAGCGTTGCCGTGCTCATTCATTTTGAATTCCTTATCGAGTCGGTCTGCGTGCCTCTGGTTTTATCAAATGAGCGCATACCGCCGAGACCGAGAAGCCCTGTTAAAATCGGAGCCATGTAGCCCAGATCAAGAGGGGGCGGGGGTGTTCCACCAATGCCATTAAAAGCCCAAAGCCAAACAAGAAGAGGGTGAATAACGCCGGTAAAGCACAGGGATGCACAGCACACCCAGATAACGGCAGGGCGAGCACCGGCTACAAAAAGGCTCTTGTGTTGAGCTTGAATCTTATTTGTCTCTATCTGGCCAAGCATCAACTGCACTTCTGCATTCAGTTCAGCAAGCTTGCCGTCTTGAGCCATCTGAGTGAGTTTTAATCGTTGTTCTGCTTGCTGAGCGGGATCAGGGAACAAACGAGTAATTAAACTCTCCCCTATGCTCAAAACCGCCGAAATAGGATCAAGTGCCATATCAATTCACCGTCTTCATGTTTATGCCTTTGGCCTTGCGTTTGGCTGCAAGGATCCTGTAGCGCGTTGCATCCCAGTCGTGGTCTTCTGCGTCAGTGTCCACGTCATCAGGGTTTTTTGTGTCTCTTGGGAGTTTTGGCACTCTTTCAAGCCAGCCTCGGCAATGCTCGAAAACGTAAAATCCTGGATCTTCCGGCATTCCGGATTCTTTCTTTTTGCCTTCTACAACGGCATTGAGCATGTCGCAGAAGAGGGAAGCGCCGTTCATTCTTGAACCTGGCTTTTTGTTTGACTCTTTCCATCGACAACCGACCTTCGCCATCTTGTCCGCAATTGAAAGCTCGTCATCACCGGTGTTCGTAATGCTGTTATCTGCCGGACCAGCTTTAACTTCGTGGCAAATGTTTTTAACCAGGTGAAGCTGTCCCTGTTTCAAGCATTCAGGTGGTTCGATGTTTTCAGCCTTGCCGGTCAGCTGCTTATCGATCCAAACGACCCCGCGCCCGACTTCTGAAGAAGGCATATTCAGGCCTTTGTTCAGCTCATCCTTTGGACAGCCGTACCATTCAGAAATCAGAAAGAGGGATCCTGCAGGGAAGGAAACTTTTTTGCCGTTTATCTCAACCGCTGAGCCGTTGGATTCAGCCCACCAAAGATTGGCAAAAGGCTTTGATTCACCCCAGTCGTGCGACCGATCAACACGCCAATCGTGCGGAATGTTAAACGGCTTAATAACATGAACCCGCTCATCCCAGAGATGGTCAAACCGGCCGCCGCTGGTCACGTCCCAGGATCCCTCAACCCAAGCTTTGCGCTTGTTCGGATCCTTAATGTTCATCAGGTTGGCAACATAACCTGGGTCTAAATACGGGTTTTCCTTAAACGATCCGTGGATTGCCACGCGCTTTAGGGTGATCTGTTCCTCTTGTTTGGTTTGAGGATTAAATACCTTCTGGGTGTGTCTTTGGATCGTTCCCCTGGGTGCTGGACTTATAAAACGCTTCTTTACCCAGGCATGGCCAATGCCGAACGGGTTGGTTGTGCTGAAAGTCTCAAGGGGAATAGGGGGTAAAAAAGAGCCATTGTTCAACGGATGATCTTGCGGCCTGAAACTCGATCTCCGACAACTGAACATTGCCTCATAAAGCCCGTCATCTTTTTGCTTTGTCAGCTCGTTAAAGCCAATAAACGGGAATTCCTGACCATGGAAGCCCCAGTAATCGTCTTCACTTTTGCCGTACCGGAACAAGAGCTCTTCACCGGTTGGCCATTTCCACTTAAGGTCTGAGGCTGAACTTAAAAACGTGGCTCCATCTTTAAACGCATTATAAAAACGCTTGGACTGAACGATTAAATCCGCAAGATCCTTGTATTCCAGGTCAAAGATAATGCCGCGCCAGAAAGATCCATAACCGACCCCGACATTGCGCCTGAATCTGGCAAGCTGGGCAGCTGTCTTTCCCGGGCCTCTGGTACCTTCATAAAGTATTTCGTCACAGGGGCAGCTTAAGGCTAAGCTTTGTGATCCTGGTAACGGTCGCCAAACAACATTTAACGTCATTCACCGAGCATTTCACTATGCTGTTCCTGGGCTTGCTTTTCCCACTCGTCGATATTTGTGCAGCCTGGAACGACCATGACATTGTTGACGTGGCCAGAATGGTTGAGGTCCACTTTCTCACGATAAGTCGGATCCAGTTTCTTCATTCTGAACATCAGCAAAGCATCAGAGTACTTCATGATCTTATGCGTCTGATCGCCAACCTCAATGATCTTGTCAACCACTCCGTCAACGGCTCTCCGGTCGCACTCAGCCTCAAGGGTTGCCAGTTGAACCTGAGTGCCGATTTCATCCGCTTCAGCCCATCTCTTAGCAAATTCATCATCGTGCTTTCTCCATGTGTAAATGGATGCAACGGAGTAACCGGCCTTCTTTGCAGACTTAACCGGGCCAAGGCCATCCAGCAGGGCATCGATGAACTTCTGATCTCGTGCCTCTGATCTGTGGACAACCTTTTTTCGCGTAGTCATTAGCCACCAAACCAGGTCAAGTTTGAATTCTTGCTTCGGTCATCATCGACATGGATAAAGGTTTCATAGACACCGATACGGTTAAAACCTGCCTTAATCAAACCGTATAAAACTTTGAAGCGTGTGCGAGAGTCGTCAGCTCTAATATCAACGGCTAGGCCGTGCATGTGTGAGCTGGTTGGAGAGCCTTTTGAATCTCTGTTGTGTTTTTCACATCGAATCGCTGAATTGATTTTGAAAGGTGTATCTGCAAGCAAACGGGCGAAATCCAGTTTCTCGATAAAGTCAGGATTCATCTGAGCAAAACCTTTGCCGCAGTTGTATTTGCAGCAGCACTGAAACTCATGAGGTCTGAAATGTTTCATGTCAATCACCTTTCACCAGGCATAAAAAAACCCCGACCTCGTGAGAGATCAGGGTTTTCCTACTTCATTCAGGGAAGTTGCAGAGTCAAAAACCGCAACTTGCATGAAAAATACTAATTTGAGTCGACTCTTTGTGTCAAGCGAATTGTATTTTTAGCTGGATTTTGTCAAGTTTCTTCATTCTGCCTGGTTGAATGCTTAGGCTTCCAGCCCGGTGGCGTTAATATGCGCATCCAATGAGTAACTTCATGCATGCCTGTAAATTTTCCGTTTGTTTGAAGCCTGCATAGCTTTAACGGCTTATCAGACCAGTCTAAAACTGCGTCAGGCCTGAAACATAAAACATCTTCACCGATAGGCGGTAAACTATCATCAACACTTACCCAACTCATAAACCCTCCAGTTTTTTAGGTTCTCAGTAACTCGTGGCGATTTAACAAGCCCGCTCCAATCTCAATTTCATAATGATTCTCTGAGCCTCATTCAGCTTAAAGTAATCATTTAGCTTGCAGTCGATCCAAGCCTCAGCACATCGTAAGGTTTCAATAGCCTTGGCTCTTTTGAGGCCGCCTGCGTATTGGCCTGACCTTTCCAGGGTTCTGCGTCTGACATAGAATTCCTCGATCATTAGCTTGTGCTCGATGCTCCGCTCCCCGAGCTCATTGATCGAGTCATGAATAAACCCGGCAACATCATCGTCAATTTTCGGCAGGGAAACGCTCCGGCCTTGCATAGCAGCAAACTGGGTTTTCTTGGGGTAGCCAAGCTTTAAATTTGGCGGCTGATTCGCCCACAAACCGAACTGCTCAAGCATCCAGATTGTGCCGTTATCCTTCCAAAGCTCTTTCATCGTTTGCATGCTAACCCCTTAATTTACTGCCGATGTTTTTTATAGGTTCTCGTTTTTTCAGAGTTGTATGATTTTTAGACGTATCCCATTTCGTTCAGGAAGATGGTTTTAGCTACTTCGCAAAGGCTGACACACTGACTCATTTTCATGCCTGCCTGGATAAAACTGACGGCATACTGGTCTTGGTTTTCCCCTTCATCGAGTGCAAGAATCAGGATCTTCTTGCCATTTTTGAAAGCGCCTTGCGTGCCTATTGCCTCAAGAGCATCATTGAGGGCCTGTTCTGGGGCTTGAAGGGTGCCGTTATTGGACGCCTTCGCCATGTTGATAATTTTTTTATCTGTCATTTTCGAATTACCCTCTAATTTGCTCTGTGAGCCGTTTTTGTTGTTTTCCTGCTACGGGTGCCAGCACCAATGCCAGAAAATCGCGTCTACCACTGTAATTTTTACGATTTACCCTATTCAGGCGGCCAGTCTTTGCTGCTTTTGCTCGATTAACTGGATTTTCTTGGTTATCTGGCTCGGGCTTAGGGCTAGCTCGGTGACATCGATCAAAACGCCGGGCGTGTTGCTGTAAAGTTTCATCACGTGCACTTCGCACACCTGGGAATCATCCACCCAAACAATTTTGTTTAATCCGTCCTTGATCGCCTTAACCACGTTGTCAGCATCTGGCTTTGCCGTGTGGGCGATGTGGTTTACCTGTGCGGCATCCTTTTTCCAATTTGGCCAGCTGTCAGGGATCCCGAAGAACAAGACCAGGTCCAGCTTGATCGGTGCGCTGGTAGGTTCGCGCATAATCATTTGCTGTTTTGCCAATTCGGCAATCATGGTTTCGTACTGGACCGTTTTCTTTGGCGTATAGCTTTGGACAAACGACTTTCCGGATTTTGTTTTGATGTTTCTATGCCTTGCTCGGGCCTTGGCCACTGGTTCACCAGGTGCGAAAAAATGAATCATGCTGCAACCCTCATCGGTAGGTCTTTGATCTGGATCCCGTGCGCGGCTCCTCGTTCGATTTTCAGCAGTCCTTTCGCGTCCAGCTGATTTACCCTGGCTTGCGCTGCATTCGGCAGAATGTCGAACTCATGAGCAATTTCAGCGCGAGTAGGGGCGCGGCCACGGATCCGGATGAAGTGTTTTATAAACTCATAGGTTTCAAACTGGGTTCGAGTAACTTCGATCATGCGATTTTCTTTCCTCCCAATCCCTTCAACAGCTCACTCATAGTTTGATTTCCAATTGCTTTCAGGTTTCCACGCTTGCGCCTCGCATGAACAACCCCGCTTGGGTTTGGCCTTGGCTGATACTCAATCTCGTAATGATTTGGCAGACTGAATTTCTCACCCCGAGCAATTCGTTGCACAGCGTCATCGTAGATCGGTTTAAACGCTTTCCTGGCTTCGGCCTCGGACAGCTTTCTGAGATTGAAAGCGTGGTCTGAAAACAAAACCCGAAAGGCCACCGGCAGCCGCCCCCAGGCTGAAAAGATCACAGCCTTGTACGCCTCCTCAAAGCTCGGTAGACCAAGATCTGAACTGGTTGCCCGGCAATGGTTTCTGAAGACATTCAGGCTCATGTACGTGCTTCCGGATGCCTTGAACTTGTTGAAACCGTTCACAAGCTGTTCCTCGCTGAAGTCTTTCAGTTCATGCAGCCAGTAGTTGAACGTGTCGCCCTCTGGTGGCCCGTACTGGTTTCTGAATGCAGATCCAAGCTCAGCCGTTAGCAATGCCCAAAGCCTGGTCATCGCGTTCCTGTGCTTCAGCTTCTCGGATTTGCTCGTCGAGTCGCCTGATTCGTTCAGCATCTTCGGTGAGTGCTCGCTCGATGGTTGAAAGTTTTCTGCCTGAGCCTTGCTGATGATTTTGCTGATATCTTGGGTCATGTGAGTTTCCTTCGCTGAATTCAGGGGAGGGTTGCCAATTTCTGCCGATTCGTTTCCAGGATGCGATTACCTGGGTCATGAACTTGGAGTCGTAGTTCGTGAAGTTTTCCTTGAGTCCCGATCGATAGGTTTTGAATTCGCTCAGTTGCTCAGAAACAAATTCAACCGGTATTCGGTAACGGGAAATTTCCTTCAGCACAATTTCACTCGGTTGCCAGCTCCAGACAGGGTGGTTTTCATCGACGGTTTGCCGGTGCGGATCCTCTTGCTGGAAATCCGGGTCAGCTGAATTTTCCTCGTGCGCGGTAGTAGTAGATATTTCCTTTCCTTTCCCTGTTCCCTGTTCCTTTCCGCCAGTGAGCTTTCCATGATTACTCACTGAATTATCAGTGATTGGCTTCAATGCCTTTATTTTGCTAGGGTTTGGGCGATTTACTTTCTGGTGAACGTTGAAGTTTCGAATATGCCCATATTGCTTGCCATCAGTGCCTGAAAACAGCGTCAAATATCGTGCATTTTCTAAGCGTTTGAGCATTCCATGAATGTTCAGTGAGTTATCACTGAAAGGAAAAACCGCGGCTTTTACCAGTGCTTCATGGGCTTTGAAATAGCCTTCATCATCTGAATGATTCAGTAAGCCGATGGCTAGCAACTTTGTGTCACTATCCAGCAAGGCAATGTCTTCATCTGTCCAGAAGTCGGGCTTGATCGTTCTTATTCGGGCCATAATTACGCCGCCTCTGAGCGTCTACTCAGCATTTTTTTGATGACTTCATAAGCGTATTGAAAGGATGCTATTGATTCAGAAACTTCCTTTAGGTGGCTTTCAAGTTCTGCCCTGGATGTTGCGTGAGGGAGCTCAGCGACAGCGACCTGGCCTTCTGAGCATTCTTTGATCACGTTGATCAACAAGGTGGGAAAGTGGATATCTTCAGCACAATCCGAGGATTTGCAGGACTTGGTTATGTGCGAACCAGTAACAGACCACACAGAATTCAAATACCCGATCCGGATACTTTCTGGCATTGCGGCGACAATGGCCTGCTCTATATGCCAAAGGCTGTCATGGCTTGTGTAAATTCCATCATCAGATTCTCCCAGCCAGCGGAAAAGCTTTTGGGCATTTACTCGGGCGTCATGGTAATGGTCGCCGCTGTTGGCGAATGATATTCCCATGTCGGAGAGGGTTTTTTTAAAGCCCAGTTGGTTTATTTTCTCGACAATCTCAACAGCGATAACCTGTCTGGAGACCCTGGGAATCTCAAGCCATTGCTTGATTGATGAACGGAGTAAATTAATCCGTGATTGCTGTTTCATGATTTCTGGCTCCAGTTTTTATATGGTTGTCTCAAGCGGCTTTGTTTGCTTCTTCTGGGCAGCTGCCGAAAAAGTCTGGTCGAAGCTCGTATCGAGTCACGGCACTATTGGTGAGCTTTTCGATAGGCATGCAATGCTTTGGCGGAATAGGCCGCCGTTTACATACCCAAGAGCTGATTTGCGCCTGATATTTGAGACCTAAGGCCAAGGCAAGATTTTCTTGGCCATCAAGTAGATCGATCGCTTTTTTAAGCGCTTCGACTTGCTTGTCTGTGATGTTGTTTGTCATGGGTAACCTCCTGCGTTCCAAAATAATACCAATGGTATTAATTAAGAGCAAGAGCGACCCAAACAAAATAATACTGATGGTATTTGTTCAGAAACTACCAATGCTAATAAAATTGCAAAATATATTTTATGGTGCGCACCATGTCCTTATGGGTATAAAGCATGTCAACGAGCAGACGCGAACTGACCCAAGAAGAAAGAGCTTGGCAAAAGAACTTAAGAGATATCTGGGAAAGAAAGAAAGACGAGCTCGGCCTCACTCAGGAGAAGCTTGCCGCCAAAATTGGCTGGAAAACGCAAGCGGCAGTGACCAGTTATTTAAATGGCCGCATTCCGCTCAATACAGATGCGAAACGAAAATTTGCCAAAGCGTTGAATGTGCATGTCTCCGAAATTGACCCTGATTTGCAGGAACTGATAGATAACTCTCCGAAGACGGCAAAAGACTATATCGATACATACCGGGAGTCATTGATGAAGCTGCCACCTTCAGAGCTTCTCAAATTGTCAGGTGGTATTGAAACTTACATTCTTGAGGCAGTTAAAGAGCAAGAAGCACGGAATAAAGCGGATAAAGAAAAAAAATAATTACCATCTCTGTTTTAAAAGGAATTACCCATGAAAAATTTGATTCTATTCCTGTTGCTCCTGTGTCCGTTTTCTCTGATGGCCGGCGAAATAGACGATGTTTTCGGCTCCGGGATCTTCGGCACCGTCTGGGGCCAGACACCAAATGAAATTCTCAAAGTGTATCCTTCCGGAAAAAAACAAGAGTCCTATGGCGCATATCGAATAACTGTCAAAGATGGTCGCGAAATTCTTAGCCTGGACCGTCCGAAAGATGGCGAATTAGTGTTTGTTTTCGATACCCAGGACAGACTTTTCAGTGTCGGCGTTACTTTTGGCAGTGAAGACGATTATGCAAAGCTGATGCAGAAACTCGATACGCTTTTTGGTGGGCGCGATAACCTTGAAAACGATATCGGCGCAACCGGGCTAATTTGGAAAGACGATAAAACAAAGCTCAAATTGCTATACGTTCCCGGCATGTTCTCCGGTGAAACAATGCTATCAATCGAACACCTATCCCTCCCGAAAAACAATAAATCTAAGGAAGAGCTTGGGTTTTGATAGGAAAAGAACAACAAATGTTTATTTTTGCAAATTCGTCCGCATTAACTAGAATATAACTTGCGTGTTATAATGATTGAAATTAGACTCCACGACCACGCTAAAGATGACATTAAAAGGCTATTTGCCGATAAGGAGTCTAAGTGGATTGCAGGTTATGCCAGCTTTTTGGTGAAAGAGCTCAGGACTAACAAGGATCTTCAGGATCAATTATTGGTTCATGATTCGTTAGTTGAATTGTCAGAAAATGGCGTTGCCTCAATCAGTATACAGAAGTGGATTTCGCAATTTAACGGAAGGCCAGGTCGTGATTTATGGCGAATTAAGCCGAGAAATAATGCTGGTAATCAAATGCCATTTAGAATGATTTTTGCTTACAGGATGCCATATGGTGGTTTTGATGCAGAAATATGGGTTTTGGCAGTTTTGAAAAGAAGTGAATTTAATTATGAGGATGAAAATCCTTACACTAAAAGGATTGTGAGTGATTATGAACAGCTTGATTGAAACAAATCGTTTTTACAGGCCAGATAATTCAGGTAGTCAGACCACAAGCAATGCCAAGCTTTTTAAGTTTCCAGCTATTCAATATCAAGATGATATAGATAGTTTTTTTGCTCAATTTGAGGATGATCCGGATTTTCAAGCGGGTGCAAAGGCAGCTGGCAATGATATTGCGAATGCTCTATATGGAGAGGATAGCGCCAGCTTGAGTGCTTTAAGATTAAGAGCTGGTTTAACTCAGACTGAATTGGCTAGTTTGATAGGTATTCATCAGCCTGCGCTTGCAAGACTTGAGTCAAAAGAGCCGGGAGACCCTAAACTAAGTACTTTGAAGAAGCTCTCTGAAGCGCTTGGAAAGCCTTTAGATGTTGTTGCTAACTGCTTTGACATGGATTGATTATGAAACACAATATCCGTTTTCATGGGATTTTTTGCGACGATATAAGGCAAGAAATAGGAAACAAGGTTACGCTTGTCGGGTGTTATGGTGATGAGCTTTATGTTCCAGATTTTCCGGCTCATATTCATAAGCTGTGCGTTCATTTTATTCTAACGTCAATTGATGAGCGTTCTGACCAAGATCTTGATGTGTCTGTTATGACGTTCATAAATTCAGATAAAGGCCCTCAGGTACGTTTTAAAATAAAGTCTGGTACGGATATGAATGGCGGGTTTGAGATTCATAACTTAAACGTTAAAGAAGAAAATACGATAGTGCTCAAGGCTGTTATTGATGGCAAAGAGTATTTCGGAGGAAGGGTTATTATAAAAAAACCACCAAAGGACCCCCAAGAAGACACAAACTAACCCGCCCCGAGCGGGTTTTTTAATGCCATCAATCTTTTGCGACTAATTATGTCGCTTCGATCTGTAATCTTTATTTGCGCCAAATATGTTAAGCCGTTACGTGCTTAAGCTTATAATTGAACTATCATTTAACTAAATACAAATGAAGATTAGATCATGGACACCAAAAAAGACTGCTTTTCCCTAAGAATACGGGAGTTTACAAAAACAGGCATATCTATGAGCACGCTGGCTGAGTATATGAAAGACTTTGCCAACCTGCTTGGTGAAACTGAACACGTCCATTTTAAAAGTCTTACCAGTGGTTCTGCAGTACTGAATGCTGTTACAGACAACAAGCAACAAGATGAAAAAATCAGATTAAAGCTTGTTTCTGTTACTCGGGGAAATGCCTGCGATAACGACATGAAGGCATATCATGCTCTCAATAGTCGGCTCAGAAAAGATAACGCTACCGCTGAATTAAAATTTGGTAAAAGTAAGCTGATCAATTTCCCTGGCAAGAAAGAGCCAATTTATCCGGATATTGGCCCAATACTGGAAAGCACAGAACTTGAAGGCGAACTTATTCGCGTTGGCGGAAAAGATGAGTCTATTCATATGTTACTACTGGATAATAATGGAATTCAGCAAAAGCTAAGCACCAAGGATAAACAGTTAGCTATTGATATGGCTAAGCACTTATTCACAAAAATCACGGTCAAAGGCCAGGGTTCCTGGACTCGAACGGAAGAAAAAGGCTGGGTACTAAATGATTTAAAAATATCTGAATTTGCTCCGGTTGAAGAAACAAGTTTTGCTGAACTAGTTATGAAACTCCAATCTATTGAAGGTACCGGATGGTCTGATATGGATGATCCAATCACGGAAGCTCTCAAAATTAGAGGGAATTAATTTGAAAGTTATTATTGATACAAGTGTTCTTTCAATACTGTTTAACCAGAATGCCAAACCACCAATAGATAAAGAAACTAAAAAGCCACTGGAGCATTTTAAGGAGCGGGTGAACAATTTAATTCAAACACTGAGCAAGGAAAAAGCCCAGGTAATAATACCCTCACCCGTACTGACTGAGATATTGATCCCGGCAACTGTAGGCCAGAGAGAAACAATTGAAACGCTTTCAAAGTCACCTTTCAAAATCACCGGATTTGACCATAGAGCATCGATTGAGTGCTCGATTATGCTAAGGAGATTCTTTTCAGAATCTAAAAACAGAAAGGAGATGACAAGTAACTTTAACAAGCAGAAGGTTAAATTCGATTATCAAATTTTTTCTATCGGTCTTGTAGAGCAAGTTGAAGCGATATATTCCGATGACAAAGATATAAGAAAACTTGGAAAAAAATTTAATATTCCAGTTATTGGATCCAATGACCTTGAGGTAAGCCTCTCTGAGAAACAAATAAAAATGGAATTTCCACCAAATTAAAAAATGCTCCATCAGAAACCCGTCCAGAGCGGGTTTTTTATTGCCTGGTTACACGGTGTAACGTCATGCAGCTTGAAGCGCTATGCCGTTTTCTTTGAGCGTGGTTTCAATGTAGTCTTTAATCACCACGTTGAACAGCCGCTCCCTTATATCGCTATCCATTGACTCAGCTCTAGCAAGAAGTGACTCAAGCCTTGCTATAATCAATTTTTTCTCTTTTTCTGCAATATCATTTTTATTTGTCATTATTAACCGCTCGATAAATATACCGCGAACTTAGCCATAGCTAGACAATAACTTAGTTCCATAATGGTGCAAAATAAAACAGGGAAGAAAACTTCCATCGTTTACGTGTTTTGTACTTTATCATCGGTTCAGAATATGCAAATTAAATTGGAAATAAAACTGTACATATATTTTTGATTAGGTGTGATATGTAGTTTATTGATTTAAAAGAATAAATTCTTTTGGAAGAAAGCTTCTCTCTGTGCTGTGATGAGGTTCATAAAAGTGAAATATAATTCTTTTGATAAGGAAAAGTTCTGCATCGCAGTCGAAGACTGCATGTCCAGACTCGGAATTGCTCGTAAAGACTTGTCGGATTCTTTGGGGCTGTCATCAAAAACAGTAGGCTACTACTTGGATAAATCCCGAAATGAGATACCAAAAATCCCTCAACTTATTGGTATGCAGCAACTGCTGGAGACAAGTATCACAAATCTTCTGTTTGGCGTTGGCCCGAAGCATCTGGACAAGCAGACGGCTTACAAGCTTAATCGAATTATTGAATTGTTTTCGGATCCAAGCAA
>Ga0209692_10001868_pt1 | contig 25991 bp, 22 predicted proteins | sample tdDd472_FD_187129 | JGI IMG/M metagenome (GOLD analysis project Ga0209692, IMG submission 187129) | Marine sediment microbial communities from the Atlantic coast under amendment with organic carbon and nitrate - tdDd47.2 (SPAdes)... | ecosystem: Environmental > Aquatic > Marine > Coastal >... | reverse complement strand
GATCAGATACCGAACCTCATCGTTCAGGATTGTCTCACGGTCACCGAAATAGAAGTTGTACATGGGAGGCTTTCTTTCTTCTCTGCAGCCCTACACGGGACGATAGGCTTGAAGCGCTATCCGAGCCTTTTCAAGGCCAGGTGCTTAAGAACCGGATGGATGATGTAGAAAAGGCTGCGCTCCGCCTCCTCAGGCAGCGACGGATAGCGCTCGGTTTTCTCGGCCGTCAGCAGGACGTCCAGCAACAGGTCTCCTCGCGTGACAGGATCCCAGACATTGTCGACGTCACCGCCCTGTTCCGGCCGATACCAGCGGCGCGCCATTACGCTTCCCGTATCGACACCCTCATCGACCCAAATGGCCGTATTGCCCAGGAAACCCTTTTCCAGAAGACCGAAATAGAAACCCGTCGCCCCCCGGTATTCCGGCAAATACCCGCCATGGACATGCAGATAGCGTTTTCCGTTGGCAAGAAGGTTGGGTTTCAGCAGGACCTTGGGCAGTCCGGAATAGACAATGACCGACGCCGACCCTGCCGCCAGGGCGCGGGAACAATCATCGGAATTGATATCACTGGACGGAAGATCGACGAAGTCGCATTCGAGGCGGGCCGCCGTCTCGGCTATCGTTTCTCCGGGACGAAACAGGAAATCGTAATCGCCGGTAAGCGACGGCGCATTCCCTGCAAATACGGTCCGGATCGGAACGGTAACCGTTGCACCGCCCTGCCAATCCGGTTCCTCGCCCGGACAGCGAAACACCGTAGCCGGACGAAGTCCATGCCACTCGAACATTTGCAGATAGGCCCGCGTCCGCATGGTCGGCGCCGCGATCAGGCCGATGCTGTATTGCGTTTCAGTCACGGTGTTTTTCCAACCAACACGTCGTCGACTTGCGGCGCACATGGCGCTCGGTTGCGAATTCGCGACGGTGCTTTCCCAAGATTCGACGAAAGCTGCTTCCGTCTCCAAAACGCGCACCAAGCGTTTGCTCTCCTGGACCGAAAGCCCATCCCGGCCCCGGCTCAGGATCGCGTCGATCAGTTTCAGCAGGGTCGACAGGACCCGCGCCTCACCGCATTTGGCGATATAATCGACCAAAGTTTCGGCGAACAGAACGTACGGCCCAGTCGTCGCCGGAACAGCGCCGGGGGTGCGCTTGATGTTGCCGTCGTAATGTGAGAAGAGCCGCCGGAACACTTCGAACTTGGAGACGAGTTTGTTCAGAATGTCGCAAGAGCGTTCGAAATCCAGAGACCCGGGGCCGAACGCCAGAGCCCTGCGGATTTCCATCAGAAGCGTTTCCAGCGAAGAGGCCTCAGCCTCCGGCCCGCTGGCCACCACACCGTCATTGGACAGGGTGTCCTGAACCGACCCCGAGTCCGTTACGGCAGCGCGTTCCAGTAGCGCCGCCCTGGCCGCAGAGCGGTGCACTTTCCATCCTTCCAAGAAAGCATCAGCCGCGCAGTCAGCGAAGTTGTACCCTTCGGGTTCGGCGAAAAGGTCCCTGCCTTGATAACGGTATTCCATTCTACGCTGCCCGTGCCGTTTCAATGGAACGCCAGATCACGGACACGGCCTCATCGACGGAGCAGGGCGACTCCTCGAAATTCAAAGTCACGTCGGACCGGTAGGGGGTTGGAAACGGGAAATCGACGCCGACCACGTCCTTCGCCTGCCCGACCTTTGAGCGTGCGTATATGCCTTTCGGGTCCCTCTGCTGAGCCGTCTCGACATCGACATGAAGATGGACCTGAAAATAGCCGGGAATGTTCTCCCGGTTCCATTGCTGAAGGTCGGGGAAAATCGACAGCGCGGATACGACAATGTCCACCCCGGGATCTTGGCCAAGCAGTGCGCAAAGCTTGGAGAACCGAGTGTGGTTCTTTCGGCGGCTCTCAAGCGTGTGACCAAGATCGTCGCTCCAAACCTCACGAAGCTTGTCGCCGTCCAGATAGATCACGTGCCGGCCTTCCCACCGCATCCTGTCGACGAGCGCCGTTCCGATCGTCGTCTTTCCCGATCCCGAGATACCAATCAGCCAAATGATCATTTGACAGTATTCCACTCCAATGAGATGAGACCGGCCATTTGCCCGTCAACGACGGCCGCTTCGTATTTTTCAAGGTCCTTACAGGTGTCGACCTCGAACCAGCCCGCCTGCGTAAAGTCCGCAAAAACTTCCTCGCCAGCCTCTATCATGCCCCGCAGGATATCGGTCATGTAAGCGTTCTTCTTGTGCTTGCCCAACGCCCAATTGGGCATTTCCGGGGCATCATCCCAGAATGCCGTAAGCTTGCGCGCGCCATCGGGCGAAAGCTTCAGCAAGCCCATATACTGCCCTTGGACATCAGACGGCGAGGCGATCTTCAACCCCAACCCCGTGACGCAGCCCTTCCCGTCATAGGTCAGCGTTTCAGCGTCGTCGTAAGGATTCTCCATCCTGAGCTTCCAAAGCTCTTTCCAGCGCAGGTCGATCTTCAGGACCAGCGCCTCCGGCCTTTCCGTCAGGGCGGAAATCAACCGCGGTTCGTAGACCAGATCCGTATAGGCGACGATCACATCGTCGGCCCCGTCTTCCAGGACCGACCGGGCGGCCATCAGCGAAGCGATCATGTTCGTGCTGTCCCAGTCGGGATTGTGCCAGCAGGTCACGACATAGGGGGCAAGGGCATCGGCCCGGTAACCGGTCACCACATGGATGTCCGTGATACCGGCCTGCCGCAGCGCCGCCAATTGCCATTCGAACAAGGGACGCCCGCAGAACGGCACCATGCATTTCGGCCGGTCGTCCGTCAGCGGGGAGAGGCGGGCACCCCGTCCCGCGGCAAGTAGGATCGCCCTCATGCGGAAACCTCCCACTTGTTCGGTTCAAGTATAGAATGGATCAGTCGCCCACACAGTTCCGGCATGCCCTGATTGCGCTCAGGATGCCATTGGAGAGCGGCGATCGGAGCGGTGAGATGGCGGATTCCTTCGACGACCCCGTCTTCGGAAAGGGCGCAGACCTCGAACCCTTCCGCGACATCGCCGGCCAGAACGCCCTGGTCGTGAAACGAATTCACGTCCACTTCCTCCGTTCCAGCAAGGTCCCTCAAAAACCCGTCAAGACGGACGTTATGGACCTTTGCGACATGCGACTTGCTGGGTCCCGGCAATTCGGTGCGTATGCCGCCCCCAAAATACCCGTTCAAGAACTGCAAGCCGCGGCAGAACCCGACCACCGGCTTGCCGGCGGCAAGCGCCCAATCGACCATTTCCGTCTCGGTCCGGTTCCGCCGCTCGGAAACCCGGCCCGCATCATCGCCGGCCACGACGTTATTCCCGCCTGTCAGGATTACAATATCGGGGTTCACGCGGGTCAGGGCGCCCGGCACATCGGCCGCGCCGTTCGGGATCGCAACCGGTGTGACGCCGATGGTTTGCAACCAGTCGGCCCATTCCGTCGACAGGCCGGATCTGACCTCGCCGTAACTGGCGACCGTGTCGTCGCGCATCGACATCGCCGCCAGGATCACACGCCGACCCGCTTCACGGTATGGGCCGAGCAGTCCAGCTCGACATTCCCGACCGCGGCCAGTTCGTCGAACAGCCGCTCACCACATCCAATCGCCGCCGGAACGACGAATTCCGCGCAGCGGATCGCCATATGCGAATTAGCACCGCCGAACTTTGTGATCAGCCCCTTGATGGGTTTGGAGAAAATCCAATCGTAGCCGGGATCGGCACTTTCGATCAGGACGATCTTGCCGTCGATATCCGCCGTTTGACCCGGGCCCAGCACAGCGGTCCTCGCCGTCACGCGCTGATGCGTGATGAAGGTCGGCCTGCCCATCGGATAGCGAACCACATTCACATCCGCGCAATCCGTGATCAAAGCCGGCAGCCGGATCATCCGGGCGACCTTGTGACGTTCCCTGTTCTGGTCGCCGAGCCGCCGCAGCGCATTCCCATCCGGTCCGGACATAACGGCCGACTGGATATCGCCGACCTCGAGGAACGCGATGTCGTCAACGCTCAATCCGGCCCGTTCGCCCCATGCCCGCAACCGCGACAGCAGATCGCTCAAATTTCGGGTGAAACGGAATTTCGATAGTTCCCGGCCCTGGATCGCACCTTCCATATACCGGAACAACGCGTCGGGTGTGGTTTCGATTTCCAACCGCCGAAGCCCCACGCCAATTCGGGCGCTTTCCTCGACGGTCAGGGAGAATTCCTCCGACACCGGCGCATCGAAACGAGTTTTGGAAAGGTAGAGATCGGGCACCTCGTCATACCGCGGCGAACGGATATCGTATGTGCCCGGCCGCAGGTGACCGTACCGCGCCAGGAATCGGTCTTCGTCGAGACTGCCGTTCGAATACGCATGCAGGTCGGCAATAAATTCCGAGGTAATCGTGTGAACGGACCGCATGAATTGTTCCGCGCGGTGTTCCGACAGCATTTCTTCCGAAACCATCGACTTCAGGAAGGAAATGGCGATGAAACCGTGCCGGGCAAGCATCGCGAAAGGCAGCGTGCCGTGGTTCGCGATCATGTCGATCTGCGCTTGAAGCGCGGGGCCGTCTTCCGACCCTACATCGCCGCCCTGTTGCGACAGAAGGGAATCCTGGCGCTTCAACGTCGCCTGAAGCCCCTGTTCGCCAGCCTCGACCTGTTTGCGCGTCAGAGACAGCAAATCCGCGTGATACGCCGCCAGCGCCGCAGCGTCGAACCCGGCTGCCTTCAAGGCGTCTATCCGTTTATGCGTCGCGAAATCGGCGCAGGTCAACGCGACCTCGAACTCGATCTTGTCATGCCAGTGCGGGTTTTCCCGCAGCAGGTCGATCTGGTGATCGATTAGCGCCCGGCCGAAGGAAGGGTCGATGCCGTCGGGCAGGAAAGAATTCAGACTGCGCTGGACGTCGATATAGCAGCGCCCCTGGAAGTCGACCATCAACGGCAAGTCGCCGAGGTCCCGGTATCCCATTTCCGCACGGGCACGGGCCCAGACCGCGTCCGTGACCAGCATCCGGTACAGCGAAACCGATAGCGGCGTGGGCGCATGACCCAGGATTTCCGCCGGGTTCCAGTCCGGCATCTCGCCCAGGACTGTCGTACCACCCAAAAGAACCGGTTCCCGCGGAACGAGGCCCGATTGAACGCGGTTCCAGATATCGTCCGCAAGGGTGTGGAACGCGTTCCTGTCCTGTTCATCCCAAGTTTTCTGACGTGTTTGGGCCCGCACCTGGAAAATGAAAATCCTGTCATCCCGGTCGATCCCGAATTCCACGTCCAGCGCTTCCAGCCCGAACAGTTTTTCCAACCCTTCGACTGTCGACAGAAGCGTGTAGAACCGGTGGGACCGCATGCTTTCGAGGTGGCCGCGCCGCACGAAGAACAGTTTCGAATGCTCCCCGCCGGTGACCGTGTCGGTCCTGCCCGAGAAGTCGTCATAGTTGACGACGTAATAGTCGGCGCCCGTGTTGTTCTCACGCGAGAAAACCACGCCGGAAACGACGACATCGCGCGCCATCGGCTGGACAAGCACCTGATCCTGGTCCGATCTGGCCGTCGCGGCGCCCCCGGAATTGTAGCTCGCCACAACCCGGTCGACCGCGTCGGCCAACGGCGCCGTTTCCGGCGCCACGTTCAGCACGCTGTCGAATGCGCCGGCCAAGCTGTCCTTCACCGTGTCTTCGGCGAGACTGCTGGAGCGGACGACCAGCTGCTGGCCGGCAAACGCGCCCAGGATATCGTCGATGATCCCGTCGCGGTTCCGCGCCCACTCGGCGACCGTGAAGTTGACTTGATCGAGGAGAATGACCGACGCGTCGAAGCCGTTGGACGCATCCGCCAAGGCATGGCGAAGCGAGGCCAAGGTCTCCGCCTTGGTTCCAAGGCGGGCGCCGGCATCGTCGATTACAGCGGAGTCGATACGCACAGGAGAGTCAGCTGAATTTTCGGAGTACGATATGTGAGGAGTCGAATTTAAAATTTGGGCTTCTGCAAGGCTACCGCAGAGGCGATGAATCGACACCCCTCTGCGCGAGGGCTATTCCTGCACCTTTTCAGACGCGCCCGTCAAGCCGGTTCTCGAAACGGGATGGGCCCGTCCAGAAAACAGCGGGCACCGATGGCGGGCCTTGTTTCCGGCACCGCTTATGCTATGCAGATTTGGTGGAGAACACGAATATCCGCGGAATGGAGACGGAAAGATTTCTTGGAAAGAACTCCAGATCGCCTTTGGCGAGATGAAAGACGCCCATTTTAACGGACGCCCGGCAGCTGACAGCTGGCCCGCGTTTCGGGAGGCCGCGTGGCTCGTCCATGACGAGCCGCCGTACCATCTGGTAGCGCTGTTCGCCGCCTTGCGCGAAACGCAGGGCGACCGGCGCCCGGAGGAAATGGTCATCCTTGACCATGGCTGCGGCGGCGGTTTGACATGCCTTCTGCTGCTGGCGAACGGCTACACCAGCATCTACGGAATTGACTTGGAATTCGGCAATTGCGACCGCTGGAACAGTTTTCTTCGCGACACGCTGGGACTGACGGAGCCGCGATTCTTCCTGTATGACGGCAATACGATTCCCATGCCGGACAATTCGGTCGATTTCGTCTTTAGCCAGCAGGTCATCGAACATGTCCGTCCAGACGTACTCGATTGCTACTACGTCGAGGAGGTCCGGGTGCTTCGCTACGGCGGTGGCGCGTTCCACGAGGTTCCGCACCGCCTCACGCCCTATGATTCCCATACTCGCGCTTGGTTCCTGCATTTCCTGCCCAGAGAATTGTGGCTGTGGCTGCTGGAGAACATCCTGAAACGCGACACGGCGACCGCACGGCAGGCGATCTTCTTGCGTTGGCCCTGGATCCACAAAAACGCCGCGCGGCGAGCCTTCGGGACGCTGACAGACCTGACGCGCAAGCGGCTGGCGAGCAAGCCGGACGCGTCTGTATACGACGGCCCGATCGGCTTGCGGATGATATTCTATCGTATGTTCAACGCCCCCTTGATCGGCGGTCTGCTTGTCGCCGTCCTGAGCAATTTCGTGATGATGCAGACATTCTCGGTCAAATCCCCTGAAAAAGCCTTGGGTGCCGGAAAATGATCAGTGTTCTCCGCTCCGCTACGGAACTGACGGGACGCGCTGTCATCCTGCCGTCTTCATCCTCACTCGACAAAGAGGGGCGTCGGCGGGTACTCACCGTGTTGGATTGCCGGAGATGACGGGGAGCGGGATCATACTGGTTGGTGCCGGCGGCCACGCCGCCGGCGTTCTCGAGGCGGCAGTCCTCACCGGCTGGCGAATAACGGCCTATGTCGACCGGCATCCGGCTGATTGGCTGGGCCGGCATGGTAGCCCACACCACTTCGAAACTGACGAGGCGGCGATCGCCGCATTGAAGGGCAGGGGTACGGTCGTCATAGGCATCGGCGGGATCGATCCGACGGGCCTATCCGCGCGGACCGCCCTTCTGGAGAAGTATCTCGACGCTGGCTTCACATGCCCGGCCATCATACATCCCTCCGCCGTCGTAAGTGAGACAGCGTCACTCAAGCAAGGAGTCATCGTGCTTGCGGGCGCGGTGCTGCAACCCTATTGCCAGATCGGCGAAGGCGCGTTGATCAATACGCGGGCGATTGTCGAGCATCACGCAGTCGTAGAACCCGGGGGCCATGTCGCCCCCGGCGCAACGCTGTTAGGGGCGGGCCGATTGGGCCGGAACGCCTTGATCGGCGCCAATGCAGTCGTCCTGCCGTCCACAACGGTGCCGGCCAATACCCTGGTCCCGGCTGGATGCGTCTATAAAGGTGCGCAGGGCCGGGATGCCGGCCGCTAAGGGGTGGGCCAGCCTCGCGGATCGACAAGAAAAGGGTCGACGTTTCCGATCCGCTGATCGAGTTCGGAATAAGCGGGCTCGTATTCCGTAAAGTTGCCCTGGAACCGTTCTATCTCGCGCAGTTGCGCATTTGTGTGGAAACCCAGGACCAAATCCGCCTTGGGCAAACGCGTGAGCACATAACCGATCGCCAACACTGCCGGAGATATTCCCACACCGGCGGCGATTTCGCCCACGGCGCTGACGATGGGCGCCAAGCGAGCCAGGTGGTCGGGCAAGCGATCCGCTGCGACGAGCAGGATGCCTTGAAGAAAAAGGCTGCGCACCGCGACGGTTACGTTCCGCGCCGCGGCCGATGCCGGCAGGTCCGAGTGTTGGACGCGCCGGTCGATCAAGCTGGCCGGCAATTGGATGAAGGCTGTCGCCGGGTCGAGCGCCATAGCCTTCAGCGCTTCCTCCGGCCTGTAGCAGGAAACGCCGAACCGCGTGATACGGCCGCGCGCCAATTCCTCGTGCAGTGCGTCCCGCACCGAGGTACGCTCGAAATCCTCATGCCGATGGCAAAGATACACGTCCAGTCGGTCCAGATGCAGGTCCCGGCGGCTTTCCTCAACGCAATTGGCGACGAAGGCGGCAATATCCGCATCCGGAATTTCATCCATGCGCGGCACCTTGCTGGTCACGATAGGGCGGTTGCCGGTCTGCGCGATCCAATCGCCAATACGCTCTTCCGAATCGCCGTAGTTGCGCGCCGTATCGAACCGGCGCACGCCCATCTCCCATGCATAGTCCAGCAGATTGGCACTTTCCTTTCGGCTTTGCCGACGGCGGGCCAAGCCGTACCGTTTGCCGATCTGAACCGTGCCGAGCCAGAGCCTGTCGCACAATTCCATACGCGGAAACTCCACTCGTTAAAACTTTCTTCAGCCCCGACGAAACCGGGTTCAGGGACAATACGCAACTGCCGAGCCCCAGTTGACAAGCCCAATGAAAGAGCCGATAAGTCAGCAACTGCCGGCGAGAGCGATTCTTCCGCGGTGCGGTAGCATTTAACCAAACCCTCCCCAAATCAGGTAAGACTGTTCGCAGAGATGTCGCCATTGTGAGCGACCGCCCAGGCGACCCTACAGCCAATGTCCGATATCAACCAATCCAGCCCCACGGTGATCGCCGAAGCCGGTGTGAATCACAACGGCGATGTCGCCCTGGCCCTGGCCCTGGTCGACGCGGCCAAGAGCGCTGGCGCGGATATGGTGAAATTCCAGGCGTTTTCCGCGGACTCCTTGACGAGCGCAATCGCACCAGCCGCGAAGTATCAGTCGGAGCGTACCGGCCATGTGGATCAACATGCGATGCTGGCCGCATTGGAACTGACGCGCGATGAGTTCAGACAAATAGCGGGCCATTGCGCGGAGCGGGAAATCGCGTTTCTGTGCACACCCTTCGATCTGGAGCAACTGGACTTTCTGCTGTCGCTCAACATGCCGGCAATCAAGATCGCGTCGGGCGAACTGACTAACGGCCCCGCATTGGCGCTGTTTGGCCGGCAGCGAATGCCGATCTACCTGTCCACCGGCATGGCGACGATGGCCGAGGTGGAGTCCGCGGTCAAAACACTGCGCATCGCCGGCGCTGACGACGTTACTGTCTTGCACTGCACATCCCTGTATCCCGCACCGATCGACAAACTCAACCTGCGGGCCATCGCGACGATGCGGGACACGCTAGGCGTTCCCGTCGGTTATTCCGACCACAGCACCGGCATCCACGCCGCGCTAGCGGCGGTTGCCTTGGGCGCCACCGTGATCGAGAAGCATCTGACATTGGACAAGTCCATGGCTGGACCGGACCACGCGGCTTCGTTGGAACCACAGGAACTGGCAGCGATGATCGCGGGTATCCGCGATGTCGCCAAGGCCCTCGGTGACGGCATCAAGAGACCCGTGCCCGAGGAGGCCGAAACTGCACACATCGCTCGGCGCAGCTGGCACGCGCGAGAAAACCTTCCGGCCGGCCATGTTCTGACGGAGGGCGATATCGTGGCACTGCGCCCGGAAACAGGTGTCTCCGCGAACCAGACGCTTGTGGGAAAGACCCTTGTCAAAGCTGTCGAAGCCGGGGCCCCGATCCAAGCGACGCTTCTTGCGTGACCATACCAATCCGCCTGTGGCCATGGACCTGATCTTCATCGTTCCCGCGCGCGGCGGATCCAAGCGGCTCCCGCGGAAGAATATCCGTGAATTGGCGGGAAAGACGCTTCTGGGACATACCGCCTCGGCAATCGCGGAATCCGGCCTTGCCGGACCGGTGGTCCTGACGACGGACGATGCCGGGATTGCCGAAGAAGGCCGGCGCCTGGGATGGACCGTTCCCTTTCTGCGTCCCCCGGAACTGGCCACCGACACGGCGACGACGGAAAGCGCGGTGTTCCACGTTCTGGACTGGCACAGGGATACGCACGGCGGCCGCGACCCCGACGCGCTCGTGTTGCTCCAGCCGACATCCCCGTTGCGCGGCGGCGCCTGCATCCGCGACGCCGTCGATATGCTGCTCGAGGATCCCTCCGCGGACGGTGCGGTGAGCATGACGTCGGTCCATTTGCCCCCCGCGCATTTCTACACGATGGAGAGCGACGGCACCGCCAGCCCGCTCAGCCAACGACACGATGCGCCGGTCTATTATCCGAACGGCGCGGTCTATGCCGTTCGCACCGCCTCGTTCCGGGAGCGTGAGACGTTTTATGGCGGAAAGACGAAGATCCTTCCGATGCCGGCATGGCGAAGCATCGATATCGACACCCAGGAAGATTGGGACATCGCCGAAGCCTTGCTGATGCGGCGGTCCACATCACCCATCCTATGACGCGCTGCACCAACAAACGGCGCCCGCCAAACGATATTCACGGACATTCCGACCGATGACCTTGCTTAAGATCACCAAGACGACGGACTATGTCTGCCGCGCCGATACCTCCTTGCGGGATGTTCTGGCCCGCCTCAATTCGGCCAATCCGCTATATTGCCAGATCGTCGTCGATGCGGATGGCAAGGTTGTCGGCACCATGACGGACGGCGACATCCGCCGCGGCCTGTTGTGCGGCCTGACGCTCAGCTCGCCGGCCGCGGATTGCATGTTCACCGCGTTCAAACACGGTCTGGCGAATGACCCGGAAGGCAATATCAAACAGCTCTACGACAAGCGCCGTCCGGTCAATTTCCTGCCAGTCCTCGATGAGGCGTCGAGGCTGACGGAGATCATCGCCTATGACCCGGAAGTGGACATCGGCATATCCCAAGCGGTCATCATGGCCGGCGGGTTCGGAACCCGTCTGGGCGAATTGACGCGAAACACGCCCAAACCCCTGGTCGAGGTCAACGGGAAGCCAATCCTGGAACATGTCCTGCAATCCCTGGAAGACGCGGGCATCGACAGGATTGATATCACCGTGCACTACAAGGCCGATCAGATCCGGCGGTTCGTGAAAGCCCGGACAAACAAGGCCGCCATCGCACTGGCCGAGGAGAGCGAGCCGCTCGGTACAGCGGGCGCCCTTGCCCTGTTGCCCGAGACGCCGAAGGACACGACACTGGTCATCAATGGCGACGTGATCACCGATGTCGATTACGGCGCCCTGCACCAATTCTACTTGCGGCACAATTACGACGCCGTCGTCTGCGTTTCCCCCTACTCGGTCGACGTGCCGTTCGGAGTCGTTGAATTCGATCAGGCGGGTGGCTTCCGGGGCATTCAGGAAAAGCCGAAAATCACCCGCCACATCGCCGCTGGCGTTTATTATCTCTCTCCCGAGGTGTTCGCCCTCATTCGGCGCGGCGAACGGATAGACATGCCGGAAGTCCTGGAACGTGCCCACGGCATGGGTATGAAGATCGGGGTGTTTCCAATCCATGAATATTGGATAGACCTGGGTCGCCCGACGGACATCCACGCCTTCACAAAGGACCGGTAACGCCGGCCACCCCTCAAATCGGACATCGTATCACGTGCTTCTTCCTGGAATAGTACAGAATCTGCGGACCTTGAACGTACCGATCCACTGGATCGTGGTGCTGGTCGGCCTGCAACTCGGCGCCATCGTATTCGAGGGAATTGGAATCGGCATGCTGTTGCCAATCCTGGAATACCTGTCGAACGCATCCGCCCAAGACGCGGCGGCGCCCGCCGGCCGGGTCTGGGAAATCCTGCGCAACATCCTCGCCATCGTAAATTTGCAGCCGACCCTGGTCCCGCTGCTGAGCATGTGCTTCCTTGCGATCCTGGTGCGACAAGCCTTCTTCTTCGCGCGGGAGATGTTCGTCGGCTACGTCGCCTCCGAACTTGCCCGGCGCATCAGGGACATGGCCTTCGAGCGCTTCATCCGCACCAGTCTTTCCTATCATGACAGACTGCGCGGCGGCGACTTCGTGAACGAATTGACGACGGAGTTGGAAGGGACATTGTCCGCGGTCCGTTCGGCGATCAGTTTCGTCGGTTTCACCTTCCTCCTGGTCGGCTACAGCGTCGTGGCGGTCAGTCTTTCGCCCATGCTAAGCCTCGGCGCGATCACCGTCTTCGCCATTTCCGGCATCGGATTGAGCTTCCTGTTCCGTCGGATGCGGGACATCAGCATCAGGGCAACGAAGACAAATCGGCGGCTGCTCACCTTCCTTGTTGAGCGGTTGAAACATGTACGTCTCATCCGGCTGGCGGGCGTGGAGGACGCGGAGACGGCCTTGCTGCGGGACTTTACCGAGAAACAGCGCGACGTCGCCCTGGAGCGCCGGCGCATCTTGGCCGTGATGTCCACGGTGATCGAGCCGGTGATCCTTCTGGCGGCCTTCGTCCTGCTCTACCTGTCCTCCGAAGTGATGGATCTAAAGCTTGAACGCATCCTTCTGTTCTTCTTCATCCTGATCCGACTGGTTCCGGTGGTCAAAGATCTCATCGCGACGCGTCAGGGCTATATCGGCAATATCGGTTCCGTCGAGGTCGTCGTCCGGCGGCTGAACGAGTTGGAACAAGAAAGGGACGAGAACACCGGCACCCGGAAGATCGACAAGATCGCCGACGGTATCGTTTTCGACGATGTCCATTTCGCTTATGGAACCGCTGCGGACGACACGGGCGGCGCCAAGGCGTTGCACGGCGTGACCATGACTCTTCCCGCAGGCAGGATGACCGCAATCGTGGGCCCGTCCGGCGCCGGAAAGTCGACCTTGGTCGACCTTCTTCCGCGCCTCCGCCGGCCGGACGGCGGCAGCATCACGATCGACGGCACGCGCTTGGAGACCTTCGACACCGAAAGCCTGCGGCAGGCGATTTCCTTCGCGCCGCAGCAGCCGCAGATGTTCAATGTCAGCGTCGCCGAGCATATCCGCTACGGTTACCGGAAGGCGACACGCGAGCAGGTCGAACAGGCCGCCAGATTGGCCAACGCGTACGATTTCATCATGGCCCTGCCGGATGGGTTCGACACGCTGCTCGGCGAAAACGGCAACCGGCTTTCCGGCGGCCAGCGGCAGCGTCTGGATCTTGCGCGGGCGCTGGTGCGGCAGGCGCCCCTTCTGATCATGGACGAACCGACATCAAGCCTGGACGCGGAGTCGGAAGCCCTGTTCCGGGCGGCGCTGCAGAAGATCCGGGATCATACCGACATTACCATCGTATTGATCGGTCACAACCTGATGACGACCGCCAATGCCGACCAGATCGTCGTGCTGCGTGAAGGACGGGTCGAAGCAAGCGGTTCGCATGCGGAACTCTTGGAAAAATGCGACTGGTATGCAAATGCCTTCAACGGCCGGGCCGTCGGCGCGCAAGCGGAAACGGTTTGAAGCATGGAAATCCGTAGAGGACAGAAAGACCGATACAGATGTTGAAATACGGAAAAAGCGCCGGCGCGCTGCTCTCCCAGAAGGCCGACTTCTTCTCGGACAACGACCGCCTGCATCGGGAGATTTCGCGGGTCGGGGACGTCTATAAACAGCAGCCGCCGCGAAAGAACTGCAAGTGCTGCGACGCGCCCTTGGCGGGCGCCTCCTTCACGAAACAGGGCATCGGCTATACGATCTGCGGCCGCTGCGGCCATTTGTCGGGCGCGCATGAGGACACCGACGCCTTCTGCGCCGCGGTCTATACCGAGGCCGGCGGCGCCGACTATGCCAAGACCTATACGTCGCAGGACCGGGAAGCCTACAAGACCCGTGTCAGCGGCATCTATGCGCCCAAGGCGGATTTCCTGGGCGACGCGCTCAACGAGGCGGGGGAAAAACCGGATGCGCTGCGTTTCGCCGATTTCGGCGCCGGGTCCGGCTATTTCGTCGCCGCCATGCGGCAGGCCGGCTGGAACAACGCGGTCGGGTATGAAGTCTCCAGCGTCCAGACCGTCCTCGCGAACCAGATGATCGCGCCAGACGCCGTCATCCAGCACGATCTGGACGATACGATCGCCCTGGCGGGATCGATCGAGGCCGACGTCGTTTCGATGATCGGGGTTCTGGAGCACGTCCAGCATCCGCGCGAGATCCTGGCCGCGCTGCACTCCAACCCAACGGTCCGGTATTTCTACATCTCGGTCCCGCTGCTCAGTTCCAGCGTGGTCATAGAATCCGTTTTCCCGGATGTCTTCCAGCGCCAGCTTTCGGCCGGCCACACGCATCTGTTCACCGAAAAGTCCCTCGATTGGGTTTGCCGGGAGTTCGGGCTGGAGCGGATGTCGGAATGGTGGTTCGGCACGGATATCGTCGACCTGTTCCGATCCGTGATCGTGGAACTGGAACGCAGCGGCGATACAAACGCCCTGTCCCCCCTGTGGCGGGAAACAATGATACCGCTGATCGACGACATGCAGCTGCTGTTGGATCGCCGAAAACTTTCCTCCGAAGTCCATATGCTGCTGCGGTTCAAGGACTAGCGAACAGTCCAGCAGACATTCCCAAAACGCTTAAGACCGAGAAGCGAAAAGACAATGACCGGAAACACCGAATTCAACCCCAAGCCGACCGTCGACCTGAACGGAAAGGGCATCCTCGTCACTGGCGGCACCGGATCCTTCGGACAGGCCTTCGTCGCCCGGGTTCTGGAGGCTTACAAGCCGTCACGCCTTGTGATCTTCAGCAGGGACGAGCAGAAGCAGGTCGCCATGGAGCGCGTGTTTTCGCCCAACGAGCATCCGTCCATTCGATTCTTCATCGGCGACGTCCGGGACGAAGCGCGCCTGCGCAGGGCGATGACGGGGATCGACTATGTCGTCCACGCCGCCGCGATCAAGCACGTGCCCGTGGCGGAATACAATCCGATCGAAACCATCAAGACGAACATCCTGGGCGCCGAGAACGTCGTCAACGTCTCGCTGGACGCGAAGGTGAAGAAGGTCATCGCCCTCTCAACCGACAAGGCGGCCAATCCCGTCAATCTGTACGGCGCGACCAAACTGTGCTCGGACAAGCTGATCGTCGCGGCGAACAACCTGGCCGGAGAGCACGGCACGAAATTCGGCGTTGTGCGCTACGGCAACGTCCTGGGGAGCAACGGCAGCATCGTCCCCGTCTTCCGCGAGATGATGGAGAAGAAAATCGCCTCGCTGCCGATCACCGACAAGCGGATGACGCGTTTCTGGATCACGCTTCAGCAGGGTGTCGATTTCGTCCTTCAAAGCCTGGGTGAAATGGTCGGCGGCGAAATCTTCATTCCCAAGATTCCCAGCATGAAACTGACCGAACTGGTCGATACGATCGCGCCCGGCTATCCGACCCATGACGTCGGCATCCGGCCGGGCGAAAAGCTGCATGAATCCATGATCACGCGCGACGACGCCATGAACACGCTGGAATTCGACAACTGCTTCATCATCGCGCCGACGAACATTCCCAAGAACAAGTCCGTCACCTACCGCGTTCTGGGCGAGGAAGGCCGGCCCGTCACCGACGGGTTCGAATACCGGTCCGACCTGAACGACGCCTGGCTGACGCCGGATCAGCTGATGGGGCTGATCGACAAGGCCTGAAGACCGCATTGCGCCTGAACCCGAGACAAACGCTAGAATCGTTCCGATGAAGACCTGCCTCATCGTCGGCGGAACAGGCCTGCTCGGCCCCTATCTGCGGGACGCCGCGGAAAAGGCGGGCTGGCAAACCGTCCTGCTTGGGCGGCGTCACGGCGACATCCGTACCGATATCACCGATCCCGGCGCGCTGGCGAATGCCGTGGCCAAGGTCAAGCCGGCGCTGGTCATCCATGCCGCCGCCGTCACCAATGTGGACGCCTGCGAGCAGGACCGGGAGGCGGCCAAGGCCCTGAACGCGGACAGCGTCGCGGCCCTGGCATGGGCAATGCCGCCGGACGCAAGGCTGGTCTATCTGTCGACCGACCAGGTCTATCCGGACACCGAAGGCGAACATGAAGAGGACGAGACCGGCCCGGTCAACGTCTATGGCCGGACCAAGCTGGACGGCGAAACGAACGCGCGGACCTTTCCGAACCACCTGATCCTGCGGATCAATTTCTTCGGCCCGTCGCGGACCGAAGGCCGCAGCAGCCTGAGCGATTTCGTGATCGATTCCCTGCGCGACCGGCGCGCGATCACCCTGTTCGAGGATTCCATATTCTCCCCGCTGCACGTGGAGACCCTGGCCAAACTGACCATCATGGCCGCCAGCGCGGGTAACACCGGGACCTACAATCTCGGCTGCCGCGACGGCGACAGCAAGGCGGCCTTCGGTCTTTCCATCGCCCGTCATCTGGGGTTGCAGACGGAGACGGCGACGGTGGGCAAGTCCAAGACCATGCCGAACCGGGCGCGCCGGACCGCGGACCTGAGGATGTCGGTGGACCGGTTCGAACGCGATTTCGGGGTCGCGCTGCCGACATTGGAGGAGGAGATCGCCAAACTGTCGCTCGGCCCCGCCAACGAAAACGACGCCGCAGCGGCGGGCTTCCTGCCCTATGGCCGGCAGATGATCGACGACGCGGATATCGCGGCCGTCGTTAACGTGTTGAAAAGCGACTGGCTGACGACGGGGCCGGAAATCACCGCGCTGGAAACGGAATTCGCGGTGCGTTTGGGCGCGGGCCGCGCGGTCGCCTGTTCCAGCGGCACGGCCGCCCTGCATCTGGCCTTCATGGCCTGCGGCCTGGGGCCGGGCGATATCGTCCTGGTGCCGTCGGTCACCTTCCTGGCCAGCGCCAACATGGCCCGGCTGACCGGCGCCGATGTCGTGCTCGTCGATGTCGATCCCGATACCGGCATCAGCGCGCCCGACCACTATCTGGCCGCGGCAAACGCGTTGGACAAGGATGCGCGGAACCGCATCAAGGCGATTGTCCCCATGGCCATGGCGGGCGTCCCGGCCCATCCCGAAGCGCTGTGGGCCCTGGCCCAATCCCGCGGATGGGCATTGATTGAGGATGCCTGCCACGCGCTGGGGTCGGAATATGGCGGCAAGCCGCACCGTGTCGGCTCCTGCGACCACGCGACGGCCTCCACCTTCTCGCTGCATCCCGTGAAGACCATCGCCGCTGGGGAAGGCGGGATCGTCACGACGGCCGACCCTGACTTGGCCGACAAGCTCATCCGGTTGCGGAACCATGGCGTGACGCGCGACGGCGACCTGATGACGGACAAGGGGCAGGCCTTCTCCCTCTCCGGCGATCAGAACCCCTGGTATTATGAGATGATCGAGCCGGGCATGAACTATCGCCTGACCGATATTCAGGCCACCCTGGCGCGGAGCCAGCTGCGCAAGCTGGACGATTTCATCGACCGCCGCCGGTATCTGGCCGGCATGTACCGGGAAAAGCTCTCGGCCTTGGGCGGCGCCGTGACGCATCAGACCATCCTGCCGGACACGAACCCCGCCTGGCACCTGTTCGCCGCCTTGATCAACTTCGCCGCCATCCACCGCGACCGGGCCGGCGTCATGGCCGGGCTGCGGGAGAGCGGGGTCGGATCGCAGGTCCATTACATTCCCCTGCACCGGCAGCCCTATTTCCAGCGCAGGATGGGAAACCTGATCCTGCCGGGCGCCAATGGCTGGTACGAGCGTGAATTGAGCCTTCCGCTGTTCCCGATGATGCGGGACGCCGATATCGACCGCGTGGTCCAGGCCTTGGAAAGGGCCGTCGCGTGAGATGGCAGGCATCGCGAAAGACCGATGGATCTTCCGCGTCGCGACCGCCGCGCGGCACGGGGGCGGACATTTGAGCCGCTGCCTGACACTGGCCGAGGCCATGCCCGAGACGGCGGAGATCCTGTTCCTCATCGACCCCGATGCGGGGGGCGCCGCAGCCCGGATACAGTGCCACGGCTATATGGCGGCGGTGGATGACGGCGCACCGGTCGCGCCGGTATCGGGTGTTCTGCTGGACGGCTACGATTTTGAAACCGAAACACTGTCGCGCTACCGGCCGGCGGGCCCGATGGCCGTTCTCGACGATCTGGGCGAGGTTCCCGAAGGCGCCGGCCTGGCGATCAATACCGGTTTCCAGATGTCCGGGACGGCGCTGGACGGTGTTCCGGCCCTGCTCGGCCCACGTTTCGCCCTGATCGGACCCGAATTCGCACCGTCGCGCCCCAAGGGCGATAGTGTCGACCATGTGTTGGTGACGATGGGGCGGGTCGACTCGGACAACGCAACCGGATTGACGCTTGAGGCGCTTCTGGAGGCTCGGCAGGAAGGGTTCAAACCGCGCGTCACCGTCGCGCTGGGGTCCGAATGCCCGCATCTGGACGCTGTTCGTACCTTGCTGTCGCGGTTCGGCGGCGAGGCGGTCTTGACCCTGGATACCGAGGTGATGCCCGCCCTGCTGGACGAGGCGGACCTGGTGATCGGCGCCGGCGGAGTCGGCCTTCAGGAACGGGTGGCGAAGGGCGTTCCGTCGGTGACGCTCACCCTCGCCGCGAACCAGGAAGCCGCGACCGCCGCCGCGGTGGCGCTGGGACTGACGGCTTTCGGATGGCGGGCGGCGGAAACGACGCGGACGGCCCTGCGCGAGGCACTCTGTGCCTTGGCTGCCGACCGCGACGCCAGGAAGCAAATGGCGGAGAGAGGTCCCGCGGTCATCGACGGCAAGGGGCCGCAACGGATCGCCGAGGCGCTGAGCGCGATGGCGCAATCCGCCAAGATCAACAACAACTCAAGAACGGGAAAGGCTGCGCAATCATGTCGATAGTCCTGGATACCGGCCGCTTCAAGGTCGGCGAAGATCATCCGACCTATTTCATCGCCGATATTGCGGCCAACCACGACGGCGACTTGCAGCGCGCGATCGACCTGATCCACTTGTCGGCGGAGGCGGGCGCGAACGCCGCGAAGTTCCAGAACTTCAACGCGCCGACGATCGTCTCGGATTACGGGTTCAAGTCCCTGGGCGGCCAGCAGTCGCACCAGGCATCCTGGGAAAAAAGCGTGTTCGAGGTCTATCAGGACGCGTCCATCCCGCTGGATTGGACGGAACCCCTGCGGAAGGCCTGCGACGACGCGGGCATCGATTATTTCACCGCACCCTACGATCTGGAAATCCTGCCCTATCTGTCGAAGCATGTCGCGGCGTGGAAACTGGGATCGGGCGACATCACCTGGCACGACTCCATCGAATGGATGGCAAAGGACGGCAAGCCGTTCTTCATCGCGACCGGTGCTGCCTCGATGGCGGAAGTCGAACTGGCGATGGGCGTCGCGTCGGCCCATACGGACCAGCTGTGCCTGATGCAATGCAATACGAACTATACCGGATCGCTGGAGAACTTCTCGCACATCGCGCTCAACGTCTTGAAGACTTATGCGGAGAAGTTTCCGGGTACGGTGCTCGGCCTGTCCGACCACACGCCGGGATGCGCGACGGTGCTGGGCGCGGTCGCGCTCGGTGCGCGGGCGGTCGAAAAACACTTCACCGACGACATCAACCGGGTCGGCCCGGACCACGGTTTCTCGATGGATCCTGCAAGCTGGCGCGAAATGATGGACCGCACGCGCGAGTTGGAACTGGCGCTTGGCCCGACGGAAAAACGGGTCATGGACAACGAGACGGAAACCGTCGTCCTGCAGCGCCGCGGCATCCGCGCGCGCAACCCCATTCCGGCGGGCACGGTCCTGACCAAGGACATGCTGATCCCGCTGCGCCCCTGCCCGGCGGACGCGCTTCCGCCCTATCGCGAGGGCGAAATCATCGGCAAAGCCGTCACGCGCGACATACCGGAAGGGGACATCGTACGCCTTGCCGATGTTTCCTGATTTTCCCGTGATCGTCGTGATCCCTGGTTACAACGAGGCGGAAACGATCGCCGGCGTCGTGCGGGGCGTCCTGCCTTATGCGACACCGCTGGTCGTCGATGACGGCTCATCCGACGGCACCGCCGCGGAAGCCGAGAAGGCCGGGGCCCATGTCCTGCGCCTGTCCCCGAACCGGGGCTATGAAGGCGCCTTGGATGCCGGCGTTGCGGAGGCCGAACGCCTGGGCGCCGCCGCCGTCGTCACTTTCGACGCGGATGGGCAGTTCGACCCGAAGGATCTTGAAAACGTGATCCGCCCGCTGGCCGAGGGGGAGGCGGACCTCGTCCTGGGGCAGCGGCCCGGCGCGGCCCGGTTGGGCGAGGCGCTGTTCAACATCTATGCCCGCCTGCGCTTCGGCATTCGCGACATCGTCTGCGGCTTGAAGGGATACAGGATGGACCTGTACCGCCGGCACGGCCGGTTCGACGGCGGCAGTTCCATCAATACGGAACTCGCCCTGCATTCCATATTGCGCGGCGCGCGGGTGAAGACGGTTCCGGTCACGATCCGGGCGCGCGAAACGGGCACGCCGCGGTTCGGCACGGGCTTTCGCGCGAACAAGCGCATCCTGAAGGCGTTGCGCCAGGCGATCTGCGCGGATGTGAAAACGAGTTTCGGCGCGGGGGCGAGAACATGAAGACCGTCGCCATCGTCCAGGCGCGCATCCGGTCCGAACGCCTGCCGGGCAAGGTGTTGTACGAATTGGGCGGCCGCCCGTTGATCGCCTTCATGCTGGACCGCATCCGGCGCACGCAGGGGATCGACGAGATCGTCATCGCGACCGGCGACGACCCGGCGAACGCGGTCCTGCTCGGCCTGGCCGGCGATCTTGGCGTGACCACCTTTCAAGGATCGGAAAAGGACGTGCTGTCGCGTTTCGCCGACGCGGCCCGCGCGACGGCGGCGGACAGGATCGTTCGCCTGACGGGCGATTGTCCCTTCTCCGACCCCGCGGTGATCGCGGCACTGCTGACCCTGCAGCAAGAGCAGGGATTGGACTATTGCTGCAACGTCCTGCCGCCGACCTGGCCGGACGGATTGGATGCGTCGGTCTTCACCCGCGACGTGTTGGAACAGGCCGACAAGGAAGCCGCGCTTCCTTCCGAACGGGAGCATGTCGTGCCCTGGATGTGGAAGCACTGCACCCTGCATGGCGGGGACCGGTTCAAGGCGGCCAACATGGCCTGCGCCGAGGATCTGTCGGCCGAGCGCTGGACCATCGACGACCCAGCCGACTATCTGATGTTCCGCGCGCTCTGTTCGGAGCTGGGCGCGGAGAGACTGATCGCCGCCGGTTGGCGGGAGATCCTGGACGTCATGCGCAACAGCCCCGCCATCGGCCGCATCAATGCCGGGATCGCCCGCGACGCGGGCCTGGCCAAGAGCCGTGCCGAGGATGCCGCCCTGACGGCGGGAATTTCTTCCAATGAAAGCAAAACTTAGATGACCACCGCATCGAACAGATTCACCGAGCGTTACCGCAAATCCCTCGACCTGCTGTCGCGGGCGGAGAAAGCGATCCCCTCCCAAGCGCAAACTTTCTCGAAATCCTGGACCCAGTATCCGCGCGGCGCGGCGCCGGTCTTCGCCGTCCGGGCCGACAAGGGCCATGTCTGGGACGCGGACGGCAACCGTTACATCGACTGGCCGATGGCGCTGGGCCCGCTGCTGCTGGGTCACAACCATCCCGCGGTGAACGCGGCGGTGACGAAGCAGATGCAGGACGGCATCGCCTTCTCGCTGCCGACCACGGTGGAACTCGGCCTCGCGGAACGGCTGATCGACTGGTTCCCCTATGCGGAACGCGCCCGCTTCGGCAAGAACGGGTCCGACGCAACCGCCGGCGCGGTGCGCGCCGCGCGCGCGGTCACCGGGCGGGAACGGGTGCTGTGCTGCGGCTATCACGGCTGGCAGGACTGGTTCATCGGCACGACGACCCGCGGCGCGGGCGTGCCCGACGCGGTAAAGGCGCTGACCACACCCTTCCCCTATAACGACCTGCCCGCGCTCAAATCCCTGCTGGAAACCCACAAGGGGGAGGTCGCTGCGATCATCATGGAGCCGATGGGCATCGTCCCGCCGCAACCGGGTTATCTGGAAGGGGTCCGGGCGCTGGCCACCGAACACGGCGCGGTGCTGATCTTCGACGAATGCTGGACCGGCTTCCGCATCGACCTGCAAGGGGCCTACGGCAAATTCGGCGTCGCGCCGGACATGGCCTGTTTCGGCAAGGCGCTGGGCAACGGGGTGCCGATTTCCGTCATCCTGGGCCGGGCCGAGGTGATGGACGTTTTCGACGAGGTCTTCTTCTCCTTCACCTTCGGCGGCGACATGCTGGGCGTCGCGGCGGCCAACGCCGTGCTGACGGTGCTGGAGACCGAACCCGTGCTCGACCGCGTAGCGGAAATCGGCACCGGTCTTGTCGACGGGTTCAACGCGCTTGTCGCCGACCGCGGGCTGCAGGACCATATCAACCTGACCGGCTATCCCGCCCGGCACGTCATGGGCTTCAAGGGCGACGGGCATGACGGTCTGCTGCTGAAAAGCCTGTTCCAACAGGAAGGCAATGCGCGCGGCGTGCTCGCCGCCGGATGGCATGCGCCCTCCTACGTCCATACCGAAGAAGACGTCGCCGTGACGCTCGACGCCTATGGGGCGGCGCTGGACGTGATTCGCGCGGGGCTGGACAGCGGCGACCTTGCGGACCATCTCCATGGCGAGATGGTCCAAGCGGTGTTCCGGAAACCGTAGCTTCAGGCAGCGACCAATCGATCTCGAAACAAAGCCAACCTAAATACCGAGGAGATTCTCCCGATGAACGAACCAACGGACAAAGTCCGCGACCATTACAGTGTGTCGGCCATGACCTATACGAATCACTACGACCCCAACAATCTGTGGACCAGTCCGACCTATCCCGCGGAGTATTTCCGTCTTCAAAACCTGCTGACGGCGCTGGGGAAAAGCTCGAAACAACGGGTTTTGGACGCCGGTTGCGGGGAAGGCACGCCGCTCCTCGAGGTCTCCAAACTCGGTCATGACATCAGGGGCTTCGATTTCACCGAGGAGATGGTATCTGCGGCGAAGGAACGCTTCTCCGCCAACGGCCTGGACCCCGACTGGGCGATCCGCGCGGATGTTGAGGATTTCGACAGCTTCTCATCCCTCATGGAGGGCAAGCCGTTCGATGCCGCCGTCTGCTTTGGCGTCATGCCGCACGTCAACAGCGAGGTGAATTCCCTGGCGAACCTGCACAAGGCCCTGCGCACGGGCGGCAAGGCCTATATTGAATTCAGGAACCAGTTGTTCAATCTGTTCACATTCAACCGGTTCACCCACGCCTTCATCATGGACACACTGCTGGCCGACGCACCCGAAAGCATCAAGCAGAAGACCGGGGAAGCGCTGGAAAAGCGCCTCGAAATGAACTTGCCTCCGCTCAGGGTTTCCGCCGAAGCCGGCAAGCCCGGATACGACGCCATCCAAGCCCGAATGCACAATCCGTTGGACATGCCGCGCCTGTTCGAAGAAGCCGGGTTCAAGTTCGACCGTATCCATTGGTATCACTTCCACCCCACCTTCCCGATGCTGGAAGGAAGCGCGGTGGATCCGAAGACCTTCCGTGAAGCAGCGTTCGAAATGGAAAAGAACCCCTTCGATCCGCGCGGCGCAGCACTGTGTTCGGCCTATGTGGTCGAAGCCACCGCTGCTTGAAAATGATTAGCGGCCCCGCTCAGGGGCCGCGCCCATGGCCGGCCATGACCCGGCCCGAAGAATTCGTAGAAAAAGGAAACTCTAATGACCCTGAAAATTCTGATCACGTCAGCGGGCGGTTCGGGATCCAACAATCTGACCGATATGCTGCGAAACCGGTTTGGAACCGGCGTGGAAATTATCGGAACACATTTCGACCCCTTTGAATTGATCAAAGCGGAATCGGACCACCGTTACATCGTTCCGAGGGCGAAAGAGTTGGAGGGTTACCTCGCGGCGCATGAACGCCTTTTCGCCAAACACAAAGTCGACGTCCTGATTCCGAATTCGGACTATGAAGCCGCCGCTTTTGCGTCCAGCCCCAATCCGTTGACGGTTCATTCAATTCTGCCAAACGCGGACATGGTGGAAGCGGTCCAGGACAAGTTCCATTTTCACCGCATCCTGGACAAGGCTGGATGCAATGCCGTGAAGAACGTGCCGATCTCCGGACCTGATGCGATGGAAGACGCCATCGCCGAACTGAATTCCGACCAGGAATACTACTGGATCCGCGCGCGGCATGGCTCGGGCTCCATCGCGGCGACCTGGCTGAAAACGGCGGATCAGGCGCGCAAATGGATGTCGCTGTGGTACGAGATGCGCGGCGTTCCGTTGACGGACTATGTAATCGCGCCGTTCCTTCCCGGCCGCGACTTCTGCGTTTCGACGATGTGGCAGGATGGTGAGCTTTGTGTCGGGAAAGCTTATGAACGCCTTAGCTATATGGGCAGCGCGGTCACCCTTTCCGAAATGGGATCAGCACCGAAGACCGCGCGCAGCATCGCCGACGCGGAGCCGATCGAAACCGGTATGATGGCGATCCGCGCGGTTTGTGACGCGTTCAACGTCAAGCCGCACGGTTTCTTCCAGGCCGATCTGAAATGCGACTCCGCCGGCAAGCCTTTTGTCACGGAGATCAACATCGGCCGCTTCCCACAGACGATCACCCATTTCGACCTCGTCGGGGAACACAGCTTCGCCGAGATGTATGTGAAACTGGCGATGGACCCGAATGCCGACCTGCCGCGCGGCGTCTACGACTTTTCGGATCCGACGATCTTTTGTCGCGCCTTCGACATGAAGGTGCGGGTGGCGCCGGAATCCGAACTAGACGACTTGAAGAAAGCGATTGCCTAATCGCACTCACTTCAACACGAAACGTTTCATGAAACATTTTCTCGTCGAATCCAGTGCCGGGGTCGCCACCGCGCTGGGCAGCGCCGGTGAGCACGAATGCGTGTTCTATACGACCTGTCCGTATGTGGTTGAGCTGCTTGCCTCTCAGCCGCACAGGGTAGTCTGGGCTGATAGTATCATTGGCGCTAGCACGCCCGACCGGATCGGTTTCGCAGCGAACGACATGATCGATGCCCTACGCCCGGAACTGGAACGTGTTTCGAAGTCGCTCGGCTTTCCCGAACTGGCCGCTTTCCTATGCCTTCGGTTGCGGAACTCCATCGCGTCCTTGATCTTCAAACAGGCCGTCCTGGATGCCTGTATTGAAAAGTCGACAGGCGATTTGACTGTGGTCGGAACACGATCCAGGCGTCCGGTCGTGTCAGACAATATCAGCATCGACATGTACGACACCCTCTTCTTCGCGCTTGCGGAGAGCGCATCGGCCAAGGGCGTCACACTTCTGGAAGAACCAGATGTCGACAGGGCCACACTGCTGGCGGACATCGACCGACCCATCGTGCTGGACCGGCTGCTTTCCCTTCTGAACTTCGATATTGCACAGCTCGTTTGGCGTTGGCTGAAATATCTTGGCAAGGGTCGCCCGCTTGCCCTGCGGCAACCACGATTCGACGTTCTGATCCTCAAGGAAAACGAGGCCATCCGCGAGTACCTGCCGCACCTGTTGTGGATGGGCGCCAGGGTTAGGATGATGGATCTGCCCATGGTGCGAAATCTTCCCGACAATGCGGACATGTGGATCAACATTCGATTGGAGGAGCACATGCAGATGGCCTTGGACAGTCACGGCCTCCGCACGAAAGTGGGGATGATCGCGAAACTGATCGAAGGCCCGCTGACGGCCAGTTTTCAGCGGGCGCCCGCCGCACGGGAACGCGCCATCGACATGGTTTCGTCTCTCGCACCCATGAAGGGCCATGCGGTCGTCGCGACCAACAGCCCAGGGTCG
>Ga0209692_10001867_pt1 | contig 26039 bp, 22 predicted proteins | sample tdDd472_FD_187129 | JGI IMG/M metagenome (GOLD analysis project Ga0209692, IMG submission 187129) | Marine sediment microbial communities from the Atlantic coast under amendment with organic carbon and nitrate - tdDd47.2 (SPAdes)... | ecosystem: Environmental > Aquatic > Marine > Coastal >... | reverse complement strand
GCCCGGAAGGGCCGGGCGAGGTCGCGGGCGCCCGCGAAGACGTAATGATTGAGCTCGTCCAGATGGCTGGGCGAGCCGGTGATCAGCCGCCGCGCCTCGTCGGCCGGATCGCGCGGCGGGTAGGGCAGATCCTCGTACTGGTCCCGGACCGGGTCCGAGGGGGTCATCAATCCAGGCCGGTGGTCAGGACGATCCGCCCGGTCGCCTGGCGTCCGGTCAGCCGCCGCATGGCCGTCGCCGCGTCGGCCAGGTCGAACACCTCCGAGATATGGGGCGCGAGCTTGCCCTCCCGCCACCAGCCGAACAGCCGCTCCATGCTGTCATAGACCATCTCGGGCGCCTCGCGCCGATATTGGGTCCAGGCGAATCCGTAGGCGGCGATGTTCTTCACCAGCAGGATGTTGGCGGGGATCTTCTGGCGGGTGCCCGACGCAAAGCCGATGATCACCAGCCGCGCGTCCCAGGCGACGCAGCGCAGGCTGGTCAGGAAGACGTCGCCGCCGACCGGGTCGAACACCACGTCGGCGCCGCGCCCGTCGGTGATCTCCAGCACTCGGGCCCGGAAATCCTCGGTCCGGTAGTTGATCGGATGGTCGGCGCCATGGGCTTGGGCGAGGGCCAGCTTCTCGGGGCTGCTGGCGGTGGCGATCACGGTCGCGCCCATCGCCTTGCCGACCTCGACCGCGCCGAGGCCGACCCCGCCGGCGGCGCCATGGACCAGCAGCACCTCGCCGGGGGCGAGCCGGCCCAGCCAGTCCAGCGCGCCATGGGCCGTGCAATAGGCGGCGCCGAAGCCGGCGCCGGTGACGAAATCCATCTCCGCCGGCATCGGTATGACGTCGCGCTCGACCGCCACCAGCTCGGCCCGGAAGGCGCCCGAATCGACCAGGGCGATGGCCCGGTCGCCGGGTTTCAGCCGGGTCACGCCGGCGCCGACCTCGGTGACCACGCCCGCCGCCTCCAGTCCGGGACTGAAGGGAAAGGGGGGCTTGCGCTGATATTCGCCGGCGATCATCAGCGTATCGGCGAAATTGAGGCCGGCGGCATGGACGGCGATCCGCACCTCGCCCGCGCCCATCGGCGCCGGGTCGATCTCCTCGACGGTCAGGCTTTCGGGCGGGCCCCATTGGCGGCAGAGCAGCGCGCGCATGGCTCAGGCCTCCTCGCCGCCGATATCCAGCAGCACCCGGCCGGTGGCCTCGCGCCGGACCAGCAGGTTCATGGCCTCGGTCACCTCCTCCATCGGCAGGATGTGCGAGACATGGGGCCGCAGCTTGCCCTCCCGCCACCAGTCGGTCAGCTTGGCGACCGAGTCCCGCATCATCGCCGGGCGCTTCTCCCGATAGTCGCCCCACCAATAGCCGACGGCGGCCACGTTCTTGACCAGCAGGATGTTGGCGGGGATCTGGGGGACGCGGCCGCCGGCGAAGCCGACGATCACCATCCGCGCCCGCCAGTTGACGCAACGCAGGCTGGCCTCCCAGGCGTCGCCGCCGACCGGATCGACGACCACGTCGACGCCGCGCCCGCCGGTGATCTCCAGCACCCGCGCGCGGATGTCCTCGGCCGTGTAGTCGATGCCGTAATCGGCGCCGTGGTCCAGGGCGCGTTTCACCTTCCCGGCCCCGCCGGCGCAGGCGATGACGGTGCCGCCCATGGCCTTGGCGACCTCGACCGTGCCGAGGCCGACGCCGCCGGCGGCGCCGTGGACCAGCACCCATTCGCCCGGCCGCATGCGGGCCCGCCATTCCAGGGCGCCATGGCCGGTGCCGTAGCCGACCGGCAGGGCCGCCGCCTCGGTCAGCGGCTTGCCGTCGGGGACCGGATACAGATGCGCCGCCGGGGCCACGATCTCGTCCGCGAAGCAGTCGAAGAACTCGAACGACATGACCCGGTCGCCGGGCGCGACCCCGGCGACGCCGGGGCCGCATTCGGTGACGACCCCGGAATATTCCATGCCGGCGACGAAGGGCAGCGGCCGCTTCTTCTGATAGGCGCCTTCGATCATCACGATGTCGGCGAAGTTGATCGCCGCGTAGGCGATGCGGACCCGCGCCATGCCGGGGGCGATCTCGGGCCGCGGAACGTCGGCGACGCGAAGGACCTCGGGCGGTCCGAACTGGGGGCAGATGACGGCGCGCATCGGTTGGGGTCGGCGGTTGCGGGGCGCGCAGGATAGCACGCCGGCGCCGGCCGGCCAGCGGTTCAGTCGCCGCCGTCGAAGGTCAGCACCAGCTTGCCGGTCACCTTTCGGTCGATCAGCAGGTTCAGCGCCTCGGCGGCGCGGGCGAAATCCATCCGCCGGTCGATCACCGGCTTCAGCTTGCCCGCCCGCCACCAGTCGAAGAGCTGGGTCATCGAGGCGTCCGCCAGGTCGAAGCGGTTCTTGCGATAGGTCGAGAGCGCGAAGCCGAGGACGCCGATATTCTTGACCAGCAGGATGTTGCAGGGCGCCTGCGGAATGCTGCCGGACGCGAAGCCGACCGAGACGATCCGGGCGTTCCAGGCGGCGCAGCGCAGGGTCGCGTCGAACACCTCGCCGCCGATCAGCTCCAGCACCATGTCGGCGCCGCGGCCGCCGGTGATCTCCAGAACCCGGTCGCGGATGTTCTCGGTCGTCGTGTTGATCGCGTGATCGGCGCCATGGTCGCGGGCGAGGGCGCCCTTGGCGTCGGTGCCGGCGGTGGCGATGACGGTGGCGCCCATGGCCTTGGCGATCTCGACGCCGGCCAGCCCGACGCCGCCGGCGGCGCCGTGAATCAGCGCCGTCTCGCCGGCCGCCAGGCGCCCCTGCCACAGCAGCGCGCCGTGGGCCGTCGGATAGGCGACCGCGAAATTGACCGCGTCCTCGAACCCCATCTCGTCGGGGATCTTGAAGGTGAAGCGTTCCTCGGCCATCACCTCCTCGGCGAAGCCGCCCCACATCAGGGCCGAGACCACCCGGTCGCCGGGCTTCAGGCGGGTGACGGCGGCGCCGACCTCGGTGACCACGCCGGCGGTCTCCAGGCCGGGGCTGAAGGGGAGGTCGGGCTTGCGCTGATAGCGGCCCCGGATCATCAGCGTGTCGGCGAAATTGACCCCGGTCGCCCGCGCCGCGATCCGCACCCCGTCGGGGGTGATCGGCGGCGACGGCGCGTCGCCCAGGGTCAAATCCTCGGGCCCGCCCCAGCCGTGACAGAGTATGGCGCGCATGATCCGGTCCTCCCGCCTGTGGCCGCGTCGTCTTCGTCCTCCCCGCTTCCCGCGGCGGGGTTGCACGGCCGCGCCGTCGGCCTATGTTGGGCCCATGCGCGGCTATTTCGGCATCGGCGTCCAGGGCCTGAGCAAGCCCATGAACGCCGGCAATCTGTTCCGCTCGGCCCACGCCTTCGGCGCCGGCTTCATCTTTACCGTCGGCGCGGCCTATTCGACCCGCGACGGGCGGTCGGACACCTCCGACGCGCCGAGCCAGGTGCCCTTCTACAATTTCGACGATGTCGAGTCGATGCGGCTGCCCCAGGGCTGCGAGCTGGTGGGCGTCGAGCTGCTGGACGACGCCGTCGATCTGCCCAGCTTCCGCCATCCCGGCCGGGCGGCCTATGTGCTGGGGCCGGAACGGGGCAGCCTGTCGCCCGACCTGCTGGCGCGTTGCGCCCATACCGTCAAGATCCCGACAAAGTTCTGCATTAACCTCGCGGTAACCGGGGCGCTGGTGATGTATGACCGGCTGCGCAGCCTGGGCCGCTTTCCCGAGCGGCCGGTGACGCCGTCGGGACCGCTGGTGCCGGTGCCGCCCCATGTGCGGGGCGGCCAGGTCCTGCGCCGCGCGGACGGCGCCGGGAACGGGAGCGAAGAAGGGGGGGGAATGACCATGGACCGAACCTTGCGCCGCGCCGCGCGCGCCCTTGCCGTCGCCGTGACGGCGACGGCCGGGATGATGGCGGTGGCCACCGCCGCCCGGGCCGCGGCGCCCAAGGAGATCGGCGTCCATCGCGATTGGGCCGCCTATGTCTATACCGAGAAGGCGGGCAAGACCTGTTATGTCGCGAGCGAGCCCAAGAAATCCGAGGGCAAGTACACCAGGCGCGGACGCGTCGTCGCCCTCGTCACCCATCGCCCGGCGGCGCGCAGCACCGGCGTCGTCAGCCTGATCGCGGGATACAATTTCAAGGAAGGCGACGACGCGACGGTCCGGATCGGCGACCATGAATTCTCGCTGTTCACCGACGACGACACCGCCTGGACCCGCGACGCCAAGACCGACGCCGCTCTGGTCGCGGCGATGAAGGGCGGCCGCGAGATGGTCGTCCTCGGCGTGTCCAGCCGGGGTACCAAGACCACCGACACCTATTCGTTGAGCGGCTTCACCGCCGCTTACCGGGCCGCGAGCAAGGCCTGCGGCGTGAAATAGCCGCGCGCCGGTTTCCGGCCGCCGGCCGATTCGCCGTTGCCTTGCGCGCGGCGATCCCTATTTTCTCGCCATGGCCGACCCGACGACCGATATGCCCGCGCCGCCGCCCGCCGCCGGCGCCGAGGCACGCCGCCCGCTGATCGGGCTTTCCCGCGACGAACTGGCGGCGGAGATCGCGGCGCTGGGCGAGAAGCCCTTCCGCGCCAAGCAGCTTTGGCATTGGATCTATTTCCGGGGCGCCGACGATTTCGCCCAGATGACGACGCTGGCCAAGCCCTTTCGGGCCAAGCTGGCCGACCATTTCGTCGTCGGCCGGCCGGCGGTCGCCGCCGCCCAGCTCTCCGCCGACGGCACCCGCAAATGGCTGCTCCGCTTCGCCGACGGCAACGAGGCCGAAAGCGTCTTCATCCCCGAGGACGACCGGGGCGCGCTCTGCCTGTCCTCGCAGGTCGGCTGCACGCTGGCCTGTTCCTTCTGCCATACCGGCACCCAGCCACGGGTGCGCGACCTGACGCCGGGCGAGATCGTCGGCCAGATCCTGATCGCCCGCGACACCATCGGCGAATGGCCGGCGCCGGCGACCGGGGCGTCGGGGCGGCTTTTGTCGAACCTCGTCATGATGGGCATGGGCGAGCCCTTGCTGAATTTCGAGAACGTCAAGAAGGCGCTGCGCATCGTCATGGACCCGGAAGGGATCGCCATCTCGAAGCGCCGGATCACCCTGTCCACCGCCGGGGTGGTGCCGATGATGCGCCGCTGCGGCGAGGAGCTGGACGTCAATCTGGCGGTGTCGCTGCACGCCGTCACCGACGAGCTGCGCGACGAGCTGGTGCCCGTGAACCGGCGCTGGCCGATCGCCGAGCTTCTGGACGCCTGCCGCGCCTATCCCGGCGCCCACAACGCGCGGCGCATCACCTTCGAATATGTGATGCTGAAGGGGCTGAACGATTCGCCGGCGGACGCCCGCGCCCTGGTGCGGCTGCTGAAGGGCATTCCGGCCAAGGTCAATCTGATTCCGTTCAATCCCTGGCCCGGCGCGCCCTATGCCTGCGCGACCGACGACGCGATCCGCCGCTTCGCCCAGATCGTCAATGACGGCGGCCTGTCGGCGCCGGTCCGCACGCCGCGCGGCCGCGACATCGACGCCGCCTGCGGGCAGCTCAAATCGGCCAGCGTCAAGCGCCGCGCCTCGGCAGCGCGGGACCGCGCCCCGGGCGCCGCCCCGGCGGGGTAGGACGGCCCCGCGCCCCTTGCCGCGCCGCCGCGTTCGCCTATACTGCGCCGCCATTTCCGGCAATTGGGGGCGGCGCCCCGCGACCGACGCGAACGTTCCATGACCGATTCCATCAAGAAAGTCGTTCTCGCCTATTCGGGCGGGCTGGATACCTCGGTGATCCTGCGCTGGCTGCAGGAGACCTATGGCTGCGAGGTCGTCACCTTCACCGCCGATATCGGCCAGGGCGACGGCGAGCTGGACCCGGCCCGGCGCAAGGCCGAATCCATGGGCGTGAAGGAGATCTATGTCGAGGAGCTGCGCGACGAGTTCGTCCGCGACTACGTCTTCCCGATGTTCCGGGCCAACGCGGTCTACGAAGGGGTCTATCTGCTGGGCACCTCCATCGCCCGGCCGCTGATCGCCAAGCGCCAGATCGAGATCGCCCGCGACGTGGGCGCCGACGCCGTCGCCCACGGGGCCACCGGCAAGGGCAATGATCAGCTCCGCTTCGAGCTCGGCTATTACGCCCTCAACCCCAACATCAAGGTGATCGCCCCCTGGCGCGAATGGGACTTGAATTCGCGGACCAAGCTGATGGCCTATGCCCGCGACCATCAGATCCCGATCCCCCGCGACAAGGAGGACGAGCCGCCCTATTCGACCGACGCCAACCTGCTGCATATTTCCTACGAGGGCCGCGCCCTGGAGGATCCGTGGGTGGCGCCGGACGAGGCCATGTTCACCCGCTCCGTCGCGCCCGAGGCGGCGCCCGACGCCCCCGCCTATGTCGAGATCGACTTCGAGCGCGGCGACCCGGTGGCGGTGGACGGCCGGCGCCTCGCCCCGGCGGCGCTGCTCGCGCGGCTGAACGAGCTGGGCGGCGCCCATGGCGTCGGCCGGGTCGATCTGGTCGAGAACCGCTTCGTCGGCATGAAGTCGCGCGGCGTCTACGAAACTCCCGGCGGCACCGTGCTGCTGGCCGCCCGGCGGGCGGTGGAAAGCCTGACCCTGGACCGGGCCGCTCAGCATCTGAAGGACGAGATGGCGCCCCGCTATGCCGAGATGGTCTATAACGGCTTCTGGTTCGCGCCCGAGCGCGAGATGCTCCAGGCCCTGATCGACAAGAGCCAGGAGCGGGTCAACGGCACCGCGCGGGTGAAGCTGTTCAAGGGCGCGGTCTCGGTCGACGGCCGCAAGTCCGCCGATAGCCTGTACCACCCGGACTTCGCCACCTTCGAGGAAGACGTGGTCTACGACCAGCGCGACGCCGAGGGCTTCATCAAGCTCAACGCGCTCCGCCTGCGCATCGACAAGCTCACCCGCGGCTAAGCGGCCTGGCGCCGCGTCAGGCGCCCGTTCCCGGCGGCGGGATCAGGCGTCCGACCCCGCGGTAGACCTTGTCGCGGCGGGCGATGCGGAGAACGACGACGCGGGCCTCGGCCTCGATGGCCGCATAGACGATCCGCCAGTCTCCGACCCGTAGGCGGTGCAGCCCGTCCGTATTGGTCAAGCGCTTGCTTCCCGGCGGCCTTGCATCGGCGGCGAGCCCGTCGATAGCTGCGACCAGGGCCGCGCGGTCCCGCCGCGCGCGTCGATGTTTCAGCGCGCGAAGGGCAGCCGGCGCGATCTCGACGGTGTTGGGCAAGGCAAACCCGCCTTGCGTTGCCTATTCGCCCAAGGCGCTCTTGGCCTCCGCCCAGGGGATAGGGCGCTGGTCCGGGTCGGCGAGGACGGCGCGCGCGGCGTCGATATCGGCTCGGTCCTCCAGCGCTTCCAGAAGCGCCAGGTCCCGCAGCGATACGATGGCGGCCGCCGGCCGTCCCCGGCGCAGCAGCGTGATCCGCTCGCCGCCATAGGCGGCCCGGTTCACCATGTCCGCCAGCGCCTTCCGCGCCTCCGCGATCGAAATCCGCATGCCCGATCCCTCCGGCTCAATCTATCCAAAATGTACATCACGTACATTTTGGATTCAAGTCGGGTCCTGGATCAGATCATCTTGAACCGCCGCCGCAGCGCCACCAGGAACAGCGCCAGCAAACCGAAATCGGCCATGCTGTGCGGGGCAGGCGGAACGTTGTCGGCGCAAGAGCCGCTTCGATTGAATCACCGTCTCCAGTCCCAAAGAACCGCGAAGGATTCTGGACGTTCGTCAAGAAACGCGCAGGGCATGGCGGGTCTCTTTGGCTGTCGCGCCGTTTGGCTTGGAAACGGTAGCGCGGCTGTGTGTCCGCGCCAAGTATGCGCCATATTGGCGTCGCAATCGGGGCCTAGAGGTCGCGGTCCGTGTCCCGGCGGTCCGGCCGTGACGGGTGTGGCGTTGCGGCGCCGGTTGGGTCATGCTGGCGGGAGATGATGCCCGTGCCGCGACGGCGCGCATCGGTCGCCCAACCAGGAGACGAGGTCATGGATAAGACACCGGTCGTGATGGAGTCGGGGCTCGCGCCCGTGAGCTATACGGACATGCTGCGCGAGAAGTACGGCTCGATGGGCTTTCCGGCCTATGAATGGACGGTCAACGAGGACGCGCCCTTCCAGCCGCTGGCCAAGCCGCTGGCCGATTGCCGGGTGAGCCTCCTGTGCAGCGGCGGGATCTCGCTGAAGAGCGCGCCGGCCTGGAACCCGGACGCGCGCAACGATCTGCGCCTGGACGCCATCCCCGCCGACGCCCCGTCCGACGCCTTCCAGGTCCATGACAATTACTACAACGAGGAAAACGTCAAGGCGGACCTGAACTGCCTGTTCCCCATCGACCGGCTGCGCGAGCTGGCCGCCGACGGCACCGTCGGCGCGGTCGCGCCGCGCTTCTGGTCCGGCTTCATGGGGCGCACCTATATCCGCCGCAAGGTGCGCGAGGAGGCGGCCCCCGCCTTCGCCGCCGAGCTGAAGAAGGACGCGGTCGACCTGCTGGTCGCGGTGCCCGCCTGCCCGCTGGACCATCAGACCGTCGGCATCGTCGCCCGGGTGGTCGAGGAGGCCGGCATCCCGACGGTGACCGTCTCGGTCGGGCGCGACATCTCGCGCCTGGTCCGGCCGCCGCGCACCGTGTTCGCCAACTTCCCCATGGGCGCGCCCTTCGGCCGCCCGGGCGAGGTCGAGATGCAGCGGGCGATCCTGCGCGACGCCCTCGACCTGGCGGCAACCGCGACCGAGCCCGGAACCTTCGTCGATCTGAGTTACGATTTCGGCGCCGCCTGGGAGGTCACCCTCGGCAATATGGACCCGGAATATCAGAAGCGGAAATGATCGAGCGCATCTGCGGGCCGGCGCCGGCCGCGACCGGGAGAGCCTGACGCCGTGAGCCGCAAGAAAGGGCCGGCCCGGCGCGGGGGCGGGGCGCGGGCGTCGTCCAAGACGCCGCCCGCCGCCGGCAAGACCAAGGCACCGCCCGCCAAGAAGAAGGGCGCGGCCAAGCGGCCCGCCGCGCGCCCGGCCAAGCGGGCCGCCAAGCGCGCGCGCAAGCCGCGCCGGCCCTTGTTCCTGCGCCTGATCAATTGGGGGCTGGCGGCCTTCCTGTGGGGTTTCATCGCGCTCGGCGGCCTACTCGCCTGGTACGCCTACGACCTGCCCGACATCGACCGGCTGGCGCCGGCGGCGGTCCAGCCCGGCGTTCGCCTGGTCGCCGCCGACGGCGCGACCGTCGCCCATTTCGGGGCGTTGCGCGCCGATCCGGTCCAGGTGCGCGAGCTGCCCGCCCATCTGCCCCAGGCGGTGATCGCCACCGAGGATCGCCGCTTCTACCAGCATTTCGGCATCGATTGGCGGGGCATCGCCCGCGCCGCCTGGGTCAATCTGCGGGCCGGGCGCATCGTCCAGGGCGGCAGCACCCTGACCCAGCAGCTGGCCAAGAACCTGTTCCTCACGCCCGAGCGCAGCATCGGCCGCAAGGTCCAGGAGGCGTTGCTCGCCCTGATGCTGGAGCATCGCTTCACCAAGGACCAGATCCTGACCCTCTATCTGAACCGGGTCTATCTGGGCGCCGGCGCCTTCGGGGTCGAGGCGGCGGCCCAGAACTATTTCGGCAAGTCGGCGCGCGCGGTCTCCCTGGCCGAGGCGGCGATGCTGGCCGGGTTGTTGAAGGCGCCGTCCCGCTACGCGCCGACCCGCGATCTGGATCGCGCCCAGGGCCGCGCCGGGATCGTCCTCGCCGCCATGGTCCGCGAAGGCTACGCGACCGCCGCCCAGGCCGACGCGGCGCGCAGGGCGCCGGCCCGGCTGCGCCGGACGCGGGGCACCGGCGGGCGCTATTTCGCCGATTGGGTGATGGCCCGGATCGGCGGCTTCGTCAGCCCCGACGCCGGCGACATCACGGTCGTCACGACCCTGGACTCGCGCTTGCAGGCGCTGGCCGAGAAGACGGTCGCCGCGCGGCTGGCCGGCGAGGGCACCACGCGTGGCGCGGCGCAGGCGGCGCTGGTGGTGTTGGACCCCGACGGCGCGGTCAAGGCGATGGTGGGCGGCCGCGACTACGGCCGAAGCCAGTTCAACCGCGCCGTCCAGGCCCGGCGCCAGCCGGGCTCCGCCTTCAAGCCCTTCGTCTATCTGGGGGCGGTCGAGAAGGCCGGGCTGACTCCGGAGACCCTGGTGGTGGACGCGCCGGTGCGGATCGGAAACTGGCGGCCGCGCAACTATGCCGACCGCTATATGGGCGAGGTCTCGGCGGAGACCGCGCTCGCCCAGTCCCTCAATTCGGCCGCGGTGCGCCTCGCCCGCGAGGTGGGGCTGGGGACCGTGATCAACACGGCGCGCCGCCTGGGCATAACCTCGCCCCTGCGGCGCGAGGCGGGCCTGGCGCTGGGGGCGAGCGAGGTCAGCCTTCTGGAGCTTGCCTCCGCCTACGGGGCCTTCGCCAACGACGGCACGGGGGTGTGGGCCTTCGGGGTGCGCGAGATTCGCGACGCGGCGGGCAAGGTCGTCTTCCGCCGGTTGCCGTCCGGGCCCGGGCGCGTCGTCGGCGGCACCGCGCTCGGCCATATGAACAAGATGCTGGCCGCGGTCGTCGACTCGGGGACCGGCCGGGCGGCGCGGATCGGCCGTCCCGCGGCCGGCAAGACCGGCACCAACGAGAATTTCCGCGACGCCTGGTTCGTCGGCTACACCGCCGATCTGATCGCCGGGGTCTGGGTCGGCAATGACGACGGCGCGCCGATGAAGGGGGTCACCGGCGGCGGCCTGCCGGCGCGCATCTGGCGCGATTTCATGGCCGCCGCCCATGACGGCCTGCCCCCGCGTCCCCTGCCCGGAGGGCGGCGCTCCTTCCTGGATCGGCTGTTCGGCGGCTGACGCGCCCTTTGCCCGGCGCCGGCGGCGCGGTACTATTCGGGCCGCGCAACGCGTCGCGCGCGGGTCCGGCGGGTTCCGGCCGGACACGGGGAGGAACCGGGCGTTTCCGCGCCGACCGACAAGAAGAAGAAATCCCGTGGCCTCATCGCAGCCCGGCATGCCGCCTTTGTCCGTCACCGTGCGCCTGGTCGCGACGGTCGGGCTGGCGGCGATCCTCAGCCAGTTCCTGCGCGGGTCGGTGTCGGTCCTGGCGCCCGACCTGATGCGCGAGATCGGCATCCCCGCCGAATCGCTGGGGCTGCTGACCGGCGTCTTCTTCTTCACCCATGCGGCGATGCAGCTGCCCAACGGGGTGTTCCTGGACCGCTACGGGCCGCGCATCGTCTATACGGTGTCGCTGTGCCTGCTGTGCATCGGCACGGTCATGTTCGCCTTCGCCGAGTCGGTGACCGGCCTGTTCGTGGCGCGGTTCTTCATGGGGCTCGGCGCGTCGGCGCTGGTGCTGGGGGCGATGGTGCTGTTCTCGCGCTGGTACCCGTCCGACCGCTTTCCCCAGATGATCGCCATCGTGATCTCGATCAGCAATATCGGCACCCTGTCGGCGACCACGCCGCTGGCCGCGGCGGCCGAATGGATCGGCTGGCGCGAAAGCTTCCTTGTGGTCGCCGCGGTCAATCTGCTGGCCATCTTGTTGGCGATCCTGTTCGTGCGCGACGCGCCGGGCCGCGACGCGGCGCGGGCGGCGGCGAAAGAGGCGCGGGGCGAGAGCCTGGGCGCGGCCCTGGTCACCGCCGTCAAGCTGTTCGCCCATCCCAAGATCCGCCTGCTGCTGCCCATTTCGCTGGTCGCCTACGCGGCGGTGATGTCGGTGCAGGCGTTGTGGGGCGGGCCCTATCTGCACGACGTGCACGGGCTGGGGCTGGAGGAACGCAGCTACGTCCTGTTCGGCATGGCGATCGTCACCTTGTTGGCGCCGATCGGCTGGGGCTGGCTGGGGACCCGCATCGGGCCGCGCGACACGGTTTTCGTCGGTGCCGGGCTGACCGTCGCCTTCACCGCCGCCTTCGCCTTGTTGCCCAAGGTCGGGCTGGTGCCGGCGGCGGTGCTGGTGATGGGGTTCGGGGTTACCGCCGGCTACGGGATCATGCTGCCGGCGACGGCGCGGCTGTTCCTGCCCGAGAGCCTGTCGGCGCGGGCCATGACCGTGACCAATATCGCGACCATCGGCGGCGTGTCCCTGTGGCATGTGATCACCGGCTATATCATCGGCGCCTTTCCGCCGGCCGACGGCCTGATCCCCGAGGAAGCCTTCCGCGCCATGTTCGCCGTCTTCGCGGTCTTTGCCGTCGTCGCGGGGATCGTCTATTGGCGCATCGGACCCTTGCCCGCCGCCCCGCCGGACGAGGAAGCGGCGCTGGCGCCCGCCCTGCCGCGGAACTGACCTCGGATGGCCGCCCTTCGTCCCCTATTGGCGCTGCTCGCGGCGGGATCGCTGCTCGGGATCGTCAGCCAGATCCTGCGCAGCTCCATGGGGGTTCTGGCCCCGGACCTGATGCGCGAGATGGGCTTCGCCCCCGAGGCGCTGGGCCTGCTGACCGGCGTCTTCTTCGTCGTCTATGCCGCGATGCAGGTGCCGATGGGGGTGGCGCTGGACCGCTACGGTCCGCGCCGGGTGACGGCGGTGTCGCTCTGCGTCGCGGTTGCCGGCTGCGTCGCCTTCGCCGCCGCCGAGGATACGAACGGGCTGTTCGCGGCCCGCTTCTTCATGGGGCTTGGCGCCTCGCCCCTCTATATGGGCGCCTTCGCCGTGGTCGTCCGCTGGGTCGAGCCCCGGCGCTTCGCCCGCGTCGCCTCGGTGATCGTCGTTCTCGGCAATGGCGGCACCCTGCTGGCGACGACGCCGCTGGCGGCGGTCGCGGTGGCGGTCGGATGGCGCGGCGCCTTCCTCGCCATCGCCGCGCTGGCCGCGCTGGCGGTGGTGGTGACGCTTCTGTTCCTGCGCGATTCGCCGCCCGGCGCCGACGCGGGCAAGGCCCCGAAGGAGACGCTGGGCGAATCGCTCAAGGGCGTCTGGACGGTGATGACCCATCGCCGGGTGCGCTATGTGATGGCGCTGGCCTTCGTGTCCTATCCGGTGGTTGCCAGCGTCTTCGTCCTGTGGGGCGGACCCTATCTGCATGACGTCCATGGGCTGGACAAGGTCGGGCGCGGCAACGTGCTGCTGGTCATGGCGCTGGCGATGGGGGTGATGCCGCTGTCCTTCGGTTGGCTGGATTCGCGGATCGGGTCGCGCCGGACGGTGCTGACCGGCTGCATCCTCCAGGTGATCGTCCTCGCCCTGCTCGCCCTGCTGCCGCGTCCGGGGCTGGCGGCGAGCGCCACCCTGATCGTCCTTCTCGGGGCCTGCGGCGGTTACGGCCTTCTGGTGCCCACCCTGCCGCGGCTTTTGTTTCCCGACCATATGGCGGCGCGGGTGATGACCACGATCAACCTGTTCGTCATCGGTGGGGTCGCCTTCTGGCAGATGGTGACCGGCGTCGTCGTCGGTGCCTTTCCCGAGATCGGCGGCGTGGCGCCGGAGCTCGCCTACCGGGCCATGTTCGGCGTCCTGGCGGTGGCGATGGCGGCGGGCAGCTTCGCCTTCAGCCGCCTGGGCGAGGTCCTGCCGCCCGACGCCGGCGGGGCGCCGGCGGGGGCCGCGTCGTGACCGCCGCCGCGGCATCCGGGCGCGCCTTCCGCGTCCGCCTGGTCGCCGCCGCCTGCCTCGCGGGGATGATCAGCCTGCTGCTGCGCTCGTCCCTGGGCGTGCTCGGCCCCGACCTGATGCGCGACTTCGCCATCGGTCCCGAGGCGCTGGGCCTGCTCGCCGGCGTCTTCTTCATCACCTTCGCCGCCCTGCAACTGCCCCTTGGGATTCTCCTCGACCGGCTGGGGCCGCGCCGGGTCGTGGCCGGGGGCCTGGCCGTCGCCGCCTTGGGCTGCGCCTTGTTCGTGGTGGCGCCGGACTTCCGGGCGCTGCTGATCGGGCGCGTCGTCATGGGGGCGGGCTGCGCCGCGCTGATGATCGGCGGGTTCGTTCTTCTGTCGCGCTGGTTCGCCGCCGCCGAATACGCCCGCGCCTCGTCCTTCCTGGTCGCCTTCGGCAATAGCGGCACCTTGCTGGCGACGGCGCCGCTGGGGCTGGCCGCCGTCTGGCTGGGCTGGCGCGGCGCCTTCGCGGTCATCGGGGTGGCGGCGGCGGTGATCGTCGTCCTGGTGCTGGTATTTCAGCGCGACGCGCCGCCCGGCCATGCCCTGCACGGGCGCGAGACCGAAAGCCTGACCGATTCCCTGCGCGGTATCGTCGAGGTGCTGCGCAACCGGCGCATGCCCTATCTCCTGTCCATGGCGCTGGTGGGCTATCCGGTGATCGCCGCCGTCCTGGCCCTGTGGGGCGGGCCCTATCTGAACGACGTGCATGGGCTGGACACGGTCGCCCGGTCCAACGTCATGCTGGGCATGGCGGTGGCGGTGATGGCGGCGCCGCTGTTCTGGGGCGCGCTGGTGCGCGTCATCGGCCTGCGGCGGACGGTGCTGGCCGGGGCCGGGACCTGCTTCGTCGCCCTGTCGTCGCTGGCCGCCTTTCCGGCACCCGACCTGTGGCTGGCGGCGGTCCTGCTCTTGCTGCTGGGCGGCAGCGGCGGCTATGCGATGCTGCTGCTGGCGATCGCGCGGGAAATCTTCCCCGACCATCTGACCGGCCGGGCGATGACCATCGTCAATGTCGCCGTGGTCGGCGGCGTGTCGGTGATGCAGATCGCGACCGGCTTCGTCGTCGGCGCCTTCCCGCTCACCGAGGCCGGGCTGGCGCCGCCCGACGCTTACCGCACCCTGTTCGCGGTCCTCGCGGCGGCGGTGACGACCGGCGCCCTCGTCTTCCGCCGCATGCCGCCGCTGCCCGGCGAGGCCGGCGACGAGTCCGGCTAGGCGGCCCGGTCAGCCGCCGAACACCTTTTGCAGTAGCGCCGTCGTGCGTTTCGCCGGGTTTTCCCGGATAGCGGCTTCTTCCCGCCCCAAATAGAGAAATACGCCATCGACGGCCTTTTCCAGGACGTACGCCGTCAGGTCCGCCTTGGCGTCCGGCACGAAGGGAAGACTCTTGTACTGGCCGATCATCTTGTCATAGGCGGCGACCGCGCCCACGTCGGCGAGCTGCGCGTCCACGATCGGCTTCATATCGACCGCCAAGGGACGGGACATCTTCGAGCGAAAATACTGGGTCGCCGCGTCCTTGGGCCCGTCCAGAATTTTCCTGGCATCGTCGATCGTCATTTGGGCGATGGCATCGGCGAAAAGTCCCTTTGCCTTCGGGACCGCCGTTTCGGCCGCGCGATTGAGGCGCAATTCCAGATCGTCGGCGAGATCGCTCATCCCGACCTTGGCGAGCGACGATTGCACGGTTTTCAGCGAGCCCGGCAGGGGGATGTGAACGTCCGGCGCGTTGTTGAAGCCATCCATGCGGCCGAGCGATTCGACCACCCTTTCCGAACCGACGCGCAGGGCGTCGCGCAACCCGCCGGCGATTTCGCCGGCCGACAGGCCGCTCTCCTCCGACGACCCCGATCCCAGCCCCTTGAGCATGCTCTTTCCGCGCTCGAACAGGCCTTGGGATTGAGCCGGTGCGATCGCTAGAGCGGCAACCAGAAACGTGCCGAGAACGCCTACCCGTCGAACTGCTCGCATGTCGATTCCTTTTCCGATCCCGTAATGCCGGTCGCGTCGTCGGGCCCGTGCCTTAGGAGAAGATCGGTCCTATTCGCCGGAGATCAAGTCGCCGCGATCCGATCCGCCCATGCCCGCTTCGGCGCGCTTGCGGGCCCGCGACGCGAACAGGGCGCCGGCCAGGCTGCCGGCGCCGGCCAGGGCGACGGCGACCGCCATCGGCGCCGGGCTGTCGCCGAGCAGGGCGCCGACCGCGTAGCCGACCGCCGCGCCCGCCGCCATCTGGACGAAGCCGACCAGCGCCGCCGCGGCCCCGGCGCGCTGCGGATAGGGGCCCAGGATCAGGGCGAACCCGTTGGGCATCACCATGCCGAACCCGATCATGTAGACGATCATCGGCAGGGTCAGGAGACGGGCGGCCGCGACCCCCGCCGCCGTTTCGCCCACCGCGCCGCCGTCCAGCGCCATCGCCGCCATGACCGCGCCGCCGGCCGCGCAGATCGCGGCGCCGGCCGGCAGCAGCCGTTCCGGCGCGACCCGGCGGGCCAGGCGCCCGGCCAGAAGCGAGCCCGCCGCGTAGCCGAGCGCGCAGGCGCCGAAATAGAATCCGAACCGGTCGGGACGGACGCCGAACAGGTCGATATAGACGAAGGACGAGCCGGAGATGAAGGCGAACAGACCGGCGAAGGCGCAGCCCACGGCGCCGGTGAGCCCCAGATAGAGCCGGTCGCCCAGGAAGCCGGCATAGGCGCGGATCAGACGGCCCGGCGCCAGCATGCCCGGGTCCCGCCGCCGGTTGGTCTCGGGCAGCAGTCCCCAGACGGCGGCCAGGACCAGGGCCGCGAATCCGGTCAGGAAGACGAAGCTCGCCCGCCAGCCGAACCAGGCCTCCAGCTGGCCGCCGATCACCGGCGCGACGGCCGGCACCAGCCCCATCGCCGCGCCCATATAGGCGAGGACGCGGGCGGCGTCGGCGCGGGCGAACAGGTCGCGGACCACGGCGCGGCTCAGCACCGGCCCGCAGCAGGCGCCCAGCGCCTGGACGAAGCGCGCGGCGAGAAGGGCGTCGATGGTTTGGGCGAAGATGCAGGCGACGCTGGCCAGGATGTAGAGAAGGAGCCCGCCGATCAGCGTCGGCCGGCGCCCGAACCGGTCGGATAGGGGGCCGACGACGAGCTGGGCGCAGGCGAAGGCGACCATGAAGACGCTGAGGGTCGCCTGGGCGCGCGAGACGTCGGTCTCCAGATCGCGGGCGATGCTCGGCAGGGACGGCAGATACAGATCGGTCGAGACGGCGCCGAAGGCGACCAGCGCCGTCAGCAGCACCCCCATCCAGGCAGGGGCCGGCGGCGCCCTATCCATCGCCGGTCCGGGCCGATCCCGAGCGGGCCGATCCCGAGCGGGCCGATTCGGCCCGTCGCGGCCAGGTCAGGGCGAAGAAGCCGGCGAAGGCCAGGCAGCCCAGCGCGGCGACGGTCAGCGCCAGCGGGCGCTGGGTGCCGTCATGGAAGCCGCTGACCGCGAGGCCGGCGGTCGCGGCGACCGACATTTGCAGGAAGCCCATCAGGGCGCTCGCGGTTCCCGCCATCTGGGGAAAGGCGGCCAGCGCCCCGGCCACCGAGTTGGGATGGAGGATGCCGAAGCCGATCTCGAAGCACAGCATGGGCACGACCACCGCCAGGACCAGATCGACCCGGCCCAGCGCCAGTCCGCCCAGCGCCAGCCCGCTCGCCACCGTGAACAGGACGCCGCTCAGCACGCTGCGCTCGATCCCCAAGCGCTTGGTCACCGGCGGCGCTACCAAGGCGCCCAGGGAATAGCTGACCACGACGACGAAATAGTAGTAGCCGAAGCTGTCCGGCGCGATCCCGAACAGCTCGATCAGGACGAAGGACGATCCGGACAGGAAGGCGAACTGGCCGCTGAAGATGCAGGCGGTGCAGAGCGCGAAGCCGAGATAGACCGGATCGCGCAGCAGGCGGCCGTAATTGCGCAGCAGCGACAGCGGCCGGAGCGCGGTCCGGTCCGGCTGGCGGTTGGTCTCGATCAGGCCGGTCCACAGCCACAGGCACAGCCCGCCCCCGAACAGGGTCATGAAGACGAAGGCGAAGCGCCAGCCCAGCCAGACCTCGATCTGCCCGCCCAGGATCGGGGCGATGCCCGGCGTCAGGGCCATGATCATGGTCAGCCGCGCCATCATTCGCGCGCCCTCCTCGCGACCGTACAGGTCGCGCACGATGGCGCGGCTGATGACCGCGCCCGTGCAGGCGCCCATCGATTGCACCAGCCGCGCCGCGACCAGGGTCTCGATATCCGGCGCCACGGCGCAGGCGAGCCCCGCCAGGGCATAGAGGGCGCAGCCGCCCAGCGCGACCTTGCGCCGCCCGAACCGGTCGGCCAGCGGCCCGACGATCAGCTGCGAGACGGCGAAGCCGTAGAAGAAGACCGACAGGGTGAGTTGGGTCTGGTTGACGCTCGCCCCCAGCTCTTCCTGGATGGCCGGCAGCGAGGGCAGGAACAACGTCGTCGAGATGGCGCCGAAGCCGGCCAGCAGGATGACCAGCAGCTTCAATTGGCGCGAATCGCGGGCGCCGGCCAGCGCGTCGTCCGTCTCCACGATGTTCCCGGCCCTCGGCCGCCGACCGGCTTCGGGCCGGTCAGCCCTTGGAGGGCAACTCCGCCACGGCCGAGCCGTTGAGCGATTCCTCGCCCGTGTCGGTCAGCGCCTGGACCGAGATCTCGACCAGCTTGCGGCCGTCCTCCTCGAACTTGCGCGTCACCCTGCCGTCGAAGAACAGGATGTCGCCCACCGGATTGTGGCGGCGGACGGCGCATTTCATCTTGCGCAGGAAGCCGTCGTCGCCGATCCAGTTGGTCAGCATATGGCTCATCCAGGACGCCCGCTCCGGCCCGTAGTCATAGGCGCCCGGTGCGCCCACCATGGTCGCGAAATCGTCCCGCCAATGGACCGCCTCGGGACAGTCGGGGATGCCCCATTCGTCCTTGATTCCCAGCGCCGGCAGGCGTTTGACCTGCTTGTAGTAAAGCTTGTTGGAGCGGATATACAGCCCGCCCCAGCCCTGGACATAGGCGATGAACCCGGTCACCGTCATCGGCCCCTTGGCCATGGTCGGCAGGGCCTCGCCCTCGGCGACATCTTCCCAATAGCGGGGGGTGGCGCCGCGGATCTCCTCGGCGTCGTACAGGTCGTGGACCCGCTTCAGATCGGCGTCGGTCAGCTTGCGCCGGCCTTTCTTCTTGAGGGAGTCGTACTTGGTGCCCGACTCGCGCGCGGCGTCGCGCTCGGTGCGGAACATCCAATTGTCCATCTCCGCCAGCAGGACGCCCTTCTCGTCGAAGAAGTCGATATGGTGGATCTGCTGGAAGGCGCGCCCGGCGAAGCGGGTCTGATGCTCGATCAGGTCCTTCAGATAGGCCTTGTTCGAAATTGCCGTGTTGCGCCGGATCGGATGATGCCAGGTGAATTCGCAGCCGGCCCACATGGCGTGGATGCCCGGCATGCCGGTGACGCTGCCGCCGGCCTGGGTACAGGCGAAAAGGATCGAGGGCGGGGCGATGACGTCGCCGAATTTGGTGCCCCGCGCATAGTCGGGGTCGCACCAAAGCGGATTGTCGTCGCCTACTCCATGGGCGTAGTGACGGATCGCGTCGCGGGTAACCTCGGTGATCCAGGGCTCGAAATGATCGGGCATGGGATCGCCGATCCGCGCCCGCATGTCCGCGACCATCTCGTCGGTGATGACCGGAAAACTCTCCTGCGCCGTACTGTCCGTCATGGGGTCCCCTCTTCCTTGCCGCTTTTTCTTTTCAGGGTCGTGGTCTGGAAGGCATGTTGGCGGGGGCCGGCGCCGCCGTCAATCGCCGGCGGGCGATCGGTGCCGCCAGATCAAGAGCCAATAGGACAGAAGCGACGCGACGCCGAGGATCGCGACGATGACGGCGAGCGGCATCTGGGAGCGGTCGTACAGGGCGCCGACGGCCGAGCCGCCGACCGCCGCCAGGGACATGAACAGAAAGCCCATCAGCGCCGACGCGGCCCCCGCGATGCGCGGAAAGGGGCCGACGGCGCCGGCCAGGGCGTTGGGATAGGCGATCCCCATTCCGACCATGAAGACGAACATCGGCACCACGATCGCCCACACATTGTCGATTCCCGCCAGCGCCAGGACCGGCATCGCCACGGTCCCGGCGGCGAGCGTCGCCGTGCCGCCGAAGGCGCTGCGCTCGATCCCGAAGCGCCGGGTCAGCCGCCGGGTGAGGGCGGCGCCGATGGTGTAGCCGACGAAGACCGCGCCGTAATAATAGCCGAAGGCATCGGGGGCGACGCCGAACAGGTCGATCAGGACCGGCGAGGATCCCGACACGAAGGTGAAGATGGCGGCGTATTGGAAGCCGGCGCAGGCAACGTAGCCGAGGAACACCCGGTGACGCAGGAGGGCGCCGTAGTTGCGCAGCATCGGCACCGGATGCAGGGCGCGAGGGTCGGGATGGCGGTTGGTCTCGGCGAGGCCGAACCAGATCCACAGGATCAGCACCGCGCCGTAGGCGGCGAGGAAGACGAAGCTGGCGCGCCAGCCGAACCCGACCTCCAGATAGCCGCCGATCACCGGGCCCAGCGCCGGCGCCAGAGAGGTCGCCATCGCCAGGGTCGCCATCAGCCGCGCCGCGCCCTCCGGCCCGTGCCGGTCGCGGGCCACGGCGATCGGGATGACGATGCTCGCGCAGGCGCCGGCGGCCTGGAAGAACCGCGCCACCGACAGAAGGGTCACGTCGTCGGCCAGGGCGCAGACGACGCTGGCGACGAAGAAGACCGCCATGCCGCCCAGGACCGTCGGGCGGCGGCCGAACCGGTCGGACAGCGGCCCGGTGACGAGTTGGGCGCCGGCATAGCCGATGAAGAAGACGGTCAGGGTAAGCTGCGCCTCCCATATCGTCGCGCCCAACTCGGCGCGCATGGTCGGTAGCGACGGCAGGTAGATCCCGGTGGCGACGGCGCCGACCCCCATCAGCAGGATCAGCAGGCCCACGAGACCCAGCGGGTCGCGCGAGGCGGGCGCGGTGGCGGGGGTATCGGACATGACGGCGGATGTTCTCGTTTCTGGTTCTTGTTCTTGGGACGGCCCGGTCCGGGCCGGACGGCGAGGGGCGTGTCTACTTCCCGGTCCGGGCGCGCCGCCACATGCCGTGGCCGCGCCGTCGCGCCGTCCTTTCGACGTCGAGATACCTGTCCGTGATCGCGCCGGCGGCGACCGCCCAGCCCGTATACGCCATGCCCTCGGACAGATCGTAGCCGCCGGCGCGGCAAATGGCGACCGTTTCGGCGTCGCCGTCTCGGCGGGGCGGGTCGGCGACGGGCCGGCAGCGAATCTCGACCCCGGCGGTCAGGTCCATCAGCGCCGTTCGCGCCAGGCGACCGCAGGCCTGCTCGCGCCCGGCGATGACGCAGGTCGCGTCCAGGTCGGGGGCGCGAACGCCGTAGAGGCGCAGCCTTTGACCGCCGATGTCCAGCCGGTTGCCGTCCAGGATGTCGGCCGGCCCCGCGACCTCGCCCGCGCGTAGGGGCGTCGCGATCGTCAGCGCCCCGACGAGGATCGTCGCGCGGGCCGCCGTCGCGCGGCGCATGTCAGTGGGCCTCGTCCCAATTGGCGCCGACGCCCGTATCGACCACCAGCGGCACGTCCAGATGGACGGCGGGGCCGGGCGCCGCCGCCATGACCTTGGCGACCAGGGCGGCGGTGTCCTCGGCCTGGCCCGTCGGGACCTCGAACAGCAACTCGTCATGGACCTGCAACAGCATCCGCGCGTCCAGCCCGGCATCGGCCAGGGCGCCTGGGATTCGGCGCATGGCGCGCTTGATGATATCGGCGGCGGCGCCTTGCAGCGGCGCGTTGATCGCCTGGCGCTCGGCGAAGCCGCGCCGGGCCGGGTTCTTGTCCTTGATGCCGGGGATATGGATGCGGCGTCCGAACAGGGTCGTGACATGGCCCAGCGCCTGGCCCTCTTCCTTGCGCGCGTCCATATAGGCGCGGATGCCGGGATAGCGCTCGAAATAGGCGTCGATATAGGCGGCGGCGTCGGACCGGGAGATGTCCAGTTGGCGCGCCAGGCCGAAGGCGCTGATCCCGTAGATGATGCCGAAATTGATCGCCTTGGCCCGGCGCCGGGTGGTCGGGTCCATGCCGTCGACGGGGACGCCGAACACCTGCGACGCGGTCAGGGCATGGATATCGACGCCGTCGCGGAAGGCGTCCTTCAGCGCCGCGATGTCGGCGACATGGGCCAGCAGCCGCAACTCGATCTGGGAATAGTCCGCCGACAGCAGCACATGGCCCTTCTCGGCGGTGAAGGCGCGGCGGATCTTGCGCCCCTCCTCGGTTCGCACCGGGATGTTTTGCAGGTTGGGCTCGGTCGAGCTGAGGCGCCCGGTGGCGGCGATCGCCTGGGCGTAGGAGGTATGGACGCGGCCCGTTCCGGGGTCGATCTGGCCGACCAGGGCGTCGGCGTAGGTGCTTTTCAGCTTGGCGAGCTGGCGCCAGTCCAGCACCCGGGCGGGCAGGTCGTGGCCCTCGGCGGCGAGGCGCTCCAGCACCTCGGCGCCGGTGCCGTAGGCGCCGGTCTTGCCCTTCTTGCCGCCGGGCAGGCCCAGCTCGTCGAACAGCACCTCGCCCAGCTGCTTGGGCGAGCCGATATTGAAGTCGCGCCCGGCGAGCGCGTGGATCTCGCCGGCGAGGGTCTGCAACCGGGCCTCGAAATCCTTGCTCAGCCGCGCCAGCTCGCCCTGATCGACGCGGATTCCGGCGCGCTCCATCTCGGCCAGGACCTGGATCAGCGGCCGCTCCAGGGTCTCGTAGACGGTGACCAGATGCTGGGCTACCAGGTCGCGCTTGAACTGGCGATACAGCGAAAGGGTGACGTCGGCGTCCTCGGCGGCATAGTCCAGGGCGGCGTCCAGCGGCACATGGTCGAACGTCACCTGCTTGCGGCCGCTGCCGGCGACATCCTTGAACTTGATGGTCTCGCGCCCGAGATGCAGCCGCGCCAGCTCGTCCAGCCCGTGGCCATGGGCGCCGGCGGCCAGCACATAGGACAACAGCATGCTGTCGTCGACCGGCGCGACCTGCACGCCGTAGCGGGCGAGAATCTTCAGGTCGTATTTGACGTTGTGGCCGACCTTCAGGATCGCCGGGTCCTCCAGCAGCGGCTTCAGCAGCGCCAGCGCCCGGTCCATCGGGATCTGCGTCGGCGCCGCGCTTTCCGCCCTGGCGCCGTCCAGGTCCAGCTCGCCCGCGCCCTCCGCTGGCGGCGCCTTGTGGGCGAGCGGGATGTAGCAGGCGCGTCCCGGCTCGGTGGCGAGGGAGACGCCCACCAGCTCGGCCCGCATCTCGTCCAGCGACGTGGTCTCGGTGTCGAAGGCGACGATTCCCGCCTCGGCCGCGCGGGCCACCCAATCGGCCAGGGCGTTTTCGTCCTGGACAAGTTCGTAGGCGGAGTCCGTCGCCACGACCGTTTCCGCGTCCGGCCCGTCGCCGCCGCCGGCGCGGCTTTGCAGCCGGGCCAGGACCGAGGAGAATTCCTGTTCGCGCAGGAAGGCGAACAGGGTCTCGCGGTCGGGTTGGCGGACGGCGAAATCCTCCAGTTCCTCGTCCATCGGCACGTCGTCGCGCAGGGTGACCAGGTCGCGGGAAATCCGCGCCAGATCGGCATTCTCGATCAGGTTCTGCCGGCGCTTGGGCTGCTTGATCTCGTCGGCATGGGCCAGCAGATTGTCCAGATCGCCATACTCGTCGATCAGCTGAGCGGCCGTCTTGACGCCGATGCCCGGCACGCCGGGCACATTGTCGGACGAATCGCCGGCCAGGGCCTGGACGTCGGTGACCTTGTCGGGGCCGACGCCGAACTTCTCGCGCACCTCGTCGGGGCCGATGCGCCGGTTGCGGATCGGGTCCAGCATGTTGGTCCGCGCGTCGACGAGCTGCATCAGGTCCTTGTCCGAGGACACGATGGTCACCTCGGCGCCCTGGGCGGCGGCCCGGCGGGCATAGGTGGCGATCAGGTCGTCGGCCTCGAAGCCTTCCTTCTCGACCGCCGGCAGGTTCAGGGCGCGCACGGCGGCGCGCACAAGGTCGAACTGGGGTACCAGCTCCTCGGGCGGCGGCGGCCGGTGGGCCTTGTAGTCGGGATAGATGTCGTTGCGGAAGGTGCGCCGGGCGGTGTCGAAGACGACGGCGATGCGGTCGGCGTCGGTCTCCTCGACCAGCTTCAGGATCATGTTGACGAAGCCGAGCACCGCGTTGATCGGGGTGCCGTCGCCGCGGGTCAGGGGCGGCAGGGCGTGGAAGGCGCGAAAGATATAGCCCGAGGCATCGACCAGAAAGACATGGCGCGGGGCGCTCATCGGGCGCCCCTGCCGATGGGCGCGGGGCGCGTCAATGGGCGGCGGCTTTCGCCGCCCCCGCGGCGCGGACGAAACGGCGCCCGCAATAGGGACAATCCACATGGTCGTCGTCGCCCAGGGTCAGCGCCACCTTGGGGTGGCCCAGCGCGCCGCCGCCGCCGTCGCACGTGATCTCGTTCCTGTCCGTTTCGACGATTTCCGCCGGTTCCATCGCGCTTCGTCCTCGGCCTAGTTAGCTGCCCGGGCCTTGTTGACCGGGCCGACCGGCGGATGATACCCATTGCCGCCCCACAATCAACTGCCGGCGCGCCGCCCCGTTCCGGGCCGGCGGCCGCGCCGGGACCGCCATGACCTCGACCGCCGACGTCCCCGCGCCCTCGACCTCGCCGGACCCGCCGGTCAACGCGGTCGAGATCGACGGGCTGAGCAAGACCTATCGCGGCCGGCGCAAGGCCAACGGCGTGCGGGCGCTGGACTCGGTCTCGCTGGACGTGCCGCGCGGGTCCTTCTTCGGCCTGCTCGGCCCCAACGGGGCGGGCAAATCGACCCTGATCAACATTCTGGCCGGGCTGGTGGTCAAGACCGGCGGGACCGCGCGAATCTGGGGCCGCGATATCGACCGCGAGACCCGCGCGGCCCGGCTGGCGATCGGCGTCGTGCCGCAGGAAATCAACATCGACGCCTTCTTCACCCCGCGCGAGCTTCTCGATCTGCAAGCGGGCATGTATGGCGTGCCGCGCCGCGAGCGGCGGACCGACGCGATCCTTCGCGACCTCCATCTGGCGGACAAGGGGGATGCCTATATGCGGTCCCTGTCCGGCGGCATGAAGCGGCGGCTGATGGTCGGCAAGGCGATGGTCCACGCGCCGCCGGTTCTGATCCTGGACGAGCCGACCGCCGGCGTCGATGTCGAACTGCGGCGCGAGCTGTGGCGGCATATGCGGGCGCTGAACCAGCGCGGCGTCACCATCCTCCTGACCACCCATTATCTGGAGGAGGCCGAGGAGCTGTGCGACCGCATCGCCATCATCGACCATGGCAAGGTGATCGCCTGCGACCGGACCGAGAACCTTCTGCGCCTGTTCGACCGCAAGACCCTCTGCGTCCATACCGAATCGCCCATCGCCGCCGTGCCGGCGGAACTGGAGAGGTTCGAGGCCAGCCTGGACGCCGACCAGCGGCTGTGCATCCCCTATCGGCCGAGCCGCGATTCGGCGGCCGATATCCTGGCCGCCCTGCAACGGGCGGGGGTGACGATCCGCGACCTGTCGACCGAGGAAGCGGATCTGGAGGACATCTTCCTGCGCCTGACCAAGGCGCGCCCCGACAGTTCGGACGGTTGAGGCCGATGCGGCCCTCGCCACTCCGGCGGGCCTTCGCGGCGGCGCTGGCGGCGGGTTTGTTGGCGGCCTGTGCGCCGCGCCTGCAGGAGGCCGGCGCCCAGGCGGCGCCGGCGCGCATCGATCTGGCGCCCTTGCCGGCGGTCGGTCTCGCCGAGACGCCGGACCTCTATGGCGACTATATCGCCGGCGACGGCAGCGCTCTGCCGATCCGCGCCTGGCTGCCGGTGGCGGGGGAGGCCCGTGCCGTCGTCCTGGCGCTGCACGGCTTCAACGATTACGGCCACGCCTTCGCCGATCCGGCGCCGCGCTGGGCGGCGGCGGGGATCGCCACCTACGCGTACGACCAGCGCGGCTTCGGCGGCGCGCCGGGACGCGGCCTGTGGCCCGGTCCGTCCATGCTGACCGGCGATCTTCTCGCCGCCGCGCGGCTGGTCCGCGCCCGCCACCCGACGGTGCCGCTGTTCCTTCTGGGCGAGAGCATGGGCGCCGCCGTGATCGTGACCGCCGCCGCCGGGCCGCGCGCCGCCGATGTCCGGGATCTGGCGCCGGCCGGCCTGATCCTGGTGGCGCCGGCGGTGTGGGGCGCGCGGAGCATGAACCCGCTGCAATCGGGCGCCTTGTGGCTGGCCGCCCATACGGTGCCGTGGCTGCGGCTCAGCGGGCGGGGGCTGGGCATCCGCCCGTCCGACAATA
>Ga0209692_10001865_pt1 | contig 26068 bp, 16 predicted proteins | sample tdDd472_FD_187129 | JGI IMG/M metagenome (GOLD analysis project Ga0209692, IMG submission 187129) | Marine sediment microbial communities from the Atlantic coast under amendment with organic carbon and nitrate - tdDd47.2 (SPAdes)... | ecosystem: Environmental > Aquatic > Marine > Coastal >... | reverse complement strand
TCTGTCATAATATCAACCTCCACCCGCAAACGTGATGATCTCTATTTGATCCCCGTTTGCAAGTTCAACAGAATCGAGTGTTTCTCTTTTAATAATAGCGTCGTTTACAACTATTGCCACTTTGGCGGGATCTACACCCATACTCTCAAGCAGGGATAAGATTGTTCCTTCTCCATTATGCTGGTATGGATTTCCGTTTACTGTAAATTCCATGCCTTTTTCCCAAATATGCCACTTTATCAATGTGGCTGAAAGTATCTCGTTAGCTAATGTTATGCCTCTGTTATCGGAGTGTTACCGATCACAAACGAGACGCATTATAAGAGCATTGATCTGTTTAGTAAATGAAATAAATACACTATTTTTAAAATTTATTATTGCTTGAATCATACCTCCGGTGCTACTACAATACGTAGTGATTTTTTATCCTGTTGCTTACCCAAAAGTGAGAAAAAAATGGACAGATATGAACGTCAAACAAGGCTCCCGGAGATAGGTCTTGAGGGCCAGAAAAAGCTTTTGTCTTCCAAAATTATCATTGTTGGTCTGGGAGGTCTGGGCGCGCCAATTGCCTTGTATCTGGCTGGTGCCGGAGTCGGTACCTTGGGTCTCATTGATGACGATGTGGTGGAGCTAAGTAATCTGCAAAGGCAAGTTGTACATTTTAACGATGATCTTGGTCGTAACAAGGTGGATTCTGCTGCCGAAAAACTTCGTGCCTACAACCCTGAAATTGCTGTTAAGGCATTCAAACAGAGGCTGACGCGGGAAAACGCTGCCGATTTTATCGAGCAATACGACTTCATTATTGATGCATCTGACAATTTTGATAGCAAGTTTCTAATCGCCGATGCATGTCATGCAGCCAAAACAGCCTATTCTCATGCCGGTTTGCTGGGGTTTCGTGGACAGACCATCACCGTTATTCCGGGTGAGAGTGCCTGCTACAGATGTATTTTTGAAAATCCACCAGTAGAGAACGAAAAAGATGTTCCACAAGGGCCATTGGGAGTTCTGCCTGGCGTTATCGGTTGTATTCAGGCTACCGAAGCGATTAAATATGTGGTAGGATGCGGGGAGCTGTTGACGAATAGATTGTTGACATACGATGCGCTTTCCATGAGTTTCAGAACTGTTAAAATCAACCGAGCCGAAGGTTGTGTACTTTGCGCTGAGAAATAATTATAACAAGAAAAGAAGGTTTACCATGCTGTTAAATTGCGAAAGACTGTTCCTTATTTCCTGCTTAATGCTCATCCTTATTTCATGCTCCGGCAATGAAGACCAGAATATTGATGGCGATCTTGACAGTGTTGAAAATGAAGCCGAGATAATTGACGGCGATCTTGAAGCAGACTCAGAAGAGCCTCCGGTTATAGATGGCGACAAAGATCTTGAAGAAGATGCTGAGGCTTTAGAAGAAGAAGTAGAAACTGAGATGCAGTTCGTCAATTGCAGTGCTGAGGTCGATCTTGAGTCGGTTCAAACAAGACAATACAGCATGGCTCCCTTTGTAATAAATCCCAGACAGGACGGTGTGACGATACAATGGGAAGCCACTGATAATGCCCCCAGCTATTTGTTGATAGGCGATAAAGATGGCGAATATACCACCTGTTACTGTGTTGAAACACCGATCAGAATTCCAATAGACACCGATGAAATTGACGAAGTGCATGATGCATGGCTATATCGTGCAGAGATTCATGGATTAAAAAGCCATACTCAATACCGTTACACTTTAGCAGGTGCTGAAACTCCCATACCCGATGATTATGTGGTGCTGATTGGTAACGAACCGGAATACGAGGCGTTTGGCGAGGCCAGTTTTGTAACCGCGCCGGCACTTGATGATTCCTTTAGCATGATAATTCTTGGTGATACACAAGGATTGCCCAACATGCATCTGTCAGTTGTACAAAGACTGGTAAAACATCCTGTAGATGTCTTGCTTCATACGGGTGACATTGTCCACAATGGTACGATTCAGCAATATCGGGGATATTTAATGCTTCAGTCGCTTTTCATTCGCAATGTTCCCCATTTTCATATTGCAGGAAACCACGAGCAAAGTGGCCCGGTCATTCCTTTTGATACAATTTTCCCCATCCCTCAATTGGCCTCTGAAGTGGAAGTTGAAGGAACAATGGTCAAGGCGGGACCCCGCACCGGAATTATGGATTACGGCTCAGTTCGCATATTCGTGCTTGATTCGGAGGAAACCATTACCTATGGAACCAAGCAGCTAATATGGCTTGATCAGGTTTTGGAGGATACTGTAAAAAATCATCCTGAATTCAAATATCTTATTGGTGCCTGGCATCGTCCCACATATTCTGGTGCAGACAGCAGATATCTGAGTTCTAAAGAGGCTCTGCACGAGGTTGCTACTCGCTGGCAGATGGATGCCGTTTTTAATGGTCACAATCATTGCTACGAGAGGTTTTTGCAGGACGACATTACCTACATCGTTACTGGTGGAGCAGGTGCCATTTTAACACCCATCGACAGTGGCAGCTTGCTGGAAGACGATAATCGTCTGGCCGGTGAAACGAGTCTGCATTTCGTCAAAGCTCAAATCAAAACAGATTCCGCCACGTTCAGTGCAATCCGTGTGTCTGATGGAGAGGAACTGGACAGCTTTTCACTCACACCAAAGGATCGCAGTAATTTGCGATAGCAAATACAAAATAGAATGGTAACGACATTTTTTGATGTGCTGAAAGCTCAGAAACTCATGCACGAACTTGTGCATGTGTCGCTGGTTCTTTCTACTGAATCATAGTATTCATAGCCGATTGGTGCGTCGGAACCGAAAGAGGTTTGGTTGCCATGATAAACTATGTAACTTTGATCGTAGGGCAGAAATAAAGTATTACCATTGGGGCTTACAATAAACGTTCGGTAAATCGGTTTGCTCACCATTTGGCTGTAGGTGCAATTAAGCTTTAGTGTGCAACCTTCTTGTTCGCCGGGTACATTGTAGGCTTCGGTGCCACCGCTTATAGTGGCGAAATACACATCAAAACAGCCGGATAAATCCGGGCATTCGGTTAAACTGTCCCGGTCAATACATTCGGCTCCTGTTCTATTTGAGTCCGGGTCTATTGCTGCATCCATGCAAATCTGTCTTCCACAGGAAACACTGTCGTTGTCAAAATAGTCAAACCCGACGATACAGTCCGGTGTTTTGTAATCAATAATGCATTGGTAGATTCTGTTGTATCTGCATATGCTGCTGCCCTGATCGCAGACTGTTTCCGGGTCTAGGCAGGTGACTTTTGTTTGAGGCAAAAGATCGTTCAGACTTTCGGTTCTGATGGTGGGTGTTTCTGAATCGTAGATGAAATACAAGGTGTCACCATCTACGTGTAGCACGTAGCCATCTGCTAATATTGGATCTAATGCAATGCAATTGGCTTCAGGTAAAATCCAGTCGTTTGGAAATTCGGCTGCACAAAATTCATTAGAGTTGTTTATCATCCAAACCCAGTTGCCATACAATTCCATGCCTTCTGCTTGCCAGTTTTTATAAAACCCATAATCAAATTCAGAAGACGTGGCTTCAAACAAGGTCTCTGGCGAATCCGGTTTGCTGAAGTCAACCAGACTAAGTGCTGTGCGAGTCACTTCATATAGCTGATTATACCAGAGTATCATTACTTTATTGTCGTTAACACTGATACGCGATGCGGGTTCGATGCAGCAGGAGCCTAGAGCATCAAGCGTGGCTGCGTCTGCCGGAATGCCATTTTCATCAAAGGACATGATTTCCCAGAAGTCATAATTAACGTCATCATACGTGTCGTATTGATGGGTGTACTGAATGGCATAGTCTTGATTTGTCATAAGCAGTGGGGAGTCCGATATGTATTCATAATGACTGAAGTCATAGCTGTCATTAAAGTAGTTTGTCATGATGCTTCTGGTTTTGGGATGTAATGGATTTTGTATGTCAATTACAACAGTCGCTTTTTCGTTTAAGCTTTTCCAGTTGAAATCGGCCCCGCCATACCAGGAAAAATCAACCAGCCAGTAAAGCATGCCATTACGAGAACTGAAACCACCATAACTATTAAAACCACTGGCGTTTACCACCTGACCGGGTTCGGGTATGTTGTCAATGTCATTGGTGCTTAAACGCGCGTACTCTAAAGGCTCACCACTGGATTCCAGTGTATAAAAATAAATTTCTGAATCCATTTCCACAATCATTTTGTTGCCGTCAATCAGTAAGCCCTCAGACAAGTATTGTCCGTATCCTTTTGTAGTACTGGCAGGTTTTAACTGGTAGGAAGTTTTCCATGTTGGTTCACCTTCTGCCGGAACATTGAAAATGTGCAGCTCTGAATTATCTAGCCAGTATAAATATCCGTTGGCAATTTGTGCTGTTTGCTTGTTACCATACAACATCCATGGATCTTCGATTTGATCTTCATCACCATCAGATGTATCACCGTCAGTCGCAGGGTCATCGCTGTCAATATCGCCATCAGGAATGTCTCCGTCTAGTGCTGTACCATCTCCATCACCATCGGGTGTTGTATTATCACCGTCAGGCGTGGCCACATATGACTCACAGCTAAATAATGTAAAAGCTAATATCAATAATACCAGAAGCGATAAATGCTTTAAGCTCCTCATGGTTTAACCCCACTTGTGCAAAATGTAGTTTAATTCAGCGAGTCATATTAACACCGGATTCTATCATACCTAATTGCTGTTTGTAAAATTAAAGTCTGTAGGTAAAAAGGAGCTGAGCAAGTTTTTAAGATTTTCAGATATTTCCATGATTTATTAACTATGGAATTATCAATATAATACTTTTGTAAATCACTGCCGGTTTACAGAGCTTTTGCAATGTAATCTTTTTGCCAATGCTAAAATGTTTCTCAGTGAAAAATTTATTTTAACCCATGGATTGTTGGAAAAAGGAATGTTATGAAAATATTGTTAAGTGGAGTTTTTGGCCCATATTGGGTCGATGATGAATTTGGACGCAAAGAAAATGTGATAGAGCTTTTTCACAATCAGCTAACCAGAGAGCAGGGTTTGTTCTCATTGAGATATCACCATCCGAGTTTCGGTTTGTACTTTATTGCCGAAAAATTCAATACACCAACGGTTGTGCTGGATTTTCCAAGTCAGAAAGATTTTATCCGCGAGATTAAAAAAGGTTACGACTATGTGGGTATTTCTTTTATTGCTCCTAATTTCGTTAAGGCCAAGCATATGGCAAAGCTGGTTCGCAAACATGAGGCAGAGATGCAAACCTGCACTGCGCTACCTCACACGGCCCAGGTCACGTCACAATTGAGCGATCTTTAATAACCGGACATTTCATTTGTTTTTAAAACCGGACATCTTTATTTGTTATTGACAACATTTATAAATGTTGTTGACAATTCAACAAAATAATTTAAGAATGAAGCATAATAATAATAATAAAATAAAAAACACTTGTAGAAAGCTGTTTGTGATGTCATGGCAAGTCTGAAATTGGGAACAGAAAGCGGTGAATGCCAAATTCACCTTAATGGCAACCTATCCAATTGCTTGAATCTAACATCATCTCGAAAAAGTGTTATCATTACAGACCACAATGTTGCAGAATTACACGGATCATCATTTCCAGATGTGTCGATAATAAAAATTAGAAATGGCGAACAATACAAGACACTTTCGACAATCCATTTTCTTTATAATCAGTTTATGAACTTGGGTGTTGATCGTTCATTCTTTATCATTGCTATTGGTGGTGGTGTGCTGCTTGACATAGCTGGTTTTGCAGCAACCACTTTCATGAGAGGAGTTGATTTTGGGTTCATACCTTCAACGCTTTTGGCGATGGTTGATGCCTCAATAGGTGGTAAAAATGGAGTAAACATTAATGGCTTTAAAAACCTTGCAGGTACTTTCAATCAACCTAAATTTATCCTCTACGATCTTAACCTATTGAAAACTCTGAGCGAACATGAATTCAACAATGGAATGGCAGAGGTCATCAAACATGCTGCCATAAAGAGTCTGGCATACATAGAATTTCTTAAAGCTAATGCATATGAAATAAAGTCCAAGCAGCCCGATACATTAACAGAGATGATTAAACGATCTATTAAAATAAAAACAGAAATTGTTGAATCTGATGAGAAAGAATCCGGTCGGAGACGTCTTTTAAACTTCGGGCACACCTTTGGCCATGCCATTGAAAAGACAACCTTATTAAGCCACGGTGAGTCTGTAGCTGTTGGCATGATAATGGCTGCTCAATTATCTCATAATTTGGGAAGGCTAGAGGTTACCGATCTCAAACGATTAAAATCTCTTTTAAGAACTTTCGCATTACCTATAAAAGTTGATGCTAATAAAAAAGCAATATTTGATGCGGTAACACAAGACAAGAAAAAGATAGGTGAAAATGTGGCTTTTATTTTACTGACAAAATTGGGAGAAGCAGTAATACAGGAGATTCCTTACAGTGTATTAAAAACTGCAATTGAAAAATGGAATTCGTTTTTGTAACTTGTCCAGAGTATCTTTGACCAATCAACACCGTCCACATATTCGAAAAACAGTGGTTTCGACAAGAGTATCAAGTTACGTTATCAGTATATAAAAATGATAGTCATCGTGATTGTGGTAGAAAAACATAAAATAAATGTTTATGACTCATCACAATTCGTATTTCAATTTTTCTTGTTAGAGAAAGTATTACTGATGCAATTAGCATAGATTGTATCAGTATCATGCTTGCTGCGATCAAATTTTAAAATAATTTCTATTATTTTTTAGGAGATGAGTTTGGAAAATAATAATCTACACATTAGAGATTTATTTAGCGTAGAGAGTACGTCTCAAAATATTGCCTCAAATCTACTCACTATACCAATCAAAACGATAATAGATAACATTTATAATTCAACTAGTTACGCTAAATTGAAAGTAGCCGTTCTTGAATCAGAGAAATACATGAGTCAACGAAACCTTTTAAACGAAGAAATTTCTCCTATATTAAATGAATTAAACAAATTAATATCAAACCAAAATGACTTTAAAAAAGAACAGACAAAAATTAAATCTTTTGTTCTTCAGCTAACTAATATTTTAACACCTGTAATGTTAACAATGAAAAACTTGCTCACATGCACTGATAATAGCCTTTCGGATGAGATTGTTGCTGAATGTGTTGAGGCATTGTTACAAGACAGACCAAATTATGAGCAACTTCTATTGAGCGAACTTAACTTTGAACTTGGCAACACACAGGAGAATCCTAAACTATTTAGCTTTGTGGAACCTCCAATAAGAAGATACACTCCCTCAGCCATAAATAACAGGAACAATATTGATGCTGATTGGAAAAATTCCTGCATCAAAGACATCGAGCAAACAATTAGGTTAGGTAAATCAGTTTTATTGGTAGCTAAAGCTGGAGTTGGAAAAAGTGTTGTAATTCGTAAACTGGCACACTCTCTATGTAAAGCAACATTTGAGAATTTTCCGCCAATGCCTTTAGTATATAAATGCAGTGAATTAGACGAAAACGGTCATTGTTATGAAAAAGCAGCCAAGGATAAGATTCTTGGGGACGTTCTCTCTAAATACTCCATTGAATCGCGTATAGAAATCAGCTCACGCCTGGCCAGAGAAAAAAGTCTGATTTTTCTTTTTGACGGATTGGATCAAATTGCTGAATCAGATAGGCTGAAACGAATAACCAAATTGGTTCGTAGCCGTGATGCAAACTATTGTAGCCATTGTCCCATTGTTATTAGCTCTCGACTCGAAAAAGTATCAAGTGTTGATTTTTTTGAAGCTGGATTCGTTGTATTTGAGATAATGCCCTTTGATGATGAAGGTGTTAAGCGTTTTTATGGTTCTGACATTCTATACAAAAAATGCCATACTTTAATAATGGATAACAAAGAACTTCACCGAATTGGTTTTTTTGCACGCATGATTAAGGAATTAGACAATGCCAATCAACTCTCTGGTGTTAAAACCAAGAGCGATCTGTTTGTTCATTATTTATCTAGATTTTTAAAACGGGCAAAAACCGAAATGCTAATTGATCAAAGTGATCTTCAAGGCTTTAAGTCTTGCCTGATGGATATTTCGTTAGCAGCATACCAGGAAAATTCACCTTCTATTTTGAATATACCTCATTCCATCATTTCAAGGTTCCCAGAACATGGAAAATGTCTCAATAAGCTTCAATCTACATCCCTTTTATATTCCAAACCAATGCTTGAAATAGAACCTGCAAATCTATTGGAAAATTTTGATTCTTGTTCACTTGGTTTTCAGCATCAGATAATTCAGGATTATTTTTCAGCACAAGCACTACTTAACATATGGAAAATAGGAACTGAAGAGTTTGCTAGCGAATTAGGAAAAATGGGAATTTTCATAGAGCAAATTGCCGAGTTCATCTTGGAGGTTCTTAAAAAAGAAAAAAATCCATTGAAACTCATTCACCATCAATTATATAAAAATCAGAGTAACTATGATGATGGTCGGTGGCAAATGACATATCTGCTTTATCTTCGAGATAAGTTGGTAGCAGGGGAAAAAGCAGAAAATGATATTATTGTTTTTAGAGACCAGGAAGAGTTGATAGCAAAGCAATTACAAAACTTGCAATATGGTGTCGAACCATGGATGTGGTTGAAGATACCAGACAAAAGTATTAGGTACAAGATGATTAAAATACCGCAAAATATTTTTTTAATGGGCGGACTTAAGTACGCGAATGAGAGGCCAGTTCGCTGGATAAATGTCACACAACCATTTATGATTTGCGAAGTGCCAGTCACACAAAAACTGTACGAGGAAATTACTAAAAAAAATCCAAGCTACTTTATAGGTGAAAATAGACCAGTTGAATCGGTTAACTGGTTTGATGCGATTATCTTTTGCAATGCTTTGTCAGAGAGGTTTGAGTTAAATCCTGCCTACGACATTGTCGAAAATGTGGTAGAACTTAAAGAAATGCCAGAAGGTTTCCGTCTTCCCAGTGAAGCAGAATGGGAATGTGCCTGTCGTGGAGGGAGAACTGGACAAGAATTCGGAGATCTTGCTGCAACAGCCTGGTTTTCAAAAGACTTGAAAGAAGGCACTAGTGATGTGCAAAGTAAAAAGCCGAATGCTTTTGGCATTTTCGATATGTTGGGCAATGTATTTGAATGGGTGGGTGACGGATTCGCTGATAACTGGTATTACCGGATGCCTGAACAGAATCCTGTAAATACACAAGCAACTTTGCCAACCCGTGTGTTGCGTGGAGGATCATGGAGTGGTTATTTCCCACATCCTTCGTGCTCCTCATATCGTGGCAGGTTTGATCCTTCGCACTCTGAATTCAATCGTGGTTTCCGTATTGCCAGATCGATATATTAATTTGATTGTGTTACCAGAAAACGCATGGGTTTATTGTGTTTTAATGAATATTACATGTACATTTGTGCTATTTCTTGAACATTCATAGAAAAGTGTGTTACCATGCAGAAAATTAAAAATACCACATAAGCATTATGTTTGAGTACTTTACGCAGTAACTGGTTGTGTTTAATCAAGCAAGATTAACTTGGAAATGTTTCGGCTTTATTTATTGGTGGGTTATATGTCAAGTATAGTATACATTCAATAAGTAGATATAATGCGCTTAACGAATATTCCAACTTAAAATCATCCATAGTATTTAAATGAAGTTTTTAATAACAGCGATAAATATTTTATGTATATATAATTGTATTGCGAGGGATTATGCCAATAAAAATGACTAAAACGGATAAAAACGATTCAGCTACGGTACCAGGAAAAAAATTTCCTCTTATTGCTTGGTTTCTTGGTCCAAAAGCAGAAAATGCAGACAAATTATCAAGTCTAGTGTCATACATTTTAAAAGATTATGTACATTGGCGTAGAAACTTTTTTCCAAACGATCAAGTGTCTATTTCACGATCTCAAATGCGATCAGAAGACTTCGATGATTGGCAAGATTTTCTTAGCACCCATCTCGACAGTCTGTTAAATAACTTAAAAGCGCACTTCCCGTTTTATTCCCCCAGATATCTAGCTCATATGCTATCCGAGCAAACAATTCCAAGCATTATAGGTTATTTTGCCGGAATGTTATACAACCCAAACAATGTTACTGATGAGGCTGCTCCCGTAACAGTACAACTTGAAATCGAAGCAGGACAAATGGTTGCAAAAATGCTTGGATATACAAAACAAGCATGGACACACATCTGTTCTGGTGGAACCATAGCAAACATTGAAGCCTTGTGGGTCGCAAGAACAGTCCGTTATTATCCTTTTATTCTTCGAGAATACTGTCAGAAGCACAATTGTGAGTTTTCCATCAAAACAGCCAATGGCACTGTGACTGAGTTAATGACTATAAGTGATTACAACCTGCTAAACATAAAGCCCAGAGAATCAATAGAAATGGCTCAAAAACTCATAAAACATATTTACGATATTAACGGTCGAAAAGTCGAGGATATTGCTAAAGATTTGAATCAATGGGGAGAAACAAGTAGATTCAATATTAACAAAGTTGGATTTCAAAAAATAATTGAACAAACTGGCGGTTACAAACCTCTCATTTTTATATCCGGTTCTGCACATTATTCTATAAAAAAAGCAGCCAATCTTTTGGGATATGGCGAAAGCTCTGTAATCTCAATACCAACAACCAGCAGCTTCAGAATTGACATGAAAGAACTTACCCGAAAACTAAACTCAATTCCAAGTCAGTATTATATTGCGGCAGTAATTGGCATTGCAGGAACAACAGAAGAAGGAGCTGTCGATCCATTACATAGCATTAAATTTTTACGTGATTCCTTTGAACAAGAAAAGAATCAGTCATTCTGGTTTCATGTTGATGCAGCTTGGGGTGGTTATATTAGGTCTTTGTTTTGCGGGCTTCCCATAAAGGATATTTCTTCTACTAGCATCAAAAGCAAGGGCAAATCACGTGGTCGCTTGGATGATATATATAAAGAGTATGAAAATGTAATAGATGCTAAGGAAACTTATTCATACACAATAGATGTCAATAAATTCAAATCGCAAGAATCGATAGAAATTCATTGGGATGATCCTGAAGTATACAAAGCATTTATCTCCATGCCAGCAGCTGACTCAATAACAATTGATCCACATAAGTTGGGATACGTACCGTACCCTGCAGGAATGATATCGTTTAAACATGGTCGTGTAACTGAAATGATTGAGCAAAAAGCATCATACATTTTTAAAGACGACTCAAGCAAGGCCTCGAAAAGTGAGCATGACTATGACAAACCAAAAAAAATAGATAAAGTAGGACCATATATACTAGAAGGAAGCAAACCTGGTGCTGTCGCTGCTTCCACATGGCTGGCCCATAAATCTATACCTCTTGAAGCTTCAGGACATGGAAAAATAATTAGAACTACATTGTTAAACACTAAAAAGCTAATGATACTGTTGCAGAGCCATAAAAACATTTTTAGTGCAATAGATGAAGAGGTGTCGGGTAAAGTCTGTGATAGGTCTGATATTCCATTTGCCTTTTGCCCTGTGCATGTGCCAGACACAAATGTTTTATGCTATATTGTAAGACCCATGACTTGGAAGGATAAAAAATTAATATACAACGATATTTCTTTAAAAGAAGTAAACGATATCAACACCCGCATTTACGAAAAACTGAGTATTGACCTGCGTAAAAACACACATCATTTGCCATATTTGCAAGAATTTTTTGTCTCCTATACTGATTTTCAAGAACCTGAATACCCACTAAAAGCCATCAAATCTTTACTGAAAGAATCATTCATTACAGATAAAAATGCATACAAATCGGATGGCCTGCGAGTATTAAGATCTACAATTATGAACCCTTTTTACTACACAGCTGAAGGAAACGGGATTAAATATTTCTGGGAATTTATTTTTTATCTTCACAAGGTATCAAAAGAAGTTATTAACCCTACCAAGAGCAGTGAACAGTAACCCCTAGTAACCAATTGGATCGGTCAAGTTTCTGCTACTTGACCGATCTCTGTATGATTTTCTCTTTCATAACAGTTTTTGATATAGATTGACCAGGTCGCTGATTTTGAGGAATCTTACTATTACCTAATATAATACGACCATGTGGTTTCTTTTCTTATAGATATTACTTCCAATTTATTTCCGGTGTCAAATGGTGCCCAAAAAACCGGAAATTTGCACAAGCAGGGGGAAACATGAGGGTTAAGAAAAAAAATTCACAATCAACAAAGATTGCTGATTGTTCATCAGAAATCTTATAGATTTTCCTGATTTCCTCATCCTCTTGGCTGTTTTTTGTTTTTACAGACTCAGTTCCTTTTTCCAACGCCTGCGAAGCTCTACAGTGTCAGGCTCCCAGCTTTCTCTAACAGAGTCAACAAGATCAAGTTTTTTCATCGCAAGCTCACGCCTGCCTGCTTCCCACAAGAATTCGGCATACTCAATCATATCCTCAACTCGCCATTGCTTGTTATTGAAACCTTCGGCATATGTCTGAAGAGCTTTGTCACTCTTTCCCATTTTCCAATACATCGGAGCCAGCTTTCGCAAAACATGTCCACTACCGTCTTGTTTCGTCAGATTCAGCATTACGTCAATTGCCTGTTGTTTCAGATCATCCGGCAAAAGCAAAAACATCAGTTCACCCTGAGCAATGGCACATTCTAAAGATTCCGGTCTAAAATGGCTACACTTGGCAAAGCTCGCCAGACTCTTGTCAAATTGCCGATCATTGTAATAGGCTTTGGCAAGTCTTTTGTATGCTGTCCAGTGATCAATCTTTACATCGGTGTGGTATTTCCAGAGCTTAATACTGGAGGCAAAATTATTTGAATATGCATGTCCAAGCATCCCAAGAGATAAAATCACGGCAATAATAAGCATAAAATGCTTCGGCCTTACTTTTTCATATTGCAAAATAAGGGCAGCAAAAATCAGCAGAATACCGAAGACTCCAAAAAAGAAATAACGGGTTGCCCAGTATTGCTCGAAGGGGTTGGTTGCGATTGTCGGAAGCAGTGACAGAACAAAAAACAGAACACCAAATGAAACAAGCCTGTTCTTGTAAAGTCCCCAGATACAACTGATCAGAAGAATTAAAACCAGCACAGTTGAAGAAACAAAATCAAAAGACAAAATAGCAGGAAATTCATACACCTGCAACAGCATGATTCCATAAGGCAAAACAGCCATTCTGATGTAGTGTGCAAATTGAACGATCCACAGGGGCAAACAGGAATATGGCAGTATTACACTTTCTTCCCACTGGCTGTTGCTACCAATCTGAAACTGAGCCGTGGTAAGATAGTGATACCAGATTGCATACAACAATGTAAATACTGATAAAACTATCAACCAATTAAACTTGCGTATGGTCTTAAATGAGAATATCTCTTCCTTTTTCAGATATAAAATCTCGTAGCCAAACAACACCAGAGGTAAAAACGCTGAAGTAGGCTTGGCAAGCAAAGCCAGAGCGTAGCTTAAGAAAGCAATCAGTAAAAACCTTAGTTTGGTTTTCGATTTGAAAACAAGATATGACCATAGGAAAACGAAACCGAATGCCCCACTTAACAAATCCTTGCGGGAAGATATCCATCCCCAGGAATTTACGTGTACAGGATGAACAATAAAAGACAGACTTAAAAGAAAAGCCAGAAAATATAGCTGTCTGGAGGTAATTTTCAGGTTTTGTCTTATAACAAATTGTCTAAAGAGATGTGCGACAAATAAAAAGCAGAACACAGCAGACAAACCATACCAGAAAAAGCTTTGCACTCTGATAAAAGGTGATTTAATGCCAAACAAATGACGATCCAGAGCCAGACTTATATCCTTAACCGGCATATACTCAACGACACCATGACTGATCTGTGGGACAAACAGTTTTAAAGCTTCTGAAATTGAATCAATCTCAAGTCTCGGGTTGTCCCAGAATACATGCTGATCATCAATGTCAATATACTCAAAACCATATTGATTGAAGGTGAACAGGAAACATACCAACATCAACAAGAACGAATATCGCCATTTTGCCCCAACAGTAGAGTTGCTAAACCACTTAAAATTATGTAAGAATGACAGTTTTTTGACCATTTTTCCGCTGAGTTTTATTAAAAGAGTGAAGTTTACATTTTTTTAACATTACCGCAAAATTATGAAAATAGATTAATTACAAAAAAATAAATCTCCTTGAATTGCCGTAAAAGGTTATCACTTGCCATAATTTCTGTCAACACAGCAAAACAAACAAGATCAATAACAAACTAACCTACTTCCCCCCCATTTCACGAGACTAATTCAGCATTATCCCGCGTTTTCAATACACAAACACTTATATCTATTGCCATGTCGTTTCAGGTTGGCTAGAATGTTCACTCTCAGATGTAGAGTGTAGCATGGGATCGCTGTTTAACCTGTTGTAAAAGATGGGTGAGAGATAAACATGCAAGCTGGAGAGAGAAATATTCTATGGCTTTTGGTTGCAGGGTCTTTAGGTATAAGCTTATTCTTAACTCTCTGGCTGTTTTTCAGCGACACATTTGGTATTGTAAGCGATTTGTCAGACCAGAAAATCGGCACAATTTTCGCGAAATCTTCCAAGTGGCTGCTTGCAACAGCGTTCATTGCCACAATTCTACTTTTGGTAAAACGTATATTTCTAAAAAATCCAGGCGAGCGCACTTTAAATATATTGTTGCTGGTGGCAGTTCTGAACTTAATATTGATTGTCCCAGAGCTCGGTTTGCGAGCCTATGGCTTTCAGTACATGTCCGGTGTTCAGTTCGGTTACCCAAAACCCGAACAATTTTACCATTTTCGATCAGACCCAAATCTTTTCTGGGTTTTCGATAAAAATCAGGCCGGGGTCAATGCTCAGGGCTTTCATGCAGCGGAGTTTTCCGCAAAGCAGAAAGAAAACTGGCGCATCCTCTTTCTGGGGGACTCATGCACTTTTCAGGGCTACCCCGATTTAGTCGAATCAATATTGAACATCAGAGCGTTGCCATATAAAAAGCAGGTGGAAAGCATTAACCTGTCAGTGCCGGGCTACAGCTCACATCAGGGACGAAAGATAGCTGAGCTTTACGGAGACGAAATTGAAGCAGATCTTGTGGTGGTGTTTTTTGGCTGGAACGATCATTGGCGAGCCTATCGCGAACCGGATCATCAAAAGCAGATACCGCAAAAGCAGCAACCATCTTTATTTGTCAAAATGATAAGCAAGATTCGTATGGTTCAGGCTTTGAATCGACTTACAACCAAGCCACCCTCGCCTCTTCTGACAAATCGAGTTCCACCGGAGCATTACAAAGAAAACCTGACAGCTATCGCCCGAAAGTTCAAAAAACAATCGATACCGATCATCTTTCTTACGGCTCCAAGCTCACATCAGAGATTAGGGTTCCCGGAAAAACTTGTAATTTTGCAGTCTGTCACAGATGCACAAACAGCAATAAAAGAACATAATCTGTATAACGATATCGCCCGGCAAGTTGCCAGAGAGAATGGCCTTTTATTACTTGATCTCTCAAACGCGATGGAGGCCACCGGGAACCTGACCACCCTGTTTACAGAAGATGGTATTCACTTCACTCCGCAAGGTCTCAACGTTGTTGCTTATCTGATCAGTCAAACAATAGAAACGCAAGTCTGGCCCAAAACACCGGAGATGCGTGCTGATTTATCAGCAAAAATCGGGATAAGTGCAAGACATGAAAAACCAAACTAAACATAGCGAAGCAGAATTACCGAATACCGATTCGTCTGATTCTAATGTCAGCAAAAGATGGAAAATTTATCTTACCGGAATTATTTGGGCATTGATTTCAATTGTCACCTTCGCCAGCTATGCTCACTATGCGGGCTATGGGGAAATTGATGGCGAAGGCACCTGGATGGTTACCGATGACATAATGATCTCACAACGCTATGCTCAGAATCTGGCCAACGGCAATGGTCTGGTTTTTAATAAAGGTGAAAGAGTTGAAGGCTTCAGCAATCTGCTGGTGGTTTTGGCCTACGGCCTTCCCATTGAACTTTTGAATATTCATCTTCGCCATATTGGCCTTGTCTATTGGGGTATAAACGGAATTCTTCATGTCATAATTTCTCTGATGATTCTTTTTGCAGGTGTTAAAAAGTTTCCCGGCTTCTGGAATTGGTTAATTGCATTGATTTACGTAATCCACCCAATACATGCACAGGCAGCTGCCACAGGGTTTTCCATATATCTTCAATCAATACTCATCTTATACGCCTACTTCAGGCTTGAGCGAGGTGGTTTGGTCTATGCCCTTATTCTCGGTATATTGCCACTGGTGCATTCCATCATGTATCCAGTCTGGTTCGGCTTTGTACTCTTGCGCATTTTTAAATTACGCAGCGATACCAAACGTGTCTTTAACGAAACACTTTTGTCTACCTTGCCCATTGCCACATACTTTATCTTCCGCATTTTCTATTACGGCGATATTTTCCCAAATACATATTACCTGAAGAGTGTAAGTGTAATGTCCTTAACGGATGGATTAATATATATTTACGGCTTCATGAAACTCTTTGCGCCACTTGGTTTGGTATATCTTGCAATAATATTGTTATCCGGAAAGGAAAAAATCCGTAGTCATGCAGCCGAGCTTTTAACAATATTCGGAATATACATCGCATTTGTCATTAAAATTGGTGGTGATCTCTTTCTGATGCGCGTGATGTTTATATTTTTTCCCTTTCTTCTTTTCAGTCTTTTGCTGAACCAGAAAAGCATAGTTTATCATCGAGCCATAAAAACGGTAATGCTGATTCTGATTTTTGCTCAATTGGGAATAGCCTTAAGGGGCATCTATAAATTACCCTCGACAACACTTTTTTCAGACAATCTGGAGTGGCACAAGCAACGCATTTTGTTGGGTCGTGCCATCAACATGAATACGAAGAAAGACGATGTTCTGGCAATGGCAGGACTTGGCTATGCAAGCTATGCATCAAATCGAAGAGTAATTGATATGCTTGGTAAAACTGATTATTATATCGCCCGCAGTATACCGCATCTAAACCGTATGCTGGGTCACCAAAAATGTGCTCCTGAATATATTTTAAGTAAGCGTCCGGAATACATCGAGAGTATTTATAATCTGGAGCAGGTCAAGAGCAGAAATTTCCTTAAAAATGAGCAATCAAGCAAAACGGGCTACTGGGCAGATGTAGCCCTTAACCCGATGTTTAAAAGTCAATATCGCCATATTAAAAGTACAATTGGATTTATTCCACTCTGGACAAGAAAAGATTTGCCAGATATTAGCTGGAACTTTGGTATTGTGCCAATAAGGCCCCCAAAGCCTGCTACGGGTAATGTTGTTGCAGAATCTACTCCTTAGTTGTGGGGCATGCTCAGCTTCTCACACACCGACAATAATTATCTGTCACATCCCTCTCCATGTTATTTAAGTGTAAGATAATGCATTCGTTTTGCTTCTTTCTTGACATGCATACAATTCAGGATTAGGTTTTATATTCATTGTCAATATCACTTTTTATACGGTAATAATTATGAAGCAAATAGTAGTACAAAAATATGGGGGTTCTTCGGTTGCGGATGTTGATAAAATCCGTGGCGTGGCAGAGAGAATTATCAACACCCGAAAAGCAGGCTACGACGTGGTTGCTGTAGTTTCTGCCATGGGATCTTCAACAGACAACCTGATAAAGCAGGCCAGACAAGTCTCCACATCTCCCAAAAAGAGAGAGCTGGATATGCTTTTATCTGTGGGCGAACGCATAACAATGTCGCTTTTGTCCATGGCTATTGAGGACATGGGCTTTGAGGCACTCTCTTTCACTGGCTCACAATGTGGCATTATAACCTCGGACAGCCATTCTAACGCTCGTATAATAGATGTTAGACCCATTCGTATTGAAGACGAGCTTGAACGTGGCAAAATTGTTATTGTGGCAGGCTTTCAGGGAATGAGCTACAAGCGTGAGGTTACAACTCTGGGCAGAGGCGGAAGCGATACCACAGCGATTGCCATTGCAAGCGCATTAAACGCCAAATATTGTGAAATATGCAGTGATGTAGATGGTGTTTACACCTCTGATCCTCGCAGAGTAGATACGGCCCAAAAGATAAACCAGCTTAACTATGATGAGATGGAGGCACTTGGCGAGGCCGGTTCGGAAGTCTTAAACCCTGATGCCATTGAATTTGCCAGAAGACGAGGTTTGACCGTCAAGCTTTCCTCGACCTTTAAAGACGGCAACGGCACCTTGCTGCTGGAACAATCAACAGTGAGCGAAGATCCCAAAGTCAAGGCTGTTGCCTGCAGAGAACAGATATATTACCTGCATTCAAGCAAGAGCGACAACGGTACGCTAGACAAAATACTTGATATACTTGATCAACAACGTATCCCCACAGACACATTGTCGATGAATTCGGCAGGCATTGGCATTGCAACAAATCCCGACAAGGTTCCCAACTGGGAAAAGCTCAAAAGCAGCCTGAAAGATATCTTCAAAGATTCCATTATCACGCGTGACGACCTCGGTACGGTTTCTCTGGTGGGCAATGCATTATCCAGTAGCCCCAAGAGCCTTAAAACGGCTCTGACAGCCCTGAATAAGGCCGAGATAGACTATCACGATGTAAGCATGTCCCGTTCCTGCATAACATTTATACTTTCTGCTACCGATGTTTTGCAAGCCTCTAAAACACTTCATGATACCTTTTTCCCAATTAGGAGTATATAAGATGACCGAAAAATTTTCACTGGTAAAATCCTCCGTAAAACACGCCGATCAAATAGCAGAATTCGTCAGTCAGGAAACCGGTCAAGACCTTCTCAAACTGAAGGTTTACCTTTATAAAAAGCTGGTATCCGACCGTTACCTGATCCTCTTCGCCAGACAGGAAAATACCATTGTGGGTCTTGTGGAATGCGAAATAGTTCAGCATAATTCACTGTTTTCAAGCGAAATAGTAGGCAACCTGAAGTCATTTTATGTAGTTAAAACAAAGCGTAGAGGCGGAATAGCCAAAAATTTGCTCGAAACAGCAAAAATGTGGCTAAAGGGTAACGATGCAACCAGCGTTTATGCCCTCGAAAGCAATAAAAATGACATTACAGAACATTTTTTACTATCCGGCGGTTACGAAAACAAAAATGGTTTTTTCACTTGTATTCTTTAATACTTACAGGTTTTTTAAATATGATTTTTTGATCATTTATTGCATTTCTCCTGAATGAGCATTCACTTTTCTCTTGACAACCTTGTTAGGGGTTCCTATACTTCGCCCGTTACACAATGAAGTTAGGCAATTGCACTCCTCTACAAGGAACATCTCCTTGTTATGACACCACATTTTAGCCTAATACGCAGGTTACTAATTGTCTTTTTAGTGTTCTTTTTTTAATGTCCGTTCTAAGGAGGATAACATGAGTGATTTCAAATTCCACGCACCTGACAAATTCCGCGAAAACGCCTGGATCAAAAACATGGACGAGTACAAAGCAATGTACGACCGTTCCATCAACGATCCTGAAGGATTCTGGTCCGAAATAGCAGAGACCTTCTACTGGGAGAAAAAATGGGACAAAGTATGGGACTATAACTACACCCTGTCCAAAGGCCCCATCAACATCAAATGGTTCGAAGGCGGAAAAACCAACATGACATACAACTGTCTTGACCGTCATCTCGAAACCCGTGGCGACCAGACAGCAATTATCTGGGAAGGTAACAGCCCCGAAGAACAAAGAGAAATTACCTACAAAGAACTGCACGCCGAAGTTTGCAAATTCGCCAACGTCCTGAAATCAAAAGGCGTAACCAAGGGTGACCGCGTTGCTCTGTATATGCCGATGGTTCCCGAACTGGCAATCGCCATGATGGCAACCGTACGCATCGGTGCCATCCATAGCATCGTTTTCGGTGGATTCTCCTCCGAAGCCCTCGCAGATCGTATCGTCGATTCCAAATGCAAAATTCTTGTTACAACCAATGGCGTAATGCGCGGACCCAAAGCTGTTCCTCTTAAAGGTAACGCTGACAAAGCCCTCGACATCTGCAAAGATCGCGGACACGAATGTGTAGCATGCGTAGTCGTAAAACGCACCGACAATGAAGTTGAAATGGTTGAAGGTCGCGACCTTTGGTGGTCAGAAGAAATGGCTAAAGTATCTGCTGACTGTCCTGTCGAATGGATGGACGCCGAAGATCCTCTGTTCATCCTTTATACCTCCGGTTCAACCGGTAAACCCAAAGGCGTACAGCATAACGTCGGTGGTTACATGGTATACGCAGCAACCACACATAAATATGTCTTCGATTATCATGATGGCGACATCTACTGGTGCACAGCTGACATCGGCTGGGTAACTGGTCACTCCTACATCGTTTACGGCCCCTTATGTAATGGCGCAACAACCATTATGTTTGAAGGCGTACCGACCTATCCCGATGCCGGACGTTTCTGGGACGTATGTGAAAAATGGAAAGTCAATCAGTTCTATACCGCTCCTACAGCTATCCGCGCTTTGATGGCACAGGGCGACAAATGGATCGAAGGCAAAGATCTTTCCAGCCTCCGTCTTCTCGGTTCCGTTGGCGAACCTATCAATCCTGAAGCATGGAACTGGTACAGCAAAAATGTCGGTAAAGATCAGTGCCCAATCGTTGACACCTGGTGGCAGACTGAAACCGGTGGTATCATGATTACACCGCTTCCTTACGCAATCGACCAGAAACCTGGTTCAGCCACACTACCCTTCTTCGGTGTAAAACCCATCGTAGTAGATGATCAGGGTAAAGAGCTTGATGGCGCAGTCTCCGGTATTCTCGCAATTACACAGCCGTGGCCTGGCCAGATGCGCACAATCTATGGCGATCACCAACGTTTTGGTGAAACTTACTTCCAGATGTTTGATGGACTGTACTTCGCAGGTGATGGCTGCCGTCGCGATGAAGATGGTTACTTCTGGATCACCGGTCGTATTGATGATGTTATCAACGTATCCGGTCACAGAATGGGTACCGCCGAAGTCGAGAGTGCTCTCGTATCTCACAAAGATGTTGCTGAAGCAGCAGTTATCGGTTTCCCGCATGACATTAAAGGTCAGGGCATCTATGCTTACGTAACACTGAATATCGGAACCCCTGAAACTGAAGAACTGATGAAAGAACTTAAAGTTCACGTCCGCGCCGAAATCGGACCTATCGCCACACCAGACATCATTCACTTTGCTCCTGGTCTGCCGAAAACCCGTTCCGGTAAAATCATGCGCCGTATCTTGCGCAAAATTGGTGCTAACGAATTCGATAGCCTTGGTGACACCTCCACATTGGCCGACCCAAGCGTAGTTGAAAACTTGATCACCAGACATAAAGATCTGACCAAGTAAGGTTACCCCTTCACAACCTTACACTCATGATAGGCAGCCGCTCTGATTTTGGAGCGGCTGTTTCATTCTTTGTGTAAGATGCAATATTTTAAAAAGCTATACGAAATCCACGAATTTCAGTGATCTCGTGAAAGAATTATTTCTATTTAATTGTATGATTTGCCAATGCAGACGCACCTGATAAATCTACTTCCCCGAATATTTTAACACAACTTCCTTGCAATCTAATCCAGATTCAACGGTCTATACTCAAACCAGCTATTCTCCACAACCGCCAGGTAAAAGTCATACTGAGCACGATAACGACTACTGTGCAACCTTTCAAAATCTGAAATAATCCGCTCATAGGTCGCGTCTTTTATTTCTATCCTGAAGCCCGGATCCATCACCGGAAAATAAAGCCCCTTGTTGCTAAGCTCGTTGAAATATTTCCAGCTGAAGAAAGCCCAGTGAATACCTCTCTCATTCAGCATTGTAAAAATTTCATCCATTGCTTCCGAAACACTTGCAATATCTCCATCTTTTGCTTCAGCAGCGTTGAACTCCCCTAGAAAAAGAGGGCAATCAAAGCGACTATAGCTCTGACCAATGTCCAGAATCTTTGCTTCCATACGCTCATAATATTCTCCTATACTACAACCTTCAGGATAGATATGAACTGAAAACATCGCATTATCCCATCCCATTTCTTTCGGTGTGGAAATCTCATTCAGATCTTTATAACCGTCTTCAATCATCACAATATGTTTTGTGTCAACTTCTCGGATTGCCTGATATATTGCATCATGCACATCCGTATAGCTTTGCTTGTCAGGCGCACCCGAAGGTTCGTTCAGCAGATCATAGGCAGCAATGTGGGGTTCATCTTTGAAATAATTTGCAATTGCCTTCCAAAGTCTGACAGTTTTGTCAATACAAGCCTGATTACTCCATAGTTGACCGCCGTTTTCAAGTCCCTGATGTAACTCGGTATTTTGTCCACCCGGCGCACCGTGCATATCAAGAATCAAATACACTTCATGTTGTCTGGCCCATAGTACAATTTCATCCAGCTTTTCCCAGCCCTTCTGATTAAATATGCTTCCCTCAACTGTGTCAGTCTCCAGAGCTGCATACCAAATTGGAATACGTATCAAATTCAGACCGTGCTCGGCTACACGCTGAACATCTATCTCTGTAATGTAGTAATCGTAGAAGGTATCTCTGAGATTTTTGTATTTTTCAGGACCAAACCTGTTTTCTAAATACTTCCACAACGAACGCTCTTCATAAACCCACGGTTCGGAATCAAACCACTGCCAAAAACTATCAAGCCCTGCAATTTGCTCTTCTGTAGCTTGTTCATAGGTACAGATTCTCCATAACTGCAACAACTCCCAGTGTGATTTTTCTCCAGACACCCATTCCAGATTAGTTGAGTCATTCGCATGTTGAATTAAATCCGTGACTCCAAATTCATCGGCCTTGATGGGAATCAAATCTAGAAATTCCTGCTCAAACAAATCACCAATCCCAGCGATAGATGTCTCCATCATTAACCAGCTGGCAAAATTGGTTCCCCTCAACATTACTGTTTTGTCGGCCAAATCAAGAATGTCTCTATTGTTTACATGCAGAAAAGGCAGGGTGGCGGCGTAGTCAGGTTCAATTCTTACAGGAAAGTCACTGTTATTGGGCATGCAATCTGCCCAGTTGGTAGGTAGCTGTTGTTCATCTGTATCAATTTCATCAAACTCGATATCATCATCAAGTTCCGTTGGTTCCAAGTCATCATCGACATCAGCAATCTCTTCATCTCCATCTTTATCTTCTATATCATAGTCAATTATATCAACTTCTTCCTCAACGTCCCAGTCTGTGTCTCCATCCGTATAGTCAAGATCCACATCTATTTCCAACCCGTCCCCATCTCCATTAGACGAATCCTCCAGCTCAGGTTCGCAGGCCAAACTCATAAGCAACCACAATACGGCAAATATCAATGTGTTCATTCTAGTCATTTTGTCACCTTCTCACTTGCTTAAAGTTAAACAAAAAAACTCCTGAATACTAAATGCCCAATCGTCTTTACTCATTGCTACCGCGACTGCAATATATCTCCCCCCATATACCGGCTGCCACACCACGCTTTCCGATTCGGTCACGCCCAAGGGCAAGCCAAATAGCTCTAAAGTGCTTCCTCCCACAAATGGTTTCCAGTTGATTTTATCACCGACAGTGCAACTAGAAACCTGATTAGCGAGCTGCACCCTGTCTACCACCATAGCCCGCCCGGGACTATATTTCAAGACCTCCTCGTAAAGAGCACGTATTTTTCCTTCACTAAAAACGAACCTGTTTTGCTCCAGCAGATCAATAGCATCTTTCGCTCTATCAAGCGACTCAGCTACATCCTCTCCCATTTGAGCCATTTTTATGGCATCTAAAATCCACAGACCGGCAATCCCTGAATATTTGACTTTCAATAGCGGAATTTCCAGCTCGTCAACAATTTCAACATCCAGACCACTATGATAAACTTCGCCATCTACTGTGGCCATCCTGGCAAATAATAAAATCAGCTGTCTGATGTCGGCCAGTGAGCAATTCTTGTTTTCCTTAATCTTTTCAATCAATTGCTCGATGATAACATCCATTATTTTATGCCGTGGAAGTTCTTTAGGGGTGCCATCAACCAGTTCAAGAACAGCATTGCCATTAAATAATTCAACAATAAACTTCAGGGCTTCCTGGTCATGGGCAGACGTTTTACTCTGACTGGTAGACAACATCATTTCGGTATCAATTGCATGTTCAATCATATCTTCGCATATTTGTCCGGCACATACCATATCACTGTTTTCAGAACCCGAACCCTGCTCACTATTTTCTCCCGGGTAGATAGGTTCAGTATCAGCATTGCCAAAACGATTGAGATAGTATGAATGATAACCCAGAAGTAATCTTGACAGAGAGCCTTGTATCATCGTGTTCTGCACAATACCTTTTGCATATGACATAAGATTAGTCGCCCTACCCGTCAAGGCTCCCAATAATATTCTGCCATGTAAGTTATCGCCCTCATCATTTAGCCAAAAGTTATCCCATAGAACTGGCTTCATGCCTGCGTTACCACTGGCATCATTGGCTAATTCATTAAACATGCTGAAGTGCGAGCGATCAATGGTTTCATTAATCCGTTCTTTCCCTGTCCAGACAACTGAAATCCGGTCAGAATATTTTTCACCGAGATATTTCAGATAGTTTTCAGAATTTCTAAGACTGCTTATTTTCTCATTGTTATAAACGGTGGGCATAAACAGCATTTCGAAATTACCCGCATTATTGCTGGCGTTTTCGTGCACCCTCTGATATTCAGCGTTTAAACCTAGATATAAATCATTTACGATATCCAAATGTTTCGTATCTAAATCCGTCCCGGTCGAACTTTCAATATCATTTGCCAGCACTAAAACTGCTCTGGCTCCATTTCTAATAAACTGAATCATTTTATTCTCAAGCAACTGATAGTCAGCAGATGATTCATAATTAAAATCAGCAAACGGACTGATTCCAATGTATACTTTAACCCCCAATTTACCGGCAACATCCATCAGGCGTTTAAATTCACCGATTTCCTCACTGCTGTATTCCGTTCTCCAGACTTCGCTATGCTTTACATCCCATTCGGGGCAATATAAATATGTCCCCATTCCCTGCATGGCCAACATTTGAACCATTTTGCGTCGTTCTTCCCATGACCATGGTACACCGGCAAAACCTTCTGCAATACCAGAGTTTGGATATTTTATATCTACAACACTGTTTGTAACTTTCAATGTTTCAAATAATTTCGACCGAATACCTCCAACTATTTTAAGTGATTTAAAATTTGGATCAGCATTGCCAAGTATTCGTAATTGTATGCATCCCGCATTAATATCATCCAGTTCCATTCTGGCGAAAGGTGGCTCCCAGATAAATTCATGCTTTGCCCGGCCATGACACTCTTCAAGCAACTGCACCGTTACTTCTTCAATATCACCAACAATTCCCATATCAATGGAATATACCGCCACCTCCTCATGAAGGGTCGGCATCAGATCCAGATACAGAGTTGTGGTAACTCCATTTGGTACTTTCCAGTAGGTACCAGCATTGTCATCACGCAGAGTTGACGGCAGATCTTCCGCTTCTCTGGGCCAGGGAGGAACATCTATTCTGGTGGCATCCGCCGTAATTCTGGCATAGTTCAATAGATTAACGGTAGTCCGCGCTATCTCGCCCGTATCGTCAGTAAAATCAAAGTCACCATCAACAGTGTCATCCACATCCCCGGGCTGATCCAGATTTATCTGCTCGCTATCTACACAGCAAACAAACATCGACAATAGCACACCGGCCAATGCTGCCTTTATAATTTTCCCAATGCAAATACTACACATAACGCCCCAAATTGATGTCTAAAACTTATTTCTTTATTCCGCCAACATCTCTTTAATATTAGTTGATATTTCTTCAATAGTCTTTTCAGAAATTGAAAAATATTCTTCATAATAATCTGCATGATCGTTGGGATGAAAATCGCTTTGCGGAATCATATAGCCGATTTCATTATTGGCGAGACCAAATTCCATTAA
>Ga0209692_10001863_pt1 | contig 26112 bp, 28 predicted proteins | sample tdDd472_FD_187129 | JGI IMG/M metagenome (GOLD analysis project Ga0209692, IMG submission 187129) | Marine sediment microbial communities from the Atlantic coast under amendment with organic carbon and nitrate - tdDd47.2 (SPAdes)... | ecosystem: Environmental > Aquatic > Marine > Coastal >... | reverse complement strand
TATTTGGGGGCTATAGCATTCAATTTTCTATCGACTTAAGAAATTTATTTTTTTTGCTCTAAAAACCTGTCAAGAACTTTTTAACTATTTTTAAGTGCAGTATTTTTTTTAAGGGGTGAGTAGTTACGATTAATGAATAACTTGACGATAACGAATAGTGTTCGCATCCGCTTTTAGGGTTTGGCTAACAGGCTTGCTATAAGTGACCATAATTTCTCCTAATTCAAGAGGAAAATCAATGGCCAAATTTCCATTACTGTGATTAGCCGGTAAAAAACCATCCACGTTGACCATATGAAAAGTTTGTTGTTGGTCATCATGTGAATGTGTTTGACTTTTTTTCTGCTGTTTATTTTGCCCGTTTTTTTGCATAGCTTGTTGCCTGGTTTGTTGCATAAACTGTTCGCGAATTTTTGCCCTAAACCGAGGTAAACTATTAAAACGAAATTGCATCGATTGAAGTGGTTTATTATTTAATCGTATGGATAAATTATCTCGAAAAGCCGCTTTAATCCGTTCAAACTGTTGTTCCAACTGTTGGTCCGACATATTGGCTAAAAAAGCCAAAGGCAACGGTTTTTCTTGATTCAACTGATGTAAAAAGTGCATCAAATCATAACGAATTCTGACAATCATATGATTATCATTGCGAATATTAACCTGTGCCGTATTGATCTTTAGGCCATGGGCTCCCACGCCGATGGAATTCAATAACAGCAATCCGGTCAACAATAATTTAATCAGCCCGGGAATCATTGACTTATACTTCATCGACAGCGTGTCCCGATTTGCATAATTGGTATTCAAATCAGCGATTTCACCGTTGAAGCGTTATCGCATGACTTGCTACAATCTCACTCGTGCCACTTCTCAGATCGAGACTATCAGCCTGTACCTGATAGGCAAACAATAAGCTAAACATAAATACGACTATTAATTTCACCACGATATTCCCCAATATTTTATTTCACGGCTCTTCTGACCAAGGCCACATTATCCAATACTAAAATAGTTATTTTTCATTCCCAGTTCCCCTGTTAAATTCGACCTAATACAGGCGATTACATAAAACTCAGTGTAATCATTTTAATTGTGAGCAAAACCAGTGCCAGGCTGAGTCCAATAAAAAATAGAGCAAATAAATAATAAATTAACCGATAAAAATAATATTTAACTTTTAAAAGTATGCCATCCGGTTTATCAGAGAAATCTGGCATATCTTTATAAACAGCGGGGAAGAATAAGAGTAAAATACTCCAGATTAAAATTACTATAGCAGGAAATAATAAACCTTGATCATTAATAAATGATGGCCGTATCAATAAAGTGAGAATTAAAGCCGTACTGATAGCAGCTAAAAGCAACGCGGGATATTTTAGATAACCGATAGAATGAGAAATTTTTTGCAATAAACTCAACATAAACCCGACACCAAACTGAACCCTAGCCCACTAAATTTAGTCACACTCTTGTTCCGGTTCATCTTCTGGCCGAAATTCATCAGCCAAACTCAAATAATAGGCACCTTTATCAGTATCCAAAGGTGCACCAAAACCACTCAAATACATACGACCCAGAGTTTCCGCTGCTTTAAAATGACGATTTTCAGTGGCCTTTTTTAACCATACAACCCCTTGTTCCGGTTTCGCTTCAGAAATTAATTGTTCGGCCAAAACACGACCAATAATATATTGGGCTTCAGCATTATTTTGTTGGGCTAAAGGCTCTAATATTTCATAACCTTTTTGGTAGTTGCCTTGATCAATTTCTAGTTGTCCTGCTTCAAATTGGTCCGCATTAACGGTCTGGACCAACAACGATAATATGGAAATCAGGGCTCCTGCAAATAATTTCATTTAAAATCCTCAGTATATAAAAGTAGTAATAAGAGTCTTTTCTTCTATGGGCAATTTTTTTGCTCCAAGGAAACAAAAGAAATCTTGTATCGGCACTTATTTGAATGACAAATAACCAGCTGGACCAAAAAATTTCTCTCCACATTATTCATTTTTTATATCGCTCATTATTTATATCGATTAAACTGGCTTAGTTATACCAATTGGAAAGCCGTTTTTCAAAGGTTTTTATTTTATATCATGAAATTTTACTTGATTAATAAGAAAACCGCCTATCAATATAAGCTATAGTTAGCATAAAATAATCACAAGAATACTTTTAATCGTTATTTAATTGCCTTATCTATAGAATATAATATAAACACATATATCGGGGCTATGATGACAGAAGAACTCAATAAAAATCTAATTGAAGAACTACATTTCATGTATTTGGATCAGCAAAATGGTAACTTACATGATGCATTAAAACGTTTCCTGAAACGGCAAGGCATAGCTGATCCTGACCAAGATCCCAGGACTCCCCCAAGTGAAGAGAGCCTAAGTGAGTCCGAAAAACAGATGGCTGATCTTAAACATAGCTATGAAAATGGTGAAATTTCACGAATGGTTTATGTTGAATTTGATAATGGTGGTTACTTTCAAGATCCGCTAATTATTCATTGTGTTAAGGTCAGCCCAAGAACGGTTAGCGGCATCATTAAAACTCACGAAGGTATTTACAAAAAAATCTCGATTAGTAAGAATTTTTATATTAGCAATCATATGCAAACTTCAACGATTAACCGCCCTAAGAGTTTAATTTGTGAAAGTATGCAAGTCTGGGAAAAAACCAAAATCCATAAAAATTACCAAGAATTTGACTATAATTTTGATTATGATTTTGGAGACTTATAACCTTTAGTAGAGAGATAAAAAGGAAACGAGGAAGAGCATATGAAATTTGTCTTAATCAGCTTAATCATTTTTATTGCTTTTCTAACCGTTCGTTTTACTATGGCGGGTCAGCTCTCAGCTGAAAGAAAATCACCTGGCATAAATAATGGCCAGTTATCCCCCTGTCCAGATAGCCCCAATTGTATTAACACAGAATATCCGGATAAAACCTCACATTATCACCCCCCATTAGATTACCCAGAAACTAAAGCCGAGCAAATTATCCCTTTGGCAAAAAAAATCATTCTAGAAATGGAGGGAGAAATTGTTTCAGAAAAAGGCACTTACCTGGCCGCCACCTTTACCTCTGGTCTATTTAAATTTGTCGATGATTTTGAAGTTCGGCAAGATGATTTTGCTTTAAAACTTCACATTCGTTCCGCATCACGGGTGGGTTATAGTGATTTTGGGGTCAATAAGCGACGAGTGGAAGAGTTTTTTAAAATTTTTAGGATGAAAGTAAAAAATTAAGCAACTCTTTACTAATTTTCTCAAGGCATTATTTTTTCTAGTCACAATATATTTATCCTCAAAAAGCCACCACTAAGTTCAATTTGATTATTACTCACTTAGATTTATTTTGACAATAATGTAAAAACACCTCAGACACATTTGACATTAATGGTAAATTTTCTTCCAGCAATGTTTTTTTTAGACCCCACGAACAACACTATTTATCCTTAACAAACATACTCTTAAGTAAAAATCAAAAACTATGGCACGTCCAATGCTATTACTTACTCACGTATTCAATAACTCAACCACGAATACTATCTAAAAATAACAAGAGAGTAAGCAGAACCATGAAATGGCAAATATCTATCATAACATCCCTGATCCTGAGTGGTTCGAATATGGTTAATGCAACCAATGTATTCGAATTAGAAGGTTTTGGCGCAGTATCGAGATCAATGGGGGGGACTAGCGCATCCTATTACACGGGCAATGCCGCTTTAATCTCTAATCCAGCAACCCTTTCTATGATGACTGGAAATAATCAATTTGAATTGGGGATGGACTTTATCAGTACGGACATTTCTGTCAGCAATAGTGCTGGTGAAGATGCTAATGGTAAAAGTGCATCAAATAATCGAGGCCCCTACTTTGCGCCACAATTAAGTTATGTGCAAAAAATTGATCAATGGACGATTGGCGCTGGGATTTATGCAAATGGCGGCTTAGGCACTGAATTTGGTAATAATAGTTTTCTTTCAAAAACTGAAAATGGAGCCCAAACAGAATTTGAAAACTCAAGTCGGTTATTAGTCCTTAGAGCACCCATTGGATTTAGTTTTGAGGCAACTCAAGACTTAAATATTGGGGCCAGTGTCGATCTAGTATGGACTGCGCTTAACCTTGAATTGCTTTTGCCTTCGTCTCAAGTTGGCGCTCTGGCGGCAGGAGGATACCTTTCTGGAAGTTTGGTCGGACCTCTGGCTGGATTTGCAGGTACTGATGGAGGTGCACATTTCGGTTTGACTAAAAATAAACCGGTCGGTGGAGCAGCCGATTCTATTGGATTGGGTGGCCGACTCGGGTTTACCTACAAAATAAATAAACAAACCACTCTGGGAGCCATGTATAACTTCAAAACCTCCGTTGGTGATTTGAAAGGTGAAGCACTGCTTTCAGGTGTGAATGGTTCTGGTGGAACCTTGCCACTTAATGGAGATATACGCTTTAAAGACTTTGAAATGCCAGCTAGTCTGACCTTGGGTTTATCCCATCAACTCAATGATAATTGGTTGTTTGCGATTGATTTGAAACGTACTTATTGGAGCGATGTAATGGAAGACATCGATGTTAGTTTTACCTCGGCAGCGGGTGATATTGATATTGTTCTTCCGCACCAATATAGCGATATTACGATTCTCTCTATTGGCAGTGCTTATCGATTTAGTGATCAAATCACCCTACGCGCAGGCTTTAGTTATGCTGAGCAAGCATTAGAAGATACGCTGATTCTACCGGTTATTCCCGCTTATCTTAAAAAGCATGTCACGGTCGGTGGAGAATACCGTTTTAACCAAGATACAGCTATCAACCTAGCACTTTCTTTGGGTTTGAAAGAGAGCCTCAAAACGCCTTCCTATTTAAGCGGAGGTGAACAATTAAAACAAAGTCATAGTCAGATCAACGCAGTAGTTTCTTATACCCAACGTTTTTAACCCCTAAAACCCATTAACCCTTAAATCCATTCTGGAGAATAATAAAATGGCGATACATTCACGCAAAGATTGGTACGAATTAACCAGAACCACCAACTGGACTCCTTCTTACGTTACGGAAGAGGAGTTGTTTCCCGAACAAATGTCAGGACACATGGGAATTCCCCTAGAAAATTGGGAAGGCTATGATGAACCCTATAAAACCTCCTATCCAGAATATGTCAATATTCAGCGCGAGAAGGATGCTGGAGCATACTCGGTTAAGGCAGCTCTTGAGAGAGCTAGAATCTACGAAAATTCCGATCCAGGCTGGATTAGTATATTAAAGGCCCATTATGGCGCTATTGCCGTCGGAGAATATGCTGCTGTTACCGGAGAAGGTCGTATGGCTCGCTTTTCTAAAGCACCGGGTAACCGCAATATGGCTGCGTTTGGCATGATGGACGAGTTACGCCATGGTCAAATTCAACTCTTTTTTCCCCACGAATATTGTAAAAAAGATCGTCAATTCGATTGGGCTTGGCGTGCCTATCATAGCAATGAATGGGCTGCTATCGCTGCCCGTCATTTCTTCGACGATATTATCACCGGACGAGACGCGATTAGTGTCGCGATTATGCTGACTTTTTCTTTCGAAACCGGTTTTACTAACATGCAATTCCTTGGTCTTGCGGCTGATGCCGCTGATGCGGGTGACTACACGTTTGCTAACCTCATCTCTAGTATCCAAACCGACGAATCCCGACATGCACAACAAGGTGGTCCAGCACTAAAAATCCTCATTGAAAATGGTAAAAAAGAGGAAGCACAAAAGAAAGTTGATATGGCTATTTGGCGGGCTTGGCGCTTATTTGCCGTATTAACGGGGCCAATTATGGACTACTACACCCCGCTCGAAAGTCGACATCAATCCTTCAAGGAGTTTATGTATGAGTGGATTGTTGGGCAATTTGAACGTTCATTGATTGACCTTGGTCTAGATAAACCATGGTATTGGGATCTTTTCCTAAAGGATATTGATGAACTTCATCATAGCTATCACATGGGGGTTTGGTATTGGCGGGCTACGGCTTGGTGGAATCCTGCTGCCGGGGTTACTCCAGAAGAACGTGATTGGCTTGAAGAAAAGTATCCGGGTTGGAACAAGCGCTGGGGACAATGTTGGGATGTCATCACGGAGAATGTCATCAATGACAACATGGAATTAGTTTCACCTGAAACCTTACCCACAGTCTGTAATATGAGCCAAATCCCATTGGTTGGCATACCCGGCGCCGATTGGGATGTGAAAGTTTTCAGCCTTGAACATAATGGCCGTCTCTATCACTTTGGTTCAGAGGTTGATCGCTGGGTCTTTCAGCAAGATCCTGTCCAATATCAAAATCACATGAATTTTGTTGACCGTTTTCTGGCCGGAGAGATTCAACCAATGAATTTGGAAGGCGCACTTAAATATATGGGTTTTCAATCCGTTGAAGAGATGGGAGATGATGCTCACCATTTTGCCTGGGCCGAAAAATGCAAACCCACCATAAAAAAATCAGCCTAAACACCTAAGGAGAAAAAAATGTCTGCATTCCCTCTACATGCCGCTTTTGAGAAAGATTTTCTGGTTCAACTCATTGTAGTTGATGTCAATGATTCAATGGATCAGGTTGCAGAAAAAGTGGCTTATCACTGTGTTAATCGACGCGTTAAACCACATGATGGAATCATGCGAGTTCGTCGCCATCAAGGAACAGAACTATTACCCCGGAACATGACGATAGCAGAAAGTGGATTAAAACCCACGGAAGTCATCGATGTTGTTTATGAGTAGTCGGAGGTCTTTATGAGTTTTGAAAAAATTTGCTCTCTAGATGATATCTGGGAAGGCGAAATGGAGACTTTTGATACCAGCGATGGTACTGAAATCCTAATCGTCAATTGCGAAGAAAAAGGGGTAAAAGCTTATCAAGCCATGTGTCCTCATCAAGAAATTTTACTTTCTGAAGGAAACTATGAAGAAGGCGTCATCACTTGCAGAGCCCATTTATGGACCTTTGATGATAAAACCGGAAAAGGCTTAAACCCCGATGATTGCTGTCTAGCAGAGTATCCTGTCGAGATAAGAGAGGACGATATTTATGTCAGTACAGAAGGTATTTCACCCAATATGGCGCACAGCTGATTTTTAGCACCAGCAAATAATAAAGGATAAAAAATATGACAACACTTGGTGATCAAACTTTAAACAATAATAATGTCGGCCCCATTATTCGGGCTGGCGATCTTGTTGAGCCAGTGATCGATACTGCAGAAATAGATAATCCAAATAAAGAGATTAGGGTTGAGGATAAACGAGCCTATGTTCGTATCGAAGCCGACGATGAGCTGATTCTGACTCGAAAAACACTGGAAGAACAACTCGGTCGACCATTCAATATGCAGGAATTGGAAATCAACCTGGCTTCTTTTGCAGGCCAAATTCAAGCGGATGAAGATCAGATCCGTTTCTATTTTGAAAAAACATTATAATTAGGAGAACTTCATGAGTTTCGAATCTAAAAAACCACTACGTACCTGGAGTCACCTTGCTGAGTTGCGGAAAAAGCCCAGCGAATATGATATTGTTTCTCGCAAACTGCATTATAGCACCAACAATCCTGACTCACCTTGGGAACTCAGTCCTGACTGCCCAATGAACCTATGGTATAAACAATATCGAAATAGCTCACCACTAAAGCATGATAATTGGGATGCATTTACCGACCCCGATCAATTGGTCTATCGAACTTATAATCTGATGCAAGATGGTCAAGAAATTCATGTCCAAAGCTTGTTTGATCAGTTTAATGAACGAGAGTATGATCAGATGATAGAGTCTGAATGGTCGGGAGTATTAGCCCGCTGTTATGCACCACTACGCTATCTATTCCACTGCATCCAGATGTCTTCTGCCTATGTCCAGCAAATGGCTCCAGCGAGCACAATCTCTAATTGTTGTGTTTTACAGACAGCTGATAGTTTACGTTGGCTAACCCATACCGCATATCGGACTCATGAACTTAGTCTTACTTATCCTGAACAGGGTTTTGCGCAGAATGAAAGGAAACTTTGGGAGCAAGAAGCCGGATGGCAAGGACTACGTGAGCTTATGGAAAAACAACTCACAGCATTTGATTGGGGAGAAGCTTTTGTCAGCTTAAATCTGGTTATAAAACCAACGATTATGGAAAGTATATTAAAACCATTACAGGCTGCTGCGAGGGAAAATAATGATACCCTGCTGCCGCTTTTAATTGATAGCCAATTGAAAGATGCTGAGCGACACAATCGCTGGGCGAAAGCACTAGCTCAACACGCCCTAACAAACCCGAAAAATGAAACCGTTATCAATACCTGGGTTGAAAAATGGCAGCCTCTGGCAGATAAGGCAGCGCAAACCTATCTCAGTATGCTTTTGGGAGAAGGTCAATCGAGCCACTTCATGGATAATAGTGCTAGTCTAAGAGCAACCTTAGTTGCCGCATAAATTCATGTTAGTTCTAATTAATTGGGCGATTTCCCTTTGGGTATAACCCGAAGGGATTTTAGGAAGGATAATCATGTACCAAATCAACTATCAAGACAGTGAGGTTAGCCATCAAGCTGATCCTGAAGATACGCTATTAAGTGCAGCATTGCGCTCTAAAATAAGCTTCCCCTATGAATGTAATTCGGGTGGATGCGGTGCTTGTAAATTCGAGTTAATTGAAGGAGAAATCGACGAAATCTGGTCAAATGCACCTGGATTATCCGCAAGGGATCGTCGAAAAGGAAAACACCTGGCTTGCCAATGCAAAGCCAAATCCGATCTGAATGTTAAAGTTGTTAATTCGACAGACAAAAAAGCGACCTATCAGCCGCGTCGATTTTTTGCTCGGGTTGTCGAAAAACACTTTCTTTCTGAAGAAATGATAATGTTAAAAATGGAGGCCAATCAAGCAGTTAATTTTATACCTGGTCAGTATTTCATGCTTAATATACCTGGTCTTGGTGTGCGCGCCTATTCAGCATCAAATACCGTCAATGACAACCAACTTTCATTCATCATAAAAGTGGTTCCTGATGGGAGTGTTTCAAACCATTTAGCGACAACAAAATTGACAGAACTGCAAATAGATGGACCTTATGGGACTTCTTTGCTACAACAAGGAGAAGAAAGTGCGTCAGTATTTGTTTCAGGAGGATCCGGAATCGCGCCTATGCTATCCATGGTAAACACTTTAGTTGCTTCAAACTATAATAAACCGATTATGATTTTTTACGGTTCCCGTCTAGAAAGTGAACTGATTATCGCAACGGAGCTTTTTGCTAGCTCACCCAAGTTGCAGCTGGTTAATGTTTTGTCCAATCCAGCTCAGAATAGTTGCTGGGGTGGAGAAAAGGGATTTGTGCATGAAGTGTTACAAAAGTATATTCAGGATTATTCTACATCAGAATTTTATTTATGTGGTCCTCCACCAATGATAACGGCAACACAAAAATTATTGATGATAAGAAATGGAGTAAAATTTGACAATATTCATTTTGACCGTTTTTTTTAGCTTTAACCAAGGTTATATGTGTTGATCTTACGCATCTTACGAATATAAGATAATCTACTCAATACCCAAACTAACTGAATCATGCATTTCCAGGTGGTTTGGGTATAACCGTATTATAAACCTGCTACTTTGTGTCGATCCCAAAGGAGTTAATTCGATGGGATTGTCGCAACCAGGACCGCAGAATTGAAGTTTGATACACTCAGAAAAATTCAAGAGTCGATGAAATATGACATCGAAAATGGTGTCATAAATAATCATCAGTTCCGTATGGTAATGCTACATGATGCAGCACTTTACCAACTTCGAAAAGAAGTTCAAAATTGTCAAGGGATCAAAAAAGCACGTGGTCTTTTTAAGCGAATGGGATTTGCTTCCGGGTGTTATGACGCCACAATCGCTTTAAAACACCGCGGACAATTGAATGATATGGAGTTATTCGAAATTGGTCCCAAGCTTCACTCCATGGAAGGACTAGTTCGGGTTGAACCGATTCGAATGGAGATCGATATTGAAAAAAAATACCTGGCGGGTCAATTTTTATGGCATAACTCCTATGAAGCTGATATTTGCTTACACAATGAAGGCTTAAATGAGCATTCCGTCTGCTGGATGCAATTGGGTTATGCAATGGGATTTTGTTCTACCCTAGTTGATAATTTTATTTATTTTGAAGAAACCTGTTGCCGTGGCAAAGGCGATAATATTTGTGTCATTGACGGAAGACCTGTTGAAGAGTGGCCAGAAGAGCAGGTGGAACACTTTTTTGAAACAGATTGCATTTCAGATCCCATATCCTGGTTATATCAGCGACTTGATTTTACCGAACCTAGCCAGGAAGTTCAAAAACAGCAAATTATTGGTGAAAGTGTTGCATTAAAGCAAACCTTAATATTAGTCGATAAAGCTGCGATGACTTCATCACCGGTTCTCTTGCAAGGAGAAACCGGTAGTGGAAAAGAGCTTATTGCACAACGTCTACATAATCAAAGTACCAGGCAGGAACAACCCTTTGTTGCTGTCAATTGTGCAGCGCTTCCTCCTGAACTCATTGAATCAGAACTTTTTGGCGTAGTAAAAGGGGCTTTTACTGGTGCTTACGAAACTCGAGCGGGACGCTTTGAGCGAGCGCATGGCGGTACTCTATTTCTTGATGAAATAGGAGATCTCTCTATTTCGGCTCAAGCAAAGCTATTACGGGCACTCCAGGAAGGAGAAATAGAGCGGGTTGGTGATTCGAAGACAATATCAGTTGATGTTAGAGTTATAGCCGCGACTCATGTCGATTTGCCAAAAGCAATTGAAGAGAAACGCTTTCGAGCTGATCTATTCTATCGTTTAAATGTTATTGCGATTACCATTCCTTCCCTTAGAGACAGACTAGAAGACATCGAACATTTATCTAAATATTTCCTAGAAAAATATTCTGTATCTTATAGGAAACACAACCTAAAGCTTGGTTCTGACTGTTTAAGCCTGTTGAAACAATATAGCTGGCCAGGAAATATAAGGGAACTACAAAATACCATTGAACGATTGGTAATCTTTTCAGAGGAAGGTATTATCGGTCGTGATGAACTCAATAAAGTCACTAACCCTCACCAGGCCACAATTGGCTTAAAATCGGATATTGACCTGTGCCAAACAACCATTGATGACATGATTGATAGTGAATTAGGCTTAGATGAAATTATGAATGAAGTCATAAAACAGAGCTTGAAAAAAAACCAGGCAAATATTTCAAAAACAGCAAGAGCCCTGCAAGTTAATCGACGTGTATTAGATTATCGAATAAAAAAATTTAACATTCCTCTGAAAGACTCTTAGGAAAATGACAAAACATCCGACGGTGCTCTAATACTGGAAAATTCTGCCGAGTTTCTTGTAAGTGTTTTAAATCAATATCGGCAATAACAAAACCAGAGCCTCGAGGAAGGTGATCGACAACCTGGCCCCATGGATCAACGATCATACTATCGCCATGAGTCTCACGGCCATTGACATGAAAACCGCCTTGAGCCGCTGAGACAACAAAACATAGGTTTTCTATAGCACGAGCTCTATTTAACACTTCCCAATGGGCTTTACCGGTAATGGATGTGAACGCAGATGGCAGGAGTAATATCTCCATCCCTTTCTTTTCCAAACGACGAAAAAGTTCAGGAAAGCGAATATCATAACAAATCGCAATGGCCAATTTACCCAAAGGAGTTTCTACCACAACTGGCTCATTACCCGCTTTGATAATGGCTGATTCTTTATAAGCGCCTCGTGCTTCCGATAGATCCACGTCAAAAAGATGAATTTTGTCGTAGCGAGCAGCAATTTCACCTTGCTCGTTATATAAAATTGCCGCTGCTAGTACTTTATCATCAACATCACTTTTTAAGGGAATAGTCCCACCCAAAAGCCAAATTTTTAAATCTTTAGCAGTACGACTTAAAAAATTTTGAATCTCGCCGGGACTATTTTCATCTTCGGCAATGTTTAGGATGTCTTCATCCACCATCCCCATATGAGCAAAATTTTCTGGCAAAACAATGAGTTCTGCACCTTCTTTGGCGGCATTTTTGATTAATCGGGCTGCTTCACTAAGATTTGCACTAACATTGGGGCCTGAGGCCATTTGGATTGCTGCTATTTTTGCCATAACTAATTACTGCTTAATTCCCTTAAATTTACTATGCCTTGAGAGCAAAACTTCGTCCATTATAATCAAAAAGGTTGGCTAATGCACCTTGTAGAGCTTTTGGCCAGCCTTTATTCAAGGTTACTTTCAACCTTTTTAAAACTTTGTCCAACTGGACTAATAATGGGTTCATCCCAGGTTCCCGTTATTTTATGCTGGTATTGAGAAATCTTATTCACTTGTTTACCGACTAGAGCATGGCCAATCCAGCCTGCCGCAGCTCCCACTGGACCGGCTAATGCAGCTCCTGCCAGAGTGAGTCCCGAAGAAATATTCGGTACAATAGTCACTAACTCATCAAATTTTTGTTGTTCCAGATCTAACAGCCCATCAACGGTAATTAGGGCCATACTGCTATTGACGGTTAAATCTCGAGTATATAAATTCCCTTCATTAAATAAAAAATCACCATTAATATTTTCAAAGCTAAAGCCATTGCTAGACACATCGGAAAAATCTAAAGTAATTCGTTTGGTAATTTTATTTAAATTAAATAACCCCAAAACTCGTCCCACACCAGGATCAATATTGCTAAAATAGCCTGCTCCGGTTGTTAGTTTAATTACACCAAATAGTTTTTTATAATCAAATGCAATTGGACTTCCATGCCATTTGGCATAGCCATTAAAATTCATTTTTGCTTGCTTAGTCACCGAATCATAACCAACTATAGCCGTTAATTTACCCACATCTTCAATATCTAAATTACCGTCCAAACGAGTCAGCGGTTTTTTGTTCGATTTATCCCATTTTCCTTGCAAGTTAAAATCAACCCATTCGCCCTTTAATTGAAGCTTTTTAATATTATATTCTTGTTTATTTTGACTACTGGAAATTCGAAAACTTCCTAGCTCTTTATCAGCCACTGTTAGGTGACTAATATAGCCATTAATAGTGGGCAAGTTAACGACTTTAGGCGTTTTTTTATCTTGAACTTTAGTTGTAGCTGTAGTTGTATTCTCGTCAGAATTCCAAAGGGGGAGGTTGACACGATCAAATGAAAATTTAATTGGAAGTCGAAAATCAATAACCGCTTGAGGTTTATTGGTTTTCAAGTCAGACAAGTCAGTATTTAACGCCAACCACTTTTCTAAATCACTTAAATCAAGATTACCATGTACAATTATTCCAGGTCTCCTTGGCAATAGGGCCGCTTTAGCTCCAAATGATAAACCTAACTTATCGAGTTGTTTTTTTCCAAATTGGTCATCCTTTAACTCACTAATAACATTGATGGTTTCACCTAACTTTACTCGAAACTGACTATTTCGTTCATCTTCACTATAACTTAATTGGAAGGGAAGTTTGTCTTTGGCTTTTTTATTAAACGGTTTGGGTAAATCGCTTTTCACTCCTTTCAAATCCGAAAGCACAACGACTTGTGGAAAAATTTCCTCATTATTAGGGATCAGCAAATTAATATGGATGGGAGTAAAACCGGAAAGTTTAGGAAAGAGAGGTTCTAACCAGCCAGGTATAAAACCCGAACCTAGCATAGTCTGAGTTGAGACCTTGGTATCAACTTCTAGTTGAGTTATGGCATCAAGATCCTCTGTTTCAGGTTCTGTATTTATATTAATTGTCACGGTTTCGCCATTTAATTGACCTTGAATATTTTTAGCATTGATAAAACCATTTTCAACTTTAAGTTCGCCATTAATATCTGTAATCTGCGTAGGTGCAAGCCACTCAGGGACATAGGCCACATTTTTTAGAGCAATATTAATCAGTGATTGAATTTCATCATCGGGACCATCAGTGGGAATAACCAGGTTTAAATTAATATCAATATTTCCTCGGCTGGCTAAACTATTAACATGAGACTCACTTAATACATCGCTTTGCAGCAAATAACTCAGACCATCCTTGGCTGTTCCTTTGACTAATGAATTAATCTCTAAAATTCCAGTCATATAATCGTTCAAGGCAACCCGCGTGTTATAGCTAGTAGCATTAAGGGTTTTAGCATACCAACCTTCAATCCACATACCTTGTTCGGTAAAAGTAGTACGAGCGTCTAAATCGGTAAGAATGGGCCAACCGTTTTGATAATTAAGTTTTAAATTTTTACTATTAAAAACAATATCCATATTCCCAGAGAAATCAGTATATGGAAAATCATCTAATCGACCCCGAAACAGCACTCCACCATCAGGAACCCGTCCAGACATAATTCCTTCATCTAACCAGGTAACCAATTCTTTATCTAATAAACTAACCGGCAAATAGAGTGAGGTATAGGCGGCATTCACTTTATTGTAATTGGCATCGATCAGCATTAGGGGACTATTTTTACCATCCAGCCAAAATTGAGTATTACCGTTAATACTCAAGTGTTGATTGCTTAATTCAATAACACCACTATCAATCCAGGTTAGTTCTCCAATTTTTTGCCAGCTAATTTGTGCATTAGCCGTATCAAATTGCCAAGAATCCCGAAATACATTCGGTAATTTCAGACGTAAATCAGGCGAATTAATATTAACAATACCATCACTACTGGCTTGTCCTTGTCGAAAATACAGGTTTAGCCAATACTCCGCCGATAATTGACTGATATGAGGGAACTCCTTCCAAGCAGCTTGCCGATAATTATCCAATTGACCATATAGTTTTAAATCCGTTAATGCCTTGTCCCGAATAATAAAATCAGCGCTAACATTCTTCAAAACACCGCTGAATGCCAATGCTTGTAAGGCCTGTTGTTGTGAGGGTAAAAATTGTTCAAGCACCGGGCTGAGTTGTTTCAATTGCAGTCGTGGGGTAAAACCACGAACAATAAATTCAGATTTGTTATTTTGCTCCCCTTTTGAGGGGAGTTTTATATCGACCCTGATATTTTCAATGCTAACCATCTGCTGGGCAATATCAAATTCCAGGTCATCAAGCAGAAAATGCCAGCTATTATTTTGGGACTCACTCGCCGGACGTTGTACTATGGAAGCCGAATTTTGGAGAGTGAAATCACTAAAGAAATTACTAATTTCAATATACCGTTTAGCAATGCTATCAAAGAGGGTAACTTGTCCATGCTCTACAAGGCCACTAACTGATTTTAATTGACCATTTTCAATTTTACCCCAAATTTGAGAGTCTAACTGGGCATAGTGAAGCGAGTATTGTTGTTGAGTCAAAAATTCTTTGTAGAGCTGATAAGCGAAACGATCGTCTTCATTGCTAAACTCAAGTCCATCCAGCCCCAAATAGAAATCACCTTGCCACTCATAAATTTTATAAATACTGCCTTTAAAATCCATAATGAGTTTTATCTCATCAAATTCTTCTCTACCTTCTTGATTACTAAAAGCAACACTCAGTTGATGATGCCACCAGGAGTTTTTCAGGGCGATATTAATATTGCTTAAAGTAAAGTCTTTAATCCCCCTAATTGCATCATTTAATACGATATGACTATTACTCAGGGAGATAAATTTTTGACTTAATAACCATAGGTAAGTTGCGGGGCTTTGAGGCGATGATTTTTTTTCGGTACTATTTTTAATGACGATATCACCGAGATAAATTGTTCCCTGACTATCACGAGAAAGTGATGTTCTTAACCCGTCCAGATGAAAATAATTTAACTTAGGTTGTAAGGACACTAGACTTTTGAGTAGGTCAACAGAAATAGCAGCAGATTTAAAGGATAACCAGGGAGCCTTAGTATGAGGTGCATAAATTGTCAGATTTTTTAGTTCCAGAGATGGATAGAGTAGGTTAAATTCACTTTTTACCGAAGAAAAGCTTGCTTCTATCAGTAAAAATTCGGCAAGGAATTGTTGAACCTTATGGGGATGTTTTTCTGCATAATAAAGACCACCTTGAATCATCAAGGAAAAAATAGCAGTAAACAATATCGCATTGGCCAAAATCTTGGAGGGAAGATGAGCCAATAAAAAATAAAACCAGCGGCTAAACCAAATAATGGTTTTGTTTACTTTCATTAAATATTAAAAAATGTCATATTGTTGAACTAGCGGGGTTATCTATTTTTCAATGTGTAAGGTTTCAAAGTGAAAGGTTTCAATGCGAGTGCTTTTCGACCGGAAATGTGGGCATATATAACCATTCGAGTACGAAAATAACGAAGCTGAAGGACTCTATTTTACCACCTTACATTGGAACCACATCATATTGCTCTTGCGTATAGTCATCATCAATCTGAAAGCGAATACTCAGACCAATAAACTCTTCTAACTCTGCAATAGCCGCGGATTGTTCATCCATTAAATACTCTGCTATTTGACGAGAACTTAAGACGAGGAGCTTTTGTGCTTCAAATTGTCGACTTTCACGCATCACTTCACGAAATAATTCAAAAGCAATGGTTTCAACCGTTTTTATCGTGCCACGGCCACTACAGGTAGGACAAGGTTCACAAAGAATATGTTCCAAACTCTCACGCGTTCTTTTACGAGTCATTTCTACCAAGCCCAAAGCCGAGACTTCAGTAATGGCAGTCTTGGCATTATCCTTTTCCAGCGCTTTTTCAAAAGCACGCAAAACTTGGCGACGATGTTCCACATCTTTCATATCGATAAAATCAACAATAATAATGCCGCCTAAGTTTCTTAAGCGTAATTGTCTAGAGATAGCTTGGGTGGACTCCAAATTCGTTTTAAAAATGGTTTCTTCCAAGTTTTTATTACCAACATAGGCTCCGGTATTCACATCAACCGTGGTCATAGCTTCAGTTTGATCAATAATAATATAACCACCAGACTTCAATTTAATTTTATGTTGCAAGGCTTTTTGAATTTCATTGTCAACATTATACAAATCAAAAATAGGCCTTTCACCGGGGTAATACTCAATATGAGAAGCCAGTTCAGGAATAAACTTTTCAGCAAATTTTAAAACATTTTTATGCGTCTCTCTGGAATCAATACGAATTGCATCAATTTTACTATCGGTAATATCCCGCATAATACGCATAACAATACGCAAATCTTCATGAATTAAAGTTCCCGAAGGCAAGGTATTACGCTTTTCGAGTATGGCTTCCCATAATTTTTTTAAAAAAGACATATCCGAACGTAACGCATTTTCGTCAATACCTTCGGCTACGGTTCTAACAATATAACCACCATCGCCAAAATCAGCCATATTAGTGGAGACCAATTCTTTTAGCCGTTCTCGCTCTTCTTCATTGAGTAATTTTTGAGAAATTCCAACATGATCCGAATTCGGCATATACACCAAATATCGAGCGGGAATGGTAATATTGGTAGTTAACCGGGCTCCTTTTGTGCCCATGGGATCTTTAATAACCTGAACCAAAATCTCTTGTCCTTCATGCAGGACATCCATGATGGTTATTTCGCCATTGTTTTTATTGCCTTTCTCAAGCTGTTCTTGAGAAAGTAAAATATCAGCCATGTGAAGAAAAGCGGTACGCTCTAATCCAATATCTAAAAAAGCCGCCTGCATCCCAGGGAGAACCCGACTCACTTTACCTTTATATATATTACCTACTAAGCCAAGTTTGGATTCCCTTTCGATAATCACTTCTTGTAACATACCATTTTCGATTTTGGCGACTCGGGTCTCCTGGGGAGTTACATTTATTAGTAGTTCATCACTCATTGCTTAGCTTTTCACTCAAAATATCTATCGAAAATTCTTTTAATAATTGGGTTGTTTCAAATATAGGTAAGCCCATTACTCCAGAGTAGCTACCATTTAAAGACTTTACAAATATTGCGCCCAGTCCTTGGATAGCGTAGGAACCCGCTTTATCTTGCGGTTCACCTGTTTGCCAATAAGCCAATGCTTGTTTTGGGCTAATCGCAGCAAATTCCACTTCACTAGTACTAATTACCGTTTTCAGTATTAAATTTGCATCAACCATGGCAACTGCCGTCATAACTCGATGAACACGATTGGATAACGCCGTTAACATTTTTAGGGCATGTTGTTGATTTTCTGGTTTACCCAAAATCATATCATCAACGACCACAATGGTATCAGATGCTAAAACTGGAGCCGCAGGTAGTTTTTGAATCTGGATATTTTTTAACCCATCCAATGCTTTATCTTTTGCAAGCCTCAGGACAAATTCCTGGCTAGTTTCATGTTTTTGGTGCAATTCTGGTGTATTTTGTTCAACACATTGAAAGGATACACCAATTTGTCGTAATAATTCAGCCCGTCGGGGTGATTGTGACGCTAAATAAATGGATGTGTGCATAATTTAGAATATATAACTTAGCGATGGTAGGGATGATTTTTAATGATACTCCAGGCCCGATAAAGCTGCTCAGCAAGCAATACTCTAACTAATGGATGAGGTAAGGTTAAAGGAGATAATGACCACAATTGATCGGCCCGATCTCGGCACCTTTGGCTCATGCCTTCGGGTCCCCCCACCAACAACGAAATATCTTGTCCTCCCTGTAGCCAATTGCGCATTTGATTGGACAACTGTTCAGTGCTCCAAGCTTTCCCCTTCACTTCTAAGGCTACTACCCGATTGCCTTTCCCTATTGCAGAAAGGATTTTGTCTCCCTCATCTTCGCGGATTTTTTCCAGGTCACTATTTTTGGTCCGTTTCGAGGCCGGAATTTCAGTTAATTCCAGTTTACAATCTTGACTCAAACGACGACTATATTCACTATAACCGCTATTGACCCAGGCCGGCATTTTTTGTCCGATTGCAATAAGATTAATTTTCACTGTCTGATCGAATATTATTGATGCGATTGCTCATATTCAACTTCCCAGATCCGTTCAATATTATAAAAATCACGGACTTGAGGCAGCATAATATGTACTACGATATCTCCCAAATCAACCAGTACCCAATCACCGGTTCGCATCCCTTCCACACCTAGGGGAGGGTTTCCGGCTTTTTTACATTGTTCAATGACGTTATTGGCGATCGATTTTACCTGCCGGTCAGATCGACCACAGGCAAAAATCAAAAGGTCAGAAAAACTGCTTTTACCTTGAACGTCTAAAATTTTAATATCAAACGCTTTTAGATCCTCTATTGCTTCGATAACGACGGCTTGTAATGCCTCCAAATCCATACTCATGTATTTTCCTACAAATAAAGATGATGACTACTAATTAAATCTAACACAGAATCCGGTACTAAATAACGGATAGAACGATTATGTTTCAACTTGGAGCGGATATCAGTAGACGAAATTGCTAACTGTGTTACGTTTTGAAATATAATTTTACCATATAAATAACCATGTAAATCGAATTTTTCATTGGCTCTATGTTCATTATAAAGCTTTTTAAGCGCTATAGGCCATTGCGATTGATCATCATAGGCCGTTTCTGGTCGTTTGGTGACAATAAAGTGGCAATTATCCAATAATTCTTGCCAATGGTACCAACAATGAATTTTAAGAAAGGCATCCATACCGATAATCAAGCAAAGTGGATTACGCGGAAAATCATCCCGTAACGATTTGAGCGTATCAATCATATACGATTGCCCCTGACGTACAATTTCCCGTTCATCCAATTGGAAATGAGGTTCTTTACTGATAGCCGCTTTAACCATAGCCACGCGCATTTCAACCGAGGTACCCGGATTATCCCGGTGAGGGGGAATATAGGATGGAATATAGCGAATTTGCGATAACTTGAGACTCTGACAAATCTCCAGGCAAGGACTTAAATGACCGAAATGAATCGGATCAAAAGTACCTCCGAATATTCCAATAGGCGGTTCTAGTTTTGGTTCCATATGAATTATGACATAATACGAGTTAAAACTTCATTTTACACTGCCAAAGATAAAAAGAAAAAAGGATAAAATATGGGTAACAAGCCTGAACAAAAGCCCGAAGGCAAACCTGAAATAGTCGTCTTCGGTAAAAATGGCCAAGTTGGTCACGAATTACTCAATGCATTAAGTAATATTGCAATAGTGCATAGCTTCGATATGGATGTGGTCGACTTTACCAAAGAAAAAACCATCACCGCGACTTTAAAACAGATCAAGCCAGATATTATTATTAATGCGGTCGCCTATACAGCAGTGGATAAAGCCGAACAAGAACAGGATTTAGCTCACCAGGTCAATGCTCGCGGCCCTCAGGTTATTGCCGAATTTGCCGAAAAATACAATACCTTGTTTATCCATTATTCAACAGATTTTGTCTTTGATGGACAAAGTGATAAGCCTTATCTTGAAAGCGATATCCCAAATCCTTTAAGCGTCTATGGCAGCACCAAATTAGCCGGTGAAGAACTGGTGCTAAATAGTGGCTGTAAAAGCATCGTTTTACGAACGAGCTGGGTATATGGTTTAAGAGGTGCTAATTTTGTCCTCACTATGTTGCGTCTGGCTCACAAACTGGAACAAATGAAAGTAGTGGATGATCAACTAGGCTCCCCCGTATGGTGCGGATATATTGCCCAGACGACAGCAAAAATTATAGAAAATTTGTTACACGATAGTCCTGATCTAAGTCACATTGATGAAAATAAATTAGGCTTATTTCATATCACCGCAAGTACATACACTTCCTGGTATGGCTTTGCACAGGCAATTTTAGAAAAAGATCCGAATAAAAAACAACAAATTTGTCATGAGCTATCTCCTATCCCCAGTTCAGAATATCCAACTCCAGCAGAAAGACCCAAATGGTCTGTATTGGATAATAGCAAGCTACAATCCACATTCAATTTGGACATTCCGAGCTGGGAGGAGCAATTTGAACAAATGTGGAAGAAAGGCTAGAAGATGCTATATTGTGAGTTAAAACATCAACAAAGCTTAGTCCAGTTATTTAAAAATTATGACTTAGCCGTAAAATGGATAGAGAAAGGTGAAAAGATACCAGGTAGTTTCTGGGGCGAATCTGAAGCGGGTTTAATTGGAAATATTCTCTATGTAAGAGAAGATACGCCCATTCATTCCGCCTTTCACGAAGCATGTCATTATATTTGTATGGATAAGTCTCGTCGAGATGCTTTACATACCGATGCGGCTGGAGACTATGACGAAGAGAATGGTGTTTGTTTTTTGCAAATCATACTGGCCAACCATTTAGATGGCGCTAGTGCAACACAAATGATGGCAGATATGGACCAATGGGGTTATACCTTTCGATTAGGCTCAACCCAGGCATGGTTTGAGGGGGACGCCGAGGATGCCAGAGCATGGCTATTAAATTATCAAATTTTAGATCAAAACAACCACCCGACCTTCAAATTACGTTTAAATTAAAAGTTCGCAACCTTCATCGCAGTCATATTGGCAGTTTCCTATTTATTCTGCTTTTTATTCTTTTATTAATTCCTCCCGATAGCCTGAAAGCCAAAACACTATACCCTGAGTATGGTAATTGGTTTTTTAACCAGAAAAAAAATGTACACCCCAAAAAACCACCCGCGGAGCCCAATAAAGAATTAGTCAGCCTACGAAAACGAGAATTATCTGATCGGATTCAATATTATGCTTATAACCATATGGGAGGACCAGCTCAGCTTTATATGGACTTCTTACGCCAGGACAATATCTCCAGCACCCTTAAACTACCGGCAAGTATCACTTTGCCCCCATTAAAGGAAATTTTAGTGACAGAGATTAAACAAAAAAGCCGTTTTTCCGGGTGGTCTTTTAAATTTAGTTATACCTATGTACCAGGCAATCCTCAAAGTAAAATTAAAGAACTTCAATATTATCATTTACCCTTCGCCAATACGGATAGTTATTTTGTATCACAAGGTTTTAATGGTCGATTTAGCCATTATACAGACTATTCCCGATATGCCGTAGATATTGCCATGCCAGAGGGTACTATCATTCATTCGGTCAGCGATGGGATAGTGATGAGTATCGCTGAAGATTTTGACCGGGGAGGGGCAACCCAAAAATTACTCTCGCAAGCCAATGTTCTGCGGATTTTGCATGACGATGGTAGTATGGCCATATATGCACATTTACTACCCGATTCTGTACAAGTGCGGATTGGTCAAGCGGTTAAGGTAGGCCAGATTATTGCCCGTTCTGGCAATACCGGATTTAGTACGGGTCCCCATCTACATTTTGCGATAGAAAAGAATGTCGGTATGCAGCTTAAATCCATTCCGTTTAAATTTTTGGTACAAGGAAAATGGCGTACTCCTGAAACAGGGTTACTGCTCCGCCATTAAATCACCTAATGCCTGAATCGATAACTTTGCCTGTTCACCCTCCACAGCGCCACAACTCAGCCGCAAATGATGCTTGTATTGTCCTTGAGAGGAAAATAATATGCCTGGAACAATGGCGATATGCCGCCTTAAGGCACTTTGGTAAAGTTTAAGACTAGAAAATTTCGCGGGCAATTCTACCCATAAAACAAAACCTCCTTGAGGATTGGCAATTCGTGTTCCCGGTGGAAAAAATTCATTAATCCAGTTACGTAATTGCTGCATCCGAGTACGATAAATCTTGACCACTTTTTTGGTATGACGTTGAAAACTACCACGGGCTAAAAACTCTTCCATGACTAATTGGGGATGGATTGCGGTACTAATATTATCCAAAAACTTTAAGTAAATCATTTTTTCTCGGTATTTTCCTGAAACAGCCCAGCCAATTCGTAAACCAGGTGCAATGGTTTTAGAAAATGAAGAACAATAAATCACATTATCATTCCGATCCCAGGATTTTACTGCTTTAGGACGAGTTGCAGAAAAACTGAGTACCCCATAAATATCATCCTCAATCAAGGTAATATTATACTGACTCAAGATTTCGACTAATTGTTGCTTGGATTCATCCGACATAACCGAACCCAACGGATTGGCAAAACTTGGCATCAATATACACGCACTAATTTTGTGTTGTTGAATAGCGGTTTTAAATTTACCCAGATCAATTCCTGAACGAGCATTGGTAGCAACTTCTAGAGCCTGTAGATCTAAGCGTTCGATAACCTGTAATATCCCAAAATAGGTTGGTGATTCAATGATTACTGTATCACCTGGCTTGGTTACCGCTCGCAGAGATAAACTCAAGGCTTCCAAACAGCCATTGGTGATTAAAATATCATCCGCTTCACAATGACAGCCTGCGTCCGCCATAAGAGCCGCAATTTGTTGACGTAAGCCAATATATCCCTGCGAACTTTCATAACGCCCCACCAATTGATATTGACGTCTGGCCACACCCGCTAAACTACGGGACAAAATTCCTAACGGCAATAAATCTGCTTCCGGAACAGCGGCGCCTAATTTAATCATACCTTGCTGGCGTGATTCATCTACTAATGACATGGCCAATTGTGCGACATTGACAGTTCTCACAATTAAGCGAGGTGCAGAGGTTTTCGGTTCTTGAATGTTTTTTTTATGCCATGCCCGAACGAAATAACCCCGTTTATTTTGTGCTTCAACCAAACCTTTTTGTTCTAACAACTCATAGGCCTGAATAACCGTCGCTAAACTCACTTTTTTTTGCTGGCTCAAATGCCTTAAAGAGGGGAGTTTACTACCAATGGGATAAATGCCGGAATAAATGGCTAGGACAATTTGTTCCGCAACTTTTTCATAAAGAAAGGGAGATCTTAAATTTTGCATTTTATATCTGTTATGGTCAGTTTTATAAAAAACTGTATCTGTTATGCTCTAAAAAGTCCAGGTATCCTAAAGATTAAATCAGAAAAGAATAATTTGGAGGGAGAAAAAAATGGCAACTTGTTGGATAAATGGTCAATTTTTAAAACCAGAAGAGGCAAAAGTTTCAGTTTTCGATCATGGTTTATTATATGGCGATGGGGTATTTGAAGGTATTCGTTTTTACCAAGACAAACCATTTTGTCTGGAACAACACATACAGCGACTTTATGATTCGGCGCAGGCGATTTGTTTAACTATTCCCTATTCCCAAGCAGAATTAACAATTGCCATTCAAGCCAGTATCGCCGAATCTCCTCTGGAACACGGCTATATTCGTTTAGTCATTACCCGTGGAGAAGGGGCATTGGGCATTAATCCGCAAAGCTGCAAAAACTCAAACTGTATAATTATCATCGATGAATTAGTGATGCTGGCCCCAGAGATTGTACAAAATGGTGCCAAACTCATTATTGCTTCTACCCGACGATTGCCTGCTGATGGTTTAGATCCTCGAATAAAGTCTTTAAACTATTTAAACCATATCCAGGCTCGTATTGAAGCCAATTATAGCCAGGCTGATGAAGCAATCTTATTAAATCAACAAGGTTTAGTAACTGAAGGGACAACGGACAATATCTTTATTACAAAAAAAGGAAAATTATTAACTCCCCCAATCGCTGACGGAGCCTTAAATGGTATTACTCGCCAAGTCATTTTATACTTGGCTAAACAGGCTGGAATAGCTTGTACAGAACAAAGTTTAGTTCCTTATGACCTTTATACTGCTGATGAGTGCTTTTTAACGGGCACGGCTGCTGAATTAATCCCGGTACGGGAAATTGACGGACGAAAACTAAAGCAATGCCCGGGTCCTATATATCAACAATTACAAAAACTATTTAACCAAGCCACCACACAAGGAGGAAATTGTGAAATTAGCACTTTATCAAATTGATGCTTTTACCAACTCCGTTTTTGCTGGAAATCCTGCAGCGGTTTGCCCATTATTAGAATGGTTACCCGATAACGTATTACAAGCCATTGCAGCGGAAAATAATCTCGCCGAAACGGCTTTTTTTGTACCGCAAGACAATGGCTTTCATTTACGTTGGTTTACTCCAACCGTAGAAGTCGATTTATGTGGTCATGCAACTCTGGCAAGTGCTTATGTGCTTTATGAAATTTTAGACTACCAAGAAGCACGCATTGAATTTCATACTCGTTCAGGCAAATTGTCAGTCACACAAAACGAACAGGGCTTGGTTATGGATTTTCCGTCACAACCTCCAGAATCAATCCCTTGCCCTGATGCATTAAGCAAAGGATTGGGAATCATTCCAAAGGAATGTTGGGCTGCTGCTGATTATATTGCCGTGTTCGATAGTGAAGCAGAAATATTAGCAATTCAACCCGATTTTCAACACTTAAAACAATTGGATCAGCGTGGTGTTATCATTACTTCAAAATCTCAAAAGTATGATTTTGTCTCCCGTTTTTTTGCTCCAAATTATGGAATTGACGAAGATCCTGTAACCGGTTCAGCCTATACTCAGCTAACTCCCTTATGGGCAGAGAAATTGGGTAAGACGTGTTTAAATGCAAAACAAGTTTCTCAGCGCGGTGGTGAACTTAAATGTGAAAAAAAAGGAGATCGGATCTTTATCACAGGCCAATGCGCCCACTATCTAACCGGAACCATCCACATTCCTTTGCAGGAGGTGCTGTGACGGTGAACTAGTTCCTTTATATGCTAATCATCTCTAGTACATTGCTTACAATATTCATTTTGTAAGTGATACTATAAAAGCTGAATGGTTATTGCAAAAAATAATTATCCTTTATTCACAGCTTGCAAGGCAGATTGCATTGCAAGATGCAATTCTTCACGAGTAAATTTAAAACCAAGTTGATTAGCCAAAGCATATTGTGCCTCTGGATCAGGCATTGATTTTAATATATTAAATAGCTTTTGATCATTTTGAACTTTAGTTAAAAAATGACTTGCTTGAGCTTGGGACATGATTTATATCCTATTTCGTTTATCTCTATACCAAAATCTAGGCAAGATATATTCCATATCCTCTATAGACGCACAGCTTTAGGAGTTTGTGTTTTTTTAGTTCAACGGAAAACCAAATAACTATGTGGTAATTTCTTATAAAAGACTTATAGTTTGCTGATAGAATTTCCCTCTCCCAATTTCAGACATCCTGATCTCGAATATTAGCGTCAAATCCAAAATAACAAAAAAGAGCTATTAAAACCAGTGGTTAGAATTGCATTTCAAAGAAAAAAAATAAAGGGTTGAAAAATCACTCTCATTT
>Ga0209692_10001861_pt1 | contig 26125 bp, 24 predicted proteins | sample tdDd472_FD_187129 | JGI IMG/M metagenome (GOLD analysis project Ga0209692, IMG submission 187129) | Marine sediment microbial communities from the Atlantic coast under amendment with organic carbon and nitrate - tdDd47.2 (SPAdes)... | ecosystem: Environmental > Aquatic > Marine > Coastal >... | reverse complement strand
TCCTGGTTATCTCCATCAACCTCATGATCCTTCTTGGATGAAATTTTCGCTGGGGTTGTCCGGCGCCGCTCCCGCGGCGGTAACGAGATGGACCGCCAGTTCGTCGGCGAATTCATCATTCAACGGGGCGTGCCCGGCCAGCAGCCGCATCCATATCGCCCCGATCAGCATATCGGACAGGATGCCGATATTCGCGGAAGCGGGGATTTCGCCCCGGTCGCGCGCGCGGTCGAAGAGCGCGACGGTTATGACCCGGCGCCGGTCGAAAAAGCCTTTGCGGAAATCCATGACCGAGGTGTTGCTGCCCTGGGCCTCGACGATCAGACCGCTCAGAAGGGCCGCGGCGGGGCCCGCGGCATAGGCTTCGAACAAGGTACGGAGCATGGTCGCGATATCGGTTCGAAGCGTGCCTGTGTCCGGTGCGATCTTGCTGCGGGGAGCAAGCTGTTCATAGATGTCCGCGGCCAAGTGCGATTTGGTTGGCCACCACCGGTAAATTGTCTGTTTCCCGACGCCCGCTTCCTTGGCGATCGCCTCTATGCTGGTGCCGGCGTAGCCGCTCGACCCGAACAGCCGTTCGGCGGCGGCCAAAACAGCTTGGGCGCTGGATTCCGACCGCGGCCGGCCGCGCACCATATTCATCCCGTGCTCTCCACTGTATGTCTCGACAGAGCGGTAATCCGATTGAAAGTTTATAAATACGAGACGATCCGTTTTATAAAAAATAGTTTTTTGCCGTTGATGCAAGTCAAATCTACCGTCAGGCTTCGTGTATACGGTATCGATAATGATAAGGGGGGATGCACGCGTCGCTGTTCAGGCAACGCGGTGCAGGCCCGGGGCATTTAGAAACGGAGACGGTCCATGAACCTGACTTCAATCCTGGTGTATGTCGACAACACGTCTAGGTCGGAGCGCAGTCTCGCTGTCGCCGCGAAACTGGCGCGCGAACATGATGCGCATCTGATCGGTCTGGCTGTTCGCCCGCCGGTCGCCATTCCGACCTATGCGTCCGTGCATGTCCCGCAGGAAGTTTTCGAAATGTACGAAAAGGACCTGGACGAGCAGATGGCCGCGGCCAAGGCGCAGTTCGACCACGCAATGGATCTGGCGGGTTGGGAAGCCCGGTCCGAATGGGCGACGGCGCGCGGCGATATCGGCGTCGCGATGTGCACCGAAGGCCGTGCCGTCGATTTGATCGTGATGGGTCAGGAGAACGAGGACGATGATCCGCTTCAGTATCGGAGCGTTCCGGACTATGTCATCATGGAATCCGGCCGCCCCGTGCTGCTCGTGCCCTATATCGGCCGGGTGGAGAATTTTGGCAAACGCGTCGTCGTCGGCTGGAACGCAACCCGGGAATCGGCGCGTGCGTTGAAAGACGCGCTGCCTTTCCTGAACAAGGCGAGCGAAGTCGAAATCATTTGCGTCAATCCGCCGGAAGACGAGGAGCTGTTCGGGTCGGATGCGGCGCGCTTCCTGGCGCAGCATGGAATCAACGCCCGCGTGTCACGTGAAATCGCCAAGGATATCACACCCGAGGACGTGCTTTTGAACTCCGTGGCGGATAGCGAGGCGGATCTTCTCGTGCTGGGCGCCTACGGGCATTCCCGTCTTCGCGAATTGATCCTGGGCGGCGTGTCGAACCATATCCTGAAGCGGATGACGACGACCGTCCTGATGTCCCACTAAGTGCTTGATGGGGAACAAAGTCCCCGAATTCAAGCCGCGACGATCTTGATCAATTGGCCCGGCGACAACCTGTCGTTCGGGCCAAGATCGTTTAGGACCCTGAAAGCGCGTTCATTGAACTTGCCGAAAGGCATGGTGCGGGCCAGCGCCTCCGCCGTGTCGCCCGGATGGGCCGGGGCGATGATAAGGCGGCGGCCGTGAACCGCGGATGCCTCGGAAGGCGTCAGGCGTCGAAAACTGTAGGTGGTGCGTCGGAATCCCTCGCCGAAGCGGGATGACGCCCCCGCTGGGCTGACGAACAGGAACCGGAACACGCCCTCGCCGTCGCCGCGGATCGCGACAGGACGAATGTCGACCCTGCCGCTTTGGCTGTTTCCCTGCGTAAGGGCCGTCGCGGCGTCCGCCCCGTCGATCCGAAGGCGTTCCGTGTCGCTGAACTGGGTCTGCGGCGCCCAGACGTTTTGGATATAGGACAGCATCGACCGGTTCCGGGCGGTCTTGTCCATGTCGAATAGAATCAGCGCGCCTTCCTTATGCGTCGCGGCGATGCGGGTCGGGCTGTTGCGCAGCAGGAAACTGTCGGGAACCGTAAACTCGAACCTTAGCGGCGCGTGAACGAATGTGTTGCCGTCGATGATCCCCTGCTGGGGGTCGTCGCCGTAGAGCATGCCGTTGATGGCGTTGTAGTGAGGGTCCTGGCCGACCACCGCATTCGGCACCGACACTGCCGCGGCTTGCTGCTGGGCCAGGCGAACCCGCTCCACCGTTCGCGGATGGGTCGCCATGATGTTGAATTCATCGACCGATCCGGGCGGAAGGCCGTTCATTTCGGCTTCCAGCATCGAATGTTCGCGCAAGGTGGACAGGAAATTGACGGACCCGTCAGGGTCGTAGCCGGCACGGGACATGTACCGGATGCCCAGGGTGTCGGCCTCCAGCTCCTGGTCCCGCGAATGGCTTTGGATGGCGAGGCCGGCGATCTGCCCCAGCGTGTTCGTGACGGCCGAGTTGCCGAGCGCCAGACCCAGCACGCCCAGACCCAACTGGGCCAATTGGGATTGGCTGATGCGTTCCGCCGTGTGTCTTGCGTTCACATGGCCGAGTTCGTGGGCGAGGACGCCCGCCACTTCCGCTTCGCTGGAAGCAAGGGTCAGCAGCCCGCGGGAAACGTATACGTAACCCCCCGGCAGCGCGAAGGCGTTGATGATCGGCGAATTCACGATCGTGAACTTGTAGGGGAATTGGTATTCGGTGAATTGCGCGGCCTTGAATCCGATCTGTTCGACATAGCGTTGCAGCCGCGGGTCGTCGTATTCGCCGCCGAACTGCTTGACCAGCTTGGGGTGCTCCTGCCGGCCCAGCGCGATGTCGTCCTCAATCGAATAGAACCCGGTGAACGAATTCCGGCCGGTCGCCTTGTTGGTGCTGACGCAACCGGTGAGCGACGCGGCGCATGCGCATCCGCTGCCCAACAGGAACTGCCGCCGGTTCAATCCCAATTGTCTTAAGCTCAACATCCCTCAAGGTCCGATGTCATGGCGCATGTCCTTTCATTTAAGGGCCAAATACAGAAATCAAAAGGGACAATGCAGGAGGATTTCAAAGCTGTTTCCAGAAACGCAAATTGCAAATAATAGCGTTATTTGCAATATGCAAATCAAATGGCGAATAAAACGTTACCGAATGGTACGAACCAATGGCATAGGTTCAATCTTACTAAATTATGATAATGCCGGGCATATGGGTCTAACCAGTTAATTTAACTAAGTTTTTTTATTTTCTAGCCGGGCTCGCTGAAAACCCCTGCAGTCTGGCACAAAACTTGTTCTTATTAGGGGTAGGTTCATGATCTGACGATCTTTCAGGTGGCAGGTCTTTCGGCAAGAGCGCTGAAATAAAGAAGCGACAGCTAAGGCAGGAAACGTCATGAAAAACTTTCTGAAGACAACCACAGCCATCGTTTTCGCCGGTGCGCTGCTCAGCGGCTGCGCCGTCAGCAGCCTTCCCGACATCAAAGCATCGACGCCGTCCGGCGGGGCTTTCGACGTTGCGCTGCACAAAGAATATGTCAAGCTCGCCGAGATGGAAGCCGCTGAATTCGATTGGGCGGATGCCGATACGTTCACGTTGCGCGCCCGCTCGGTTCTCGACGGAAATGCGCCGCTGCCGGAAGAGATTTCCGCGCGCGATCTGCCGGAGAAATCAATCCGGGTCCTGACCGCCGCGCGTGCCCGATTGATGGCGGCTCTGGATGCCGGCGGGCGTCAGGCATCGCCGGAACATGCCGCCGGTGCGCAGGGCGGATTCGACTGCTGGATGCAGGAACAGGAAGAAGATCTGCAGCCGGAAGATATCGAAGCCTGCAAAAAAGCCTTCATCTTCCATATCGAGAAGCTTGAAGAGGCGATGAAGCCGAAGGAAGTCGCGGCCGCCGCTCCGGCGCCCAAGCCTGTCGCGCCGCCGCCGCCGCTGCCGAAGCCGATCATCATCTACTTCGGGTTCAACAGCTCGGAAATCACGCCCACGGAAGCCGTGAAGATCGATCAGGCGATCGCGGCATTCGGCGCCGGTCAGGCCGCCGTTCTCCGCCTCGCCGGTCACGCGGATACGTCGGGCAAGGACGATTATAACCAGAAGCTCTCCGAAGCGCGTGTCGATGCGGTCTTCGCCGCGCTCGCCGCGAAGGGCTTCAATTTGACGAAAGTCCGGTCCACGGCCCTGGGTGAAGAACTCCCGGTGGTGAAGACCGGCGACAATGTGAAGGAACAGAACAACCGTCGCGTTGTCATCAGTTTCGGGCGGTAACGTCCGACACAGCTTCGAGCGGTTCCCGCTCGAGGGCTTGGTCCCCACGGCGCTCACGCCTCCCGTACCCCCCAGTGGTCGCCGTGGGGATCCATACCTGGAAGATCGGCTGGAGACAGCCGCCTTTGGCATCGTCCCCGTGGCTCTCACGCCTCCCGTACCCCCCAGTGGGCGCCATGGGGACGATCCAAACTTCCCCCAAGACGATTTCCCAATGAAAATTCGGTACATTTCGACGCGACGGGCGACCGGTTTCGGTCTGTCTCGCATCGCTGTGGCCCGGGTCTGTCCCATTTATCCGGGTCTGTCCCTTTTAAAAGAAGCACAGTAGGATATTCGGCTGCAGAACAGACCCACTGCCGTGAAGGAGAGAGCCCCATGATCCGCCTGCTTATCGCCCTTATCCTGCCTTGGCTGACCTTCTTCACCATCGGCAAACCGATACAGGGGATCATCTGTCTGATCCTGCAAATCACGCTGATCGGTTGGGTTCCGGCTGCGATTTGGGCGGTCTACGCGCTCAGCCAGTACAATACGGACAAGAAGATCCAGGAAGCCGGGCTGGGCTCGCCCGATCCGTAGACCGGAACGGTTCTTCCATCACTGACCCGCTTGTGGTTCCGCTTGGCGGCTTTGCGCGGCGGCATTCAGGAATGCGACCAGCATTTCCTCCACCGGTTGTTTCGATATTCCCCGCGTGATCATCACGATTTTCGAGGTCCTGTCCTCCGTCGTCCATTCGGGCAGAACGGCTGGCGGATGGAAAACGTGCTGGACGCCATGGATCGCGACCGGCCCCTCGGCCTGCATCACGTTCAGGATGCCCTTGATCCGCAGCAGGTTGTTTCCATGCACGGAAATCAGCGCCTCGATCCATTCGACAAAGGCGTCCCAGTCGATCGGTTTGTCATAGGTGATGCAGAAGCTGCGGATCTGATCGTCGTGCCGGTTCACATCGTGATGGTGGTCGTGTTCCCCGTGATGGTGGTGGTTATGCCCGTGACCGTCGGCATAGGCCTCCTCCTGAATCCAGCGTTCGACGTCGGGCGCCTTCGTCGCCGGATTGTACAGGCCGGCATCGAACAGGATGTCGGGGTCCACGTTCCCGTGACTGACGGCCATTATCCGCGCGGCCGGGTTCAGGGCGCGCAACCGCTCATCAAGACGGTCGGGATTGGGCCCCTGGATCATGTCGGTCTTGGTTACAAGGATACGGTCCGCGACCGCCGCCTGTTTCACGGATTCCGGATTCTGGTCCAATTGCAGCGCGCCGTTGACCGCGTCCACCGTGGTGATCACTCCATCCAATCTATAGCGGGTCGAGATCACCGGGTCGGTCATCAAGGTGTGCAGGATCGGGGCCGGGTCGGCCAGTCCGGTGGTCTCGATCACCAAGCGTTTGAAAGGCGGAATTTCGCCGTTCCAGCGGCGCCGGATGAGGTTTCGGAGGGTTTCGATCAGGTCGCCGCGGATGGTGCAGCACAGGCAGCCTGAATCCATGACGATCGTATCTTCCGAGCTTTGCTCCACCAGCAAATGGTCGAGGCCCACTTCCCCGAACTCGTTGATGACGACCGCCGTCTCGTCCATCGCGGGATGTTTCAGCAGCGCTTTCAACAGCGTGGTTTTTCCGCTTCCCAAAAAGCCCGTGAGAACGCTGACCGGCAGGCGCTCCTGGCCGTCTTCGGTGGTGGTTTGCTGCGTATCGGTCATCATTCCCTCGGCTTTGCCTTGATCCTTTTCCCTAAACCAGGATAACGGTTGGACCAAGGCCTTCCGAGGCCGCATCATACGAAAGAGATATCCGGACGAAGATCCGATGCGTTTTGCTGGGGAGGGTGTAGCGTGACCGACTTGATTTCGATGACCGCCGTGGAAGCGGTGGACAGCCTCCGAAAAGGGGAAACCAAACCGGCCGACTTCGTGGACGCGGCCTATGCCCGGATCGCGGCGGTCGACGGCCCGGTCAACGCTTTGCCGACACTGTGCCCCGACCGCGCGAAAGCGGCGGCGAAAAGCCCGACTTTGAAGGACTCCTTGCTCAAAGGGCTGCCGGTCGCGGTGAAGGACCTGAACGAAGTCGCGGGCGTACGCACCACCTTCGGGTCCCCGATATTCGCGGATCACGTCCCGGCCCGGTCGGACATTTTCATCGAAACCATCGAAGCGCGCGGCGGGATCACGATCGGCAAGTCGAACACGCCCGAATTCGGCGCCGGCGCGAACACGTTCAACGAGGTTTTTGGCAAGACCCGCAATCCCTGGAACACGGCGATGACCTGCGGCGGCTCCTCCGGCGGGTCGGCGGTGGCCTTGGCGACCGGCATGGCCTGGCTCGCCACCGGCTCCGACCTGGGCGGTTCGCTGCGGACGCCGGCGGGTTTCTGCAATGTCGTCGGTTTCCGGCCCAGCCCCGGAACGGTCGCCCGCAGTTCCTCAACAATGCCGTTCGATCATTTGAGCGTCCAGGGACCGATGGCCCGAACGGTGGAGGACGTCGCCCTGTTCCTGGACGCGATGGCGGGTCAGCATCCGGAAGACCCCATCTCCCGGCCGGCCCCGGCGACCGGTTATCTCGACCAAGTTCGAAATCCGAAAGCGCCCAAGCGCGTGGCGCTTTCGCCGAACCTGGGGTTTCTGCATGTCGATCCTCGCGTCACCGAGGTGATTGCCGCCGCCGCCGGGACATTCGAGGCCATGGGTGCGACTGTCGAGGAAGCCTGTCCGGACCTGACGGATACGCCGGACATCTTTCAGACCATGCGGGCGGTGATTTTTGTCGCCGGGCACGCCTTGGACCTTGAAAATCATCGGGACAAGCTGAAGCCCGACGTGGTCTGGAATATCGAAAAAGGCATGGCGCTGACCGCGGACGAAATAGGCAAGGCCGAACGGGCGCGCGCGGCGCTCTATGCGCGGGTTGCGGCCTTCTTCGGCGAGTACGACCTGCTGGCCTGCCCGACGGCGATCGTGCCCCCCTTCGACGTCGATCAGCGCTACGTCGCGGAGGTGAACGGCCATCGATTCGAAAACTACATCGATTGGCTGGCGATGAGCTACGCGATCACGTGCACGTCCTGCCCGACCATTTCGGTTCCCTGCGGGTTCACCGATGACGGGTTGCCGATCGGCATTCAATTGGTCGGGCGCCCGCGCGGCGACGGGGAACTGCTTGGCATGGCTCATCTTTTCCAGCAGGCCTCGGGAATTTCCACCAAGCCGATCGATCCGAAGGGCTAACGGCGGCAGGGGCCCGGGCCGGGGCGCTTTGTTGCGGTTGCGAAGGCAGCTTGCTTGGATGTTGCGCTGCGGCTATCGTTCCGGCCGATTAAAAAGCCCGGCTTATCAACGGGCGGAAGGCGCCGCGGGTAGCCGAAAAGGCGCGGGACGCCCTCGCGAAAAAGGAGTGAGAATTCATGGACAGCGCAATGCTGCATGAAGATCTGAACGGATATTTCTTCGAAGATCTCAGTGTCGGAATGTCCGCCGTTTTTGCGAAGACGATCACCGAAGCCGATATCGTCCTTTTCTCCGGCGTTACCGGGGATATGAACCCGGTGCACGTGAACCAGGAATTCGCCGAAGACACGATCTTCAAAGGCCGGATCGCGCACGGCATGTTGACGGCGAGCCTGATCTCGACGGTCTTGGGGACGAAGATGCCCGGTCCCGGCTGCATCTATCTAAGCCAGGATCTGCGGTTTCTGGCCCCTGTCCGACCCGGCGACACGGTGGAGGCCCGCGCGGTGATCACCGACCTGATCCCGGAAAAGAACCGCCTGGTCTGCAAGACGACCGCCCGCGTCGGCGACACCATTGTCTGTGATGGACAGGCCAAGATGATGGTTCGTTCCCGCTCGGAGCTTCGGAAGTAGGCCGGGCCCGCGGTTGATCCCTGCTTCTGGCGCCAACTCCATGCGAATTCTCCACCATGTTTCCGAAACGCCGGCCGACCTGAAATCCGGTGTCGTCGTGCTGGGCAACTTCGACGGCGTCCATCGCGGGCACCAGGAAGTCATCGGCAGGGCATCGGAAATCGCCGAAGCGGCCGGCGTTCCGCTGCTTGTGGTGACGTTCGAACCCCATCCGCGGCGCTATTTCATCCCCGGCGAACCGCCCTTCCGGCTGACCGATTTGCGCAACAAGGCGCATCACCTGGCCGCGCTTGGCGTGGACGCCCTGGTGGTGCTCAGCTTCAATGCCGAATTGGCCGGCATGAGCGCGGAAGCCTTCATCGACGATATCCTGGTCGCCGGCCTGGGGGCGGGGCATGTCGTCGTCGGCTATGACTTCTGTTTCGGCAAAGGGCGGGCGGGCACGCCCGCCATGATCCGTGACCGTGGCGGCATCGCGGTGACGACCATAGACCCGCGCGCGACGCATGACGGCATCATCTATTCCTCCACGCGGATCCGGGACCTGCTGCGCCGCGGCAATCCCGGTCAGGCGGCGGCGCTGCTCGGCCGGCCTTTCGAGATCGAGGGAAGGGTCGAAAAAGGCCAGCAATTGGGCCGCACGATCGGGTTTCCGACCGCCAATCTGGACCTTGGCGAATATCTTCGGCCGGCGGTCGGCATTTATGCGGTCCGCTGCGGCGTCGAAGCCCAGGACCAGTCCGCCGTCACCTGGTATGACGGGGCCGGATATTACGGCAACCGGCCGACCGTCGACGGGACGGGCGAGTTGTTCGAGGCCTTCCTGTTCGACTTCCAGGGCGATCTCTACGGCCGCTATCTGCGCGTTGCCCTGATCGAGTTCATCCGGCCCGACAAGAAGTTCGACGACCTCGACGGGCTGCAGAACCAGATCCAGCACGATTGCGCCGTCGCCCGGCGCATTCTTCAGACGCGCGCGGCGGGCGGTTGAGGGCGCTGTCGCGCGCCCGAAATCCGCGGTCTTCCGCGCTTGACCCCGTATGGCGCGAAAACTAGGATCGCGCGCCACGAACCAAGGCTGAAACGATGCTGCCCATGTCGCCGATAGCTCATCGGATTATTCGTCGAATTATTTGCCCGGCCCTGACGATATGACAGGAGCCGGGACAGGCGCGTTGCAACTGCGACTGTGACGAAAACCGGGGCCTCGGGCCCCACATGAGCAAGATCGACCAAAATCCAATTCGACTGAAGCAGGGCTTGTCCAAGGCCCCTCAGGACGGAACTGGCAGGACGGAACTGGAATGACTGAAAATACATCCTCCGCGCCCGATTACCGGGACACCATCGCGCTGCCGAAGACCGATTTTCCCATGCGGGGCGGTCTGCCGACAAAGGAACCTGAACTGCTGGACCGCTGGGCGCGCATCGACCTGTGGCGGCAGCTTCGCGAGGCGTCGAAGGGCCGCGAGAAATTCATCCTGCATGACGGCCCTCCCTATGCGAACGGGCATCTGCATATCGGCCACGCGCTGAACAAGATCCTGAAGGACATCATCAACAAGTCGCAGCAGATGCTGGGCAAGGACGCGAACTACGTTCCCGGCTGGGACTGCCATGGTCTGCCGATCGAGTGGAAGATCGAGGAACAGTACCGCGCCGCCGGCCAGGACAAGGACGAGGTTCCGATCGTCGAGTTCCGCAAGGAATGCCGCGACTTCGCCGACAAATGGATCGACATCCAGCGGTCCGAGTTCAAGCGGCTCGGCGTGCTGGGCGATTGGGACAATCCCTACACCACCATGGCCTTCGGCGCTGAAGCGCAGATCGTCGCCGAGCTGGGCAAATTCCTGATGAACGGCGCGCTCTACAAAGGGTCGAAGCCGGTGCTTTGGTCCGTGGTTGAGAAGACCGCGCTGGCCGAGGCCGAGGTCGAGTACCAGGAACACAAGTCGACAATGATCTGGGTGAAATTCCCGGTGGTCGCCGCGTCGGTGCCGGAACTGGACGGCGCCACCGTCGTCATCTGGACCACGACTCCCTGGACGATCCCCGGCAACCGCGCCGTCGCCGCGCATCGCGACTTCGACTATGTGGTGATGGAAGTCACGGAAATCGGCGAGAATTCCAAGGCCGTCATCGGCGAACGCCTGGTCGTCGCCAAGGCGCTGCAGGAAGCCGTCTGCGAAAAGGCCGGCATCACCGGCAACACGGTGGTCGCCACGCTGAAGGGCGAACAGGTGATCGGCACGAAATGCGCCCATCCCTGGCGCGGTTATGCCGATGCGAAGGGCGGCTACGACTACGATTGTCCCGTTCTGGACGCGGATTTCGTCACCGACGACGCCGGGACCGGTTTTGTCCATATCGCGCCGGGCCACGGCGCGGATGACTGGGCGCTGGGCATGGCGAACGAGTTGGAAATCCCGCAGACGGTGGGCGAGGACGGCGTGTTCTACGACCATGTCCCCCTGCTGGCGGGCAAAGCCGTGCTGACGTCCGACGGACAGCCGGGCGACGCGAACCCGACCGTTCTGCGGGAGCTGGCCGTCGCGGGCAAGCTGCTGGCGAAAGGCAGCCTGAAGCATTCCTATCCGCATTCCTGGCGGTCCAAGGCGCCGCTGATCTTCCGGAATACGGCGCAGTGGTTCATCTCGATGAAGACGAACGACCTGCGGAAAAAGGCGTTGGAGGCGATCGACAATACCGCCTTCTACCCGAAAGGGGGCAAGAACCGGCTGTATTCGATGATCGAAAACCGGCCGGACTGGGTCATCTCCCGCCAGCGCGCCTGGGGCGTGCCGATCCCGGTCTTCGTTTCCAAGGAGACGGGCGAGCCGCTGCGCGACCAGCAGGTCGTCGATCGCGTCGTCGAGGCGTTCCGGGAAGAAGGGGCCGATGCGTGGTTCAGCTCCGACCCGTCCCGTTTCCTCGGCAACGACTATAACGCCGACGATTTCGAACAGGTCATGGACGTTGTCGATGTCTGGTTCGACAGCGGGTCAACCCATGCCTTCGTGTTGGAGCAGCGGGAAGACCTGCAATGGCCGGCGTCGCTTTATCTGGAAGGGACGGACCAGCATCGCGGCTGGTTCCATTCCTCGCTGCTGGAATCCTGCGGAACCCGCGGCCGCGCGCCCTATGATGCGGTCCTGACGCATGGATTCATCATGGCCGAGGACGGGACGAAAATGTCCAAGTCCAAGGGCAACCAGGTCGTGCCCCAGGAGGTGAACGACAAATACGGTGCGGACATCCTGCGCCTTTGGGTCGTTTTCGAGGATTACTACAACGATCTGCGCGTCGGCGAAGGTACGCTGAAGCAGCTTTCGGACTACTACCGGCGGTTCCGGAATACATTGCGTTGGCTGCTCGGCAACCTGAACGACCACGATCCGGCGGACCGTTTGCCGGTCGACCAGATGCCGGAACTGGAGCGGCTGATGCTGCACCGGCTTTGGGAGTTGGACGCCGTCGTCCGGAAATCGATCGTCGAATACGATTTCCACCGGGTGTTCCGGGAATTGCACGACTTCTGCGCCATCGACCTCAGCGCCTTCTATTTCGATATCCGCAAGGACAGCCTGTATTGCGACCCGGCGGACGATCTGAAGCGCCGCGCCTGCCTGACGGTTCTGGAGGAGTTGTTCTCCTGCCTTACCGCCTGGCTCGCGCCGATCCTGAGCTTCACGGCGGAAGAGGCGTGGCTGGCCCATACCGGCGACGCGGACGACAATTCGGTCCATCTTCGGGTCTTCCCCGCGGTTCCGGCCGAATGGGCCGCCCCCGCGGTGGCGGAAAAATGGGCGGCGGTCCGGCAGATCCGGCGTGTCGTTTTGGGCGCACTCGAAATCGAGCGGGCGGAAAAACGCATCGGATCGAGCCTTCAGTCCGCCCCGGTCGTTACCGTTCCCGCCGAAATGCTGGCGAAAGTGTCGGGCGTGGATCTGGCGGAAGTCTGCATCACATCCGGCCTGACGGTTCAGGCTGGTGACGTCGCGGGCGATGCCTTTACCCTTTCCGACGTTCCCGGCATCGGCGTCGCCACGACACCCGCGGACGGCGAGAAATGCGAGCGCTGCTGGCGGGTTCTTCCCGATGTCGGCCAGCACACGGATGCGCCGGGCACATGCGGGCGGTGCGCCGACGCGGTCCGCGGCCTGCCGACGGCGGCGGAATGACGCGAACCGGTATCTCGGAAGCGGCCTCGGGCGGCCGATCCCTGCTGAGGCTGGGATTGGCCGTCGGCGGTGCGACGATCATCCTGGATCAGGTCACGAAGTGGCTTTTCCTGGATATCGTCCAATCCGCCCAGGGCGCGATCGAAGTGACCGGTTTCTTCAATCTGGTGATGGTCTGGAATCGGGGCGTCAGCTTCGGCATGTTCTCCAGCGGCGAGGAGTTCGGGCGCTGGGCCCTTTCCGCCCTTGCCCTGGCGATCGCCGTCGGGCTTTTCTTCTGGCTGCGCAAGGCGGGGCACTGGATGCTCGCGGTGGCGCTCGGCCTGGTGATGGGCGGTGCGGTCGGAAACGTCGTCGACCGGGTCCGGTTCGGGGCTGTATTCGACTTCCTGGACCTCCATATAGCGGGATATCATTGGCCCGCTTTCAACGTCGCGGATTCGGCGATCGTCGTTGGGGTTGGATTGATCCTGCTGGATGGTTTAGTTAACAAGTCGGACAACGCGGCGTAACATCGGCCGCAAAGGCTTCGGGACGAAGACAGTATCATGGTTCGAATTTCCAGGACGTTCGGCGTTTGCGCCGTGATTGCCGCATCCGTGCTGTTGGCAGGTTGCGAGTCCAATCTTGGCAACCTGTTCGGTTATCAGCGCGGCGGGCCTGATGAATTTTCCGTCGTGAAGCGCGCCCCTCTCACCTTGCCGCCCGATTTCGGGCTGCGGGCGCCCGATCCGGGGGCCGATGAATTGAACCGCGTGACCCCGCGGTCGACCGCCAGGGCCGCCCTGCTGGGCAATGACCTGACGCCGCGGCAGCAGCAGCGCCTGGTGCGCGAAAAGGTCGCGCAGGGCAACAGCCCCAGCGAGATCGCCCTGCTTGCCAAGGCGAGCGCGTTGAATGTCGATCCCGAGATCCGCCGCGTCATCGATGACGAAAGCGCGTCGCTTGCGCGTGAGAATGAAGGGTTCGTCGACGATCTTCTGTTCTGGAAGGACAAACCCTTGCCGGGCGCCGTCGTCGACGCGGAAGGGGAATCCAAGCGGCTGCAGGAAAATTCCAGCTTGGGCCGCCCTGTGACCGACGGCGAAACGCCGACGATCACCACGCAGAAGGAAGAGCCGCTCTTCAAGTGGCCTTTCTAGACCGATGCTTTGCGGCCAGGTGCGCCGCGCCGGAATTACAGTCTTTTATTCTCAGCCTGCGTTTCCGTCCGGGCCTGTCCACCCTATATAGGGAAGGGTGTAACCGAGCGAGGCTGACGTGATCCGAAAGCGAAATCCATTCTTCCTGGCGGCAGTTCTGGCGCTGGTGGCGTTTTCCCTTACAGCGCGGCCCGGCATCGCGGGTGTCTTCGACCCTGAAACCGCGACCCTGTCCAACGGGATGGAAGTCGTGGTCGTCACCAAGCGCCGCGCCCCCGTCATCACGCATATGGTCTGGTACAAGGTCGGCGCGATGGACGAACCGCAGGGCAAGTCCGGGTTGGCGCATTTCTTCGAACATCTGATGTTCAAGGGGACGGAAACCATCCCCGCCGGTCAATTCTCGGAAATCGTGGCGAAGAACGGCGGGCAGGAGAACGCCTTCACCAGTTCCGACTATACCGCCTATTATCAGTCCATTGCCGTCGATCGGCTGGGCCTCGTCATGCGGCTGGAAGCCGACCGGATGCGGAACCTCAGATTCGATCCCGCTCAAATCGAGACGGAACGGCAGGTGATCCTGGAAGAGCGGCGCTCCCGGACGGAGAACAAGCCCGGCGCCCGTTTGGCCGAACAGGCGGATGCCGCCTTTTACCGGAACCATCCCTACGGCCGGCCGATCATCGGATGGGCCCATGAAATCCGCGATCTCACGCCCGCGGACATCAAGGCGTTCTATGACCGCTGGTATGCTCCGAACAACGCGGTTCTGGTCGTGGTCGGCGACGTGACGATGGCGGATGTCCTGCCGCTGGCGAAAGAATATTATGGCAGCATTCCGGCCAGGGACGTTCCCGCGAAGATCGATTGGCGCGAACCGCCGCACCAATCCGAGGGCACCGTCGTCCTGCGCGACCGCGACGTCACCCAACCGTCTTGGAGCAAACGCTATCTGGCGCCCAGCTACCTCTATGGGGACACCGAACACGCCTATCCGCTCGAAGTGCTCGTCGAAGTGTTGAGCGGCGGAACGAGCAGCCGCCTCTACAATTCCCTGGTCGTTCAGGACAAGGTCGCGGCATCTGCCGGGGCTTGGTATTCGCCCGACAACCGCGGTCCCGCGGCGTTGGGCTTCTACGTGTCGCCGGCCCCGGGCAAGACCCTGGACGAGGCGACGGCGGCCATGGAGGCGACGATCGATGAAATCCTCCGCGACGGGGTTACGGAAGACGAAGTGGCGCGCGCGGTCATTCGCCTGACCGACGCGGCCGAATTGGCGAAAGACTCCTTCCAGGGCATTGCCCGCACCTTGGGCGCCGCCGTCACGATCGGGCGCTCGGCCGCGGATGTGGAAGCCTGGCCCGACCGGATCGCCGCGGTGACGGTCGATCAGGTGAACGAGGCATTGCGATTTGTCCTCAAGGATCAGGGGGCCTTGGTGTCCAAACTGCTGCCGGCCGATGCGCCGACGCAGGAAGCCAAGGCCGCGGCGAAAGGGAAGTCCTGATGCGGAGTTTTTCTTTGGTATGGGTGGCGCTGATCGGCGTTCTGATCGTCTGGACCGGCCCGGCCAGGGCCGTCGATATCCAGGAAGTCGTCAGTCCCGGCGGCATCAAGGCCTGGCTCGTCGAGGACGACACGGCCGATCTGATTTCAATGGATTTCCTGTTCCAGGGCGGCGAGTCCCTGGATCCGGCCGGGAAGGAAGGGCTGGCGGAACTGGTTTCCAGCCTGCTGGACGAAGGGGCGGCCGACCTGGACAGCCAGGCCTTCCAGCGCATCCTGAACGACAAGTCCATCGGCATCGGCTTCTCGGCGGGACGGGATTCCTTCTCCGGCAGTTTCATGACACTCAACCGGTACCGGGATGAAGCGGTTCGGCTGCTCAAGCTCGCCTTGACCGCGCCCCGCTTCGACGAGGACGCGGTGGAGCGGATCCGGGGGCAGATCCTCATCAATATGAAGCGCCGCGAAACCAGCCCCAACGCCAAGGCCGGCCGGGCCCTGTTGAAGACGTTGTACGGCGACGATCCCTATGGCCGCCCCGGCGGCGGGACGATCGCGGGCATTCAGGCCGTCACGGTCGCGGATATGCGGCATTTCGTTGCCCGCACGCTGACGCGGGACAGATTGATCGTCGGTGTGGTCGGCAATATCACCGCCGATGAATTGAAGCCGATGCTGGACGAGATTTTCGGCCTCCTGCCGGAGAAGGGCGACGTTGCCGTTCTTTCCCCTGTCCAGGCGTCGTCGGACGGCGGCGTCATCGTGATCGAACAGGATGTGCCGCAAAGCGTCGTCACCATGGCGCAGCCGGGCATCGACCGGATGGACCCGGACTATTACGCCGCCTATCTGGTGACGCATATCCTGGGCGGTGGCGGGTTCTCCTCCCGATTGACGGAGGAAGTGCGCGAAAAACGCGGCCTGGCCTATTCCACCTATGCGGCGCTGCAAGACCTGCAGCGGTCCACCCTGGTCATGGCCGGGGTATCCACCCGGAACGAGTCCGTCGGAGAGTCCGTCGATATCATTCGCGCGGAATGGGCGAAGATCAGGGATAAGGGCGTAACCGCGGAAGAGCTGGAAAACGCCAAGACCTACCTGACCGGATCCTATCCACTGCGGTTTACGACGACGGGGCAGATCGCCGGCGCGCTGACCGGCATCCAGTATTACGGGCTGGGCATCGACTATATCGACAAACGCAACGGGTTTCTGGAAGCGGTCACGTTGGAGCAGGCCAACCGGGTCGCCAAGGAGTTGTTCAATCCCGATGCACTGACCATCGTCGTCGTCGGAAAACCGAACGGCGTGGTTGCGACCCGGCCGGTGCCGGATATCGGTGGATAAAACGCCTACTGTCGTGTGACCGCGGCCACTTGAACGGCCAAGCAGGCTGGGCGAGTATGCGCGGGCCCTTTGGTCGGGCCTTCCGGTAATATTTCCTTCCTTGAGACCAGATAGTGAGCCGATAGCGACGATGCCGTATAAACAAGATACAGAAGCCTGCATGGCGGACCTCATCGGTCCGAAAGGACTCACACAGGATCAAGTCGCGGGCTATGCGTCCGGTCTGTCGGAAGGCATCGCGGACCTGCGTGCCAAGAAGGAAAGCGGCGCGCTGCCGCTGCTTCGTCTGCCGGAACGGCGCGACGATCTTCCGGAAATGGAAACGGTCGCCGACCGGTACCGCAATTTCTTCGAGGATGTGGTGGTGCTGGGGACCGGCGGGTCGAGCCTGGGCGGCCGCGCCTTGTACACCATGGCGGACCCCGACAAGCGCGGGCTGGCGCCAAGGCTGCACATCGTCACCAACGTCGATCCTTTCGGCTTCAACCGCGTCATCCGTCACCTGGACCGCCGCAAGACCGGCTGGATCGTGATTTCCAAATCCGGCGGGACGGCGGAAACGCTGATGCAGTTCCTCAGCGTGCTGCCGTTGCTGCGGGCCACCCTGGGCGATTCCCGGATCAAGGATCACGTCACCATCATCACCGAGCCGGGCGAGAACCCGCTGCGCCGGTTGGCGAAGGAGTTCGATCTGCCGGTTCTGGATCACGACCCCAATGTCGGCGGCCGATATTCGGTTCTGTCCGTCGTCGGACTGCTGCCGACCCTGATTGCCGGTCTGGATGCCAAGGCGGTCCGGGAAGGGGCCGCCGATATCCTGGAGCGGACCTTGTCGGCGAAGGACCCGCTCACGGCCGACCCGGCCCTGGGCGCCGCCGTCAATGTCGGCCTCAACAAGAGCTCCGGGATCATGGCGCATGTCATGCTGGCCTATAGCGACCGCCTCGGCTCTCTCGCCCGTTGGTACCGCCAGCTTTGGGCGGAAAGCCTCGGCAAGGACGGTGAGGGAACGACACCGATCTATGGCACCGGCCCGGTCGATCAGCACAGCCAATTGCAGCTTTGGCTCGATGGGCCGGCGGACAAGATGTTCACCGTGCTTTCCGGACCGCTGGAGGAAGATACCGAGAATGTCGGGCCCGGCACCGTCGAACCGGTCGATCCCGGCCTCGCGAAACTGACCGGCATGGACTATCTGGCCGGCCGGACGCTGGCGGAATTGATGGACGCGTCGCGCCGCGGCACGTCGGAAACATTGATCGAACACGGAAAACCCGTTCGCCGGATCCATTTCGATGCGATCAACGAATACGCCTTGGGCGGAATCATGATGCACTTCATGTTGGAGACGATCCTGTCCGCGCATCTGCTGAACGTCGATCCGTTCGATCAGCCGGCGGTGGAACACGGCAAGAAACTGACGCGCCAGTATCTCTTCGATCTGCAGAACCCAAGTTAAGGAGGGGGTTCCTCCCGGCCCATGGCCATCCGCCGATTACCAGAGACGATAGTCAACCGCATCGCCGCGGGCGAGGTGGTGGAACGCCCTGCCTCGGCGGTGAAGGAATTGGCCGAAAACAGCCTGGATGCCGGCGCGCACCGGGTCGATGTCGCCATCCGCGAGGGCGGCCGCAGCCTGATCGCCATCACCGATGACGGCTGCGGCATGGGGGCGGATGAATTGATGCTGGCGATCGAACGCCACGCGACCTCCAAACTGCCCGACGAGGACCTTTTCAACATCGCGACCCTGGGGTTCCGGGGGGAGGCCCTGCCGTCCATCGCTTCCGTCAGCCGGATGACCCTGACCAGCCGTCCGGCAGGCGAAGAGAATGCCTGGGCGCTTGCGATCGAAGGCGGAAAGGTCGGGTCGGTCACACCGGCCTCCGGCCCGCTGGGGACGCGGATCGAGGTGCGCGACCTGTTCTATGCGACGCCGGCGCGGCTCAAATTCCTGCGCAGCGAGCGGGCGGAGACCTCCGCCGTGATCGAGGTGGTGAACCGCCTGGCGATGGCGCACCCCGAAGTGTCGTTTTCCCTGCATGACGGCAATCGGGAGCGGATCCGTCTGCGCGCCGAACAGGGGGAACTGCTGGATACCCGCCTGGCCCGCCTGGGCGCGATCATGGGACGGGAATTCATGGAGAACGCCTTGCCGATTTCGGCGGAGCGGGACGGCGCGACCCTGTCCGGTTTCGCCGGCCTGCCGACGCTGAACCGCGGCACGGCGTCCCTGCAGTTCCTCTTCGTCAACGGCCGCCCCGTGAAGGACAAGCAACTGACCGGCGCCGTCCGCGCCGCCTATGCGGATTTTCTGGCGCGCGACCGCCATCCTCTCCTGGCGCTGTTCCTGGAGGTGGAGCCCCGCATGGTCGACGTGAACGTCCATCCCGCGAAGGCGGAGGTCCGGTTCCGCGATCCCGGTTCGGTTCGGGGGCTTGTCGTCGGCGCGTTGAAACATGCCTTGGCGGAAGCGGGGCACCGGGCGTCGACGACCGTATCCGCCGCGGCCTTGGGGTCGATCAGGCCGCAAGGGGCCTTCGGGGGCGGTCATCAGCTTTCCTTCACCGGCCGGCCGCATTCGGGCGCGATGCGGATGCCGTCCAGCGGCTATGGGCCCAGCTACGCGCCGGTCCAGGGACCGTCTTTGGGCCTGGCGGAGGCTGCGAACGCGTTTTACGCCCCGTTGGATGGGCCTCAAACAGGACCGCGGGATGTCGGCTTCGCTCCGGCGGCACGGTCGGATGACGGGGCGGCGGGGACGGCGGCATGGGAAGATCACCCGCTGGGGGCCGCGCGGGCGCAATTGCATGAAACCTATGTCGTCGCCCAGACGAGTGACGGCATTGTGATCGTCGATCAGCACGCGGCCCATGAACGCCTGGTTTACGAAAAAATGAAGCAGGCCCTGGGCGAGCGCGGCGTCCCGCGGCAGGGATTGCTGATCCCGGAAATCGTCGAACTGGATGACGAGGCCGCGGCCACGCTGTTGTCGCGCGCCGAGGAATTGGCGGAACTGGGGCTGGTCCTGGAAGGGTTCGGGCCGGGGGCCGTCGCGGTTCGCGAAACGCCGTCGCTGCTGGGTGACCTCGACGTTCAGGGGCTGGTGCGCGATTTGGCCGACGAGCTTTCCGATCTGGGCGATGCCTTCACCCTGAAGGAGAAACTGGAAGAGGTGTGCGGGACCATGGCGTGCCACGGGTCCGTTCGGTCCGGCCGGCGCCTCAATACCGAGGAAATGAACGCCCTGCTTCGGCAGATGGAGGCGACGCCGCATTCCGGCCAGTGCAATCACGGCCGGCCAACTTACGTTGAACTGAAACTGGCGGATATCGAGCGACTCTTCGGCAGGCGGTAACCGGCCGCGAGTTGAGGTTTTGACTTTGCCGGTTCGGCCCGTTACTCCCGCAGGGTCAATCATCACCGTGCGGAACCGTCCTTGTCCAGTGAATCCAATTTCAAGGCCCTGATCCCGCTTGCCGCAGCCACCTGCGTCAACATCATCGGCTTGGGCATCGTCATTCCGCTGCTGCCTTTCGCGGTGAAGGAAGCCGGCGGCGGCGATTTCGAGGCGGCGGCGATATTTTCCGTCTTTTCCGCCTGCTCGCTGTTGAGCGCGCCGTTTTGGGGCAGGCTTTCGGATCGGATCGGCCGGAAACCGGTGATGGTGATCTCGGTATTGGCGACGGTCATCAGCTATGTCTGGCTGGCGAATGCCGATACCCAATTGGCGATCTTCATGAGCCGCGCCTTCGCCGGGTTCACCGCCGGATGGCTCGCGACCAGTCAGGCCTTCGTCGCCGATGTCACGACGTCCGAGGACCGCGCCAAGGGCATGGGAATGCTCGGCGCCGCCTTCGGCATCGGCTTTACCATCGGCCCGGCGATCGGCGCGACGGCGGTCGGCGCGGATCAGCCCGATTTCGCCTTTCCCAGCTATCTATCCGCCGGCTGCGCCTGCATCGGGCTTCTGATCACGGCGGTCCTGGTGAAGGAACCGGCGCGCCACCGCGTCCATCAGGCCGACATGGCCGAAGGCGCCTTGAAGGTTGCCCGGCAGCCCTGGCTGCTTCGGCTGCTGATACCGTTCTTCCTTGTTTCCCTGGTCTTCACCGGCGTCGAAGGGACATTGGCGCTGTGGGGCGCGCATGTCCTGCAGATCGGCCCGCGGGAGATCGGCTATTTCCTGGCCTTCGCGGGGGTCATCAACGCGATCGTTCAGGGCGGCCTGGTCGGCCGGTTGAGCAAGAGGATGGGCGAGGCGCGGGTCGCGTTGATCGGCGCGGTATCCCTGATGCTCTCGGTCGTGGCCTTGAGTTTCGTAACGGAATTCTACTGGCTGGCGCTGCCCATGGCCCTGCTGGCGATCGCCATGGGCTTCCACAATCCGGCGATGCAAAGCCTGATGAGCCGCGAGGCGCCGGCGGGCTGGAAAGGGGCGGTCATGGGAACCGCGCAGTCCACGTCCAGCCTGGCCCGGATCGCGGGTCCCGCCCTGGCGGGTCTGGCGCTGGAACATATCCATGTGACGGCGCAATTCTGGATCGGCTTCGCCATCCTGATACCCGTCCTGTTCATGATCCTGGCGCTCAGCCGGAACCGGGTCGCCGTCGAGCAGAACGGCTAGACCGTGATGACATTAAGTGCGTCCTCTAGGGCTTTCCGGCCTTATTCGCCGAGCGTGAAGAACAGGAACCGGGCCGCCCCGTAGCGGCGGTCATCCAAGAGAGAAAACCCGTCGGGCGTGTGCCACGCCGTTTTGGGGTCGAGCTGCGCGATGACCAGCGTGTCCGGCCCGACCGCGCGGGCGTCGAGCGCGGCGCGGATCGCCTGCTCGATGGCGCCTTCCTTGTATGGCGGGTCTATCAGGACGATGTCGTAGGGTTTCGCCTGCGGGCGGAGGTGAAAGGCGTCGGTCGCCTCCACCCGGCTGCGGTCCTCGGCCCTGCATTTCGCGATATTGGCGCGTAGCGCCGCCAGCGCAGGCTTGCCGGTTTCGACGAAGACGCAATGGCCGGCGCCGCGGCTCAACGCCTCGAGGCCGAGCGCGCCGGTTCCCGCGAAGAGTTCCAGAACCCGGCCGCCGCGCAGTTTTTCCGCATAGGCGCCGTGACCCAGAATGTTGAACAGGTTCTCGCGCGCCCGGTCCGGTGTCGGCCGGGTGGCGGGTCCTTCCGGGGCGTCGAGGCGAACGCCCTTATGTTTTCCCGCGACGATCCGCACCGGCTTCCGTCCGTCCGCGCGATTTGTTGGCGGCGGCCTTTCGTTTGTAGCCCGGTTTCACGGGCTTGGGTTTGGCCTTGGCGCCCTTGTGCCTTTCGCCCATCAGCTTCTTCACCACGCCGATCGGCACTTCTTCGATGGCGCTGCGCGGCAGATCGCCGAGCGCGATCATCCCGTAGCCGGTGCGGATCAGCCGGTTCACCCGGTATCCAAGATGTTCCATCACGCGCCGGACTTCGCGGTTCTTCCCTTCGCGCAGAATGATCGTGATCCAGGCATTGCTGCTCTGCTGACGTTCCAGCTCGGCATAGATCGGGCCGTATTCGACCCCGTCGACCGTCACGCCGCGGTCGATGCTTTCCAGCTTCGCCGGGTCGACCACGCCGTGGACGCGAATGCGGTATTTGCGCGCAAGCCCGGTCAGCGGGTGTTCCAATTTGCGGGCCAGTTCCCCGTCATTGGTGAACAGCAGCAGGCCTTCGGAATTGAGGTCGAGGCGCCCGACGCTGATCAGGCGCGGCAGGTCTTTCGGCAGGTCCTGAAACACGGTCGGGCGGCCCTGCGGGTCGTTGCTCGTGGTCAACAATCCGGCCGGCTTGTGGTAGCGCCACAGGCGCGCCCGGTCCGCGGTCGGCAACAACTTGCCGTCGACCATCACTTTATTTTCGGCCGTCACGGTGACGGCGGGGGAGGTGATCACCTCGCCGTCGATGGAGACGCGGCCTTCCGCGATCCAGCGTTCCGCTTCACGGCGGGAACACAGACCGGCGCGGGCCATCACCTTGGCGATGCGTTGGGCGTCGGCGTCTTGCGGCTTGTCCATGGCGGCGGTTCCTTGTCTTCGGCTGTTGGCGCAATCGCTGCGCGGGTTCTCACTCACCTGCATCCGTGTCGTCTTGTGGCAAGGCGGCGCGCACCTTACGCTTCGCGCGTCATGCAGGAAAGACGCAACCCATATATGTTACGCGCGCTGAGGCAAGCGGAACTGGCTGCCGAACGCGGAGAATCGCCGATCGGCGCGGTCGTCGTCGACCGCGAGACGGGGGCTGTCCTGGCGGAGGACGGCAACCGGGTCGAGGAACTGATGGACCCGACCGCGCATGCCGAGATGCTGGTCATCCGGCGCGCGGCGGAGGCCAAGGCCTCACCCAGGCTGACCGGGTGCGACCTGTATGTCACCCTGGAGCCTTGCCCGATGTGCGCCGGGGCGATTTCCCACGCACGGATCGAAAAACTGGTCTTTGGCGCCTATGACCCCAAGGGCGGCGGCGTCGATCACGGCGCCCGGGTTTTCGACCGGCCGACCTGCCATCACAAACCGGATGTCGTCAGCGGCGTGGCCGAAGCGGACTGCGCGGCGCTTCTGCGGTCATTCTTCCAAGGGAAACGGTAGTCCCTAGACCGTGCTGACATTAAGTGCGTCCACTGGGACGGCGCCGGCGCCCTTCCGGCAAGGAAGCCGGGCCGTAGCGATGCGGGTCTTCCGGACGATCCCAGTTGAACGCATTTAACGTCATCACGGTCTAGTCGGCGCTGTCCGCCGCGTCGGGTCTGCGGCGCGCCCTGCGGCGCGGCCGGAGATCCGCCGCACTGGTGCGACCTGCGGCCCGGCGGCGTTCCTTCAGCAGTTGCAGTATGGCCAGCCGTTCCTCGTTGCTGGCGCGCGGCCAGGCCCCGATCTCGTCAATGCTGCGCAGGCATCCCAGGCACTGGCCCGTGGCCGGGTTCACCGCACAGACGCCGACGCAGGGCGAGGGGATATCGGGTAGAGGCAAGCGCCCGCTGCTGTCGGTCACAGGGTATCCATTCAAGTCGATTGGCGTTTCTCGTCATCACGAAAATGGATCGGGCCCCGCCGTGCTTCAAGCGCCGTGAACGCGAAACTGTTATTTCGATATTTCTAGAAATATAGTTGACTCGAGAGTTCGGCATGATATTTTTGCGTCATGAGCGATCTTGAACAAACGGCGGACCGGTTGAACGCCCTTGGCAATCCGACGCGCTTGCAGATCTACCGTCTGCTGGTTCGCGCGGGGGCGGAGGGGATGAGCGTCGGCCGCATTCAGGAAGTCGTCTCGATCCCGGGATCTACCCTCAGTCATCATCTGAAACTGCTGGATACGGTGGATCTGGTGACCAGGGAGAAACAGGGAACGACCCTGATCTGCCGGGCGCGCTACGACGTGATGGATGCGGTCATTGGTTATCTGGCCGACGAGTGCTGCGCGGATTCCGATGACGGCCGTTCGGGCGATGACTGTTCGGGCAACGGCCCAGCGGGCTCCGGCCGCCATTGGCGGAAGGTCGCCTCAAACACCTGACTACCCTAATGGCAGGGGCCCGATCGGGCGCCCCAAGAGAGAGATGCGATGAGCGACGCGATACAACAAACCGACCCCCAATCCTTCGATAGTTCTAGAAGTATCGCAGGATGGATGAAGCAGAAGTCCGGGAAATTCGACCGGGTGTTCCTGACCGTGGCCGGCATCGTCCTTGCCTGGTTTCTGGCCGATGCGGGCGCCGCGCAGGACGGGGTGATCGCCACCGGAAACAGCCTGCTGGGAATCGCGCCCTTCATCATCCTGTCGGTTCTGCTGGCGGCCTATTTGAAGGCTACCGGCGCGGATGGGCTCATCGCCAAGGCGTTCAACGGCAATATTGTGCAAGCAACGTTCATGGCCGCCATCGTAGGGGCGCTGTCGCCGTTCTGTTCCTGCGGCGTGGTGCCGTTGATCGCCGCATTGCTGGCATCCGGCGTGCCCTTGGCGCCGGTCATGGCGTTCTGGCTGGCTTCCCCGGTCATGGACCCGGAAATGTTCGTAGTGACAGCGGCGGTGCTGGGAACCGAGTTCACGGTCGTCAAGACGGCGGCTGCGATCGCCATCGGGTTGATGGGCGGGTTCACGGTCCTGCTTCTCGGAAAGTCGTCCCTGTTGCGCGATCCCCTGATCGGGACCGCATCGACCTGCGGCACCGGCGCCTATACCCGCGGGGACAAGCCGGTCTGGCTTTTCTGGGGTGAAGCGAAGCGCAAAACGGTCTTCGGCAAGGAAGCGAAACGGTCCGGCTGGTTCCTGACGAAATGGCTGACTCTGGCCTTCCTGCTGGAAGCGATGATGCTTGCCTATGCGCCGATGCAGCAAGTCGGCGAATGGTTGAGCGGCGCCGGCGCATTGGCCATCCCCGCGGCGGCCTTTATCGGCGTTCCGGCCTATCTGAACGGTTATGCCGCGATCCCGCTGACCAGCGGCTTGATGGAGATGGGATTGAGCGCACCGGCGGCCCTGACCTTCATGGTCGCCGGCGCGGTGACCAGCATACCGGCCGCGATCGCGGTGAAAGCGCTGGTCCGCTTCCCGGTTTTTCTGCTCTATCTGGGAATTGCGCTCTGCGGATCGGTCGTGATCGGCCTCACCTACGCCCTGTTTGGCTAGACGACACGGACCCTATCCGGCGTGAAGCGCCCGCCATATCCTTTCCGGTGTGGCGGGCATTTCCACGGCGTCGGTCCCCATGGCGTCATACAGGGCCAGCATGAAGGGGGCGAGGCCGCCATTCGTCCCCAACTCCCCGACGCCTTTCATGCCCAGATGATTGATGTCGGTGGAGATGCTGCCATCCACGAGCGTGAACATCGGCAGGTCCGCCGCGCGCGGCAGGGCATAATCCATCAAGGACCCCGAGAGCAGCTGCCCGCTGCCGTCCTCATAGACCGTGTTTTCAAGCCAGGCCTGTCCGATGCCCTGCACGATGCCGCCATGCAGCTGGCCTTCGGCGATCATCGGGTTCAGCTTCACGCCCAGATCGTCGGCGGACACGTATTGCGCGATGGTGACATGGCCCGTTTCGGGGTCCAACTCCACCTCGCAGACATGGGCGCTGTTCGGAACGGTCTGATGGTTGCCTTCGAAGGCGGCGCCGCCGGCGCAGCCGGGAAGACCGCGATCTTCAAGTTTCCGGGTCAGTTCGAACAGCCCGATCCGCCGGTCGGTACCAACGACGGTGAAGGCTCCGTCGCCGTAGGTGATGTCGGCCGCGGCGGCTTCAAGAATTTCCGCCGCCCCTTCCTTGCCGTTGTCGATCAGGTTGGTTGCCGCGCGGTCGATTGTCGTCGCCGCGATGGGAAGGGAGGAGGACCCGCCCGTGCCGCCGCCGATCTTCACCCGGTCGCTGTCGCCTTCGACGACGACGACCTTTTCCATCGGGATCTCCAGCCGCTGCGCGACAAGCTGCGCGAAAGCCGTTTCGTGTCCCTGTCCCGACGCCTGGACACCGGTCTTGACGAGCACCCGGCCGTCGCCGGTCACCTCTATCTCGCTCGCTTCGTTGGGTGAGCCGCCGGTCAGGTGCAATG
>Ga0209692_10001856_pt1 | contig 26151 bp, 14 predicted proteins | sample tdDd472_FD_187129 | JGI IMG/M metagenome (GOLD analysis project Ga0209692, IMG submission 187129) | Marine sediment microbial communities from the Atlantic coast under amendment with organic carbon and nitrate - tdDd47.2 (SPAdes)... | ecosystem: Environmental > Aquatic > Marine > Coastal >... | reverse complement strand
CGCCGTTTACCACTACCGACGGTATAGCCCATATTGAACTGCTGGAGCTTCGTCAACAGGCGACTCCCGATAATCCCACTTCAACCCCGCTCAGTAGTCTGAACCTTGACGACTATGTCGTAGCCATCTTTTTAGACCAACATGAATTTGACCTGACTACCTGTCTGCCGGAAAACTGTGACAGCCAGGGCGCTGAGATGCGACTAGAATGGCGCCTGCTCCTTTTAAAGCGGGCGGATGCCCTTGAGGTCCTGCGAAATGGAGATGACCGTCTCGCAGCAGCGACCGATGAAGCAGAAATAACCAGGATTCTGCAGGCGAAATACGAACTGAAGAAAATGACTCTCCGCCGTCCTCTCTTAGGGCCGGACAATGTGGTCAAGTATTCAACCCTCACCCGTAGTTACAACGATATCTGCCGCGAGGAGCTGAGCCGTTTCAAAGATGCGCTGATCACCGCTTACCATTGCTATGGGCTGGTGGTCGAAACCGTCAATATCAACCAGGTGGTAGAGCAGCTCTTTGCCCATTTCAGGCAACTGGGTGACGGTCGTGGTCTGCAGTATTTCTGGTATTATCTCGATGAGTTGTTCCATGCCTACAATGAATTTATAGAGAAGGCCTTTATGCTGACTGCTATGTCGAGGGTCTCTGAAGAGTTATTTAGCCATCATCTTTTCCTGGGACCGGGCAAAAAAATTCCTGGCTGCCGGCCGACTATCTTTCGTCACTCCTTTACCCCGGCTCGTGAACATTATTTTTACGGGGATTTTTACGGTGAGGTGACCACCTTGTTCCAGCGAATTCTCCTGCTGATCAAGGGTTTCAAGTGGAAACCGGGCACTGGAAAGCTGCGCATCACCCCGCAAAAGTTGGGCAGCGGTTTTGAAGAGCGTGCTATTGGCCATTATCTCAATCGGCAGCTGGTGGGTGAGGCCTGGAGTCTTGCTGCAAACCAGCGATGCCAGCAGGACTTGATTCCGTCTTATGACCGCAAGGATGACCGAATTCTCCAGGAAAACCTGCACGATTACAATCACCTGCAGATTGGCGATCACATGTACCGAAAAAAAGAGGAGGTGCTGAAAGAACTTGAAAAATTGAGAGTCGAGCACAATCTACCCTTTGCAGTTAAATGTCTGGAACTTGGTGCTGTTCCTCAATTCAGTAGCGGTGGCTGTAATATTGGCAGCTTACGCATTCTTTATGAGATTGCCCGACTGGATGTACTCTGTTTTGTGGAAGATAAAAGTCGATTTTTTAACAGCATCGTAGCCGATGACCTTGAATTTGAATTGCCTGAAGACGAAATCAAGGAACGTGAACTCGAGCGGAAACCGACCAGGATAGAAGCCTCTAAGAAACTGGACTTTGCAGAGGTGATCGATTTTGGCCGGAACCGGGTATTTACCACCCAGAAACGAAAAGCCCAGCAAAAAGAAGTCTCCCCTGTTGTAGTAGATTTTTCTGATGCACCGGTAGCAGCTGGTGAAATACCTCCTGGGGAGACGGCTGTCGACCCGATAAAGGCGGTGTCAAAGAGTTCGATCATCTACAAGCCGGTCTATACGACAGATAAATATACCGGGCGAAAGCAGAGCCGATACGAGAAAGATTTTGATGAGGCTGAACTTGAAAAGATTGAAGTGCCGCTTGGAGTAAGAGAAATTGTCGGGCGCAAAACAGCTACCCCCCGCATAATTAAGGAGGAGCGCTTTGAAGAAAGGCTGGCACCTAAGGCCGATGTAACCAAGAAAGAAATCCCGGTGGAAGAGGATTCAACTTCTTTTACCATCAAGGCCCGCGATATCGCCTTTGTCTTCCCGAAAACGCCAGTAACGGATTACATTAATTACCCAAAAGATGAACTCGGAGATCGGTTGCTGAGTGAATTGGTCGGCAACCTGGTAAAGCTGCTTGAGGAGCTGCCCGAAGAGGTTCATCTTTTTGATCCCGAAGCCATAGAGAAAATTTATGCTGTCATCAAGGACAAAGCGCTGGCTTTAAAGGATATCGTTGAACAGCTGCTCGGCAGTGAGGATTATGTCCCTAAGGGGGTAGAGTATGCACTTATTGCCGAACTTCTTGAACTGGTTGATGCCTGTCTCGATAAGCGGCTTGGCAAAATTGCCGAGCTGCATAAAAGTGAATGGCAGGCAGCCGAAAATGCAGGGGTTCTGGCCGATTATATTAAGAAACATCCAAGCATCCACTACTGTGGTGGGGTGCATGTCGGCGGTACCCATGTACTGGTAAGCGGCTACATAGATAAGGTTCGAGAAATTAGCAGAATTAAGGAATTAACCAGGCCGCTGTTTGTTAAGGCGCCGCTGGCAGTATATAAGGAGCTGCGGGGCAATGTCTATGAGAACGTGCTGCGTACCGCCGGTCATTTCAACCGCAAGGCCTTCACCTGGTCTAAGGGAATCGATCTACAACGAATTAAGGATAGCACCCGGGTCAAGGAGGACCCTGCTCCGGTAATAACTTTGGACCGGACGCGAAGTGCTCTCTTAGACGGGCTGCTCAGGACCATTGAAAGCAGCAGTGATGAGGAACTGGTTCTCTTTAATTTCTGTCATCAATATATCTGCTGCAGCGATTGCTCTTCAATTGAATATGTGGTGATTGCCGAGCTGAAGATCTATCTACCGAAACTGATGTTCTGCATCGATGATACCGAAAACTACGCCTTTGGTGTCTACCCTCCAGGAGGGCAGGTGCAGGGTTCCGGTGTCAAAAAGATTGGGGAAACCTACTATTTTATTCCCTCGGACAGCTCGATTGGGGAGCAGCTTTTCAAATATGTGTTTGGCGGACGGGAAGTGCAGCTGGTTGCCAAGGTTGCTGCCAGGCCGCAGGCTCGTTTTACTTACATGGTGGAAAAATTTGTCTCCGGTGAGGAGGGGCTTGCAACAGCAGTAATTGTCAGATTTACCAACCTTTCAACCAATGCTGATGAGTATCATTGGCAATTCGGCGATGATATAACCAGCGTCGATGATTCACCGGTCCATACCTACGATCTGACAGATCAAAACAGTTTTAAGGTTACCCTCACCGCAATTACTGACGCCTGCAGGGATGAAACAACCCAGGAACTCAGCCTGGTACCGATTGAATTCTATATCGAAAAACATCTTGCTGAATTTTGCAATGCAGACCCTGCTGGCTTTAAATTGATAGCCGAACCCGTTGAGGGCGGTGTCTTTGGCAAAAATGACGCAATTTCAGTGGAAACACGCACTTTTCATCCGAACAAAGTTAATTTGGGTGGAGCCAGTAGAAAGACAGAGCTCCTCACGTATCAACTTGACCAGCAACAGGCAACGCTCAGTGTCAACGTCTACGCCCAACCACAGCCATCGTTCAAGACAGAAATTCTGCAGTCTGGTGACCAGAGCATTATTGTCAGATTTATCAATGGAACAATCAATGGCAGTGAGTATACCTGGAATTTCGGAGATGGTGCTACAAGCAACCGACCAGACCCGACCCATGAATACAAGCTTGCCGGGGAAGCAAATTTTACGGTAGTGCTCACTGCCGTTAATGGGCCGTGCGTGGAATCATTTCAGGATTCACTGACCCTGACACCGCTCCTCCTTCAGTATGGCGTAGAATCAGACGGTAAATTCTGTGAGACAGACAAAGAAGGGGTCGCGCTGGTAGGTACACCAGCAGGAGGGGTACTCAGCGGAGCAGGAATAAAAGATGGTCGGTTTATTCCTGCAAATGTGGCTATGGGGACTTTGAGCAAGAAAACCGTGACCCTGCAGTACACGACCGGAGTTCGATCAACCACTCTTCAGGCGGAGGTTTATAAACATCCGGTCCTGCGTTTTACCCACCTGATTAAACCGGCGGCGCTGGGGGTGAGTGTTTCCTTTACCAATCAATCCATTCATGCGGAGCGTTATGTTTGGGATTTCGGCGATGGCAGCGGTGAATTTGCCGGCTACAATATTAGCCATTTCTATAAAAGGCAGGGGGTGTATAAGGTGAGTCTCAGGGGTATCAATCCGCCATGTGATGAGCTGCTCACTCAAACTATTGCAGCCAGGATAGATGAGCCCCTGCCACCTGAAATTGTGCCGATGCGGCCACTCAAGGCAGAAATAGGTTTACTCGGTCAATCAAAGGTCAGCGATTTTCTCCGAGAGCTTAAGGTCAACAGCGCTTCTTTGAATAGTTTCTACCGTCAGATGGCGGAAATTGTTGGAACCGGCAGCGAAGATAAAATCCGTGCCTTTGCCATGGATGATTTTTGGTTCCTCAGTCCAACCAACGAGATCATGACACTTGGTAAATCGATGTTCGAAGTTGGCCGCGGCCTTCAGGAAGCCCAGCTTGGGATCTTGATCGATATCTATCGACTGTCTCTTTGCAATATCATCAATATGTTGAGCAAGCGAAATGGTGACTTGGGCAGAGTGACTGAGCTTAACCAGCAACTCAGGCAAATAATTAAATTAACAGGGGAACTGAATCCGCATCTTGGTTTTGAGAAATTTCAGACTGATGGGTTTGAACTTGTTCCTACCTCAACAATGAATAACCTGCCAAATCTACAGGGGATTCATGGAGCATTGGGTAAAATTCTATAGGAAAAATTATCCATGGCCGGATTACACCGGATAAAAAAGCTGGAAGTTGCGCTGCAGCTCTCTGATCAGGAGCTGGCAAGAAGTCTGCAACAGGAGATTTCAAGTTTTTGCAGGACGGAGCTGCAGCAAATTCTCCAGGAAGCCTTTGATTCTGTCCCGGCTGAGGCGTGCATCCGTATCGAACGTTTGGAGCTTGACCTTCAGTCGTTTAAAAGTGCCGATGAGTTTCGCAGTTGTCTGCAAGAGCGTATCCGCGAGGTTTTGACTGAGCAGCTCAACGAGGTCAGGCTGCAGTCCCTTTCCGCTGCCGGGACTTTGTCAGGTTTCTCTGCCGATAAGGGAGAAGAACCGCCGATGACATTCAGAGCGTCATATCTGGCTGCCGATGTCTTCATCCATGTCCTCAGAACTGGTGTTGTTCCCTGGCATGCCAGGGATATAGATTTTGATAAGGTGGTAGCTGAACTCCTTGCCCTACTTAAATTTGAGCACCCATTAAAGAAAATGCTTAGCGATGTTTTGTCTGGCTCCGAACAGTCCATGCGTCGTTTTATCCTCCAGACGTCGGAGTCCTCCAGGCAGAGGATTGTCTCTCTTTTAACCGACATTGATGAAAGATTAATTGCCGAAATCGACCAGCTGCTGGACTCTTTTGTTGCAGTGTTGACCCAAGCTGCGGGAATCGTGACTTCTTTCGGTCTGCCAGTCACAGAAATTTACTATCAAAAGATACTTTATAGACGGAGTCTTGATGATGCACTGCTCCGCTCCATTTTACAGGAGGTGATTACAGCTCTTATAAATACTCGTGGTGGTGACAGCCGGAGGGTAATAGACGATTTAGCCCTTGCAACAATGGAAATGGATAAGGTTGTGCCTCTTCGGTGGCGGCAGGTGGCCCGGGACGCTATTGCCTCGTTTGCAGTCCCAGCAGCCGGTGCTGAAGCAGAGGGGATTGATCAAACAGACCAAAAATCGGTTGAGCACGAAAATTTTTTAACAAAAAAAGTTATGGTAACTCCCAGGGCCAAAGGGAGAAAAGAACCTCCGGTTAAAAGCGAGACGAGAGAGAATCCGTTCAGGTCGCCCGAAGAAACATATCCAGCGCAAAGAGCAAGCGCAAAGCGGCATGGAACAGAATCTCATGGAGAGAGGACAGGGCAGTCAGCACCAATCAGTCCAAATAGTCCAATTAGCCCCTTCAGTGTGTCTGAAATCGATCAAGAAAAGGATACGTCGGACTCGGCTGATCGTCTCTCTCTGTCAGAAAATTTACCCTGGATGACTCCTGTAGAGAATAAGGAGTATCATATCAGCAACGCAGGCCTGGTCTTGGTCGCACCATTTTTCGGCATGATCTTCAAAAACTTGGGGTATCTGGATAAAGAGAATGAATTTGTATCCAAGGAGGCTCGGATTAGGGCAGTTCATTTCAGTCAGTTCCTGGTTACCGGTAAAGAACATCCCGCTGAGTGCAATCTGATGCTCAATAAAATTCTCTGCGATATGCCAGTGGATGAACCTCTGGAGCGATTCCTCGATCTAACAGATCAGGAAATCGATGGAGCTCGGGAGGTACTCGATTCCGCACTGAAACACTGGAATGTTTTGAAACGAACCTCGGTGCCTGTTTTTCAGCAGACCTTCTTGCTGCATGAAGGTATTTTGACCAAAGAGAGCAGTTGGTTACTGAGGATTGAACGGACTTCTGTGGATGTCCTGATTGATACTGTTCCATGGACAATTTCAATCATCAAACATCCATGGATGCAACAGACGCTTATGGTGGAATGGTGAATATCTTCAGGCAGATAAAGAGCAACATTTTCGAGGCTGAGCTGGATTGGCTGTTCAAGGTCATTGAAAATCGACTGAACAGTTACTTTCATAGCAAGCCTTTTAAAAAGATTCAACCGCCGCTTGCTGTTGATCAGCAGAACGCATATCAAAGTTTTATAAGGCAGGCCGATCTAAACCAGGATGAGCGGGTCATTTTGTTGTTGGCGATAGTGCCGCATATACGTCCCCAGATGCTTGATGTTTTTTTTACACAGAATAAGGAGACACAGCGAGGTTTTGCGGAATTCGGCGGGCTCCAGGGCAAGGCACACAGCGGCTTTTTACCAACGGTCGAGACAGCCCTTTTTATTCTTGCAGGCCAGGATCTGATAAAACGATTCGAGTTGATGCAGTATTTTGATCCGGATCATGTCTTCTATCAGCAGAATATTCTGAGATTGACAGAGGTTGAAACAGACGAGCCGATGGGTGCGCGACGAATCGACGTGGGGGAGGATTTCCTCTACCGAAGCCTTTATGGCAGACCCCTTGATCCACAATTTGGACCGGGATTTCCGGCAAGGCAGCTGAATACCGGATTCACATGGGACGAGCTTGTTCTGGATCCCCACACCCATGAACAACTTGAGGAATTGAAGGCATGGTTGCAGTATGGGGATACCCTTTTGCACTCCTGGGAACTGCAAAGAAAACTCATGCCAGGATACCGTTGCCTGTTTCATGGCCCTCCGGGAACCGGGAAAAGCTTGACGGCGGCCCTTTTAGGCCAAGTCTCGGCCCGCAAGGTGTACTGCATTGATCTTTCCATGATCATTTCCAAATATATCGGTGAGACCGAAAAGAATCTGGAAAAGGTCTTTTCCCAGGCCGAGGAAAAAAACTGGCTGTTGTTCTTTGATGAGGCGGATGCCCTGTTTGGCAAGCGGACCCAGGTCAACGACTCCCATGATAGGTTTGCTAACCAGGAAACCTCATATTTATTGCAGCGCGTGGAGATATTTCCAGGCGTGGTGATTCTTGCCACCAATTTAAAATCGAATATTGATGAGGCTTTTTCCAGGCGATTTCAGTCATTTATTCACTTTCCTATGCCGGACAAAAAACTTCGCTACCAACTTTGGAAACAGAGTTTCAGTCCAATGACAAAATTGGCTGAGGATGTTGATCTAAAAGAGGTTGCGGCGCGTTTTGAGCTGGCTGGCGGTGCGATTATGAACGTGGTGAGATATTGCTCACTTATGGCCCTGAAACGGCATTCAACAGAGATAATTTTCGAGGATCTGGAACAGGGGATTTTTCGGGAGTTCAACAAAGAAGGCAGGAGTGCAGACTAATGACAACCAGAATAGTTTGGCGATATCGCAGGAAACGACATACTCCATCGGCTGCAAAAAGTCGTAAACAGGATCAGAGCATCACAGTCGATTCGCAGGCAGCAGGTGGCCAGCATTCGCATGGACCAGAGGAATTAAAACAGGCCAAAGTCCAGTTTGCCGAAGAAGAAGAGGCCCAGACCAAGTTACAATTCCAGGAGGAGGAAGAAGAGGAGATGCAGACCAGGGTTCAGTTTCAGGAGGAGGAAGAGGAGGCGGCCCAGGCGAAAACCCAACGGGAACCGGTTCCGGCACGCTCCTGTCGCTTGATTCGTTCCGTGGCCCGTAGCGGTTTTAAGGGCAGCCCCGGTTCCCTGCCTTTCGCTCGGCGAATTCAGAACTCCTTTGGTCGATACAATATTTCGGGGGTAAAGGCCTTTAGTGATCTGTCGGCCAAGAAGGCGAACCTCAGGCTTGGCTCTCTTGCTTATGCCTCGAGGGAAAAGGTGGCTTTTCGTGGTTACCCTGATCTGCAAACTGCCGCCCATGAGGCAGCGCATATTATTCAACAGCGGAAGGGGGTGCAGCTTAAAGACGGTGCTGGCAGGAAAGGAGATGCCTATGAACGCCATGCCGATGAGGTCGCTGACAGGGTGACCAGAGGGAAATCGGCTGAATCTCTTTTAGGAAAAATTCCACACCATGACAAGGCCAGTAAAGGGTAGGAGGCTGACCGGAACGGACGTACAGTATCTATTATACCAGAGAAATAATAAGTGGAATCAGGCCATCGACAGCATAAAAACAGTTATTCGCAGGCAGCCGCAGCAGCAGGCCGACGCGCAGAGTTGCGGCAGGACTCCAGCCACCAACCGTTGTCGATATCAAGGCTTACTGTCCCGAATATTCAGCCCAAACTGAACATCAGTCAACCCGGAGACAAGCACGAGCAGGAAGCGGATCGGGTTGCAGAACACATTGTCAGTCAATCCCCCCAGCGCACCCCTTTGCTTAATCAGCCGCTATCAACTAAACCGACTCCCCGGCGTCCACCCACTATAACACCGGTGCTTCAGCAACAGGCGGATGAACCGAGCAGAGAAGAGAATCTGTTTCAGGAAGAAGAGGCTGCAGTCCAGGGGAATCTGCAGTTTCAGCAGGATTCCCTTGCGGGAAGTGAAGAAATCCCAACCAAGATCCGGTCGCGTCCGGATACGCGGGTTTTTCAACCCAAGAGGATGCCGGCTACTGCCGTACGGCATAGGCTGAGGCTTGGGAGGCCTACCAGCCGGGCACCGCCGATGTTGTCGATAAAACGGAGTAGTACTATTGCCCGTGCCCCTCCAATAGAAGCCAGAACAGAGCAAACTGAAAGCCGCCTTGATCATGAACTGCGTCAACGCCGCGGTGGTGGTGTTCCTTTGCCTGAAAAGAGTCGTGTCCAGATGGAATCGAGTATCGGTGCTGATTTTGGCAATGTCCGGATCCACACCGACGAAAGCGCCGCTCGAATGAACTCAATGCTGGGCTCTCAGGCCTTTGCAACAGGTAATGCCATCTTTTTCGGGGCAGGTAAATTTGATCCCGAGAGTGTCTCAGGGCAGCGTCTTTTAGCCCATGAATTAACCCATACTGTCCAGCAAAACGCATCTCCCCGTCTACAACCCAATCCAGCTGTTGGCCCTCGCGGCCCTCCGATCCAGCAAAGTACCATGGACCTGCAGGGTGGATTCATTGGCGATCGACTTAATGAATATGCCCGCCACGTTCCCGGCTGGGAACTGTTCACCGTCATCATTGAATACAATCCCCTCACCGAACAGGATGTGCCGCGTACCCCACAGAATCTGCTGCGTGGCTTCATGGGCCTGATCCCCGGTGGCACCATACTCTACGATAAACTTAACGAAAATGGGTTGATTGACGAGGCCTTCTCCTGGCTCAGCGGCCAGCTCAGCGATCTAGGCCTTTCATGGTCCAGGCTGCGGACTGCAATCGATGCAGCCTGGGAAGAGATGGATTTCATCCGCTGGGATCCATTTGATTATAATCTCCGCGTCTTGAAACGTCATCTCCTGCCGATCTGGAACGACGTGAAGGAGTTCGCGAGCCGAGTTATCGACAAGACGGTAGAGCTCGTTCGTACCACCATGTTGACGCCGCTGGTCAACTTTATAAAAGCGCGAACTCGCGCCTATCCGCTGCTAAGCGTTATTCTTGGCTCTGACCCAATCACCGGTGAACAGGTTGACCGCAGTCTCTACAACATTGTTTCAGCATTTTTGATGCTCACCGAATCCGGAGAAGAGTATCTCAATAAACTCAATGAGTCAGGCAAACTCCAGGAACTTTCCGATTGGCTCTATGCTGAAGTTGAGAGACTCGATGTAAGCGTTGAGACCGTCACCAATGCCTTTTCAGAAGCCTGGGACCTGCTCGATCTCAATGCTGTTCTGCATCCGATAGATACCTTTACCCGCCTCTACAACATCTTCTCCGGGCCGGTTACCAGGCTGTTTAATTTCGTAGTCAATGTGGCCTTGAAAGTTCTTGGCCTGATCAAGGACTGGCTCCTGGGACTTCTAAAGGAATATGCCAACAACATTCCAGGTTATCCACTTCTTCGGGTAATACTCGGCCAGGACCCATTGACCGGAGAAGAGGTGCCAAGGACTGCTGAAAATTTCATCCGTGGATTTTTGAGTTTTGTCCCTGGCGGCGTGGAGAAATTCAATAATCTCAAGGAATCAGGAGCAATCGACAAGGCCTTTGCCTGGCTGGAAGAGGCAATCACATCACTCGGCCTGATTGGTGAAGCCTTTGCCAATGCCTTTACCCAAATCTGGGAAACCTTCTCCATCAATGACCTGACCGACCCTATAGGTGCCTTTCAAAGGGTGGTGGCCATTTTCACAGAACCGGTCCAGATGCTCATCGACTTTGCGATACAAGTCGGCATGAAGGTGCTTGAGTTTATCTTCGAGGGTGTGCTGGGTCCCACAGGCGCAAGGGTGCTGGCCATAATGAAGAAGGCCCGAAGTACTTTTATAACAATCATCCGGAACCCCATGGCATTTGTCGGTCACTTGATAGGTGCCCTGGCCAAGGGTTTTCGACAATTTTCCTCCAATATCCTTAACCATCTCAGAAATGGTCTGATAGCCTGGCTGACAGGGACTTTAAGCGGTGCCGGCATCCAGCTTCCAGAGCGTTTTGACTTTAAGGGGATTGTCTCCCTGGTCCTACAGATCCTTGGCCTTACCTGGCCACGTATACGAGACAAACTGGTACGCCGTCTTGGTGAACGTACAGTGGCCATACTGGAAACCTCTTTTGATATCATTCGCTTGCTTATAACCGAAGGTCCAGGAGCTCTATGGGAAAAACTGATGGAGCATGTAAGCAACCTGAAAGATACCGTTATGGAAGGGATAAGGAATTTTATTATCACCCGTATCGTCACTGCCGCGATAACAAAGCTTGCGACCATGTGGAATCCAGCAGGAGCAGTCATTCAAGCGATCATTGGTATTTATAACACGGTCATGTTTTTTATTGAGCGAATTAACCAGATACTTGACCTGGTTGAATCTGTTGTTAACTCGGTTTCAAAAATTGCCAGTGGCGCAATCCAGGATGCCGCCGATTTTGTGGAACAGGCGATGGGCAGAACTATTCCTGTTATTCTCGGCTTTTTAGCAAGACTCATTGGGCTTGGTGATATCTCCACTGCTCTTCAGAATATCATCCGTCGTGTCCAGGCTACTGTTGACCGCGGACTTAACCGCGTACTCGACTGGATTGTATCCCAGGGGCGGCGTTTACTTAATCGCATGCGTGGTCGGGGAGACCCAACAGCCGAGCAGGCAGTTGATCCGGCCAACATGACACCGCAACAGAAAAAGGCGGCTGCCAAACAGGAACTCGAACAATGGATTCGTGGTGGTGACCGGCAAGGCTCCTCAATTCAGGCAAAATTACCGGAACTGAAACAGAAATACCAGCTCAGTGACCTCCGCATGGAGATGACCTCTCAAGGGCCGCGCATCGGTTACTACGCCTCTGCCGGAGAATTCACCTATTTCGTCGAAGGTCAGGAGATACAAAATGTCGAATCAACGACGAGCGCAGGTATAAAAACTGTCAATTCCGCAGCAGGTGTGCCAACTCCAAAAGGTGTGATCAGTCAAAAGTATCCGGACCAGATAGCAAATGGTGCCTTTTGGTGCAGTGCTGCCAATCTTGATAGACCAAGTAGCGTTGTTGCCGAACAAACCGGCGTCGGCTCATCGGCCAACCGAGGAAGCAGTAGTGTGCAGGGCAATGCAGGTTATGTGGGTATGGATGAAGAGCTGATCATGGCCGGGCATAGAAATACAAGTTACCGAGGTGGCCATCTGATAGCCTACGCCATCCTTCAGGAAAACAGCAACCATGGCTATAACCTTGCCCCTCAGGTAAATCGCTTCAACGCTCCTGCCTACTTCAAGATTTTCGAAGAAGTAGCAATGATGACGCCGACCACTGTGGAAATCTCGGTAGATGTTGGTTATGCCATGCATTCTTACCAGGTTGATCAGCAGACCCTGGTTGATCGAGGCATCCTGACCCATATCGATTTAAACAAGGACTGGACCGTTTCATTGGCCAAGCGCATACCAAATTCGTGGAATGCTACAGTTGTTGCCATGCAGGGTTCCCTGGTTGAAGGCGGTGTCTCAGCAACTACCGATACCGCACGAGGTGTTCCGTCCGGATCGGGTGGGGAGATGCAGAGTCGAATTGTGACGACGGAGACGGCCTTCAATAGCCTGCAGGTAGATGGAGACGGAGATACGGAAAAAGTGCAGAAATGGAACAGTTTCAAAATGCTGATTACCGAGGGAGGACAGCGAAACAACGATGGCTCAATTACCACCGGCGGAAGTAGTCGCTTGAGTATACAGGCTGAGCAACTTGATTTTACACCTGCACCAGTTCAGTCACGACCTGTTAATCCAGCTCAGGCCCCTGCCTTAGGCCAGGCAAAGCTAGAGTTTGGGTCGCAAGAGGATTCCTATGAACAGGAAGCTGACTCAGTGGCGGATCGAGTTGTGCAGAATGCATCTGCGCAGAACCTGACTATAACCCCATACACGCAAAGACAGCCGCAACTTGGTCAGAGCACAGGTGCAGCTGGACAGAAAAACTTTTCAACATCAGGTCAGCCGATCTCAGAATGACACGGCGGCAGCCCATTGCCAACAAATCTTCAAAGAGGGATGGAAGCAGGAATCGGAGCAAATCTTGGGCATGTCCGCATCCATACCGATTCACCGGCAGTACAGATGTCTCGCGAGATGGGGGCTAAAGCGTTTACCCAGGGCAATCATATCTATTTTAATCAAGGACAGTTTGTACCGGAAACTTCGCCAGGCAAACACCTTCTCGTCCATGAATTAACACACACAGTTCAGCAGGGCTCTGTTATCAGGAGGCAGCCGATTGACGCACCGGTGGCTGTGCCTGAAACGGCTGTAACAGAAAAGAGAGGTACAGGGTCCTTGGTCCTTGGCGGCGCTCCCATGCCTGGCTTGGAACCTCTTATGGAAGGCGATTTACAATCACCAGCCCAGGTTGAGCAGCAGGCAGAAGCAGAAGCCGGGCTCAAAAAGGGTAAGAAAGCGCCGTCCTCTAAGGCTCAGAGTGAGAGTCAAGGAGGAAAAGTTAAAAGGAAACCAGCAGGAGAAGTTGGAGATAAAAAAACTGCCAAGGAATTGTGCATAAAAGAGAAAGGGGCCGGTAAAGAAAAAACGGCAACAGAGCCTAAGAAACTAAAAGGCGGCAGTTCAGATGGGATGCTGAATGGTTTAATGACCTCAACGGCATCAAGCATTGGAGCGTCGTATCCAATGCTTGGTGCAAGAGTCTCGGAAACCCTCAAGACTGAGAAAAAGCAGGAGGCTGATTCCGCGCCTAAACTAGTGGCGAAGGCCGGTAAAGGGAAGGTGATGGCCAGGGCTCCACCCGTCGCGCAGAGTGGTAATCAGGAAGCGGTAATTGAAGAAAAGCAACCCAGGAAGGCCGAGCAACAGAAGGTAGCAGAGCATAAAGATCTGGGCAGGCCGTTAAGTAATACAAGAAACAATAAAGCCCTTGACCAAGTACCGTCAGGCAGTTGGATTTTCTGGTTCAAAGACCGAGTTCGCAGCTTTATGTCAGGCATCCGCACAAAAGATGAGGGTGTAAACACCAGGGCTGGAAAGCCTCCTAAGGCAGAGCTTAAGGGGGATGCTGATCCTAAAAGGGCGGATAAGCAGCGCAGGGATGGGGATAGGCAGACAGCTGCCGAAAAGGACAAGGTACGGGCTGGAATTAAGACCAATCCCGGCAAAGAACAGATTCAGCCAGCTCCTGTTGATAAAACAAATGAGGTGAAGATTGAAGCGGCGGTTCCTGAAGTAGAGACAGCAAAGCAGGACGACATGGCCGACTATGTCTGAGGTGGTAATGAAATAGTGGACACTTTTTCAAGAGTGAATTACCTAATCTTGAGGAGGTATACTATGACCAAACAGAAAAGACAAAAACACACAAAGGAATTCAAAGAAGAGGCAGTCAGACTGATCACAGTTCAGGGCTATTCTGTGGCCGAAGCAGCACGGAACCTTGGTGTTAATGCTACTATGCTAGGGCGATGGAAGAAAGAATCTGAGCATCCTGAGGATGAAAGTACAGCAACTGGCAACTCAGCTTTATTACAAGCTGAATTAAAGCGTCTTCGTAAAGAAAACAAGCAGTTGAAACTGGAGCGTGAAATATTAAAAAAGGCGGCAGCCTTCTTCGCGAAAGAACAGGGATAAGGTATCAGTTCATTGATACCGAGAAGAAGGCATTCCCAATATTCCTATTATGCAAGGTGATGCACGTCAGTCGAAGTGGCTACTATTCCTGGCGATCAAGAGATCAATCTGTACTGCAAAGAGAGCGTTCTCGCCTGATTCCCAGAGTCAAAGCTATCCATCGACAAACTAGAGGTTCCTATGGTGCTCGTAGGGTTTCTGAGGAATTACAAGCAGAGGGCGAGTCCTGTGGCCGGACAAAAGCAACTACGCTCATGAAACTGGCTGGTGTAGAAGCCAAGCAGAAAAAGAAATATCGAGTGACAACAAACAGCAAACACAACCTTCCTGTAGCTCCTAATTTGTTGGAACGAAATTTTGAAGTATCAGAACAGGATCGTGTTTACTGCGGCGAAATCACATACATCTGGACGGCTCAAGGATGGTTATACTTGGCCATTATCCTGGATTTATTTTCCCGGCGGGTTGTTGGCTGGGCATTGTCTAACCGAATCAAAAAAGAACTTGTGATAAATGCTCTACAAATGGCAATATTTCGCCGTAGGCCAGCACCAGGTGTAATGTTTCACTCAGATCGTGGCAGTCAATATTGCAGCAAGGCTTTTCAGAAAATGCTTAAAAACAATGGTATGGTTTGCAGCATGAGTAGAAAAGGAAATTGCTGGGAGCGCGCAGCCTGCCCTTGGGGTATAACAGTGTTGCCGAAAGTTTCTTTGGTAGCCTGAAGACTGAGCGAGTCCTTGATTCTTCTTATTTAACGAGAGAAGAGGCTCGAAGTGATACAGTTGACTATATCGATATGTTTTACAATAGCACAAGGCGCCATTCCTATCTGGGTTATCTCAGCCCAGCTGAGTTTGAGAAACGGATGGTTTTGAAAAAAGCAGCTTAAGAAAAGTGTCCTTTTTTACTTGACCACGTCAGATTGTTCCTGAGATTATCAAGACAGAAGTTGCTTCATTTTGCCACAACATGGTGCAAGATAGCACTTTCCACTCTTTCTGCTGGATAGATGCGAAAAGTGAATGATCGATCGTTAGATATAAATCCAGATTCTCTACCGCCTATACCACTTCCAAAATGCCTCAGCCTCAAAACCAAAGAGATTCTTACTCGGAGAAGAAATGCCAGTTGTTTCATAGAGGGGAATGTAGGAAAGGGTAAGGTCATAAGCATAGACCATTCAAAACCCGGGTCATTATCTCAACGCACCGTCCTCACCCTGTTCTTTACACACCTGAGGCTGCGTCCCCACCTGCGTGATACGCAAGAGGGGCTACGACCTAAGAGGTGTCTTACCGGTTTTCCTTTGGCGCCAACCCAAAGCAATAATACCGGCAACTAGGGCTAAAATACCAACCCAGCATCCACCATAAGAAAAAGCTACTGGCAGTCCTGCAAACAATAAGAGCAGTACTGGCCAATCAGTTTTGGTTCCACTATCTTTACTCATATCACCTCCCTACTTTACTTTTTACAAGAAGACGTACTGATGATTTCAACGAGGATCACATCGAGCACTTTAATTGTACCACCAAGTTGATAGGATTTCATACAAAACACACGAAAATATACCAATAAACAGAAGAAGCCGTGGCGGTATGTGGCCCCCTCAACACTAACAAAGAAGGAAGATGTTGCAGAGTTGGCGGATTTTATAAGTACGAACCACTCGACCAAAGTGCTTAACGTAGCAGGAAGAACCCTTCCAAGGATAAAATGATCTATGGTCCGTTATATGGGCACGACCTGATAAAGGAGTGTCACCCGCCTCTATATAATATTGGGGAGAGCACCAAGCATTACACTTTCCATAACATTATGGAGGCGGATCAGCACCGCGAAGTCGCATAAACATAAGCAACAGAGAGGATAGCAAACATGTTGAAACAGATTAAGGCGGGCGTTCTTAATGTTGCCTATTTTGAGAGCGGTCCTGCAAATGGTACACCAGTGATACTCCTTCACGGGTTTCCATACGATGTGCACTCTTACGATAACGCAGCCCCTCTGTTGGTTTCAGCGGGTTGTCGTGTGCTCACGCCCTACCTGAGAGGATATGGGTCAACCCAATTTCTGTCCCAAAACACTCTGAGATCGGGCCAACAGGCAGTACTAGCTCATGATTTACTTGCATTCATGGACGTGCTGGAACTTGAGAATGCCATTCTTGCCGGATACGATTGGGGAGGACGGGCCGCATGTATCACTGCTGCCCTTTGGCCTGAGCGTGCACGAGCACTCGTCTCGGGAGGAGGTTACAACATTCAAGACATTCCAGAATCTATCAACCCTCAAGCCCCGGAAAACGAATACCGTTTTTGGTATCAATACTATTTTCACTCGGAGCGAGGACGGGCAGGTCTTGCTCAATACCGTAGTGAGCTTTGCAAACTTCTATGGCGGTTGTGGTCTCCTACTTGGGATTTTGGAAACGAAGTCTTCAACCAAACCGCGAGTGCCTTCGATAATCCAGATTTTGTCGAAGTGGTAATTCACTCTTATCGACATCGCTTTGGATTAGTACCTGGAGACCCAACAGTTGAGGAAACAGAGCAGCTTTTGACTAAACAGCCGAAAATATCTGTACCAACGATAGTGCTCGACGGTGAAACCGACGGCGTTACTCCATCAGAAGGCTCAGAGCAGCATCATTTCTTTACAGGGAAATATGAGCGAAGAGTTTTGTCTGGCGTTGGTCACAATCCACCACAAGAAGCTCCGCACGACTTCGCGGATGCTGTATTGTCATTGGTATAGAAGAATAATCTTGTTGCTGAGGCGTTAATCTCTTTTGCTCCAATCACCCGTAAATAATACGTTTTTTTAATGAAAACCAGGTTGTCAGCAAAAGGGTTGAAGAGGCACATGGGATTTTCAACTCCATCTGATTTTACGAGATGATCGATCTGGATAAGTTGGCTGTAATCGAGGTTTTAAAGATAAGATATGATAATCCCGGTAGTGAAAGGATCGACCGGTATCTAGTGGCGCTGGAAAGGTTGAGGTGAGGCGCTGGTAGCATGACTTTTGTAACCCGCTGTTGAAGGTTCTCAGTTTGTATACGTAACAAGCCTGACATCACACTTGAAGTGATCGTCAAACATAATCTGGAAAAATCTTCTACATCTTGCACGAAAAATGTGTGCCACGTTGTTCCATTGACTTCATATTCAGCCTTACCATATAATTTAGAGATATAGTTCAATTAATTTAATACTAGATAAAGCCAAACCTGTCGCAAGGCAGGGTCGGAAAGCTACGGGTCTGCAGAGATAGCCGGGTTGCCTTAGATTGAGGTAACGCGGCTTTTTTTTGTAATCCTTGAATTGGATATTTAAAGATACGGTTTTCAACCTGTACCAATCTTGCTCCTGTTAAAAATTTAGGTCAATTTGACAACCTACAGAAGGAGGTACGATAATGGTGACTTGCATCTCATTAGTTAACTTCACACAGAAAGGAATAGAGAATGTCAAGGATAGTCCAAAAAGATTAAAAAGGATTAAGAAAGCAATAAAAGCCGAAGGAGGTTGGGTCAAGGCTTTCTTCCTTACAATGGGTCGCTATGACGCAGTGTATATCATCGAAGCTAAAAATGATGAAACTATTGCCAAAATCATGCTGACACTTGGGTCCGCAGGAAACATTAAAACTGAAACCCTCAAGGCGTTCAACGAAGAGGAATTCGTAAAAATTATTGCCTCGATTTCATAATTTTTTTTGTAATACAAGAACGATTAGGTCAAGCTGTTTAAAAACAAGGAGCAAGAGTATTCAGTCAAGTCACTAACAACGAGCTCGGATAAATTTCGTTGTTAGTGAATATGCTTTCCACTTAGTGCCTTCCCTCTGCGTCAAAGATGTTTCCAAAAAACGTGCCCGAAAAGGAGCATTCTGCCACGTTAAAAACAATCATAATTATTCTCAGAAAATTCGCAGCAAATGGAGCGCTCCTATTTATTGAGTCGAGTCGCCCGGGAAATCTCACCCCAAGGCGACTCGACTCTTCGACTGAATGTGGAAAAAAATACAAAAAAACAAGATTATGGTCACGCACCCAGTTGTCAATCCCGATGATCGTATGGTCTCTAAGGATAAGAAGTTCTTATGTTGGACCCAGCACCATTCGAACTAATCTTGCCAAATCATTCTTCGTGATAGGCTTCAAGGCAAATTTTTTTATACCCAGCGCCTTAGCTTCCGTCTCTGAGACAATGCTACTGTAACCAGAGTATAGAATTATTGGAATGTCAGGACGAATTGCAAGTAAGCGTTTAGAAAGTTCAGCACCTGTCAGCCCCGGCATAGTCTGATCCGTAATTACCAGATCAAAATGAGAAGGTTGATTTTGAAAGATTTCAAGAGCATCGAGACTGTTACTTCTGATTGTAACATCATACCCCAAGCTTTCGAGCATATCCCTACCCAACTCAGCAAGAATCTTCTCATCATCAATAAAAAGTACTTTCTCCTGGCCACCACGGATATCAACGTCACTTACAACTTCGGGTAGAACTTCTTTCTTGATAACAGGGAGAAACACGTGAAATGAGGTACCTTGTCCCATTTCACTGTAAAGTGAGATGAAACCTCCATAACTTTTCACTATTCCATGAACAATTGAAAGTCCAATGCCAGTGCCTTTACCTGTCTCCTTAGTGGTATAGTAGGGATCGAATATTTTACTTCTGATTTCAACAGGTATTCCAGGACCAGAATCAGAAACCGACAATCGAATGAACGGGCCCGCTTGAACATTTGGCTCATGTGTAAGATCTTCAGGACTAAGATTCGTCTCTCTTAATGAGATATTAAGCTTGCCGCCAGAGTCCTCCATTGCATGAAATGCATTAGTACACAGATTCAGCAATATTTGATTTAATTGCGTCGGATCGGCAAGGATAAGGCCACAGTCCTGCTTAATGTATTTTTCAATTTCAATTGTTGTTGGCAGGGTATCGCGTAGCATCTTTATAGTTTGTTTAACTATATTTGCGGGTTCCAATGGAAATCTTTCAGTTTTTCCTTGGCGGCTGAATGTGAGAATCTGCTGAACCAGTTCCTTGGCCCTGTTTCCACCGCTGAGGACTTTATCCAGCTTTTCTCCCACATCTGACCCTTCTGGCAGACCTTCCTTTGCTAGTTCCGTGTAACCGATTATTATACTTAAAATATTATTAAAATCGTGGGCTATACCACCAGCTAAGGTACCGATTGCTTCCATTTTCTGGGCCTGCTGAAGGCGTGATTCAAGGTTTATTTTTTCTTTCTCTGTCTTTTTGCGTTCGGTAGCATCATGGATTATTGAGTAGAGTACCTGCTGACCACGCCAATTTATCGGACTACTGTATACTTCCACATCTCTAACTTCACCACTGGCTAAACGGTGTCGAAAACCAAAATAATTCCGTTTCTCACGTTTAGCATTTTCAACTTCAGCAAAAATTTCTTCTTCCGAAAGCAAATTGATTTTTACGATTTCAATACCGACAATTTCATCGTAAGCGTAGCCATAGAAGTCGCACGCAGCTGGATTGGCATCGACGACAATACCCTTCTCTGGCTCGACAAGTAGCATTATGGAATGGTTATTGATGAATAGACTAGAATGGCGTTTTTCACTATCCCGAAGAGCCGATTCACTTCGTTTTCTAATTCTTATTGCGTTGATAAGAATTAAAATTGTACTTGTCTGGAGAAAAAAGAAAATACTGATAACCCAGATACGAAATTTATACTGGGAATAAAAGGAGACTGGTTTATTTAACCAGAAAGTGTCTGGCGGAATATTTTTCTTATCCAATTTGAAGTCTTTCAAAACCCGATAATCAATAATATTTAAGTTAGGACTGTCCTCGACGACTCTTATCTTTTCAATAGGGTATCCTGCAAGAATATTCACAACAATTTCGGCTGCTGCCTTCCCCTGCTCCTCGTGAGAGATCACTTTCCCACCCAAGATTCCTTCTCCAAGACCGTGATACCAGAGATGAAAGAGCGGTTGACGTAAGTTGTTAAGTATGAGATTGAGGCTGTCTTGAAATAGAAGTGTTTTCCCAAATTTGTCAACATAGGCTGAAAGTAGAAGAACAGCTGTTTCAGCATCTATTTTCTGCAGTTCAGCTGCAAACTCAATAAAGGAATAGTCACCGAGTGAGATTTCGGAAAAAGTAAGTTCGGGAAAATGTTGTGACACCTCTCTGAATTTTTTCAAATCTCCTTGTCCACTTGAAGTTGTATCAACGAGGGCAATAACGCTTGTGGCTCCAGGTAGAAGGCCGGTCATCATGCTTATCGTTTCATCCATTGAGACTGCCTCGACAACACCAGTAATGTCGTTTCTGGAATCTTGAGATTTGGCAATTGCTATGTTGTTGACACCAAAAAACACTACAGGCAGGGAGGGAAACAGATCTGCTTTATGCTTGAGAATAAACATAAGGGCGTTGTCGTCGCCGGTCATCACTATATCATATGGTTTCGTATGACTAATCTTGTATGATAACAGTCGCATGAAATTCTGTATATTCTCACCGTCGATGAACCGCTTACTGTCCATAAACTCTACATCAAGGAGAATGTCTTCGTTAGAGAATACCGATTTAATGCCCTGGATTTGTTGGAAAAAAGTTGCAAAACCAGGGTGATACGAACTTATAAGCAGGACGCTGGCTGGTTCGTCTTCGGAGGGTGTGGCAAGCCGAATATTAATACAAGTCAAACAAAAAATTATGCTAACAAAAAAAAACAGTTTTTTTGCTATGCCCATGAATCGTTTCCCTTTGAGTTGAGGAGATTTATTCAATCATAGCTAACAGGCACATTCAGTTGTAATCCATTATTTTTTTGCTGTTGTTAATGCAGAACACAATAATGTATTCTTATGACTAAGAACTTCTTAACCAACCCCAACTACAAAAATCTTGGGACATTGCGGATCTTGGAATGACGAAAGTTTTTTTTCCTCAGCACCCTCCTGACGAGATGGATTCAAACAATAGCAACGAAAAATAAGATTCTAACTGAGTTTAATTCAGGGATACTTATCTATTATAAGTATCAGGTTTTCAAAAGCGAAAGATTATTTTCTCAAAAGACATCAAGGTAATTCACTTCGTACTGAGAAAAATCCAAAATCCCACTCATTGGGTTAATAGCATTGTTAATGCTAGTCTGTGTGAGTGAGACCTGGTTAAGACAAGTTACTCTTGCCTGAGCTATCAAATTTACCTTACAAGTGGCAACATTTTTCAAATGACAGCAGGGACGAGTTGATATGTTTTCTGATAACGTGCACTCAGCAATGGATTATTGAGGTTAATATTGCCAAATCAAGGGTAATTAATGTTGCATTATACTCCAAATTAGGGTGTTTCCTGTGAAATTCTGGTGCTCATGAGGCCGAATGCCTATCAACTTTTATCGTATCGCCCGTCCAAAATAATTCCAGAGATTTAAGGAGGCAGGTATGCTTTGTTGGTGTCAGATGGGATTGAGACTTTGAAATAGAATGTGTCAAATTGCACCTGGGATTCTACAGTTTAACCCTATGCTTGTTTGTCACTCGCAGGTATAATGATTTTGTATGTAAACAAATATCCAAGTTCCTGTTTCGGGACACCAGTTTTTCCCTAAAGTTTTCACTGAGGTTAAAACAATGATACGTGTAATGGTTTATGATCGAAATTCAGGGCAAAGCAATATGGGCGATGAAACGCTGCTATCCGATTCAGGCAGATCTGCAACGGAATGGATGTGGGTCGATTTTAGTGATATAGATTCGCCGCAAGAGGCAAACGTGTTTGAAAAACATTTTTCTTTTGACCCTCTGGCGGTTGCCGATGCCAGGCATGACACGCATCCCCCTAAACTTGAGCATTTCGAGGATCATTTTTTCCTTTTATTGAAGGGTCTGGATAGTGACACCGTTACTATAGATTTTCGCACCATCCAAGTAGCCTTTTTTGTAGGTGAACACCTGCTGGTTACCGCGCGAAAGAAACGTTCTTTAAGCATTGATCACATCTGGGCAAAGTGCACAAAGGATAAGCGCATTTTGCATCAAGGACCTGCCCATGTTGTCTATCGAATTTCAAGATTTTTAACTGATCGCTATACCGGGATTATAACAGGAATGGAAAGCAGGCTTGACGAACTGGAAAATGAAATGTTCGAGCGTCCTGGAGACAACCTGCTGGAAGAACTCGTTGGCTATGGCAAGAATCTCAATAAGCTGAAACGTATCTTCACATATCATCAAAATATTTTCTCAACGCTGAGATCAAAGGCACAACCGTTCGTGCCAAAACGAGGGAGATATGAATTTAATGATGTTTTCGAACACAACGAGCGTCTTGTGTCGCTATCTGGTCTCTACAAAGATTTAACCAATGACCTTATTAACGGCTATATCTCGGTCTCTGGTCATCGCCTCAATCAGATCATGAAGATATTGACGATAGTCACGACAATATTCCTGCCACTTACCCTGCTTGTGGGGGTATATGGCATGAACTTCGAGTATATCCCTGAGTTGAAAATCAAATATGCGTATTTTTTCCTGCTCGGAATAATGATGTCGGTTGCGGCATTTCTCCTCTTGATGTTTCGCAAATTAAAGTGGATCTGAGAGTTGTAGATCAAATAACTCATGCTGGATCTGTAAAAAATTGCAGATTTAATATGAGAAATTTTGTAGCTGATCATCAGTACATTAATGCGTGGTGTCTCCCAATCTTCCTCCTGCTGTCATATTCAATAATAGAATTCTACCTTCAATTTCTTAATCGGTAACCTGTAGTTGATGTTTTTGTCAGGGCATTTCATTTGGCATATTTCATGCAGCTGAAAGATGAGGGTGCTGTTGAAAATGGCTGTGCGGGTCATGGAAATAGAATTATCTGAATTGGATGAGCAGTAAAAAACTGACAAGGAGGATCGAAGATGAAAGAGACTGATAAAATTATTGTGCCTGTTGATTTTTCAGATGCAACTGAAAGCCTGGTTGCCTACGCAGTCTATATAGCTGAAAAATTGTCAGCGGCTGTCCATTTTGTCCATGTTATCAATTTCATCCAATTTACCAACCTCTATGCAGGAGGTGGTGTGGCAGGTGTTCCGAACGTTGAGGACTACGAAGAACACCTTATTACCAGTGCAAAAGAAAAAATATCAAACCTTATTAAAGAAAATAGTGAAAAGTGCTCTGGGTGTAACGGGGAAGTAGTTACCGGTGATCCAGTAGAAAAAATTGTGGAAATTGCCGAAGATCAGGACGCAAATATGATAATCACCAGTACTCATGGCCTCAAGGGATTGGAAAAGATCATGCTGGGGAGTGTGGCAGGGCGTGTCCTGAAACGGGCTCATTGTCCAGTACTCATTATGAATCCTTTTAAAAACTGGTAAGATACAATGCTGCACAAACGGCCCTTCTAAGCTGTTCTGTTTCATCAATATCGAAAGAGTCAGATCCTGGGCGTCGCTATGCTTGAAAAGAAAATCAAAGAATTATCCAACAAGACTTCACGTCGCATCGCCTTGCCTGTTTTCCTTACTATTCTCCTTTTCGTGACTGCTATTTTTTTCGTTCTTCTGCCACAGCTTGAGGATAGTTTTCATGCGAGAAAGAAGGAGATGATTCGGGAACTGACTGAGACGACATGGAGTTTACTCGGGACGTATCATGAGAGGGAACTCTCAGGTGAATTAACAAGGAACGAAGCACAGCAGCGGGCGCTTCTGCGTATTCATAAACTTCGCTACGGTCCAGAAAAAAAAGATTACTTCTGGATCAACGATATGGAGCCTCGGATGATCATGCACCCATATCGTAACGATCTGGAAGGCAAGAACCTTGCAGATTACCAGGATTCTAACGGGAAATACCTATTCGTTGAATTTGTCGAGATAGTGCAGCAACAAGGTGCTGGGTATGTTGATTACTTGTGGCAGTGGAAGGATGACCCTGTAAAGATAGCGCGGAAGAAGTCATATGTTAAAGGCTTTGAACCATGGGGGTGGATCATTGGTACTGGCATGTACGTCGATGATGTCCATGTCGAGATTGCAAGAATTCGGACAAAACTCACCCTTATATCAATGGGTATTTTACTTGTTGTATCGATCCTTTCTGTCTATTCGATTCGCCAGACTATGATGGCGGATCGGGAGCGGTTAGGGGTCTTTATGGAGAGGGAACTCCTGCTCAAGTCCCTGGAACAGAGCGAGGATCGCTACCGTAACCTGATAGAGACCACCAGTGACTGGATTTGGGAGTGCGATAGTGACGGCAGATATACGTATTCAAGTCCAAGAGTAAAAGATCTGCTTGGTTACCTGCCGGAAGAAATAATAAACAAAACCCTTATGGACATAGTATCTCCCGAGCAGGCAGTAAAATTTAACACAACATATACCCAACTGCTTCGATCCCAAAAAAATATTAATGGGCTGGAGAACATCTGCCAGGGAAAGAGCGGTCAGATAGTGGTTCTTGAAAACAATGCGGTTCCGATTTTTAACGATCAAGGTAACTTCCTGGGGTACCGTGGTATTGCCCGGGATGTTACTGAGCGTATGGTCGCCATGGAGGCGCTAAAAAAAAGCCGGGATGACCTGCACGCAAGCTTGGAAGAAACGGTAACATCACTGGCGTCTACAGCCGAAAAACGAGACCCTTATACTGCAGGCCACCAACTTCGGGTTGATCTACTGGCCTGCGCAATAGGCAAGAAACTGGGGCTTTCGGACCAGCAGATCCAAGGGTTGCACATTGCAGCTCTGCTGCATGATATTGGCAAGATTACACTGCCTTCTGAATACCTGGCTAAACCGACCAAGCTCTCCAAAGAGGAGACGGCTGTTATCAGATGTCACACTGAGGTAGGGTACGACATACTAAAAAAAATTCACTTCCCGTGGCCAGTGGCGGAGATTGTCTATCAGCACCATGAACATCTGGATGGCTCCGGTTACCCCCGGGGGCTGACCGACAAAGATATCCTCCTGGAAGCGAAGATCCTTGTAGTAGCCGATGTTGTTGAAGCCATGTCATCCCATCGCCCTTATCGGCCATCGCTGGGGATAACGAAGGCTCTAGAGGAGATTCGTTCAGGTAGGGGAACCCGCTATCATGCCCTGAGCGTTGATGCTTGTATTCACCTTATCACTGAGAAAAAAATAGATATTTGTTCTAACGAATTGTGTCCTGTTTTTCTCTAACTTTGTTGGTGTTTTTGTGTCGGAGTCTATCGTTTATCCAGGGGGGATGTCGTGATGAAAGTATTTTATTTTTTATCTTTTAATGTTATTTGACCCATTTTTGCAAGGTCTTGAGTTGATCAGCCTGATCATAGCCGCTTCTACCTCTTCACCGGAAAAAGGCTTTGTGAGCAGATCGTCGATGCCTTTTGTATGGATTTGATTGATGGTTGAATTATTGCCATACAAAGTGATAAGAATTTTTATGGCCTTGCAACACCTGTTATTAAGTATTTCAAAAAACTTCAGGCCATTCATATCAGGTAAAGACTGTTCACAAATTATAATGTCATACGGTTCTTTCTCTATGGCGTTAAGAGCCTG
>Ga0209692_10001854_pt1 | contig 26157 bp, 38 predicted proteins | sample tdDd472_FD_187129 | JGI IMG/M metagenome (GOLD analysis project Ga0209692, IMG submission 187129) | Marine sediment microbial communities from the Atlantic coast under amendment with organic carbon and nitrate - tdDd47.2 (SPAdes)... | ecosystem: Environmental > Aquatic > Marine > Coastal >... | reverse complement strand
GCCGCCATTGCAGCAGTCGCACTCTCTAGTAGAGCCGCTGCGATACTGAGAACAGTTGCAGCGATAATGAGAGCAGACCAGATACCCGCAACCAGAAACGCAAGGACGCGCCGGGCTAAGTTCTGCGGATTGGTTGCCTCCAGATACTTCAAGAAGAACTCGCGCAGACCGTTCTCAGTCTCCGCTCTTTCCTCTTCGGTATAGAAAGCCTTGTCTAGTCCGTTATAAACCCCGTCAACCACCTTACCGGCAGTCTCAGGGGTTGCAAAGATAGCCTTTAGCCACTTCATAGCGTACCCAAATCACGCAGCAGACGGGTCACAGCAGCAAGGAACGATGTGGGGTTATACCCTTCCTGCGCGATGAACCAGAAAGCACACTGCGCCCCTGTATCATCGTTACCGTTCACTCCATCCTGATTCAAAGCATTGATGAGGATGGGGTCGGTAGCGGCCTGAGTGGTCTGAGACAGCCCCACATCGTCCTGACTCGCCGCCACAGAACCGTTGATATATACCTGCATATCGCACGGAGCAGAACTGTCACGCACCACCTGAATCAGTTTGCCGGATACAGGCGCATTTAATTCACCAGCACCAGACGCTTGACCCGGACAATTTACAGAATACTGATGAGCATTCGCTGAATCTCTAAACCGGAAGCCGTTCAAAAAGAACCCAAACGAACCCGGCTGAGCCGCCCCGTAGTAAGTGAACCAATCCTCGGCAGATACATCCGGCACACTCGTCATTAGAATGCCGTGACAAGCCTTGCCACCGTCAGCGGTTAGATCGTCAAAGGGAACAATGCCCGTGTCTACATAAGCGGAGGTGGTATCAAACCGCACACCATTCGCGCCCACGTTAGTCACTGTGCTGTTAGTGGTGGCGAGATTACCCATGATGCCCTGCAACTGGTCAGCGTCATCGGACAGCGCAAAGGGAAACGCCTCTACTAAGTAAGAGTAGTTCCCCGCATCAACCAAGTGATTCACAAACCGCGCAATAGCGTCCTGCTCGTCACGGGTAGCATTGGGATATCGCTCGACAACTGTCCGCGCTTCATCTGTCCAGAACTCAAAACGCTGAGTCTCTTGCAGCATATACCAGCCCAACAAACCCCGACCCACATCATTAAAGTGAATGTTTGTTGGAGACAGTATGTGAGCGGTTTGCATTGCGTAACCAGATGCCTCCATCCGGTCACGGGTATCGGCGTAAATAAACTTACCCGCCGCATGACCGTCTAGAAGGTGCTGCACCCATGCGTCATAAGCAGATTCATAATAAGCGCCCCAACCGTTCGTAACACCCACTGCCCAAGTGCCGCCCTGAGAGCCGGGAGGCGTGATACCCACAATCAGCTTCACACCCGCGACATTGCACTCGGTCACTATTGAGTCAAAGTCTGCAATCATACTGGCAACACCAGCATCTGCCGCAGCCTGACTATTAAACAGGCCGTTCAGGATGTCATTGCCACCACAGAAAAACCACGCAACGTCCGCATTCAGGTTCTCGCTCAGAAACTCGGTAATACCCTTGCCCTGATGAGGTGAGTCATTAAAGCCATTGAGGAAGTGCGACATTGTTGCGCCGGTATTGGCATAAACATTGTCAACCCTTGCACCAAGTGCGTCATACCAATTCCGGGTGTGACTCGCATCAAAACCCTCTACGCTCTGGCTATCGCCAAAAACAAAACCACGAACAGGGTTCAGCATTTATTCAAGTCCAATCAGATCGGTGGCAGTTGTGTTTGTATCGAGTACGCGTGTATGCGATACGTCCAGAATCGCGCCCGTAGCACAATTCTTAAATAGGATGGTTTTGCCTGAGTCGGTGATTACTTCAATATCGCCGCCAACTCCGACAAAGATTGCGTCATATGATCCGGTGTCATTGTTATCGTCCGGGGTAATCGCCCCGCCATGCTTATAACCCATAGTGATTCCTAATTGATGGTGGTTGTTTCAATGACAAGCCCAAAGTCTTTGTCATTGCTTAAAATCTGTAACTGACCTTTCAGCGCCCTGTTTTCTTCAATCAGGTCTGCGACTTCAATGCGGAGCAGGTCGAGCGTGTCTTGGTAATACGAAATCACCTGCCGCTTTTCCCTGTCCTTCTCGTCTAGTTTTTGCTGAAATGCTTTGTATTCATCCTTGTCCATATTCCAACTCCAATAAGAGTTCTAGATAATGAATGGCCTTCTCGATGTCCTCGCGTCCGTTCTTGTTCCTGTGGCGCGTGACGTACTTAACAACATTCCCTTCAATGAATGGGAGCTTGTTTGCGTGAATGAATTGAATGGGCTGAATGGCGGTCTTGTAGTGTTCGCCACCTTCCTGCTTGTCGAGTGCGCTCATAGCGATTCAATCCCCACTCGGTGACTCTCTACCTCACCATGTTCACCGTGATGCACAATGCAGCGCATATCTCGGCCTGAGCGATAGCCCTGACCGTGATGCCATGCGTCTGAACTTGCCAGAGTCCGAAATGACTCAACCGTGCAAGCCCTGAACTCATGCTTGCTCTGGTGGTGGATGTGTCCCGTATACCAAAAATGGTATAGCGTTTCGCCCCAATCCTTGCCTCTGTCTGCCGCCATAATCTCAGGCAGTGCAGCGGGTTTTGTTCTATCGCCGTGAGTCGAACCAAGCAAGCACTTGCCGTGCCGGAAGTACCAGAACGGGTTAGGGCTTGCGTCAATCTCAACCCTGCTGTTGTCCTTGAAATAAGAGCGCAGGGCAATGGAGAGCATCAGGCTTGTATGCTCATCGTGGTTGCCGATGTTGTTGCGAACAATAACGCGCTTGTGCTTCTCTAGTGCGCGTCTTATACACCGCACCATTACCTCAAGCCCTGTTTCTAAGACCTTCGCCCAACGGGTATCAACGTCAAGGACATTCCCGCTCCGGCGCGTCTTGTTATCCATCGTGTCGGAATGGAAGAAGTCACCCAAGTTCAGGATTATTGCGACCTCTGCGGGAGGCGCTACATCAACCAGACGATCTACAGCAGCAAGCAAGTCACGGGAGCAGGTTTCTAAATCGAAATCCTCCCCTGCTTCCTCGCCCCATGCGTACATACCTAAGTGCGGGTCACCCATCGGGTAGATAGCCAGCAGGTCTTTGTTGCACCGTTTCGGCGCTTTGACCTTCGGGAGTGGCTTAATGTCCTCAAACACCCCACAGGCAGCATCGCGCAATAACTCAAGGCGCTGGCCGTCTTGCGTGGTCTTAACCCATTGCGCTGCTACCTCGCCATCCGCGTTATAGAGCGTTGAAACACCCTTTACGCCATATCCGGCAGGAGCAGTGCGGGTCATGTCGTGGTCAGGGCTATAACCCTGAGTCGCGGCATACTGCTTCACCCGCTGCAATATGCGCTCCACGCCTCTCTTATTCTTGCCTAGAACCTGAGCCGCTTTCTTCTGCGTCCCATATTCCAGGCAAGCCTCTATAACCTCCCGCTGTGCATCGCTGCGACAGAACGGGAGCAACCCTTGATAGTCCATACTACCTCTTGGTTTTCAGCACTTGGAAAATGGCTTGCCCTAACTGCTCCACTAAGACCTCGTTTTCTGACAGGTCTGTGTGACCTAAAAGGTCTAAACAAGCGTGGATGGCTTCATGCCAGAAGGTCTGAAGAATGACGCTCTGCGCGTGTTCTTCGTCTGGCTCTTGCAGGACAATCTTTAGCTGATACGGATGCCACTTACCCAAGCATCCTTGCTCACGGGCAAAGTTCTTCTGAGTCTCTACCGTGATGCGTTGCCCGAACAGGTCAAACTGTTTCGGGATAACTCTCACTCACCCGTCCCTCTGATGTGGCGGATGGTCAACGTGTTGCCGGGGAGTCCTTTCAACTCCTCCATGATCTCATTCATGGCAGCGCGGGAATTAGTAACCATGTGCCGCCCGTACTGGTCAATCTTATAGTGCAAGCCGGGAGCGATACAGCCGCCCAGTTGTGAGGCCCAGTTCGCCGGGTGAATGAGTATCTCGTAACGCCCCCAATCGTTCGGCCTGTCCTCTTTGCGAACCCATACACCCAGTTCCGCATTGGCTAAGGCATAAACCTCGTCACCGTTGGCGCGAGTGAATGGGATGAGGTCATAAGTACCGTCAGGCACACAGGACTTGAACGGCAGACCACCCTTCTCACTGTGCTTAATCCACGGACGTTCCAGAGTGAAAAATGCTTTCTCGCCCACCCTCAAGCCGCCTAGCGTCACAGTGTGATGGTAGGCATATCGGATTAACTCTAAGTTCATCGTCTGCGGAGTTCTTGCAGGATTAAGTTTGTGCGCTCTTCAACAACAGCAATCTTTGTGCTGTCATTCTGATACTGCTTGCGATCTTTCTTATATTCCGCCATGAACGCGGCGCGGTCTTTCTCGCCCTCCGCTATCGCTTCCTCTACACGCGCAAGACGCTGATTGAAGTTGAACCCCTTACGGATGCCCCACCAACCTGACGAAATAAACGCCAGCGCAGCAGGTAGCCAAGCAAGCAAAGTATTAGACGATTGTTCAGGCACTATGCTGACTCCGGTATGTGCATTGCTTTTCTGTTGGTTGCTGAACGGTCAACACCCGAAATGATGTAGACCGGATTGGATGGGTAACCATCGTTATGACCCAATAGCGGATTACTCGGACTGTTGTTGTAATACTCGTTCCACGATGCACCAACACCGTGACCCTCATTGTCCTGAAACATCCCTGTAACGGGTTCGCTTAATCCTGTATTCGCAATGAAGTTGCCACCGGATAAATCAGGCAGAGCATTAGCCCCGTCAATCAGGGCAAGTACGCAACCCGCACCCCCGCCGCCACCCGTTCCGGCGCGGAAATAATGCTGGTCAAAATGGAAATATGTGCCGGGGTCATCCCCGTCAGTGCCGGATAGGTCTATCTGACCGGACGCACCAAAGTTGAATGCGCGGGCAATGACGCACAGACCCGCGCCACCGTCACCACCGTCACCACCTTTCGGCTTGTCACCACTCACGGCATAATTGCTGTGATTCAGGCAAGACCCGCCCTTGCCGCCACCCGTACCTCTGAGGTCAGTCGGGATGCCGCTTATATCGGTCGGAATAGGTGAAGCAGTCTGGTCACCCGCATTCAGGGACAGGGAAGGGAAGGAACTGTTGTAACCTTCGCCCAACTGCCCGACATTGAACTTGTACTGTGTGCCGCCACTCTCGCCCCTGTGCCAACCATCAGTGCCACGAGTGTCACCAACGTAACCACGAATGCGCAGTTTCTCGGAAACAAAGTGGGAAGTTGAGCCCGTGATGCCGCCCCCTACCCCGTTAACCTCACCGTTGACCGTCAGCGTACCCTTCACCCTTAACTGAACATTGTCAGTGATGGTGACGGTCACACCGTTATCAATGGTCAAATCACCATCGTAGTAATAGACCGCACCCGCATCGGTCATATCAGCGTCACCCGTTAAGGTGCAGTCAGCAGTGATATGCCCCGAACCGTCCACAATGCTCGGTGAGATTGAGGCTAAGTCCGTTCCCTTTGAGGTGTAAAACGCATCAGCGAGAACAGGCGCAGGGGGAGTTAATAGCGGGTCGCCTTCTTCACCGGACGAACCGAACAGCCCCAACGTGACCTTGCCCTTCATCCAATCAATACGAACGCTCTGAATCTCAAAGGCGCGGCTTAACGTGCCATCACTTGAGAAGTCCTGAAGGTGGTCAAGCGTTAATTTGATAACATCCCCGGCCTCAAGTACATCGAGATAAGGCATGACATCTATAGATAGTTCTTCCGGTGCGTTTCTGTAGCGCACCTGTAGACCGTTAATCAGCGAATAGATAACTGACTGAGTGTGGCGGGCATTGTGCAGTCCCTTGAACTTCAGCACCTTCTCCTTGACCGTGTTATTCCGGCTGATGGAGTCCGCATCGGTCAGACTCAGAGAACGCAGATACCTCTCAGCATTCGGCTGATAGTCAATGCGGAACTGGTTTACAACGTCAGATTGCTTGTGCTTTAAGGCAGAATGATTGACAACGTGAGCTTCATTGAGCGAAATCACCGGGGAAGCATCGGACAACACTTGGTTAATCCGTCTTAACCCTAGCTTACCGTCACGGTTTACAGGGGAATACGTCCCCACAAGTCGATGAATCTCGGACTCTACGAACTTTTTTCCGTCCGTCTTTTTCAGATGCTCAAAGCGGAGAATCACCCCACTCTCGTCATCGTAGTAAAGGTCATCACCAATATCAGAAAACTCGGACGCTTCGACCTGCGCGGTGTCAATACCCATGTGCCAGTGTTCCGGCAGAGTGATTGTCGGACTTGAACCCAACACCTCACCCGTAATCACGGCATACGCCAACTGCGGGGCGGGCATCTCAAGGTAAACAAACTCTTCTAATTCAGGCCACTGATCTTCCGCCTCGGCAATATCTACCGTAACCGCACCCCCGACAGTGCCGAACACTTCACGTGTGATGCCGGTAAACGCTAACGGGCTTTCTGAAATACCCGTATAACGGATGATCTCGCCCGTATCGACAACGCGCAGATAACCCACTGTCTGACTCGGTGCATCAGTAAATGCGCCCGTATGCTCAAGCATTGCGAAACCGTCCACCGTGGTCACGCTAATATCTGACTGCGGAGAGGTGTCCGGGTCGGACAGGTTCGCAGCTAGACGGGTCTTTTTCTGCTCAAAGATGCTCTTACGCATCTGACGGGTAACGTCTATACAGGCAAGCGTGTACTCACCCTTGTTCAGACTGACCTCGTTCACATAGGTCGTAACAACCTGAACGAAGTCGGAGAAATCATCGGTATAACCGACCCACACCTGCACCTCTTTATGACGCAGAGACTCACCCGCATCAGGGGGAGAGTCCACAGAGGCAAGCTGTGAACGCACCTTGTCCGTAAAGGTCGAAGGTGAACTGTTATCCAACAGTCTGACCGTCACGCCACCGATCTGAGTGCGTCCATCCATCGGAAACACTTTCTGCGAGGTCGATGAAACGCCCGAAAGCACCTCTTCCAGCGTAGTGCCGGACAGATTTGAAAGGCCGGAATGACTCGTAAAGTTTAGAGTCTCATCGTCATACAGCACACGGACAACGCACTTCGGCTGTCTGTTTGCACTGAAACTGTATGACCCGAATGACCCCCAATCATCAGACCTCACGATGCTTCCACCCGAATGCGAAGTAATCAGATGAACCACCACCACCCTTCTGAATGGCGCGTTTCTCGGTGTATCCCTTGCCTTCTATCTGAACCCGAACGAACCCGCGACCGTCACCGGAATCAAACTCAAACTTTGAACCGTCCTCGACTGAATCAAGGAACTCGCGGAAGTTGATAACATCCGAACCAGTAACAGGAATAGACTGCGCTTTATAGGTAGTCTCGCCCCGCTGGTAGGTGGTCTGCTCAATGCCGGACAATGAGCGCACAGATGTCTTTACCGCTTTTCGAGTCCGGTCATAGGACTTCAGGTAGACCGTCATCGTATACTGAGTATCAACAACATGAGCAGGACTGTCCGTGGTGTTCAGACTTCTTTGTGCTGTATATCTGATCTGCATTACGCTAACGCCAGTTCTTCTGCTTGACGGGAGTCCGCATCAATGAAAACAACGTCTTTCTCTTTGACCGCTTCCTGAATGCCCGGAATGACCTGATTCCACAGGTAATCTTCGTCAGCATGGAGATTGCCCGCGATATTCACCGTTACCATTGATTCAGACTTGCGCTGAGTCACTTCCTCACTGTCCGCAACATTGCCGGACGCATAGGAAGGAGTAACAGCACCACCACCGGAATAACCACCACCAGAGCCGCCACCGTAACCCGCGCCCGCAATCGTGCCGATCTGAACAGCACCCGCGATAGCAACAGACGCAGCAGCAGCGAGGTTAGCCGGGTAAGGCATACTTGCGAGGGCATTGGTCACGCCCTTCGCGGTATTTACCACCGCATCCTTGAGCGCAATGGCTTGGTTCGCCATGCTTGCAATCTTCTGAAGTTTCTCTGACTTCTTGCCGAATGCCGCCATGACGTTTGCAGTCGCATTGAGTGTGTTCACCTTGCCCTTCATAGTGGCGAGGTCATACTTCTGAATTGCTTTGGCCTTGTCCGCTTCAATCTTCGCTCTGCGGTTTGCCATGTCTGCGGCAATAGCTAAAGACTGTTCTTCAATCTCGGCCTGACGCGCCACCTTGTCCTCTTCGGACAGCGGCTGACCCGTTTCACCCAGTGCGGCTTGCTTCGCTTCCCACTCTGCCATGACCTTTTGAGTGGCGTACTCCGTTGCCATTGCAATCAGAGTCTCATCGGTCAAGGCTTGCTGTTCTAACTTCGCAGCATCCAGAGCCTTGTCCATTTCCAACTCAGCAGCATGAGCCTGTTGGGTATGCTCAATCTGCATTGCAAGACGCTCTTGCAGCTTCTCTTGAAAATCGGAGTTATCCAGAGGTGCGAGGGCAGTCTGCACCTCACCCCCTGCCGTGCTTACATTGGCATTGGCGGCAGCAGCAATCGCCTCCGCTCCGGCTTGCGCCCGCGCTTCAAGATTGTCGAAATACTTGTTAATTCCAACAGAGGGTAGCTCCTCCATCGCGGCATTGTGCAGGTCAGTCCATGCCTCCGCAGCGTTATCACGCACAGAGTCAGCAAGACCGTCTACATAATCCTGAGCATTCTGGATGCCCTGCGCCGCCTCATCAGCAGCAGCAGCAGCATCGCGGAACATCTGACCACCCATTGAGTCAGGCAGATTGCCCGCAGCGTCAAGAATGGCAGACCAGGTGTTAAGCCAACCCTCCGCCAAACTCGTCAGCGCGGTGAAGGTGATCGAGAAGCCCGTGAGCATCCCCGCCGCCGCAGTATTCGCAATGGCATTGGCTAACTGAAACGCCACGCCCAAGCCGTGAACAGCGTCTGCAACGAACGCAACCGCTTTACCGGCAGACTCTACGGCATCAGAAACACCCTGACCCATTTCCTCGCCGTTCTTCATGGCTTCAACGAACTGCAAGGATGCTTCTTCGATGTAAGGCGCGAGTGCAATGGTCAGCTTGTTACCCAAGCCCTGAACCGCGCCACCTGCCCGCACCATTGCATCGTTCGCCGACTCGACTTTAGCCGCATCAATGCGGGAAATGGCAAGCCCTAACGACTCCGCCTCTTCCTCAAACGCATTCAGCCCCTCAGAACCAAGTCGCATGGTGTTAATCAGGTCAGTAGCGCGACCACCGAAGATGTCATAAGCAATGGCAGTCTTTTGCGTCTGGTTCTCAACCTTGTTCAGCGCATCCGCAATAACTTTGAACTGCTCGGCAGGATTCAGCTTTGCGAGTTCTTTGGTATCAATGTTCAGCGCACGGAACTGACGGGCATAGGTTTCCAGCCCGTTGTTCGCATCCGCAACCGCTTTCTGCTGACGGACGAGCGCCTTATTCAACACGGACTGCTCAACGCCCGTTATTTTCGCGGCCTGAGTAAGACCGGCGAGGTTCTTGGTGGTAATGCCTAGCTTGTCAGATGTCTTGGCAAGCGCATCAATCGACTTCAACTGTGATGCGACAATAGCAGTGGCAGCAGCACCCGCAGCAGCGCCCAAAACAGCAAAAGACTTGGCAGCAGTCTTTATCTGCCGCTTCATCTTTTGGGAGAATTTCCCCGTCCGTTTCTGCGCCTTCGCTAACTCTTTAACGAGTTTCGCGCTATTGCCATCAAGCTGAATTGTGAGGGTTGAAAGATTAGCCACCAAGCATCTCTTTAAGCAGGTTCACCGACTCCTCTGGACTCAGAGGCTTCGGTTTCGGTTTAGGCATGAAGTCAGCAGGTTTAGCCCTGACTCCCTTCTTGAGATTTCCAGACGCATTCCAGATGTCTGAGCGCATCCCGGCTATCAACCACCGGAGTTCTTCATTCGGCGGCTCTAACTCGTAAAAGGAAAACCACAGGACAAATTCCTGCGGTGACATGGATGCGAATAACTCAGACAGAGATTTGCCCTGATCCCGCGCAATGCGAAACGCAAAGCGCAGGAGCGGGGCATTCTCTATTTTTTTTCAGCAGCGTCCTGCGCGTCTTTGGTCAGGCCGGACAAACGAAGAGCAGCAACATACAACTCCTGTTGAGGCGCAAAGCTTTTACCTTCAAGCTTCTTCGCACCCTTCTTCCACTCACTCCGCTTAACCAGCAGAGTACCGTCCGGCTTGCACAACGTCAGAGCGACAACGGCAGCAACATCAGAGGCATTAAAGGTGGACTTAGTGCCACCGTCAGACAACCCGACAAAGATGCCAAATGCCTCCGCGTCAAGGGCGCGAACATAAGCAACGTCACCCCACCACTCGGAAACATCAACTTCCTCCACCTGAAGGTCACTGACACCCAAAATGTCATCAAAAGACTCAAGACTCATTCCCTCTCTCCCTTACTGATTAACCAGTTACTGATGCAGTCGTGTCCCAATCCGGGTCACCGGACACCTTCAGCGTGGCACTGAAAGACAACTGAGCATCAGGCTCTGCCGTGATTTGGAAAGTCTCAGGAGTAGCGTTAAACTCGACCTTTGTTGCAGGCGAAGTTGGCAACTCAATCAGGAAATTAGCTGCTGTACCCGCTGATGAATTGGATTTAAGCAACTGGTGATAGGTGTTAGACGCATCCCAGTTACCTGAGATTTCAATTGAACCAGCGTCTTTAAGGCCAGAGATATATTCCTTCGCGGTGCTGTCCAGAGAAGTCACGTCCACAGTCGGGCGGCTGATCTCAGGAGTGGTCAGAGAACCCACTTCAGGAATCTTGTTAAATACTTCCGGGCTTGCACCGTCACCAATGCCGATCTTCGTACCCGCGCTTAATACTGCGTTAGTCATGCTTTTACCTCACAAAAAAGCCCGCATGACAGCGGGCATAAAAAAAGCCCCGGTTAAGGGGCTTGAATAAAATTAGTGGCTATTCGTGCAGCCAGAATGTGAAGTTAAGTATCTGCCTCAACTCCACCTCGTCACCGTCAAAGTCGGACGCATTCACCTCGTTCTCAAACTTCGACCATTGAACCGATACGCCCCCCATATCTCCCTGATAACCAGAGAGCAGAGTGCGTACTTTCTTCGCCAAGTCATACAGAACCGGATAGGACTCAGCCCAACAATCAACCTGAATCCGCACCTCTGTCAGCGTTTCAACTTCTGATAGAAGCCCGCCCTGACTTGTCGATATGCGATTGAATACGATGCACGGATAAACCTCTGTCTGAGGCATCCGCTCCAAGTAAACGCGGGCAGAAACAAGCGCAGACACATCAGCATCAGCCTCTAGCGCCGCTTTTAATCCTTGCTCCAACCTCATTTCTTAGCCTTGTTTATCTTCTTTACTTCGCGCTCAATCCGCTTTGAGAGAACCGTGCGGAAACGATTAACCACCGCTTGCTCATTCCCCTTCAGCGCCGGATACAACCACGGACGCGCCTCCTGGTGCTTCGTACCGAACTCAACTAAATGACCGTGACGGATGCCGCCATTGATACTCTTGACGCTTGCCTTGCCGTAAAAACCCGCATACCGCGCAACCGCTTTCTTATCGGAGCGCAACGCACCAACCCAAAGACTTGAAACAGAACCCTTGCCACCCCGACCAAAACGCTTCGCCTTGATGCCAACCGACTCAGCCAACGCGCCGGAAGAAGGGTGCTTGGACTTGTGTGCATTCGCTTTCGCTGCGGCCTGTACGATCTTCGCCCCGGCTCTCAGCGCCGAAGTCACCATGCTCTTCTGAGTCTTGAGGGCGAACTGGTCGAGCTTTCTGTTGAGTTCCTGAAGCCCCTCAACCTTTAACTCAATATCTGCCTTAGCCATGCTCCACGCACATCAGTTCAATCATCACGTTACGCTCACCCACGTTCACAACGCTCTTGATGTCGAACACCCGTGAACCGTATACAACCCTGTGAGAGGTCGTGAGTGCCGCCACAACGGACGCATAACGGATTGTGACCTTATGGGTTACGTCAGACTCCACGCGCCCTTGTGAGTCCCGCTCAACGCCCCTCAAAGGCGTGACCGTTGCCGGGTAATCCGTAACAACGTCAGACCATCCCGAAACCACCCCACCGAAGGAGTCAACCGTTTCACCGTTGCTCTGAATGTCTACCTTGTGGCGGAGCAATCCGGCTCTCACAGCACTTCCTCAATGGTCGCTCTCGGGAAACAGGTCAAAGCCGTGTCCCGTGAGCAGTTAATGATTGGAGTCGGACAGTTCGCCCGCTCAAAGTTGGCAACCCATGTCAAATAGTTGCTCTTTTTGTTCATGTTGCCGGGGTGATCTCCGAACCAGTGTCGTTTGCCCCCATTTAGGCGCATATCGAACCCCAGTAGCAGCACCCTTGCCGCACCCCATAGCGAGGCGAGATGCACCGCTGCAAAGCCCGAATTGCCCCCAAAATTAAGGACAGAGTCCGACATATCACACCCATGCTTGCCCTCCACCGTCCACATAGGCAGGTCTAAGGGTTTCCCGTTCACATGGGTCTGCGTAACAAGCAGACAAGGCGCGTAATCCTTCAGCGCATCCCAGTGATATTTAATCCACGGATGGTCTGAGGCATACAGGCAATCAAGCTGCGTCATCCGGTAAGCGTCATTAACGCCAATCAGGAACGCATCAGAGTCCCGCGCATAATCGCAGTCCTCTTTCGTTAAACTCGCGCCGCCGCCGATAACGACGGCAGTCTTGCCCTCTAAACTTGGACTAAACGGAAGAGGTCTAGCAGACATTTAACCGAAAAAGGAACTTCTGAAACAGCAGCGCCGACAATCTCATTTTCACGATTCTCGTAGAACGAACCGACCAAGATGAGCAGGGCTTGTTTGATAGACAGCGGCACAGTGTCCGGGCTGTCCCCTGCCGCACCGTAACCCGCCTGATATGTGACGGTCACAGCACCCAAAACAGCGCGAGTGTCAGGCCATGAAGCGTCATACGCTGGCTTAACCTTCGCAGTAACAGACCCATTTAAGTCTGTCTGGAACGAGGCAACGCTTTGAGTCGCGCCATCCTCGTCAATGTATTCAACAGATGTAACCGACTGCACCGGACAACGGGGCAGGTCAATTACTGAAGGGAAGGAATCAAGCGTATAAACGCAGGTCTGAGTACCTATACTTCTTTTGGTATACCCCTCGGCATACTCACGCGCAGCAGTTATCAGGCTTGAAATGTAAGCATCATCATCCGTAACCCCGCCAGGAATACGCAAGTGAGCCTTAGCCTCTGCCAGAGTGATGACCTCTGAAGCGTTTGTTGATTCAATTCCCATTGATTTCCCTTAAAGGAAAGGGGCGAGGTTTCCCCCGCCCCTTAACTCACTTAGGCCGCAGAAAGAGTCAGAGACTTGTGTGCAGAAGTGATGGCAGCATTAGCATCGGTACGGCGATACGCACGGAAGCCAACCTGACCACTGTCAGCATAACGCTCATCAAGGCGCTGAATGACCATATCGGTGCGGTCAGCAATGATGAACTTAGACAGGTTGCCGAAGTAACCCACAATCTCTTCAGGAGAGTTTGCAGCATCACCCATGTGGTCTGAGTTGATGTACGGGCGACCGAGAATGGTATCAGGAGCGCCAGCAGTCAGACCCGGCTGCCAGATGCGGTCACCGTTGCTGTTCTTCAGCTTGGAGATAGAACGGAGAGAGCTATCACCGAAGCAGAACACACCATTGCGACGTTCAGCAGCACCCAGACCCCAGAAAAGGTCGTCAAGCGCATCTTCAGTCACAGCGGTTTCAGCAGTGCCAACATCACCAGCAATGGTCAGCAGACCATTCGGCTGACCTGAGCCAGTACCGTTCAGGAATGCGTTTTCTTCAGCAACACCGAAAGCCTCAGCAAAGTTCTCGGTCAGATAACCGAACAGGTCAAAGTCAGAGTCATTAACGAGTTCTTCAGACACTTTGACGATCTTCGCCAGTTTGTGAGCGCCCAGAGTAACGCGACCGAAAGCCGGATCAGACTCAGGGTAAGACGCTTCTTCAGCAGTCCATGAGGCAGCACCGCGAGTGCTTTCAAACGGAATATTACGGTCACCACCAGTGGTGATAACGGTCGCATACTGACGAAACGGGTTATAGTTGACCATTTCACGCTCAACAGAAGTCTGGAACTCCTCATGCGTGACGTAGCCACCTTCTGAGTTAGTGCCAACCTGCAAAGCATTCAGAAAGCGACCATCCACAGAACCTTTAGGCTTACGCAGATACTCGTTAAACGCAGCTTTATATTCAGCAGTAGCGCGAGGCTTAACGGTTTCACCAGCAATATCAGGAGTCTGACGAGGGGCAATGCCTTCGACTTCGTTCCGCAGCTTGGCTTCATGTTCCAGACGGTCAGCAGAGGCTTTCAGTGCCTCCTGCTTCTCGTTCAGTTTGTCCCATTTGGCCTGAATCTCACCTGAGAAGCCTTCCGGGTTGGCATCTGAAAGCTCGGTCATCTGGTTGATAACCTGACCGCGCTCCAGATAGATGTCATTTACATCTTTCATAATCTTGTCCTATAAAAATTAGGCAATAAAAAACCCGCTCAAGGCGGGCCGTTCTTGCGGTCATTCCAACCGCGAAAACCAAACTATTCCGGTCAGGCTTTCAAATTCTTTCGAGTTTCGTTCAACGCATTACGCTCCTGCGCTCTGCGGTTCGATTCAGCAAGGTAATCCAGATAGGCAGGGCGAGAGTTCGCAGCAGGAGACAGTTCTTCTTCCTCAACCTCTGGCGCTTTGTTAATCCAGCGACAACCGCTCAGATTGTGGACACTGGCCTTCACTTCACTCGCACCAGTGGCAAACCCCAACTCCTGCGCCTCTTCAACACCCATCCACTTCTCTTCATCCATCCAATCGGAGACAGTCTCAGCGTCTGACTCCACTTTGGTCAGGTACACATCAACCAGACCACCCTTAATCTCGTCGAGAGTGTCAGCGGTTTTACGCAGGTCTTTCGACTCACCCAGTGCAAAAGTCCACGGGTTATGAATCATCAGTTGCGAACCGACACCCATCACAACCTCATCACCCGCCATTGCTATGATTGACGCACTTGAAGCGGCATAACCGTCAACCTTTACGGTCACTTTCGCCGGATGCTCTTTCAGCAGATTGAAAATAGCCAACCCGTCAAACACATCACCACCGGGAGAGTTCAGGCGCACGGTAATCTCTTCCGCATCCTGCATTACATCAAGTTGCTCTTTGACACTCGCAGCAGTGATGCCCTCACCGAAGTAGTCCTGACCGATTACGTCAAAAATCTCAATTTCACTCATTTGCCTTCCCATTTAGTCAGCAAGGCGGGAACATCGTCTGCCGCCAGTAGTTCTTTCAACTGCTTCGCGCAATACGCCTTCGCAGTGTCCTCGTCACAGTCATCGCCAGTTATAGAAACGGCGAGACGGTCATAAAAATCTGTTGCCCACTCGCTGAAGTCACCGCGCCCAACCTCACGCCGAATCGCATTGACCTGACGCATCTCCAAAGCAGTGACGGGATTCTCTTCGGGGTCTTTTTCCGGCTCGTCACCGACCTGCCCCATGTTCAACGGGATGCGGTAAACGTCACCGCCCTCAATCGGATTCAAGTCCTCAAGTGCGCGTACCTCATTGGCACACATCCAACCGTTATTAAGAGCGGAACTGTGCGCCTCATAACGGGTCTTAACGTCACCGCGCAGCAGTCCTTCTAAGTTGAACTTGGCATAAAAGAATCGCTTCTCATTGGCGGTGAGCAGATCGCGCCGAATCGTCTGCTCAATACGCACACACCACGGAGTCAACGTGTCAATCACGAACTCAAGGGATTGGTGCTCAATGTTGCCGAAGGTCGCAGCGTCCATAAGCCCGACCTTGTGCGCCGGAACTCGGAAGATTCTGCACACCTCGGCAATCTGGAACTTCCGCGCCTCAACGAATTGCGCCTGTTCCAACGTCATTGAAACAGACTCGTAAGTAAGCCCCTCTTCCAAAAGAAGTGGCTTCATCAGACTGCCAAGCGAGTCCGCCCGACTGTCTAGCTGTTCTTTCAGACGGGTAAAGGCTTCATCAGACAGCATCCCGTCCTTCTGATAGACACCGGGGATGCTTGCGCCGTTACTGAACGTCCGTGCAGCGTGTTCTTCTGCCGCTAACGCAACACCAAGCGCCTCTTTACCCTGAGAAACCGCGCTGTAACCCGTCACGCCATCACTAGAAAGCCCCGTAACGCGCCATAATTGGCTCGGCTGATAGGTAGTTGTTACCCCGTCAACCGTGTAATTAAAGACCAGTGCGCCGCCTTCCATGCGGTCAGGTTGCATCTTAGAGGCATCAAGCGGAATCAACGCGGTAACTTTGCCGCCTTTTCTTACGATTTCGCAGTAAGAAACGCCTCGCAGAAGCAGAGAAGCCAGCACATACTCCAACAATTCCTGAGATGTGTTCTCTTCGTTAGCGACACCACCGAAAATAACGGAAAGAGGATGAGTACTCGCTCTATCCTTGCCGCCTTCCGGCCTGTTCCGGTAAATGTGGAGCGGAGTGCTTGCAATCGTTTCCGCAATGATCTTCACGCAAGCGAAAACCGCCGCAATTCGCATTGCCTGTTCTACAGACACCGAAACACCCGCATTTGTGCGGGAAAACAACTGACCCCACCCGTCAGGGCTTTTCAGCGTGAGATTCTTTGCCTTGTTCCGCTTCAACCATTCAAACATCAGTCAATAACTCTCAATCCACGCTTCTCATAAATACTTGTTTCATCTTCGCCGGGGTTCATAAGGCGATTGAGCGCAGAAAGCAGAGCAATAACCCCATCAATCTTGTTCTCTGGTCGCTCTTTGCGCGGGTAAATGTTGTCTTTTGCGTCATAGTGACCAACCACATTGCTGACCATCCACTTCAAAATGGGGTCGTTGTGGTGGAGTTTTCCGGCTAAAACCCGCGCCTCAAGCTCTTTCATCGGCTCGGAGAAGTTCAAAACAGTCGGGCGAACCTCGACCATGTTGAATCCGTTGTTAATCATCCGGCCCGCAAACTGGGTCGCCTGATGCGGGTCATACGCAAATTCTTTAATTTCAAAATCAGAGGCGAACTGTTCGCAGTCCTGCTCAATGAAATCGAAGTCAATCACCTGTCCCGGCGTTACGGTTAAGCGCCCCTCGCGCCACCACCCCGCATAAAGGTCGTTAGACGAGTTCCGCACCGTTTCATCCGGCAGGTAGTATTTCAGGAAGGGATATAACTCCCCGCCCTCTTCAAACAGTAAACAAAGCGCCGCAATGTCCACCTTTGAGGCAAAGTCAGCGCCGATAATGCAGGGCTTACCCTTGAAATCCTCAAGCGACAAAGCACCGTTATGCCCTTTGTCCCATCGGTGCATCTGCATCCATGCGGTATCGGCATTCACCCAAACATTCGCCCGCTTCGTGAGGAAGTTGTTTTGAGCGGATGGAGTCTGTTTCGCCTTCGTCCAGAGTCTTTCAATGTCGAAAGGCAGGACAGAAATGCCGTAATTCGGATTGGCTTTCTCAAGCAGTTCCGGGTTCGTCCAGACCTGCTCTATGTCGTCATCGTCTAACGTGTAGACAATGCCCCAATAAGCCTCATCCTCCACCACACCATCGAGCAGCTTCGTCACATACCCGCGCTGCTCGTAACAGATGCCCGCCTGATTAGACCCGGCAGTGGTGATGATGAACATGAGCGACTGACTGCGAGAGCCAGTACCAGTCTCAATGACATCGAACACCTCACGCGACTTGTGCGCGTGGAGTTCATCAATCAAGCCACCGTGTATGTTCAGACCGTCAAGTGAGTCCGAATCAGAGGCCAGTGGTTGAAACATCGAAGCGTTATCTTCAATGAAGATCGAGTGCTTCAGTGCCTCAACGCCGAATGCTTCCTGAAGGTCGGGAGTCTTTAGAACCTGCCTCCGGGCAGTGTCCCAACTGATTTTGGCTTGGTCTTTCTTAACCGCAGCGGAGTAAACCTCTGCACCCGCCTCGTCATCAGCACAGAGCAGGTAAAGCCCGATGCCCGAAATAACGAAGGTCTTGCCGTTCTTCCTCGGCACTTCAAGGTAAGCAGTCCTGAACCGCCGCACACCGTCCGGGGTAATCCACCCGAACACACAAGACACGACAAATATCTGCCACGGTTCAAGCGTTAAATCAGTTCCCGCCCATTGCCCCTTGATGTGGGGTAGGTTCTCAAGGAACTTGCAAACGTCATCAACGGGACGAACCTCTTTGCCCCGCTTAAAAATGACGGGATTCCACAGATAGGTCTCCCCGTCTGCGTACTTCTCAAGATCGTCTAGTTGTCTCTGTGCTGCGTCCTTAACCCACTTGCAAGCAGGAATGTCACCCGCAATCACATCTCGCGCATATTGCAGCGCGATGCCTTCATAATCTTTCATGGTGGTGGAGGTGGGCAGAATTGAACTGCCGTCCGTTGCGCTTCCCGTTAGGCTTTACGCACCGTCAAACCCATTCACCCCCTTAAACTGCTAGCGGAATCTGTGCCGACTCGTATCGCTCCGCTGATTCAATCCTCTGACGGGCTGCGTTTACCCACTTATCATCTATCTCTATTCCAATGAACTCGCGGCCTAGTGCTAACGCTGCCTCACCTGTCGAGCCACTGCCCGTGAAGCAGTCCAGCACAACAGCCCCCTCACGGCTGCTTGCAGCTATTATCTTGCGCAGAAGTTCCTGCGGCTTCTCACAGGGGTGTTTCCCCTTATAGCCATTAACCGGGCGAATATCCCAAGTGTCCTCGCAGCCTGTCTGCGCTGTTACCGCAAAAGGGCGGCGCAGCTCTTCGTATTCGCGGCGCAGCTCTTCGTATTCGCGGCGCAGCTCTTCGTATTCGCGGCGCAGCTCTTCGTATTCGCGGGAGAGGTATTCGTATTCGCCCGCACCCTCGTTAAACAGCTCTTGAAGCGACTTATAATGCTGCTCTGTAGGCAAGCACCACTGAGAGCGGCTGAAGTAGTGGCGCGATGCCATGCCTCCAGCGGAATAGGAAAAGCCACAGGCTACATTACACTCTGCCTTTCCAATTCCGGCGCGTTTTCTCTCCCCGTCCAAATAAGCCCGAAGCGGTTCAAACACAAAGCCGCGCAACTCGTCGCACTTCTTGTCGTATCCAGCACCGCCCATTGCGATATTGTCTGCGTTGTAGTGTTCCGCGAATATAATGGACTCGTGCGGAGTCAAAAACCTGCGCAGAGCATCTGGACTCGCTCGCTTGTGGTTTCCTTGCGGCTTTATCCACCTGACGCAGTTCAGCACATTGAACCGCTTGCCAATCTCCACTTCTACTCGCGCCGACATCTGTGGCGATGCGAAACAATAGAGAGAGCCGTTCGGACGCAATACGCGCCGCCACTCGTCAGCAAGTTCGCCAATCCACTCGATAAACTTGGCAGAATCATCCCACTGTCTATCCCACCACAACGACTTAACGCGAAAGTAAGGTGGGTCAGTCAATATCAGGTCTACACTGTCATCGGGAAGCCTGCGCAACTCTTCCAGCGCATCTCCCTGTATTACCTTGAATGACATTAGAACGTCTCAAAGTCCTTGACCAGATGCGCTCTATTCAAGCGGTCAAAGTGGCGAGGCTTGGCAATAACCACGCCCCACTTAGTGTCCACAAGGTACAAGTCACGCTGATTGTCTCTGCGCTTTCTCAGGAACGTCCGAACATACGAACTAATCACCGCGAAAACGATGCAGACCACAATCAGACTTACAAAATATTCAATCAAACTTGTTCGCCTTCTTCGGTGCAGCAATCTTCTGCACCTTTGTGCGGTCTGACGGGCTTAACCCGAACAGACCCAAAATTTTCAAGCGCAATGCACGGGCATCCTTCCGAACTGTGTACCACGCACTGACTTGTGCATGGCCTGACGCAGCAACCTGAACCGCGCCAGTCTCACCCATCTGAGCGACTGCGCTCTTCTCATCCGCATACGCTTCGCAGTACATGACCAGCATCGGAATGTCGGCCTCGGTCATTACCTGCATATTGCAGAGCCGGGGCAGGATGTCCGACCAAGCCCAACACGCATCCGGCATCCCCTCAATCTCTTTCGGAGCGGGCGTGTCTGCGCTGATCGGTGCTGGCTCTGGCTCGTTCTGAGGCAATGCCCTCTTACCCGGATTGCCTTTGATAATCTTCAAACTGGTTGGCGATGCGGTTCTACCCATTGCGAACCCCCTAAGCTAAATTCTGCGGTGACGTAAAATTGACTGGCGGCTCGGTCTTGGAAAACCATATGCTCTAGAGATGGATTGGGGTTAGGGGGTATGTAGTCCCATTTCCCGCATGAACTCTGCCATTGGCTTGTCTGACTTCATCTGATTGCACAATCGACAAAGTATCTGCAAGTTGTCCGCTGTATGTGTGCCGCCTTGAGCCAGAGCAACCACATGATCTAACTCAGGCGCGTTGTCATAGTGTGTGCCGCGCAATGCTTTCGGTGTGTCGCATCCACAAGCGTTACAGGCATAACCATCACGCCCTGCAATAGTTAGCCATGAGACTGTCTCTGTCTGAGTGGTGCGCTCTCTTGCCCTGCGCCTTGCCTTACCAGCAGACCTCTGCTCACGCTCACGACTCTGCCTACACTCGTCTGAGCAGAAGGCAGTCATATACTCATCAGGTGCAACCGTGTATGTCTTGGCACACACATCGCAGGTCTTTGTTCTGTCCTGCCGCTTGCCTCGCTCTCTGTTGCGCTCTGCCCTGCATTCATCAGAGCAGTAGACCGCATTGCGTACCGCTGTGAACCGTTTGCCACACTGCCTACATGAACGCTTGAGAATGCTGACCAGCGGCGGCTTTCTCCGCTCTGGCCTGCCGTGCTTGGCAAGGTACTCGTAAGAGCAGCCTCTGCCACAGAAGGTCTTTCGGTCTGCTTCTTTTGGTGTGAACTCCTGTCCACAGTTCTTACAGAATCTCACTCGCCTTTCTTTATCCCGCTCTTATCCGCTTCCTTGAACGTGGTCTTTGTTGCTGACAGCTTGAACCTCGCAACGCCCTGACACTCTGGACAGATGCGGTCTGTCTCTCTGTTATCTACATGAGCGAGGTATGCGTGAACGTGATTGCAGTCCTCACATCTGTATTCATAAATCGGCACGTTCTGCCTCGTCATACTCAGCCTTAAACAATGCCCGACAGGTGTTAGGCAGTAAGCCATTCTCTGCCGCCATGTATAACGCCTTAGCTATCCGGCGAATCATGCGCCGATTGCGTGAATCTCTACGCTCTAAGCGTTCAACCCTTTCTTCAAGTGTTGCCATGCTATGCCCTCTCTCATTTCATCTTCTGACCACTGGCAATAAGCCAAGTCATGCAGCCACTGCGTCCGGTCAGGTGTTGGTGGTTGTTCCCATTCGTGACCTGTTACATCCCAAGCCATCGAACCCTCATCCATCGTTATGCACGGCACTCCATCAAGCACCGCATCAACCGCGCTGTTACTGTTGAAAGTTACTGCGTATGCGGCTTTAGACAGTGCTTGTTCCAAAGTCGCACTGGCATCCACCATGCAGCCCGGATTGCCCCCACGACTAAGAGGGTGAGGACGAAACACAACAGGAAGAGCGCCCCCACCCAACTGAGCAAGAGCCTCAAGATAGAATCCGTTAATGTCTGTGTGTCTATGGCTATAATCTCCGGGGACTTGCCCCAGTAACAGGATGTATTCACCACCCTGCTTCCAATCCTTTACAGGGACTCCATGCTTTTCCCATCTGTCTGACGGGCTATCAGCATTGCAAAATTCACCCCTGCCGTTCAGTCCATTCCAAGCAGCAGAGGTGAAGGTGAAGCGGTCACGGTAATATCCGCGCTCTAATATCAATACATTTCTGGCAAACTTTTCCGCGCTTTGCCGATTCCGCTCACCCCACACAACCGCAACATCCGACTCCTTCCATTGGCCTGTAATCAGATGCTCTGGTTGTATGCCGTGCGCCCTTAACCCTTCACCGAATGCACCATGAAACTGATCCTGATGAGGTGCATGACTGCGGGTGTAAATGCAGACCTTCACACTTCAGCTATCCAGAACTGAGGGTGCGGGTCGTGCTTCACCCACTCCGCTGATGGGAATACCGACCGGATGAGTTCATCCCACTCTGGATAAGTCTTGATATTGATGTGCAGAGGTTGTTTCTTGTTATCCGCACTCAGCAGGACAAACCTAGTTGCCAAACGCTTAAACTCTTTCAGGGCGGTTACTTCATCACCCGGCACAAGGTGTTCAAGCACATCAAAGCAGGAAACAACATCAAAGCCCGCATCAGAGAAAGGCAACGCACAAGCATCGCCCTCAAATACCCGCTTTCCGTCAATCAGGGCGGGGACAGTCTCAATGCCTAACGCACGGAAACCCAGACGCTCGGCCTGATCTAACACCTCACCGCGACCGCAACCCACATCCAGCCAACTCTCACCCTCCGCCCTGTTCATCAGGTCGAAGGTGGGCTTTCTGCGCTTAGGCTTGCAGTGATATGTCGGTGACTTGTAACACTCGATATAACGAGCCTTTTCAACTTCCCGGTCGTACATTCTCTCTCACTGTCTTGCGGTTATGACATTTTCTGCACAGACTTTGCAGGTTGTTCCAGTCCAGCCTTAACGGGTCATTTATGCCGTTGAATCGCTGTATATGGTCAACGTCCTGCGCCGGAGTCACCCGCCCCTCTTCCTCGCAGTGCTTACAGAGAGGGTGGTGCATGATGAAACTGCGTCTTAACGACTGCCATTTGCTGTCATAGCCCCGACTTGCCGCGCTTCCCCGTCTATCCGGTGCGCGTCTGAATTTGGGCTTGTCGTGCTTGCTGCATCGGCTGTTATTGGTCAGGACACCACAACCGGGGTGGCTGCATATCTTCTTTGCCGCTAATGCCATGTGGCCCACATCAGGCCGATATTCGCCAATGCGTAAAAGCTAAACGTCATCCCTAGCGGGTAATCACCCTTTGCAATCAAGACCAATGCAGTCCAGACATAGCAGAGAGTGGCTATTGTGAGTGGGATGGTTTGCAATCAACCAATGGAACTCAGCAGGGCAATCACAACCACGGCACTCACAGCACCTAGAACGTAACTGGTGCGGTCAAAGTTCAGCCGGGTTTCGTCATACCAGACCTGCGCCCGTGCGTATTTCGCTTTAATCCAATCCATTGCAACCCCCAAAGTTAAAAAGGCAGGGACATTCACCCCGCGAGAGGGAGAGAGGGTATAGGGTGAAGCCCCGCCCGAACTGATGCCCTCTCGCTCAGTGTGATGAGTAACCGTCCCACTTATCCTCAGACAATAAGGCGGCAATCTCTTCGGGCGAATAACCCTGCGCCCTCAACCGCTCAACTTCCCTGCGGCGATCTTTGCCCTGCTCGTCTGAGTCAGACATAAAAAAAGCCGCACCGGAGCGCAGCTTGCAAAAGTGTTTCCATCTTACTTTTATAGTCTCACATTAACCCCAGTTAAGCTGTCACAAATTGACACGCTCTGACACGCTTAATGGATTCCCGCCAACGTCCCTTAGCAGTCTGCACTTTGCTGCGATACGAACCAACCGACATCCCTGCCAGTTTCGCCCTTTGGCTGTTTGTTGCGGTCTTTCCATTTTCAGGCCAGTAACCGAACTGAAGCCACAAAATAGCCTTTTCCGTGTCAGGCAATGCCACAAATCCCCGATGAATGTGCAGTTGTCTGCTGTTCAGTCCTTTGGTCAGCACCCGATGATACCGATGATTCCCAGGCGGCTCTGGTTCATTGCTTGAGTGCTGCTCCCTCGCCCACGGAGGTGCTGCGGGGCTTATCTTTGAATAACCATGCTCAAGGTCGAGTATTCGCATCCTGTCGAAATACTCCTGCGCCTCAAGCCCGAACTGACTCCGCGCTTTTCTCATTTACGCGCCTCCATGTATTCCTGAACCGATAACGCAATGTCATCATCAATCAAGCACAAATCGACTTCGGGCGTATAAATCCCAACCAGCAATGGCGGCTCACCAACCACCTCCCTGTAACGGTCATCCTCTGCCCTCTGCCCTTCTCTCAGCAGCGTATTCGGTCGCTTGTGATCTATCTTGAACAGCGACACCATGCCCCGCCTTGCTGTCTTTTCCTGTCTGGATGCCAACTGAACCCGAAACCGCACCCGCTTGCCTCTTGCCTTGATAATCCGCGTCCGTTGCTCATCCGTGAGCATTGCACTCCCCCCATTTCATTGAACCGAATAGCAGGGCGGCAGGGTTTAGGTTGTTCTTGTGCGTCACGCACTTCTCTGCCTTCAGCCGAACCCCACACGCTTCCTTACGCTCCCGAAACTCCCGCACCGGAAAGCGGTTTAAGTCCCATGTGTTCCCGACCCGTCTGGATGAAGCCCAATTCTGTGAACGGTCATAGGCTTCTGCTATCTCCTTTAGCGTCATCTTTTGCCCCGCGTATTCCCCGCTGACCACCTCTAACTTGACCCCCAGCGTCCGGGCATCCACGTTATCCGCGATGCTCTTACCTGTCAGAAACTTCCTGCCGTTCGCGGTGATAATCAGACGGTTACGCACCCACCCGCGCCCCTTCTTCATCACCTCGGCAATAGTCCTCTCAGAACACCACTGACCATCTAAGACTGTTCCGGTTTCTTTCACGAATATGCTGCGTACAGACCTGCCCTGACTCATTCCGTATCCATCCAATTATTAATCTTGATATACCCACCCCGCCCCATTGCACGGAGTCCCTGAACCCTCTCTTTCTCTGCCTTGTAGTGCTTGGCAATATCCTTTTCCTGCGCCTTCGGAATCTTCGCCACCTTGTTATGCTCCCTAATCAGCCAGTAATACTTTTCCTCGCCCCACACCTTTCGGACTAGCTCCGCGTGAACAGGTGGCCTATCGCTCATCTTCTGGTGACAAGATCGGCAGAGGCACAACGCATTCAATGGATGCCAGCGGGTGTTCCGGTGCTTTCTGGAAAAGACATGAGAGCAGTCCATCATTCCCGGCTGATGCCGCCCGTTGATGCCGCAACTCCGACAGGTGAAATCAAACGACTCCCTGACCGCATCGGAAAAATGCTTGTCTGCTGTGGTGCGTTTAATTCCGCTCACTCATCCACCCCGTAAAAAACCAAATCACACCCATCGCAGTAACCGTGAGGAATCACCGCGCACTCAATTCGCCTCGCCTGTTCACCGCACTCAGGGCAGTGGATAGGGTCAGGCAGTAACCAGACCAAAAACCTGTCAAGCCAATTCATCACCATCCCCCTTCATACGAATTAACTGCTGTGGTGCGTTTAATTCCGCTCATGCGAACAGCCTGCCCTGAGCTTGTGCTGCTTCTATGCGTTCGCAGGCAATGTCAAAGTATTTTTTCTCGCGCTCTATGCCGATGAACTTACGGCCTAAATTCATGCAGGCAACGCCCGTTGTGCCGCTGCCCATGAAGGGGTCTAGAATTAACGCCCCCTCATCAGAGCAGGACACTAGCAGTGTTGAAATAACCTCCACTGGTTTGACCGTTGGGTGTTTGTATTTATTGCCGCCTGTAGGAAACTGAATAACCCTCGATTTGTTTTCATAGCCGCCCCTTACAGGAACACCCTTAGCTCTTAAATGAAAAATATACTCAACGTCTGGCAAATAACGTTCATGACATAGCGGCGTAGGGTTTGTTTTGTGCCACGCCAATAAATCCCATTTCAGGCCAGCGGCGGTCGCAAACTCTATGTAAGCTATTAACTGGTCTTTTGAGCAGAAAGAAACCGTGTTCGCACTTCCGTCAAAAACACTTAAATCGAAACCCTCGGTAATGCCCGCGCTCTCCATGTCTGATAAATAATCCCTATCACCGAAAGCACCACCATGCAGCCCGGCACTGACCACATAAGGCGGGTCAGTCACTACCGCATCAACCTTGTCCAGCGTCGGCAATATCTCCATGCAGTCAGCGTGATAAAGAACCGCATTGCCTATCTCAACCTTCTCCATCACCATCCCCCTTCATACGAATTAACTGCCTCATGGCCTAGATACTTAACCGCCCAAGTCTTTATGCGCTCCCACAACTCAGCCGCTTCCTCTTCG
>Ga0209692_10001852_pt1 | contig 26175 bp, 25 predicted proteins | sample tdDd472_FD_187129 | JGI IMG/M metagenome (GOLD analysis project Ga0209692, IMG submission 187129) | Marine sediment microbial communities from the Atlantic coast under amendment with organic carbon and nitrate - tdDd47.2 (SPAdes)... | ecosystem: Environmental > Aquatic > Marine > Coastal >... | reverse complement strand
GCCGCGCAGAAATTCCACATGCGCGCCGTCCAACTGGCGCGTCCGGTCGCCGATCCACAGCATATGGGCGGAACAGTCGTACCAATCGCCGCTCAAGCTGTCCTGGCGGGTAAGCGCCTGCTCGTACCACAGAAGCAGGGCCTCGTGGCTCGTGTAGAAATCCGTTTCCGCGATTTGCGGCACCAATTCCGCGGTCAGACCGCAGGCCGCCATGAAGTCGAGCGTTTCCGAGAGCCGGCCGGCCATTTCCTGATACCGGTCGCCCTGCTTGCTGCCTTTCACGAAGTCCAGGTTCCAGCGCTGCACCTGGTGCAGGTCCGCGAAACCGCCCTGCGCGAAGGCCCGCAACAGGTTGAGCGTGGCCGAGGCCTGGTTGTAGGCGCTCAACATCCGGTTGGGATCGGGCACGCGCGACGTTTCGGTGAAATCGATGCCGTTGATGATATCGCCGCGGTAGCTGGGCAGTTCCACGCCGTCGATCTTCTCGGTCGGCGCCGAGCGCGGCTTGGCGAACTGCCCGGCCATGCGGCCGACCTTAACGACCGGCAGCGACGCGCCGAAAGTCAGCACCACCGCCATTTGCAGCATGACCTTGAACGTGTCGCGGATGTTGTTCGCGTGGAATTCGGCGAAACTTTCGGCACAGTCCCCGCCCTGGAGCAGAAAAGCACCGCCATTGGCGACCTTCGCGAGATCATCCTTCAAACGGCGCGCTTCGCCGGCAAACACCAAGGGAGGATAGTTGGCCAGCGTGGCCTCGACATTTTCGAGCACGGCCGGGTCCGGATATTCCGGAACCTGCTGGATAGTCTTGTCGCGCCAAGTCTTCGGGCTCCATGCGGCAACCATAGCCCTGTCCTCCAAATAACGGTTGTTCCTGCCCACCGTGGGCCGGGACCGGTTTCTATACGCGGATCAAAGAGGGTTTTCCACAGGAAAGCTTGCCTTTTTCGCCCTTTCCGTTGGGTTTTCCACATTTACGCTTCCCTATTTTGGCCGTTATCCCGCGCCTGCAATGGCGACACCACGCCGGGCGGGGACACCGGGGAGGAAAGAGCCGGGAAGGCAAGCAGGGCTAACGGACTGGTCAAATCCGCTCGCCGGGGCCGTATTTCCATTGGATTTCGTATCCTGGTCCGCCTAGTGTTTCCCGCTGGGGAGACCGCAATTCCGAACGGGGCAAACCCGCGGGCCTTTTGTTTTCACGAACTGGGAGCGTAATCATGGACAAAATGAAACTGAATGAATTGAACAGGCTTGAAAGGCGGCTGAAATCGCATCAGATCGACCGCCGGTCCTTCATGATGGGGGCTTTGGCGCTGGGCCTGACCGTCCCCGCCGCCAGCGCGCTGGTATCGAAAGCCGAAGCCGCGACGCCCAAGAAGGGCGGCGTTTGGCGCCAGGGCCTGACCGGCGCCGGCACCGGCGACTCGCTCGATCCGGCGCAGATCCTCGATTCCTACATGATCAATGTCAGCTTCGGTCAGTTGCGCAACTGTCTGACCGAAATCGATTCCAACAACAATCTCGTTCCCGAGTTGGCGGAAAGCTGGGAAGCCTCCGACGACGCGTCGCAGTGGTTCTTCAAGATCCGCAAGGGCGTCGAGTTCCACAATGGCAAGACGCTGGACGCGATGGACGTGGTTGAATCCTTCCGTCACCACTTGGGCGAAGACAGCAAGTCCGCCGCCAAGGGCATCATCACCGCTATCCAGGACGTAAAGGCCGACGGCAAGGATACGGTCGTCTTCACCCTATCGGGCGGCAGTGCCGATTTCCCCTATCTGGTGAGCGACTATCACCTCGGCATCTGCCCGGCGAAGCCCGAAGGCGGCATCGATTGGCAGTCCGGCGTCGGCACCGGCAGCTATGCCCTGAAGTCCTTCGACCCGGGCGTCCGCACGGTCACGACGCGGAACCCGAACTACTGGAAGGAAGGCTACGGCCATTTCGACGAGATCGTGACGCTCTTCATCGCCGATGTCGGCGCGCGCACCAGCGCCCTGCTGACCGGCGAAATCGACGGCATGCAGAACGTCGACCTGAAGACGATGAACCGCATGAAGAAGATGCCGAATGTCGTCGCCTTCCCGACAACCGGCAATCAACACGTCACCTTGCCGATGCTGTCCAAGTCGGCGCCGTTCGACAATGTCGATCTGCAACTGGCGCTGAAATACGCCATCGACCGCGAGGAATGGCTGAAGAAGATCCTGCAGGGCTACGGCGAGGTCGGGAACGACTATCCGATCGGTCCCGTCAACCAGTACCGGGCGACGGAAGACGAAATTCCTCAACGCAAATACGATGCCGACAAGGCGAAGTTCCACCTGAAAAAGGCCGGCTACGACAGTATCGACCTGAAATTGTCCATGGCCGCTTCAGCCTTCGAAGGCGCGGTCGATGCCGGGCAGCTCTATTCCGAAACCGCCAAGAAGGCCGGGATCAATATCGAAATCGTCCGCGAGGCCGATGACGGTTATTGGTCCAACGTCTGGCTGAAGAAGCCCTGGTGCGCCAGCTATTGGGGCGGCCGTCCGACGGAAGACTGGATGTTCAGCCAGGTCTATGCATCCGGCGCGGATTGGAACGAAAGCCAGTTCGACAACGAGCGTTTCATGAAATTGATGGTCGAAGGCCGGGCGACGCTGGACCCGGCGAAGCGGCGCGAGATCTATGTCGACATGCAGCGCATCGTCCACAACGAATGCGGCTGCGTCATTCCGATGTTCTCCGCCTATACCCAGGCGGTTTCCGCCAAGGTCGGCCTGCCGGAGAACATCGCCAGCAACTGGGGCTTCGACGGCGAAAAATGCGGCGAGCGCTGGTGGTTCGAGGCATAGACGTCGACCGCATAAGGCGAATGTCTATTGGGAGAGGCCCGGCGATTTTCGCCGGGCTTTCTCTTTGCGCACGGAGCGTCGGCGCATTCAATCGGCCATCACGGCCAGGACCGAATTCCCGTTGCGTTCCGGCGGTGTATGAAAGGCCCCGTCCCGCTTGAAGCTGAGGAATGCCGGGCCGTCCATCGCCTCGGCGGTGGCGCGGCCGTAATAGACGGCATGTGCGATGGCCCCCGGCGACAAGGCGTCGCCGGTTCGCTCGACCGTGCGGATGCCGGCGTCCGCCCAATCGGCCTCGCGGTCCATCAGCGCGTCGTACAATCCGCTGTTCGGCCGGCGCAATCCGACGATCACCAGCGACTTGCACGGGAGTTGGCTTTCCCGGTCGGTGAGGATGTCGGCCAATGTCACCACGCCGCCGTCGAACCGGGAAACATGCTCGAGGGTTCTGATCGGAACGCCCAGTTCGTTCAAGCGCCGGTGCACGAAAATCTGCTCGTTGGCGTTGATGGTCCAGGCCGAGGCACCCCCGGCCGGCGTAACATAGGTCACCGCCTGCCCGCCTGCCGCGATCCGTTCGGCCACCGCGCCGCCCATGACATGGAAGTCGTAGTCGAGCACCACGACCGGACCTTCCGGTTTAGCGCCTGCGGCAATATCGCTGGGCGTATAGACATCGGGGCCGGTCAGTTCCCGCCCCGCGATCTCCATCGGCGTAAAAAGCGCCGGCACCCAACGCGCACCGGTAGCGATGACGACGCGTTCGAAACCGAACTCCAGGATCTGGTCGGCGTCGAGCGTGCTTTGCGGATAGAGTTCCACATTCGGCATCACCTTCAATCGGCCCAACCGGTAGTCCGCGACGCGCCGCCAGGCCGACAGACCGGGCAGCGCGGATTCGAACAGCACCCTTCCCCCCATCTCCGCGCGGGAATCCGCCACGGCCACGTCGTAGCCGCGCCGCCCCAGCGTCAGCGCGCATTCCAGTCCCGCCGGACCGCCGCCGACGATCAGGACACGGTCCTGCGACCCGGCCGGTTTCACCTTTTCCGGATGCCAGCCGCGGCGCCATTCCTCCCCGAAGCTGGGATTCTGCGTGCAGCGGACAAGGACGCCTTCATGCCAGCTGGCGATGCACATATTGCAGCCGATACATTCCCGGATCTCGTCCTCCCGCCCCTCACGGATCTTGTTGGGAAGGAACGGGTCCGCGATCGAGGGCCGCGCCGCGCCGATCAGGTCCAGCACCCCCCGGCGCAACTGGGACACCATCGCATCGGGCGACGTGAACCGCCCGACGCCGACGACAGGCTTGTCCGTGCAGCTTTTCACGAATCCGGCCATGCGCTCATGCGACCCTTCCGGCACGAATCGCGACGGGCCGCAATCGGTCGGACTGGAATCCATTTTTACGTCGAACAGGTCCGTATAGGGGCTCAACATGGTGACGGCTTCATGCGCCTCGGTCTCCATGGTGGCGCCGGGGCGGGTCAGCAGTTCCTCGAGGCTGATGCGCAATGCGACGGCGACGGTGCCCCCCACCGCTTCCCGCGTCGCCTCCAGCATTTCGCGGATGATCCGGACACGGTTCTCCATCGATCCCCCATAGGCGTCGGCTCGCTCGTTATATTCCGGCAAAAGGAATTCATGCGGCAGATAGCCCATGCCGGCATAGACATAGATGATGTCGAACCCGGCCTGCTTGGCGCGTTTCGCCGCTTCCGCCTGCCACCGGACCAGGTCCTTCAGGTCGGCCGCATCCATCGCGCGGGGCCGGCCGGGCGACATGAAGACCGAATGGTTTGACGACCACCCCTTGCCCGATGGCGTCAGGGCCGGAAGGCGCGTATTGCGGTTCAGCACGCCGCCGCCGCCGTGGAACAGTTCAACACCTGCCAGCGCGCCGTGTTCATGCACCGCGTCCGTCATCAGGGCATGGGCGCGAATGTCGTCGTCGTCCCACATCGTCGCGAAAGGCAAGGGCGCGTCGTCGCAAGACGGGTGGATCGAACAGGCTCCGGTGCAGATCACCCCCCAGCCCCCCTCCGCCTTGACGGCCCGCAGGCCCGCACGCACCCTGGGATTGGCATTGGTCGCACCGCTTGCATGCGGAACCTGATAGAACCTGTTGGGCGCCGTGACGGGGCCGATCGCGACCGGGTCGAAAAGGGTCCGGAACCGGGCATCGCAATGGTCGATCGTCATGGTGATCAAAACTCCAGATCTGGGATGGGAATTCCTGCTGGAACACAGCTATTGAACATATGTACAATAACATGAGCGGATTTCGCTGGCCAACCGAAAACAGGCAGGGACCATGACGCAACAGCACGCGACCGCGGCGCAACCGGGACGGCGGCTTGCACCGGCGCAACGCCGGCGCGAAATCATCGCGGGCACGGTCGCCGCGCTGGCCGCGCACGGCCCGCAGAAATGCAGCCTGCGCCAAGTTGCCCGCGACATGGGGATAGCGCCCAGCCTGCTCACCTATTTCTTCAACAGCTGGGCGGAACTGCTGCAGGAGACCTACCGCTGGCTGGCCGAGATGACGGAAAAGGATTTCGCCGACTTGGCCGCCCAGCGCGGACAGGACCCGAAGAAGGATCTGCAGGATTATCTGGATCTGTATTTTTCCGAGAAATGGACCCGCGACGAGGTCGCCGGAGCCTATATTTCCCTATGGGCGCTGGCCCGGGGCGAAGTGGACCTGAAAACGGAGATGCTCGCCTTTTCGGAAAAGGACCGCGCCCGGGCGCGCCCCTATTTGGAGGCCTATCTGAAATCCCGTGGCGTCGACGTTAATGTCGAAGCCCTGAACGAAGCCTTCTGCGTGATGCTGTCGGGCATTTGGTACGAGACCGCCGTCAATCCAATCGCCATGCCCCGCGAAAAAGGCATGAAAAGCGCCTGGACCTTTCTGGACGCAATCGCACCCGCCAACGCCGGTTAGGTCGTGGACTCATAAACCCCGCCGGAGCGACGCCCCGCGGGGCCGGCGGACAACCGATTGCCGCGGCCAATCTCTTATTGTACAATTGTACAGTAACGATTCACAGCGAGGGCGATGCGGTGCGAAAAAGGCAGACAAACAGGCGTAATCGCGCGGACCGCCCGGTCCGGATCGCGGGGTCGATCACGCAAAGCGCCTGGTCGCCGGTCACCTATGCCACCAAACCGACGGAGTTCCTGAGCGCGGACGCCGTCGAAGCCATCCACGACACGGCGCTGACCATCCTTGAGGAAATCGGCATGAAAGTGCTGAGCGGCACAGCACGGGAGCGCTTCAAATCCGCCGGTTTCACGGTCGACGAGTCGACCGAGATGGTCCGCTTCGACAAGCAGGGGGTCGAGCAGGCGATCGCTTCCGCGCCGCCGTCATTCCCGCTCCATGCCCGCAACCCGGAACGGAACCTGATCGTCGGCGGAAACCACGCCGTCTTCTCCGTCACCGGCGGGCCGGTCTATTGCATGGATCTGGAAAAGGGACGCCGCCGCGGCACCTATGACGAGATGTGCGACTTCATCCGTCTGGTGCAGAGCCTGAACATCCTGCACCAGGAAGGCGGCGGCGGGTTCGAGGCCCTGGACCTGCCGGCGGAAACCCGCCACCTGGACCTGCTCTATGCCCAGGCCACCTTGCTGGACAAGAACTGGATGCCCTGGAACATCGGCGCGCGGCAGACCATGGACTGCCTGGAAATGGCCGCCATCATGCTGGAAACCGACCTGGAGGGGTTGAAGGAAAAGCCGATCTTCACAGGCGTGATCAACACCAATTCCCCTTTGCAGCTCGACATCCCGATGGCGGAAGGATTGATCGCCATGGCGGAATACGGCCAGGCCGCCGTCGTGACGCCCTTCACGCTGTCGGGGGCGATGGCGCCGGTGACCTTGGCGGGCGCACTCGCCCAACAGCATGCCGAAGCCATGGCGGGCATCGCGCTGACCCAGATCGTTCGGCCCGGCGCGCCCGTCGTCTATGGCGGGTTCACGTCGAATGTGGACATGAAGACAGGCTCGCCCGCCTTCGGAACGCCGGAATACGTGCAGGCCGCCCAGGCATCGGGCCAGTTGGCGCGCCGCCTGGACGTGCCCTTCCGGTCCAGCAACGTGACCACCGCGAACACGACCGACGCGCAGGCGGCCTATGAAAGCATGATGTCGCTTTGGGGCGCGATGAGCGGCGGGGCGAACATCATCATGCATGCCGCCGGGTGGCTCGGCGGCGGCCTGACCGCTTCCTTCGAAAAGCTGATCCTGGATGCGGAAATGCTGCAGATGATGGCCGCCTACAACCGCCCGATGGAAGTCGATCGGGAAACCTTGGCCCTGGAAGCGGTCCGCGATGTCGGCCCGGCCGGCCACTATTTCGGAACGGCGCATACGCTGGCCCGTTACGAGACCGCCTTCTATGCGCCGCTGGTTTCCAACTGGGACAATTTCGATACCTGGCAGCAGGGCGGCTCCATCACGGCGGAGCAGCGGGCGAACACGATCTGGAAGCAGTTGCTTGCCGAATACGAACAACCGCCGATCGACGCCGGCATCGACGAAGCCCTGCGGGACTACCGCGACCGCCGGAAGTTCGAGGTGCACGGCCGCACCGGCTAGACCGGCGCGACCGTCGCGGCACCCTATCCCACCGGGAATTCAGGCGATGCGGCTGGAAACCGGCTTAAACATTCGACGGTACGCGCCCGGCGTCAGCCCCGTGCCGCGTTTGAAAATCCGCCTGAAGAATGCCGGATTCTCGTACCCGACCATCGCCGCAATCTCGTCCGTCGGCGTATCCCCGTTTTCGAGAAGACGTTTGGCTTCCTCGATTCTAAGGTTTTGAACGTATTCGATCAGCGATTGCCCGGTCGCCGATTTGAAGCGCCGCTTCAAACTCCGTTCCGGGATCAAGCAGGTCTCGACCACGCCGGAAACCGCGTTGTCCCGCACATAATTTTCCGCAAGCCACTGTTCCGCCCGGCGGACCACCGCGTCCGCATGCGGTTGCCGCCGGACGAGGCTCTGGAACGGCAACTGCCCTTCCCCATGCCATTTCAGCAGGTAGACTTTGGCGATGCGCAGCGCCTCACCCGGACTGCAGTGCCGTGCGATGATGTGCAGGGCAAGGTCGTGCCAGGATGTGGTGCCGCCCGCGGTCACGAGTCGGCCTGACAGGTCGCTAATGACGAGATTCGGCGCCGGATTGAAGCGCACCTTGGGGAAGCTGCACCGGAACAGATCCTGGTAACCCCAATGGGACGTCGCCTCGCGACCGTCCAACAGTCCGGTCGAGGCCAATAGAATGGAGCCGGAACAGGCAGTGTAAACCGTGCTGCCCTGGTCATAACACCGCACAATCCAGTCCTTCAGATCGCCATACCGGTCCTTCACGTCATCGGTCGGGGCCAGCCACATTTCCGGAAGAATCAGTATGTCCGGCGCTGACACCTCGTCGATGGCGAGGTCCGGACTGACCGGAATGCCGTTTCCGCATCGGAAGGGCGTGCGAGAGGGCGAGACGATCTTTGGGACGATCAGTTGCCTGCCGTCGCTTTCGCCGACCAGTTCGCGCCACAAAGTCCCCGCTGCGGCGAGCACATCGACCATTCCATACAGGGCCGACCCCGCCGTTTCCGGAATGGCCAGGACCAGCGCGGTGATCGGTCGATCGGTATTTTCCATCGTTACGCCTCCTCTTTCTGGCACGAATGGAACGTTTTCGAGAAAAATCGAACTAACCCCAAAAGATGTCCAGACATAGTTTCCCCCTGCCGGCCGGTAGAGACGGAAAGCCGACGGTGAATTTTATCAATCTCAAACAAATGGAGTTAAAAAATGTCTGCACACATGGCCGCGGCCGAAGCACCCACATTTATGAACGGCTTGAACGTGAAAGCGGCCGGCGACACCATCGCCGCCCTCAAGAACGATCCGACCCTCGCCAAGTTCCAGTTCCGCGCCCGGAACAAATGGATCAACGGCGGGGAAAACCGCTCGACCATCCGCGACTTCTTCGGCGCGGGCGCCGAGGACACGTCGCGCAGCGAGGATTTCGTCTTCACAAACGGCGAGCCGCCGGTCCTGCTGGGAAACAACGAAGGCGCCAACCCGGTCGAATTCCTGCTGCATGCCCTTGCCGGCTGCGTTACGACCACGACCGTCCTGCATGCGATGGCCCGCGGGATCGAAATCCGCGAACTCTCGACGGAATTGGAAGGGGATCTCGACCTCCAGGGGCTGCTCGGTCTCGATGACGGCGTCCCCGCCGGCTACGAGAAGATCGTCATCCGCATGTCCATCAAGGCCGACTGCACGGATGAGGAACTGGACGACCTGCTGGGTTTTGCCCAGGCGCATTCGCCCGTCTGCAACACGGTTTGCCGGCCGGTTCCGGTCGTCATCGAACGCATGGCGGCCTGATCCGCGCGGCAACGAGGGCGGGCCGCACCGACCCGACGGTGCGGCCGCCCCGCCCTCTCCCCACAGAGAAATTGGAAAGCACGAAAAATGTTGATCGACCCCATGACCGAATTCACCCAAGTCGACACGCCCAATCCTGCCGTCTCCATCAACGGCGACGGCGAGGAGCGGCCCGTGGCGGTTACGCCGGCACCGCCGGCCAATTCCAACTTAGAGCCGACCAAACCCGGCGCAGTGAAAAGGCCGTCGGCGTCCGCCGCGGCGGGATCCACCGCGGTCATGCTTTGCGAAGAGGACGAGATCCGCGCATGGTGCCGACGAGTCACCGCATCGAACGGGTTCGCCGATTTCCCGTAACCCCGGAAGGACCAAAGCCGCGCGGCGACCGTTACCGGTTCGCGCGGCGCTGCGGCATGTTCTCCGCCTCCGCGCATTTGACTTGCTCTAACCGGCCGAAGACACCACGTTTGGGCAAGGCAAACCGGCGGAGGACGGGTCCATGCAGACCACCGGCAGACTTTTCGACGATATAGCCCGCGTCGCAAGCGGGGCGGCGGGCGCACTTTCCGGCGTGCGGGAAGAGGTGGAAGCCCTGGTCAAACACCGGCTGGAACGCATGATGGCCGATATGGACCTCGTCCCGCGCGACGAGTTCGAGGCGGTGAAGGAAGTCGCCGCGACCGCCCGGGCCGAGCAGGAGAAGCTGGAAGCCCGTGTCGCCGCGCTGGAAGCGGCCCTTTCGGGCAAGACCGCCGCCAAGAAAACCACCCGCGGCAAAGCCGCAGGCAAGACCGCGGCCGCCAAATCGGCACCCCCGAAACCCGGCGCCGATTGATCCCTGGAACGTAGCAAGCGGACACGCACCGGACCGGGTCCGGGCCGGCTAAGCCGGTTGGAACCCTCTGACTCAACAGCGTTTTTCAGGCCCCGTTCCGGGGGCCGCAAATCACTTTGTTAAAACAGCGGCAAACCCGATTCCCAGCTTTGAGTCTCTAGGAATCGAAAAGGCTTTTATTACACAGGCTTAGCCAAGGCGTTTTTGACGCCCTTGCGGCGCTGGAATCACGCATGGCACTCTAACCGTGGTGTCGGGGCCGGCAGGAGATCACAAGATCTGGCGCTCTCACCAAGATGTTGAGCAGCGGTGCTGCGGCTTATTTTCGCGTCGAGGGGGACGTCCGAGTATGAATACAGCGCTTGCTTTTGGCGAAATCGGTTTCCCCAATCCCTTGGACGTCCTGGAAGCGATGTTCACGGAAAACGAATGGCCGTTCGAGCGGCCCGGCGAGGATGAAATCCTTGTCGAGACGACGGGCGGTTGGTGCGATTACCGGCTGTTTTTCGTCTGGCGCGAAGACATGCACGCGCTTTATTTCACCTGCTCCTTCGACATGAAGATCCCGCAGGAAAACCGGGGCCGCATCAACGATCTGCTGGCTATGATCAATCAGCGCATGTGGATGGGTCACTTCGACCTGTGCAGCGAAGACGGCTCGCCCACCTATCGCCACACGATCCCGACGCGGGGATTGAGCCATGTGTCGGTGGAAACGCTGGAAGACATGATGGATATCGCGCTCGCCGAATGCGAGCGGTTCTTCCCCGCCTTTCAGTTCCTGATCTGGGGCGGCCATTCCCCGGAAGAGGCCGTCAGCGCCGCCTTGCTGGATTGCCAGGGCGAGGCGTAAACTTTCATTCCTAAGTGTTTATATGCTTGCGCGTCTTCGGGTTGGACCTAGAGTTCGCCCGGTGATGGCGTTTTTTGGGTAGGGAGGGGCAAATGGCTGAGAAACTCGAGCGGCCGCTGCTGCTTGTCGGCTGCGGGAAAATGGGTGGCGCGATGCTGGAGGGCTGGCTTGCCAGCCGGATCGCCGCGGCGGGCGTCTTCGTCGTCGAACCCTTCGGCGCCGGCGCCTTCGCCAACCGCCCGGGCGTGACGGTGGTCTCCTCCGCCGACGAGCTGCCCGGCGATCTCTCGCCGCAGGTCGTTGTTCTGGCGGTAAAGCCGCAGGCCATGTCGGCCGTGGTCGGCGCCTATAGGAAATATGCCGGGCCGGGCTGCCTTTTCGTATCGATCGCCGCCGGAACGACCATCGGCTTTTTCGAAGCCGAACTGGGCGCCGATGCGGCGATCGTCCGCGCCATGCCGAACACGCCCGCGGCGGTCGGCCAGGGAATTACGGTCATCTGCCCGAACGCGAAGGCGACCGCGCAGCAGGTGGCCGAGGCCGACGCGCTTCTGAAGGCGGTGGGCGAAACGGCCTCGATCGCCGACGAATCCCTGATGGACGCCGTGACCGGGGTATCGGGCAGCGGCCCCGCCTATGTCTTCCTGATGATCGAATGCCTGGCGAAGGCGGGCGTCGATGCCGGCCTGCCCGAGGACCTTGCCGGGCGGCTCGCCTTGCAGACCGTCGCAGGAGCCGGGCACCTCGCCCGGCGGAGCGATGAGCCGCCGGACCAGTTGCGCCGCAACGTCACCAGCCCGAACGGCACCACTCAGGCGGCCCTCGACGTTCTGATGGCCGAGGACGGCCTGCAGCCCTTGATGACCAGGGCGGTGGCGGCGGCGGCGAACCGCGGGCGGGAACTGGCCGGCTGACAAAGCGGCCGCTGCGGCCTAGTGTCCCCTGTCGACCGATCAGGACAGATACCATGACGTGGCTGTTGACCTGCGACGCCCATCGAAAGGCGATTGCGGAAATCGAGCAAACGAAGTCGGACCGCGCCACCGTCATCGTGGCGACCTCCGTCGTCGAGAAGGACCTCGTGAAGGCGATCGAGATCCGGATGGTGCCGGACGCGCGCGAGACCAGCATGCTGTTCAAGCATTCCGGACCGCTGGGGCCTTTCGAGGCCAAGGTTCATCTTGCCTACCTGATGGGAATGATCGACGGACCGCTTCGGGACGACCTGACGCGGATCGGCGATATCCGCAACCGCTTCGCCCATCAGGTCGAGCCGCTGCGTTTCAACTCGCACGCCATCCATGCCCTGTGCGACGCGCTCATGATCGTCGATGCGCCCGCCTATCCGGAAATCCCCGACGCCGCTCTGCCGGCGGAACGGCGCCGCCCCGCCCGGCTTCCGGCGGATGCGACGCCGCGGGCCCGATTCATTCAGGCGACAAAGCTATTCCTGATCGCGCTGTGGCGGATCGATCACGCGTCCAGCAGCGGAACCTGGCAGGACGGCGCCTGGATGCCGGATGCCGAAGGCAATCGATAACCGTCAGGCCGTGGCGGCCGATCATCCTTGCGACGACCGCACCTCGCCCAGGAACGTGTTGACCGCATTGCGCAGCGCATCCGCCTGATCCGCCAATTGGTTCGCGGCATCGCTGACGCTGCCCGAGGCCGACGCCGTTCGCCCGGCCGCATCCTTCACCGTACCGAGACTTTCGGAGACCGAGTTCGTCCCGTTGGCTGCCTCCTGGGCGCTTCTGCTGATTTCGACCGTGCTGGAGGTTTGCTCTTCTATCGCGCCGGCAATCGCGGTCGTCGTGCCGCTGATTTCGTTGACATTGGCGACGATACCGCGGGTCGCTTCCACCGCTTTCCCGGACGCCTGCTTCACCGCGGCCAATTGCGAGACGATATTGTCGGTCATCGTCCGCGTCGCCGTGGCGAGCGATTTAACCTCGTTCGCGACAACGGCGAAGCCTTTCCCCGCCTCCCCCGCCCGCGCGGATTCGATCGTCGCGTTCAGGGCAAGCAGGTTGGTTTGTTCCGCCACATCGCTGATCTGGGTGACCACCTCGTCGATTTGGGCGACCGCCTTGGCGAGGTCTTCCATCTGCACTTCCGCGCCCTTGGCGCTGTCCACCGCGGATTGAAGCCGTCCCGCGCAGGCGTTGATCTGGCTATTCACCTCTTGCACCGCCGCGGACAATTCCTCCGCCGCCGAAGCAACTGTCTGGACGCTCTGCGATGCCTGATCGGCCCCACCGGCGGCGATTTCCGTCTGGGATTCCGACTGCTCAACAGCCGCGTTCAACTGACCCGACGTGTTCAACAATTCCGCCGCCGCCGACTGGACCGTATTCACAATCGATCCGACCTCCTGGTCGAACCGATCCGCCAAATCGCGCATGGCGCGCTTCTTTTCTTCCTCGGCGCGCCGCTCACTTTCCTTCTGCTCCGCTTCCAAGCGGATTTTTTCGATCGCGCTGTCCTTGAAGACCTGGACGGCCTCGGCCATCTCGCCCAATTCGTCGACCCTGTCTCGTCCCGGTATGTCGACTCCGGTATCGCCGGAAGCCAATCGCCGCATGACACCGGTAAGGCTGGCAACGGGTCTCGCAATCGACCGGTTCAGGATCGCCGCGACCACCAGGGCCAGGACCAGAACCGCGATCCCGATGGCGAGCGAAATCAGATTGCCCTTCATCACCGCCTCGTCGAGTGCACTGCGGTCGAAACCGATCGCCGCGACGCCGATGACGGCGCCGCTGAAATCCGCGATCGGCGTCAACATCACCGCATGGGCAATGCCGGCCACGGTTATCTCCGGCAGAATGGTCGGCGCGGTCCGGCCGGCAGCATCGCGCAAACTGCCTTCGTCGAACACCTGGTCTTCGGGGAAGGTGGTCGAGAACGTCTCGACCTTGTCGTCGCGCAGGACAAAAAGGGCCGCCTTCGCCTTGGCATTTTCGGTGAACCTGTCGAAGAAGGGCTGACCGAAGGAAAGCCCGAATTCCACTGAACCAACATGTTTGCCCGCATTGAAGACAGGCACTACGCCGCGCATGCCGAGACCGGCGACACCGCGTTCCAGCCCCGAAATGGCCTTTTGCGTTTCGTTCACCTTCACCACCGTGTGGCGGAAGGAAGACAGATCATCGCCAAACTTTTCCGCTTTATGGACACGCAGGAAGGATGTGGCCGGCGGTAAATGGAATTGGAACTGGCGGGCGTCCTGCCCCGTCTTCAGCTTTTCGAATTCCGGCACGAAGTAGCCGGCGAGCTTCTCGCGATCCTGCGCCGCGAATGCCTCCTGAACCGGCGTCGTGGAGGCGACCGTCGTCGCCATGGACAAAGCCCGCTTCGCCTCTGCGTCGATCGCATCGACAAGCTGCGCCCTCAGGCTCGACAGTTTCTGATCGAACGCACGCTCCGTCATGTCCCTGGCGACCATCAGATTGGCCGCGGTGGTTATCGCGACCGCGAGTATCGCGAGCATCGCAAGCGCCGTGGCGAGTCTGCCGCCGATATTCCGAATAGAACGATTTGCCATCATGATTTGGGGCCCAACATTAGAAAACGATGTTTCTGAATGCCCCCAAATACCGCGCGAAGCCTAACGTCCGGTTAACGCCGGCATTGATTTCGACCTTTGGCCGGAAATCGTTTGGCCCTAAATTTCCGGGTTTTCGGGCGCGCGCCCCTTCGGTTCGTCTTGCGCAAGAAGCGGCTCGCCGTCATCGGGGTCGGTCGGCGCGCCACTCAAGCGATTGAAATAATCGCGCCCGCGAGCCATCAAGATCAACAGATCCTCGAACCCTACCTTGCCGGTCGGGCTTCTCTGCTCCGCCAGTTTGGTTATTTCGGTTTGCGATGTGCTTGCGGCGGAAGCAGCCGCGCTGAACTGGGGCGATGTCCCTGGCTTTGGTCCGACCTGGGCCGCATGGGCGGTTTGATCGGCCGCGGCGCCTTGGGTATCTGCGCTGCCGGTGGAGGCCGCCTTCTTCTCAATCTTTTCGCGGATCTCTTCTTTTATCTCGGCGATGATCTTTTCCCGTTCATCCGGCGGCAGGGCGTCCAGCTCTTCCTGGGTCAATCCGCGTTTTTTCAGCAGCAGTTCAAACAGGCGCTCTTCCGGTGTCATGCTCATGATTTTGCGGAACGCGTCGACCGCCGCTTGGCCTGGATCCGTTTCGGCCGATGCCGTTGCGGTTTCCGGAACACCGGCATCCTCTTGCGCGATTTGCTGGGCAAGGAATGCAGTGCGCGCCTGCTTCAAGGCGTAAAGGCGGTCGAACTCGGCCTGGGCCTGCCCGGTCTGCTCGGCGGAAAGTTTTTCCCCCTTGCCGAAGCGTGCCTGAAGATCCCGTTCCTGCGCCCGCACGATCTGTCGGTACTGATTTTCGGGCAGTTCGGCCACCGCGGAACCGGACCGGCGCCCCCCTGACAGGCGCGGATTGGCCAAGCCATTGGTTCCGAATACGCCATCGACTAACGACATGGATGCCCCCCGCATCGCAAAACATCCTTGTTCAGAGCAGAAAGCAAAAACCGTGCCTGCCATGCCGAACCGGCCGTCACGACAAGCGGGCCGGTGCGCAACAACCACCGGCAGCCCTATCCCTTGCCAGATCGACAATCCGCGCCACATTAGGGATATGGTCAAAGCATCGAAAAAATCGTCCCGTGCGAAGAAGGCCAAAGCCGATCCGGTTGCGGCATTCATGGCCCTGGTCGCCGAGCGCGGTTGGCGCGGCGTGAGTCTGCCGGATGTGGCCGAGGCCGCCGGCATGCCGCTCGACGCGTTCAACCGGACCTATTGGACCAAGACCGATCTGCTGACTGCGTTCCAAAAGCGTATCGATGAGCAGGTTCTTTCCGAAACCGGCCCGCCGGATGAGGAGGAAAGCCCCCGCGACCGCCTGTTCGACATTCTGATGCGGCGCTTCGACGCCTTGCAGCCTTACAAGGACGCCTTGCGCCGATTGGGCCGCGACCTGCCGCGCGACCCTCTCGCCGCCTTGGTCTGGGCCCGCGGACTGAAACAGTCCATGTCCTGGATACTCGCCGCCGCCGGGATCGGCGGTAGCGGGATGTGTGGACATTTCACGGCAAAGGGCCTAATGGTGGTATGGTTATTTGCCGTTCGCGCGTGGCTGTCGGACGACAGTCCCGACATGGCGAAAACGATGGCCGCCCTGGACAAGGCCCTGGCCCGCGCCGAAACGGTCGCACAAGCGATCCGCCGGCCCGAAGCAACCACAGCGGGTTAAGGCGTCGCGCCGGAAATCGACGGCCGGGGCTGAGCGCAGGTCGGCCAAAGCGGCTGGACGATTGACCTACCCGACGGGAGGTTGTTATTTTGCGCTGCACAATTTTTCTTGACGCACTGCGGTATTTGCCTATATGAGCCCTATTGTGCGGTGCAAAATTAGAAACACCGCTTAAGCAAGAAACGATAACGACATCTCACACGCCCGGAGAATGACGATGACCCAGACCTCTTTTTTCGACTTCAGCAGCAATCCGTTTTTTGATCCGAAGAACAACCCGTTCCTCGATCCGACCAAGAATCCGTTCCTGAACAAGGACCTCGCGGACGTCTTCAAGGGCCTCCAGGTCCCGGGTCTGGGCATGCAGGAAATGGTCGCCGCGCAGCGCAAGAACATGGAAGCGATTGCTGCCGCGAACAAGACTGCGGTCGAAGGCGTTCAGGCGGTCATCAAACGCCAGGGCGAAATCCTGAAGGAAATCGTCGATGAAGCGAATGCGCTGGCCCAGGAAGCCGGTTCCAATGTCGGGGCCGCGCCGGAAGATCAGGCCGCCCGCAACCTCGACGCGGTGAAAGTTTCCATCGAGGAAGCCGTCGGCAACATGAAAGAGCTGAGCGAAATGCTCGCGAAGTCCCAAGGCGAAGCGTTCGAAATTCTGAACGGCCGCCTGACCGAAAGCCTCGAGGAAGTGAAATCCACGATCGCCAAGGCGAAGAAGTAAGCTTCCGGCCGAAAGGCCGAGAAGGTTTGCGTTAGAGAACCGCCCCGGTCACGCGACCTGGGCGGTTTTGTTTTCCAAGCACGGTCTTTTCACGGCAAGTCGGGGCTGCTACCCAACCCATACTGAGGGGTGGCAAAGCGGGAGAAAAGCCGATGACGATTTCCTTCGACGATTTTCTAAAGGTGGACATCCGGGTCGGCACCGTCATCAAGGCGGAACCCTATCCCGAGGCGCGCAAGCCGGCGATCAAGATGTGGATCGATTTCGGGCCTGAAATCGGAGAGCGGAAGACATCCGCCCAGGTCACCGCCCATTACACGCCGGAGAGCCTCACCGGAAGGCAGGTCGCGGCGGTGGTCAACTTCCCCGCCAAGCAGATCGGCAAGTTCATGTCCGAATGCCTTGTCCTGGGTTTCGCCGACGAGAACGGCGAAGTCGTCCTGATCGCCCCCGACCACACGGTCCCGAACGGTCAGCGTCTGCACTGAGCCTGCCGCCAGTGCCTAGAGAGGCAGGCGTATCCGGGCGCGAAGGCCGCCATGGGGAGAGTCCTCCAGGAACAACTCGCCGCCATGGACGCGCGCGATGTCCCGCGCGATGGAAAGCCCCAATCCCGTCCCGCCCGTCTCCGGGTTCCGCGACCGGTCCAACCGCACGAAGGGCCGGAACGCCTCCTCGCGCTGTTCCTCCGGAATTCCGGGGCCGTCGTCATCCACCGTCACCTCGATCGCGTCGCCCCGCCGCCCGGCCCGGACCCAGACGTTGTCGGCATAGCGGTTCGCATTGGCGATCAGGTTGTCGATGCAGCGCTTGAACGCGTCGGGCTTGACCCAGGTGACGATCCGCCCTTCCACATGGGTGTCGATCGAAGCGCCGTCGCGCTTCCACTGATCGCCGATATCGGAGACCAGTTCGGTCAGGTCTGTTTCCAGGGATTGTTCGCCGCCTTCCCCGCGGGCGAAGGTGAGGTAGCCTTCGATCATCTTCTCCATCTCGGAGACGTTTTCCTTCAGCTCCGTGATTTCGGGATCGGATCCCAGCATGGCCAGCTGCAGCTTCATGCGCGTCAAGGGCGTGCGCAAATCGTGACTGACGCCGGACAGCATGTCGGTCCGCTGCCGGACCTGCCGGCGTATGCGCTCGCTCATCAGGTTGAAGGCCGTGGTCGCCTGGCGGACTTCCAGCGCCCCTTCCGGTTTCACGTCCGCATCGGCCTCCCGCCCCTTGCCGAAACTGTCCACCGCACCGGCAAGGCGGCGGATGGGACGGACCTGATTGCGCATGAAGACCGACGCGACGGCGAAGAGCACAAGGGACGTGCCGACCATCCACATGATGAAAATATAGGTCGTCGAACTGAACACCCGGTTCCCCGGAACGATGACCCGCAGAACACCATCGGCGAGTTGGACGTCGACGACCACTTCCTGGCGATAGGATCGGCTGTCGATCCGGAACGGGCGCTTCACCCGTTCGCCCAGCGCCTTGGCGAGCAAGCTGTGGATCAGGCCGCCGGCGTCTTCGGCCGGTTCGTTCGGCAGTATTTCACCCGGGCGCAGGATCAACTCCAAGCCCATATTGGCCCGCGCGCTCTGGAACAGGGCGTCGATATTCTCGGGCGCCTCGTACATGCGGTCGAGGACCATGGCGATATCGCCCGAAATCCCGCTGACCAGACGCCATGTGATGGAATCCCAGTGGCGGTCGTAAAAAATCCAGGTCGAGACGATCTGAAGCAGGATCAGCGGCGAAATGATGATCAGCAGCGCCCGGCCGTACAGCGTGCGCGGCAGGAAGTTCTTGAATTGGATCCGGTACACCGCAGCGCCCCGTCAGTCCGGCCGGAGCACGTAGCCGCGCCCCCGCACCGTATGCAGATAGCGGGGGATGCGCGTGTCCGGCTCGATCTTCCGGCGCAGGCGCGTCACCTGGACGTCGATCGTGCGGTCCCCGCCATTGATGTCGCAGAGCGCGCACAATTCTTCCCGGCTCATGATCCGCCCCGGTTCACGCGCCAGGGCGGTCAGCAATTGCGCTTCGGTCGAGGTCAGGCGCATCGGCTTGTCGGACCGGGTCAGAATCTGCCGGCCGACATCGAACAGAACATCGCCCATCATCACCATCATCGGCCCGGCCGGCACCTGGGCGGTCGGCGTCCGCCGCAGGATCGACTGGATGCGCAGCACCAGCTCCCTCGGCTCGAAGGGTTTGGAGAGATAGTCGTCCGCGCCGGCCTCCAGACCGTCGATGCGGGATTCGGTCTCCCCCATCGCGGTCAGCATCAGGATCGGGATCTGGTCCGAGGTCCGGACGGTGCGGGTGAATTCCAACCCGCTCTCGCCGGGCAGCATGACGTCGACGATCAGCAGATCGAATTGGAAGGCGGAAAGTTTGGAGCGCGCTTCATCGGTATCCGCGGCCGAGGTGACGCGGAAGCCTTCCTCGGTCAGGAAGCGCTGCAACAGGTCGCGCAGCCGCGTATCGTCGTCGACCACCAGGATATGCGCCGCATCCACCATGTCCATCATGCCGCACCAACAACCCTTCGCGCCGGCAACACCGCAACCGTCACCACTATGGCCGCCGCTTCGCCGCGCCGAACCGGGACCTGTCTTCTTCATCCGACATAATGCCGAGCATCACCTTCCGGAACCCTTCCACCGCCTCGGCGCCGGCCTGGCGGTAGGCGCGCGCCAGCCTTTGGCGCTGGGTTTCGGTCAATTGTTCTTCAAGCGCGCGGCCCTTGTCCGTCAGGGTCAGAAGCCGCTGCCGCCGGTCCGACGTTCCTTGACGCTGAACAATGTAGCCTTCTTCGACCAACTGGCTCAACACGCGGCTCAGGCTCTGCTTGGTGATCTGCAGGATAGACAGCAGCGAGGAGACGGTGGAGCCCGGATATCGGCCGACGAAATAGATCACCCTGTGATGGGCCCGGCCGAGGCCACGATCCGCCAGGATACGGTCGGGTTCGGAAATGAAGTCCCGATACCCGAAGAAGAGCATTTCGATGCCCTGGCGCAATTCCTCTTCCCGCAGGAACAGGGGGTTGGCGCCGGGCTTGGCGGGCGACGGTCCCGACGAGGGGAGCGACGAACGGTTCGGAGAATTTATGTCAGCCATGTTGACTTATATGCATGACACTGATACACCGCGCAACCACTTCGATTGTTACTTTGTGACTTTCTGAAAGGTATTGAAGAAAGGTTCTTATCACAAAATCAGGTTCTTGGGTTAGGTCCTTTCGTTCAGAAGCTATCCTAGGATACCGTGGACCGGTGTCCGAATTGGGCGGGAAACGTGTCCTCGACCGGAGGAGAAAATCACCGGCGGGGCGAAATGATTGTGGAGCACAAAATGTCGCAGCCGACATTCGATGATCGCGATGGGTTCATCTGGTTCAACGGGGAACTGAAGCCGTGGCGTGACAGCAACGTCCATGTGCTGTCCCACGCGCTGCACTACGCCTCTGCCGTCTTCGAGGGCGAGCGCGTATACGGCGGCAAAATCTTCAAGCTGACCGAGCATTCGCAGCGCCTCGTGCGCTCCGGCCAATTGCTGGACTTCAAGGTCCCCTATACGGTCGAAGAGATCGACGCTGCCTGCGAGGCGGTCGTCAAAGCGAACAACATCGTCGACGGTTATGTCCGCCCGATCGCCTGGCGCGGGTCCGAGATGATGGGCGTTTCCGCGCAGAGCACCCGCATCAATGTCGCCATCGCGGCGTGGGAATGGCCGTCCTACTTCTCGCCGGAAGCCCGCATGAAGGGCCTTCGCATGCAGATTTCCGACTGGCAGCGCCCGGCCCCGACGACCGCGCCGACCGCCAGCAAGGCGGCAGGCCTCTACATGATCTGCACGCTCAGCAAGCACAAGGCGGAGGCCGCCGGCTATAACGACGCGCTGATGATGGACTATCGCGGCCTGGTCGCCGAAGCGACCGGCGCCAACATCTTCTTCCTGATGGACGGCAAGCTGCACACGCCGACGCCCGACTGTTTCCTGGACGGCATCACCCGCCGCACGGTCATCGACCTGGCGCAGCGCGAGGGGATCGAGGTTGTCCAGCGGCATATTCAGCCGGAAGAGATGGCCAACGCGACGGAAGCCTTCCTGACCGGCACCGCCGTCGAAGTCACGCCGATTTCGGAAATCGGACCGTACAAATTCACGCCCGGCCAGATGAGCCAGACGTTGATGGGCGCCTATGACCACGAGGTCCGCCGCACCGACAACCGCACGGCGCTCGTCAGCACCAGCGCGGCCTAAGGGAAAGCCAGGGGCAGGAGTTATCGCCATGCCGTTTGAAATCGCCGATCACTGGTTCGATTTCAAACGGCTGGACGATGACATCACCCATATCTGGGAACCGCATGTCATCCCGCTCATGCGGTGCAATATCTGGCATGTCCGCGGCCGCGACCGCGACATGATCGTCGATACGGGCATGGGCGTCGTCTCGCTCCGCGACGCCACCAGCCACCTTATCGACAAGCCCGTCACCGCCGCCGCGACCCATGCGCATGTCGACCATGTCGGGTCCCACCACGAATTCGACGATTGTCTCGTCCACCGGCTGGAACGGGACGAGCTCGCCCAATCCAGCTGGGGACCGAGCCTGTATCTGGACAACGAGGCCCTCTACAACGAACTGGCGGGGTCGGGTTATCACTGCACCTTCGGGCAATGCTATATCACCGCCCTGCCGCATGAAGGCTACGACCCCGGCGCCTATGCCTTGCAGGGCAGCAAGGCCACCCGCGTCGTGGAGGACGGCGACATCGTCGACCTGGGCGACCGGCAATTCGAGATCCTGCATATTCCCGGGCACTCGCCGGGCTCCATCGGCTTCTGGGAAGCGGCCACCGGCACGTTGTTTTCGGGCGACTGCATTTATGACGGCCCCCTGCTGGACGGCCTGTCGGATTCGAATATCACCGACTACATCGCCAGCATGAAGCGCCTCCGCGACCTGCCGGTCCGGACCGTCCATGCCGGCCACGACCCCAGCTTCGGCCGCGACCGCCTGCTGGAATTGGTCGATGATTATCTGAAGCTGCGGGATGGCTGACGAGGTTTGGGGCCGTCGCCCCTGGCTTGCCAAAAATTTGCAAAGAACCCGGACGCATTGGTGGCGCCCCCTCACTCCCAACGCGAATAGACTTTTCCCAACAAAATATACGCAATTATTGCGGATATATAGACATAGACTTTTCTCTTTAAGTGCTTTCGAGCGCAAACCCTTTTAATCAGTCACAACTTCAACAATCATTGACTTTATAAGGTTATTTTCACGCCCTTTTATATTGTCATCTCTCTCCCCCGATCACATCATACAATCTCGTATTGATTGTATTTTGGGAGAGGTCAATTGAGTACTCCGTCCTTCTGCTTGCGACATTTGGCTATCACCGCATTGGTGCTAGCGGGGCTCTTGATCGGTAACTCGTCGACGGTTTCGGCAACGCCGATCCAATTTGGGGCAAGCGGTTTGTCCAATCCCGATCATTTCGAGGACTTTAATATTGCCTTTGGCCTTCCAGGATTCGCAAAAGACTTTTTCGACAATGAGTTCGTCGCCTACGGGGACCAGGTATTTGTCGGCGGAACGTTTTCTCCGAGTGACGGTCATGTCTTTAGCCAACCGCTCATCTCTTCAGACCCAATATTGGAGATCGACTTCCTGAAAGGCGCGTCCGCCGCAACCTTCGACCTAACCGCATTCAATGGGGGCCAGTCGTCGACTGTCACGGTCACATCGTTTCTGGCTGGGTCGGTAGTCGAGAACATCGCCGTTCCGGCGGACACGCTGCTTCAAGCGTCGGTCTTCGGATTCTCGGATAGTCTTTTTGACAGGATCACGATCGACATGACGGATATTGTCGGTTCGTCTTTTTGGCAAATCGACAATCTGGCATTCAACGACGCGCCGGTCTCGACCGTCCCCGTGCCGGCCCCGTTCGCGTTGCTGATTGCATCCCTGGCCGGGTTGGTTTTCGCTGGGCGCCGACGGGCAAAGGTTGTACCGGTCTGACACGATGAGTGCCGCAAGTAAAACCGGACCTACGAGGCAGCCCCAGGCGTCAGTCTACATGTAAAGGATACCCACCGCCCGATGGCCTCACGTGGATCGGGTTTCCGGGATTGATGATTTCGGGCCAGATCCAATTAGGCTGGGCGACGATGCTCGCGGCGGAGGCGAAAAGACGGTCGCGCGCGTGGTCAAGGATGGCGATATCGTCGACCTGGGCGACCGGCAATTCGAGATCTTGCATATTCCAGGGCACTCGCCGGGCTCCATCGGCTTCTGGGAAGCAGCCACCGGCACGTTGTTTTCGGGCAACTGCATTTATGACGGCCCCCTGCTGGACGGCCTGTCGGATTCGAATATCACCGACTACATCGCCAGCATGAAGCGCCTGCGCGACCTGCCGGTCCGGACCGTACATGCCGGCCACGACCCCAGCTTCGGCCGCGACCGCCTGCTGGAACTGATCGACGCTTACCTGAAACTGCGGGACGTCTAAGCGATCCCAGCCTCTGGTTTCGACAAGCTTAAAAGCACATCAATGACATCGTCTAGGTCGGCGCACGGGACCGCCCCCAATGCCCTCAATTCCCGCGTCACTTCCACCGGCAGGTCGGAATTGGAGTCCGTGGGAACCTCGTTCAAACGACCGCCGACAACGACCGGCAACTGAAGGCCGCGCGCCGCGACCGATGCCAGCACCTTTTCCGTATAGCTGCGCGCGACGCCGTTATAGGTCGATACCGCGATCATGTCCGCCCCGCCCGCCAGGGCGCGCGCGACGAGCACATCCGGATCGACGGAGACGCCGCCGTCAATCACCGTCACCCCCAAGCCGGTCAGGGCCTTCTCGACCAGATATTTGCCGTGTTCGTGCACATCGCTGGTGCCCACGCAGACCTTCAAGCCGCGTGGCGCGATCAATGCGGCGGCCGCCGCGTTTTCAGCGACCCAGTCGGCAGCCTTTTCGTCCAACTCGCGCGCCCATTCGGCCAGGATCAGCGGCGACCTATTGCCCTCCTCTTCCGGTCCCGGCCCGAACAACGCTTCCAGCCGTTTCGGACCGATCCGCCGGATGGCGAGCAGCATCTCTGCGGGGTCCGCCGTGTCGATACCGATCCCGTCCAACCCGGTGAGGAGATTGGCCGCGAAGGTGTGTCCGCCCTCGACCATGCGGTCCGCCATGGCCTCCACGCGCGCCCAATCGATCAAGGCTTCATAGGCGGGCGCGTGGTCGGCGAGGCGGTGGGCGAAGGTTTGCGCGTCGACAATTTCCTGCATATCGGGAATACGCTGGTTCTCCGTCACCGGAACGGGATTGACCGCATGGCCGGAAGGCCAGCGGCGCTGGGCCGCGATATCGGCAAGCAGGTAGTTGGCGAGGCTGGCGTAGTTGCCGGCCTCCGTCGATTGGTAGGAGACTGTATTGCCGAAAATCATCGTGCCCGGCGTATCCGTCACTTGGACGAGCGCGGCATGAAACGCCGTCCGCGACAACGGATCGGAAAAATGATGGCCGTAACAGTGGGAGAGGCGGACGCCGACGAGGGTCTCGACGATATGCTTTTCGACCAGCACCATGCCCAGGCTGCAGCACATGTCCAGAAACAGTCCTGCGAACCCGTCATCCAGGTTCGAATGCACCAGGATGTCCACATCCTGCGCTGCGATCAGACCAAGGGCCGTCACCGTCGCCTCCGTCGTCGCGACATCGTCGTCCCAGCCGGGCAGGCGGAAGGTGAAATACTGACCCAGATTGCCGAGCGCCGTCGCCCCCGCTTCGATCGCGGCCCTGGTATTCTCCAGCGCTCCTGGCAGGCCCAGCATGAAATCCCCGAAATGGGTCGCGGCGGGCACCGCTTCGGTGATGCGGCGGAAGTCGCCGGGCCCGGTCAACACGATCCCCGTGCCGCGCGGCGCGTCCGCGCGCATCGCCTCAGGATAGCCCATGGACCAGTCCAGCGTGATGCCGAAACGGTCCACGGTCACGCCCAGATCCCGGCAACGGTCATGAACCTGCGCCATCGCCTCCAGCGTCCGGTCCAGGCTTCTGAAACCGATATGGGCGTGCTGCATGATCCGGCCGGATTGGGCCTTATAGGCCGCCTCGGACGGAACCCCCGCTTCCCGCAGGAAACGGCTCGGCCGGAACGGCGTGCTGTCGGCAAGGCCTCTCCCCCGCGCCAGCAGGACGGCGCCTGGCGTCAGTCTCTCGGGAATCAGGTCCTTGCGGTTCGGCAGCATCATGACGCCAGTATTCAGGGCGGCGATCCGGCAGGCAACAGGCAAGCATTCGACAAGCGCGGCACGCTTCTCTAGGGTCCCGGCGGTCCGGCGGGTCGCCGCCGCGTTTCATCGAATTGGGGTGCCCGCAATGACTGGATCGACACAGCGCATAGGCTTCCTGGGCGTGGGCCATCTGGCCCGCTGCCTGATCACGGGTTTTCTGAAATCGAGCCTGCCCGCCGAAAGCCTGCTGCTGTCACCGCGAGGGCAAGCGCCGATCATCGCCGAGGAAACCGGCATCGAGCTGGCGGCTTCGAACGCGGCGCTGATAGAGGCCTGCGACACCGTCATTCTCGCGGTCCGCCCATCCAGTGCGGCGGACGCGGTCGCGGGCTTGCCTTGGCGCAAGGATCAGACTCTGGTCTCGGCCTGCGCAGGCGTATCGATCGCCGATCTGGCGGCCCGTGCGCCGTCGCCCCGGATCATCCGCATCATGCCGGTGACCGCCGCCGAAATCGGGGCGAGCCCGACGGTCTGTTATCCGGCCTCGCCCGACATCTCGGAACTGATCGCCCGGCTTGGTCCGGTCATCCCGCTTGTCCGCGAACAGGATTTCGAGGTCGCCACGGTGAGCGCCGCCGTCTACGGCTGGGTTCAGAAACTGATCCAGGTTTCCGCCGACTGGTCCGCCGACCGGGGTTTGGCGCCGGACGCCGCGCGGCAGCTCTCCGCCGGGATATTTTCCGCGGCGGGGCGAATGGTCGCCGCCAGCGACGAGCCCATGGATCACTTGCTGGAGCATCTGGCGACGCCGGGCGGCATTACGGAACTGGGTTTGAAACACCTGGAGAGGCACGAGGTCGGCGAGGCCTGGTCGGGGGCCTGCGACGCCGTGGTCGATCGCCTGACGAAAAGCTGATGGAGTGTCGGCGGAAACGCTTGCGAAGCGGAACCAGTTGTCGCTAGCTTTGAGCGTCTGGTGCCCAATCCG